>Ga0222633_1000307_pt1 | contig 51528 bp, 47 predicted proteins | sample AntAcemetageno48_FD_179816 | JGI IMG/M metagenome (GOLD analysis project Ga0222633, IMG submission 179816) | Saline water microbial communities from Ace Lake, Antarctica - #48 | ecosystem: Environmental > Aquatic > Non-marine Saline and Alkaline > Saline | place: Antarctica: Ace Lake | collected...
CGCGATCGTGACGCTCAGCGTTTTGCCATTCAGCACGTGTCCGTCGTAAAACCCCGGCGCGCTTTGCGCCGCCATCGGGTCGTCGTACTTGATCACGGCTTCGTCTTTGTTCGCGCCCGTCGCGTTGTCCTTGTAGATCTTCACCGCATGCGGCCACTGGTCGGGGAACCCAAACTTCTGCCGGACCCTGGCGATGATTCCAATACCGCTGAACAGTTCGTTTAGGTCAGACTCGGTGGTCGTGCTGGGGTCGAACCCTTTGACGAAAATGCGGTTGCTGGTATCCCTCAAACCCACGTGAAGCCACCCCGCCGCGGTTTTTTGCTCCGCGTCCTTCACCGCTTTCGATTTCTGCGCGCCGCAACGCTTGCAGCTTTTGCGCCAGTTGAAGTTGGAGTTACCGCACCCGTCGCACTGCCAGTCATCGGACACGGGTTGCGCTGCGGGTGGGGGGGCGCGACCGCCACCGCCGGGACGCCCGTATTCGGAACCGCCGCCGCCGCGCGCGGGTTCAGACGGCCCACCGATGTGCGAGTACCGGCATTGATCACCCCGGATACACGTCCCCCTTTGGAAGTCACCGCACGCGCCTCGCGTGCCCGCGCCCGCGCCCGCGGTGGCAGCCCCGCCGCCGTAACCGCCTCCGCCGGTTGAAGGAGGCGGCGGCGGGGGCTGCCCAGCTGCTGCAGGTGGCGGGGGCGCGGATCGCGACGGGGGAGGTGGCGGGGGCACGCGGTCATCACCGGGACCGCTCATGATCGCGTTTGTTTACGTGCGCTTTGGGGAAACTTAAGGTCGGGAAAGGGGTCCGCGCGCGTGCACTGGACAAGCCGAAACGGGACACACCGCCGCCGCGTGAACAACACTGGAAGCGACGAGGCGGATGATCGATCGGCTAGCACGAGAATTTGTTGGACCCCAAAAGAACGAAGTTTTTTTAGAAAGGTCTTGAGTTTTATTAATATTCATAATCCGGTTTTCGAAACCACTTCAAAACGTGCAAGGCGTTTCCTTGTAAAAACACGCGTGCTGACGCGACCTTCGCAAAGGTGGTCGTCACGCACCCCACGCAGCAACAATGTCGGTTTCGTTGCTGTGCCAGAACGTGGTCACCTCCGCGTCTTTGTCGGCTCGCCACTCCATTGTCGTCACCGGCACCCGCGTCGTCAAGCAACCCGGGTTGTCGCATCGTGGTGGACGAGGGAAACACATTGTTATCCGCCCTCGTGCTGGTTTTCTGGACAACCTGCTGGGCGTAAACAACGGTAACGACGGAGACAAGAAGGTGACGCGACCGAAGCCGGGCACGAAAACCGTCCTGATGTGCTCGTGCTGCAGCAACAAGGGATTCGAGAAGTGTCCGGGGTGCAACGGCACGGGCAAGGTGAGAGCCTCGTTTGTCGTTTTACGTCAAGATTTCCATTTCCACAAGAAACACCTGTCCTCCGACGCAGCGCATACCGCCGTGACTGCCGCGATCGGTGATATCGCGACCGTCACTACTCCCCACCACCAAAAACCAACTCCCACTCACCAACCTCCTTTCCTCTCTCCCATCCACAGAGCAAGGTGAACGGAAACGTGATGGAGCGCTTCAAGTGCATGGTGTGCCAGGGCATGGGTGGCATTTCATGCACCAACTGCAACCGGGGGGGCAAGGGTTTGACGCCGGAACAGAGGGGGGAGAGATAAACGCGAGCGGGGCGAGAACAGAAGAACAGAAGAACAGTAAGAACAGTATCCGGATACAAGAACTTGTAAAGAACAAAAGGACAGTATGACAGTAAAAGTAAAGTATAAAACTGATAATGCAACCGTCGACCGCGCGTCTCGATTTCCGGCGTACCTTCCAGGTATCGCGAAGGTATTTAACAGTGCGTCTCACTAGCGTTCCGTAGTGCGCATGCTCCCCTTACGACGATTCGTCGTGCGTCAGCTCCAGCACTTTCACCGCGCCGCACGAGTTCGCCGCTAAAACGCGCTCGCCACATGGCGACCACGCCACCGCGCTGACGAACAACCCGGGTTTCTCGGCGGGCGTTTGTTGTTGACTCTTCGTTTGGTGACCCCACGCCGCGGTGAGTGAAAGCGAGGTCATCGCGACCGGCGTGGGGACGGACTTGGAGAACAAACAAACCGTGTTGTCCTCGGAGCCGCACACGATCCGGCCATCTTTACTAACGTCCATCCCAACAAAGTTGCGCTTGTTCTGGTGCCCGCCGAACGTCCGGACGCACGGATCGCACGCCGCGCCGTTGACTCCATCAAACCCTCTTGTAACGTCCCACAGCTTCAGGGTGTTGTCCGTTGAGGCGGTGATGAGCTGGTGCGCGCCGAGCCACTTTACATAAGAAACCGCTCTTTTGTGCCCCGCCAGCACCACCAGCGGCCGCTGCGTTCGGCGCAAGTCGTACACGTGCGTCTGGTGCGCCGCCGACGAAAACGCCACGACGTTCGCGTTGACGGGTGAGAACTGCACCGAACACACGTTCGCCCTGCACTTAATCGTCGCCGCGCTTTGCCGTTGCGACGTGCTCCACACCTTGACCAATCCGTCGTCTGAGCCTGAACAAAGAAGCGTGGGATCGAGGGTTGAGAAATCCAGACTCCACACCCGCTTTTCGTGTTCCTTCAGCTCGCAACTCACCGACCCCGCGTTCGCGTCGAACAGCGAAATCGCGCCGTCGTAATCCGCAAAGGAAATGACCTGCCGCGCGTACGGGTTCCACGCCAGGGAGCTTGGGATGGGTAAAACGGTAAATAGGTAAAACGGTAAATAGGTAAAACGGTAAAACGGTAAAAAGGTAAAAAGGTAAAAAGGTAAAACGGTAAATAGGTAAAACGGTAAATAGGTAAATAGGTAAAAAGGTAAAACGGTAAAACGAAGCGTCAGTCGTTTGTGGTGTGTGTGTCCGGGATTGCCAAGGATACACCGTACTCCGTACAGCGCAGGACACCGGGAGGCGGGATTTGGTTTGGAAGGGTATTACCTTAGCTTGCTCGCCACCCGGGTTTCCGCGACAGGGCACTGCACCGCCGCGCCCAGCGACACCAAGGCTTTGGTTTCGAAAATCCGTAACCGTTTGGAAATCCCAGCCGTCGCGACGTACTCGCCGTCGCGGTCCCACCCGACGCTGCAGATCATCTCCCCGAACGAATGCACGTCCCCGTGGCTCACGTCCGCGATGACCCGCATCTGCGTCTTGCGCACGCTCTGCGCGAGCTCGTGCCCGAAAAAAGTAAACGCGTCACTCAGCGCCGACCCCGCCGCGTTCGCCGCCTGCTCCGCCGCGCCGCGCCTGGCGGACACGGAGAGCTGCGCTGCGTTTGGGTCGACGACCGACCCTGGAGCTTGAGACGCTTCTTTTGAATTTCCCAACGCCGCGGAAACAAAGGCGTCTGTCCGCGTGGCGTGTGCGTACGCCCTCGCCACGGGCGCCACAGCCCTGGCGCAGGATTGGAAGAAATTTTCCTCAAGCGCCTCGAACGCGGCGGCGTCCAGCTCGTGTGCGCCCCTGTGGCCACCCGCCGCGGCGGCCGCTGCGGCGTCGCCCGCGTCCAGGAGGGTCAGGTCCCCGGCGCTGAAACTGCGCGCGGCGACCAAGCCCATGTTCCGACTCGGCGCCTCATTGGCTTGCAGCGCTTTGACGCGGTCAAGACTCGGCGCGGTTTGCAGAGATTTGACTCGGTCGAGGCTCGGCCGGCGCGCGTCCGCGGAGGCGGAAACCGTGCGTTCCAAACCTTCCACGGCGTTTTCGTTGAACGAGCCTTGCCGCGACGGCGGGCGGGAAACCGCCTTTGGCGACCCGCCGTCAGCACTGGAAGGCGCGCTGCTTTGCGATCTCGTCGCGTTTGCATTCACGTCGGTTTCGCTTCCGTTTGAAAGTTTTTCCAGCGCCTGTTCCAGCGTTCCGGCGGGCGCGCCACCCGGCGCGCGCCGGCGCTTCGAGGGCTTCTCCCCGGGCGGCGCGTCGCCTGGGGTGAAACCGCCGGGCGTGTGGGTACCTCGGTTCGCCCTTGACAGGTCAAACGAAACCCCCCTGCGTGAACCACGCGCCGCGTGTTCGAACGAACCCCCCGACGCTAAGCGGTCTTTCCGCGACCGCGTTTCGTTGCGTTGCGCCACGCCACCGGTAACGCTGTGCCCTGCCGAGTGATGATCGTCAACACCAAATCCGCCGAGCTGCCGAAGCGCGTGCGCCAGGAGCGCCGAGCGCACTCGGTGCGCCTGTGCCTCCCTCGCCCGCGCCTCGCGGTTGGCTCGCAAAAACCCCGCGAGCGCCACGAGCTCGGCCCTGCGTTTTTCCGACGCCATACCCCTCTCTCGTTGCGTTCGCCATCCGCTCGTGTCCGTGTCGGCACGTCTTATCTTACCCTCGGCGACGCTCACCAGAAGCGCCCTCGTTTGCGCCGCGCTCGGCCGGTTCCCTGGAACCGGCTGAAGCAGCTGCTTCGCGATGGCGGATTCCTCGGGATCTAAGGCCAGCGCAGCGGCGCCCGCGCCGTCCGGCCGGAGCGTCGCCGCGAGAAGCGCCCCGACGTCCCCGCGCGCGCCCGTTGCGATTTCAGGCCAGCACAGCTCCACCATCAGCACCCCCAGGGCGAAACACTCCGCGGGCGCGCCTGGAACGCTGGAGCCCGCTTTTTCCTCCGGGGATACGTAAAGCTGTTCGTTTCTGTTGCTGTTGCTGTTGCGCTCGTGTTTCGATTGTTTCAACCCGTTTGAGTCCGCGGCGGGTACCACCGACGCCGCCGCGGATGCGAAAAAGGAAGACGACGCCGCCACGTCCACGCGCGTTGTCTGGTCGTCTGCCATGGCGTCGTCCTCGTCACTGGACTCGTCCCGGTCCTGGGCGTCCGCGGGAGGGGCGGTCACGCGACCGTCTGTGTGTCGCGCGCCGCGCCCCGCGGGTCGGCCGTCGACAGCGTCTCGCTCGCGTCGCGGAGGCGTCATAGGCCGCGGCGGCGCCAGCCCTATGTCGCCTTGCGGGCTCACCGTGAGCTGGGACGGCCGCATCGCCCGTAACAGCGTCCCGCCGACGTGCGCGGAGGCCAGCAACCCGGCGCACCCGGTCAGGACGTGCAGGGCGTCGTCTATGTCGGGCGCGATTCCTTTGGCGTGGAGCGAGTCGAGCCAGTCGCGTATGGTGCGTTTTCCAAGCGCCAGCCCCTCGATCGGGGGCATGCTTTGCAGCCGTCGCATTTTCGTTGTGTCAGCCGGATCGAGGGTCAACAGCGGGTCCGACAAGAAAGCGGCTTCCACGCGTCCGAGCGGCGCGGCGGCAGCGTCAATTGTCAAAGCATCGTTCGTCTCCATGGCGTCGTCTACACCGGGTGCGGTCTGACGTGCCATGCCCAGCGTCGCTCGTGAATGCGCACCGCGACCCGACCCCGCCCCACCTGCCCCGCAAAACCCCTCCGCGAACCCTTCCCTGACCTTCTCCATGGGCGCGCCGGGATGCGCGTTCGCGTTCGCGTGCGTCATCGGTACCGCGCTCCGCCCCGCGTCTCGCGCCAGCGTCGCGCCCGCCACGAACTCGCGCTGGTGCGTTTGGTTGTCCTCGTCGCTCAGGTCGTCGCCATCGCTGTGCTCGCCGTCCGAGCTAAACTCGTCCGGGTCCGGCACGGTCACCACGCCGTGCTCTCCTGCGCTCGCCAGGCTCCCGCGCGCCATCCGGTGGTCGAACTCGTCGTCGTCGAGCACCTCCGCGCCGTTTTCGAAGCGAGGCACCATCTGGTTGCTTTGTTTCCGTCGCCACACGTGCGCCCACATGTGCTTCACCGCTTTTTTCGTTACCGGTTTCAAAAGGTAGTCCTCCGCGCCTAGACGTAAACAGTTCAAAACCACCTCGGCGTGTTCGTTGCTGCTCATCATCACCACCGGCATCTCGTGCAAATCGGGATCTTCGCGCACCCGGTGTAACAAAGCCGGGCCGTCGACGTCCGGCATCATCACGTCCGTGAGCAGCAGGTTGAACTCGGTGCCGCTGGCTAGCATCGCCAGGGCTTCCCGGCCGGAGGACACGGAGGTGACTGCGTTTTTGGTGGAGGTGTTAGGGGAGGTCAGGATAGGGTAACTAAGAGTACACTACGAGTACGCTCGTCAGGACGATGGGAAAAAGAGAATCGTCGGTGACGTGTTCGGCGCGAAAACGCGATGGGAGAGGGACGACGTGCGGGTCGTGAACGTGCGTGTGTCACCACGCGACAGCACACACGGCGCGTACCTTGGTAGCGACACTTCCGTAACAACCCCGCGACCACGGTTCGCGTAACCCGGTCGTCGTCCACCAGCAACACGTGCACCTCATCGGGCGACGAACTCGCCATGGTCGCGGTCGCGCGACGTCACCGGCCGACGTCGACGAGTTTTGGCACCCCCGACGTCGGCGCGGTCCCGGTCCGCACGCGCCGAAACCGCACACTCTGCTAACCCTAAACGCCTCCGCGTACTCCTTGCCGGTGTCGTGCGCCACACCGAGCCGACTCCAAGAGTCAAAAGCTCGCTCGTGGCGCGCTTTTGGCGCGCGTCGCAATCGATGCCCCCACGCGAAGGAATGAGTCCCAAATACAACAAGAGCTTGGATTCGCAAAAAAGCGTTTTCGAAAGTCCACGTCGATTGGTAGATTCGACACATGTCCATCTCTGAGCCTCTGATGATTGAGCCTGACGGAAGCGAAGTGCACCGGTGCTAACACGCGCCACGAGCCAACAACAGAGTTGAGTCATGCCCATGGATTTCAGAGCTGCCAGCTCAGCTCATCATCCCACCCAACAGGTAGAAAAAAAACCCAAAAACAGACTGGTTTGCGTACGCGATTTATCCGCGAAGGATTTGTTCGCCAGGTGTGAATGTAGAGGTTGCGATCGGCCTGTCCACCACCCTTCACTCTCGCACGCACCCGTCCACCTTTCCTTTTTAAAAGCAAGATGGCTGCCTTCGCTGCTACCACCCCCTCCCTGAAGGTACGTGAGGGGTCGTTTCTTTTGTTGGGCGGTCGACGCGCGCGTGGGTAACCGGTTTCCGATGCCAATCGCGCGCGCGAATCGGAAAAAAAGAAGCCCTATCCGCGCGCGGAGCGTTCGCCTTACCGGTCGTGCATACCGTCCGTGTGTTCCCCTCGACGTGCAAAACCCTCCGTGACCTGACCGAACCTTCCCCACGCCTGCCCGCACATCCAACAGGTTGAGTTCCGCGGCAAAACCGCCGGTCTCAAGCGCGGCAAGGCTTGCAAGGTACGTGCGGTTACGAACGCGACCGCGAGACGGAATTGAGACGAGACGAGAGCGCATCATCACATCGCGCCCGTTTCCGGGTAGCACCGGACTACTCGGGCGTGCCTGCCGCGCGAACACAGCAAACACCCTAACCTCGCCAATCCACACACTCCCCATACCACCAGGCTGCCGCCGTGAACACCGTCACCGAGGCGAAGATCAAGGTTGCTATCAACGGTTTCGGCCGCATCGGTACGTACCGCGCGTGTTGCGGCATTCGCAATCCACTCCGACACAGTTTGACGTTTTTTTTCTCCTTTTTTTTCCACCCGAAACTGACCCTCTCTCGCTCCGCCACCCCCCCCAACAGGCCGCAACTTCCTCCGCTGCTGGCACGGACGCACCGATTCCCTTCTCGAGGTCGTGGCGATCAACGACAGCGGCGGTGTGAAACAGGCGTCGCACCTTGTGAAGTACGACAGCATTCTGGGGACGTTCGACGCGGAGGTCGCCATCATCGACGACACGCACATCAGCATCGACGGGAAATCCATCGAGATCGTGTCGAACAGGGACCCCACGAAGTTGCCTTGGAAGAAACTCGGCGTGCAAATCGTCATCGAAGGCACCGGTGTGTTCATCGACACCCCCGGTGCATCCAAGCACCTCGAAGCAGGCGCGGAGAAGGTGATCATCACGGCGCCCGCGAAAGGCGACGACATCCCGACCTACGTCCTTGGCGTCAACGCGGATCAGTACACGCACGCGGATAAGATCATCAGCAACGCGTCGTGCACCACCAACGGCTTGGCGCCTTTCGCCAAGGTGCTTGATGACTCATTCGGCATCGTCCGCGGGCTGATGACCACCACGCACTCCTACACCGGCGACCAGAGGATTTTGGACGCGTCGCACCGCGACCTGCGCCGCGCGCGCGCCGCCGCGCTGAACATCGTGCCCACCGGCACGGGCGCCGCGAAGGCGGTTGCGCTGGTGCTTCCCCAGCTCAAGGGCAAGCTCAACGGCATCGCCCTGCGGGTGCCCACCCCCAACGTATCCGTGGTGGACATGGTGATCCAGGTTGAAAAGAAGGTCACCGCGGAGGAGGTGAACGACGCTTTCCGCGCCGCCGCCGCCGGCCCCATGAAAGGCATCCTCGCCGTGTGCGACGAACCCCTCGTGTCCATCGACTTCAGGTGCAGCAGCGTCAGCACCACCATCGACAGCGCGCTGACCATGGTGATGGGGGACGACCTGATCAAGGTCATCGCCTGGTACGACAACGAGTGGGGCTACTCCCAAAGGGTGGTGGACCTCGCCGAGCTCGCCGCGAGCAAGTGGGGCAAATAAGCGAGGCGATTTACGACGAGACCAAGCGGGTTTTTGGCAAGGACGGGCGCCTTCTTTTCCACACACGAAACAACGGCAACGCGAGAGTATTGCGTGTATTAAAGATACAGTATCAACCGATTGTTCTGTAAATCTACTACTTGAATGACTTGAAAGTGTCTTACAAAAATGCTCCCGACGAACCCACCGGCGCCCGCGAACTTCCCCTCGCCGCGCCGCGGCGTCTTTTGCCGATTTTTTGTACTTCTCTTTCAAAAGAAAATTATCCCTGCTACACGTACCTACATTACACCGCTTACTTCGCAAAACGGTCCAGCTCGATACGCCCGGGAGTTACTTCCCGCTGGTCTTGGCGACTTGTTTCCCCACGGATGCGCTTTCGGTCCAGTTGACGCCCGGAAGAATCAACCGCTGGTCCACGTTGTCTTTGTACGTCACGACGATGTTCAGCAGGGAATCGAGCAGCGCGTCGGACATGAGGTGGGGTTCCAACCCCAGGTCCTGCAGCTTCGAGTTCTTGGCGTTGTAGTAGTGCTCCTCCAGTTCAACGCGCGGGTTCGGGACGTTGATCACCTTGGGGTCCAAGCCAATCTTCTTCCCCGCCTCAGTGATAAGCGCCGCCAGCTCGTTGACGCTGAACTGCTCCGTGAACTGGTTGTACACGCGCATCTCCCCGGGCTCCGCGGGGTTGTCGCACGCGATCTGGATGCACCGCACGGTATCCCTGATGTCAAGGAAGCCTCTTGTTTGGCCGCCCTTGCCGTACACGGTCATGGGGTGCCCGACCGCGGCCTGGCACGATAAAAAAGAAAGTGTCAGTCTCTCGTAACGTGTATTACGTAAACAGTCAGGGTAAGGGGCAGAGGTAATAACCGTCCCTTCTGGTACGAGTATGGGCAATCGCAGAGGCGGAGCGTGGTGATTGGGAAAGGCCTTACCTGGATGCAGAAGCGGTTCAGCGCGGTGCCGAACACGGCGTCGTAATCCAGGCGGTTAATAAGCGCCGGGTCCATCATGGTTTCCTCCGTCGCGACGCCGTACACCACGCCCTGGTTCAAGTCCGTGGTTTTCAGCTTCCACGTTTTCGTGCACATCAGCATGTTCGCGCTGTCGTGGCACTTGCTGAGGTGGTAGAACGAGTTGCCCTGTTTCGGGTACGGAAGCGTGTCGCTGCGTCCGTTGTGCTCGATCGTGATGTACCCCTCCTCGATGTCGATGTTGGGGGTGCCGTACTCGCCCATCGTGCCTAGTTTAATCAGGTGGCACTCCGGTGCGTATTCCTTAATAGCGTACATCAGGTTGATTGACCCCATGACGTTGTTGGTTTGCGTGAAAACCGCCTTCGTGCGGTCCATCATGCTGTAAGGCGCGCTTCTTTGTTCGCCGAAGTGCACCGCGCTCGTGGGTTCAAACGCCTGGAACGCGGCGCTTAAAAACTCGTAGTCGCAAACGTCACCCACGAACAGCTCGATTTTGTTCCCGCTCACCTCCTCCCACTTCCGCACGCGTTCGTGGATGCTCTTGATCGGCGTAAGGGAGTTGAACCCGAGCTGGTCGTCCCAGGACCGGCGGCACATGTTGTCCACGATGGCGACTTCATAGCCCCGGTTGCTAAGGTGCAGCGCCGTCGCCCACCCGCAGTACCCGTCCCCGCCGATCACCATGACTTTCTGGCCTTTCCCCGCATCCTTGGCATCCGCGCCTGAGCGGTCGGGTTTCGCGGCCGCGGCCGCGAACACCACCGTGCGCAGGGACCGCGCCTGGTGCTTCGCCTGCGTCCTGGCAGGCGCGGCGAAGGAGGCCAGGGAAACGCCACCCATGGCCACGGAGGACGCCTTGGCGGAGAACGCCGCTCTCGCGGGTGACTTCCGGGCGGACACGCGACTTACCGCGCGGGGGGCGGTGATGCCTGCGTTTGGTGGTAAAGAGTACAGGGGAAAGGTCAGTCACGATGTGAGTGTTGCGTCGTGGTGGTGACATCACGGAGTGCGTGGTCTTGACTCGATCTCGCGATCGACAGATGATGTGTGTCGACGGGGCGCGATCCGTGTCACGCCAGCGCCTGACACCACGACAAACCGTGTGTCGATCGCGCGCGTTGTGCCCCGAGACTAAGAGACGCACGCAGCGCTCGATCGAGCCCGGCGTGAACGCCGTTGAAATCACACGCAAGCCCAGACGGTGCCTCGCACCGCACGAAGACACACACGCAATAAAGACAGACCGCGGATAGAGACATCTTTGGAATATCCATTCATCGTCGCGAGAGCGATGCACGCGCGTGTGCTGGGATCGCGCTTGTAAAAACCACGCGCCGTACGTACCGACGGAGGCCATGGTGAAAGCGCTCATGTTGTGACGAGTACGGACGTGGACAGTGCGTCGACGAGAGTGGGGCGCGGCTCGGGGACCGCTCGTGTTTTTCGGCGACGACGGCTGTGAGCCAGTGATTTTTCATTTTTGGACGGCTGTGAGCCAGTTTGAGACGAAAAGAATATTTTCGGTGTTCGATCGCATCGTCGCTACTCACCCTCCTCTCCCCTACTTCCCGAGAGATGTTTTTTGATAATCGGCGCCGCGAGCTCGGCGCATCGGCGGTACGGTATTTTTTTCGGTCCCCAGGCTTGTTCCACCGCTTCTGCAATGGGCGCCCACTTGACGCGCGAAAACTCCGGCTTTTCGCCTTGCAGGCCTTTTAAATCGACAAACTCGTTTGCGTCGTCCACGGTGGGCAGGTGGAACAACGTAAACTCCAGGCGTTGGCCTGCTAAGCCTTGTCCTGCGAGCCACCCTCCCGCTTCGTAGCAAAAGGCGGCTGATGGCTCACAAGGCACCGTGGCCACGAATTCCAACCCGTCCACGCCAACTTTCATCCCCACTTCTTCATAAAGCTCCCGCACCGCCGCGGCATCAGTTGTTTCGTCAATCTCCACCCCTCCCTGTGGCATTCCCCAGCTCCCCGGCCGGTCCAGGCGCTCGCCGAGAAGCACCTCACCGTGTTTGTTGAACACCAGCGCGGCGGCACACCGGCGGTACCACTTCCCGCCAACCTCCACCCGTCCCTCGGCGGGGTACACGCGCTCGCCGTTCTTGCCAAGCTTTGCCGATGCCATCGCTGGTGTGGACACACCACGCCCGGCGTCAGCGCGCAGGTGGGGCGGGACGTAGCTTCCGGCCATCGCGCGTCTTGCAGAAACGAACTTGGCGAACGCCCGACAACGAGTGGAGAGGCACACCCGCGACGCGGCGGCGAGCATCGCGCAGTGAAGCCGGCGGTGGGGCCTTTCATCTTCGACAGGCGCGTTTTGCATGGGTAAATACAGGGGGTTGCTTTTACTCGTTTGCTTGTTCCCAAGATGTACTCTCGATCCGTCCACGTTGTCACAATTTCTACGAACCGGCAAACGCGCCGGATTCTCTCCCAGGTATAACCTCTGTTTGGTCACTCAAACACTGGTTCCTATAGTGTAGTGGTTTAGCACCTAAGACTTTGAATCTTATATCCCTGGTTCGAACCCAGGTGGGAACTTCGTTGATCATCTTTTTGGCATTCTGAGTAGACACGAGTATGCACGACGTCGCCCTCTACGACCCCATCCAAGTTTCGTATCAATCGGCGTTTAGGCGGCTCCTGGATGGCGCCCAAGGTGACGTGGTGATGCTCCATCTTTGGGGAAATTTCAGAAAAAGTTTTGTGGAAATTTTTGGGCAAAATAATTTTCGCGGTTCGATTCTGCCTGTCGAGGCTTCCGAGGTTTGGCCTTAGATCCTCGGAAGTATCGACGCACAACGACGCACAACGACGCGCACACGACACCTCCGCGATTTCTTCCAACCATACGCTCGGTATGGAAACTCGTACGCGGAAGTGAACGCGCCTCGACGCTACCGCGGCCAACGCGGGCGAGGCCATCCCCGGCCTTCTAAACGACATCGTCATCACCCACGTTCTCAGATCTGAGCATTTCGACGACCCCGCCGATCTCGCACGGCTCCCAGCGGTGAGCCGCGCGATGTGCGACACGGTGGCGGCGACGGGGCTTCGGTTTCAGGAGCTTGAGCAGCATGAAGCCGTAAAGCTCAGATGTTTAAGCGAGCTGAAACGCCGGCAACGGCGAGGTCGCCTGTCGAGTAAATATTACCTTTGTCAGGCAGCGGCGGGGAGAGGCCAGCTCGAGGAACTGAAGGCGTTGCGCGCGGACGGCTGCCCGTGGGGCGAGTTGACGTGCGCGGAGGCGGCGAAGGGCGGGCATCTCGAGTTGCTACAGTGGTTGCGCGTGAACGGCTGCCCGTGGGGCGTAGGCACGTGCGCGGGGGCGGCTTTGGGTGGCCACCTCGAGGTGCTGCAGTGGGCGCGCGCGAACGGCTGCAAGTGGGTCGAGGATACGTGCGAGTACGCGGCGAAGGGTGGGCACCTCGAGGTGCTGCAGTGGGCGCGCGCAAACGGCTGTCCTTGGAGCGAGTGGACGTGCATGTATGCGGCGATGGGCGGGCACCTCGATGTGCTGCAGTGGGCGTGCGCGAACGGCTGCCCGTGGGGCGTAGGCACGTGCGCGTGGGCGGCTTTGGGTGGGCACCTCGAGATTCTGCAGTGGGCGCGTGCGAACGGCTGCCCGTGGAACGAGAAGACGTGCGAGTACGCGGCTCAGGGTGGCCACCTCTAGATGATACAGTGGCCGCGCGCGAACGGCTGCCCGTGGGACGCGGATACGTGCTTGCACGCGGCGTACAGCGGGCGTCTCGAGGTGCTGCAGTGGATGCGCGCAAACGGCTGCCTGTGGAACTCAAACACGTGCGCGAACGCGGCGAAGGGCGGGCACCTCGAGATGCTGCAGTGGGCGCGCGCGAACGGCTGCCCGTGGGACGAGGATACGTGCTGGTGGGCGGCGGTGAATGGACACCTCGAGGTGCTGCAGTGGGCGTGCGCGAACGGCTGCCCGTGGGGCGTAGGCACGTGCGCGTGGGCGGCTTTGGGTGGGCACCTCGAGATGCTGCAGTGGGCGCGTGCGAACGGCTGCCCGTGGAACGAGAATACGTGCGAGTACGCGGCTCGGGGCGGGCACCTCGAGATGATACAGTGGGCGCGCACAAACGGATACCCGTGGGACGAGAGGACGTGTGCGGAGGCGGCGAGGGAAGGGCATCTCGAGGTGCTGCAGTGGGCGCGCGCGAACGGCTGCCCGTGGAACGAGGATACGTGCTGGTGGGCGGCGGTGAATGGACACCTCGAGGTGCTGCAGTGGGCGCGCGCGAACGGCTGCCCGTGGACCATGTGGACTCGGAATCTGGCGAGGAGGCTAGGATTAGACGTCGAGGCGCCTGACAAGATGCAAACAAACGGTGCACCATGAAAAAAAATCGCGGCGCGTGCTGCTGCTGGTCTCTCGTAGACCATTTGAGAATTGTTGTGAAAGAAAGAGAGACGCGTCGCGTCAGGGTTGTTTGCGTACACGTCACGTCAGCTCTTTCTCTTAGTTTTTGGACACTGGTGAAAATCATCCGCAAAACGCCTTCCATAAAACAATAGTCTAAGGTACCTGTCTACACCCGCCTCATCCCCCGTAGCTCCTGCTCGAGTTCGGCGATGGCCTGTGCGTCCGCCTCGCGCAGGGCGTTTCGTCGCAAACTTCGTCGCAATTTTTCAGGAAGCGCGTCGTACGCTTCTTTCGGAAGGCCGAACGCCTCGGGCGGCGGTTTCGGCAATTTCGGTTTCGGCGGTTTATTTCCGCCACCTCCGCGCGACGACTTCGGTGCCCGCGTCGTTCCCGCCGCCGCAGACGCCGCTCTGCCTCTTAGCACCCGGTGCGCCCCCGTGGACCCGGTTCCTATCCGGCCTGAAACAAACGTCGGGGCAGCACGTGCGATGTGCCTGCTCAAGAAACGCGCGTGGCCGCGCATGTCAGACACGTCCGACGGTCCGGCGCGCTGGGTAGCGGCGAGCGCTCTTTCGGAAAGCATCTGCGTTGCTGCCGTTACGGACCCCGGCAACTCCCCAGGAGACACATCGGAATCATCAGACAGAACATCCGATGCTGACCCCGAGTCCGAATCAGACCCGGGGTCCGATTGCGATCCGTCCGCCGGTCGCGTACGCGTCGGCGCTCTCGCGAAGGCGCCGCGAGGCCACGTCGGTTGTCTGCGCGACTTGACTTTTTTTCGCGCCCCGCGAGCGGTTTCGTCGCCGGTCACGTTTTCATCCAAGGACGACTCCGCATCGCAATCTTCGTCACACTCCAGGTGGAATTTTGAATGGAGCGCAACGTTTGCCAGGTTCACTTCGCGGAGGAGCACGTCGGCTCGGTGGTCACCGGACAGGTACACCGAGTTCCGCGCCGCGACCGTTTCACCCGAACCGCGCTCGCCGAAAAAAGGCTCAACCACGAGCGCGCGCCTTCGCCGTGTCGTCGCGAGTGTTCTTGCGTCCTCCCCAACACCATCGATGGCGTGCTCCCGGACGCAGCATCCGCGGCCCAGCATCGCGTCGCAGGCGTCGAACCGACACGCGCGGGCGCCGCAGCACGCGCGTTTGCCCGCGTCCGGCGTCACGCGCGTCGCGCCCCTGCTTGCAAGCACCACGCCCCGCGGGTGGTACCGACACCCTTCCAGCTCGGATGCGAGCACGCCACGCGCGCGACATCGCGAACACCCGGGCAACGTGTGCGTGGCGCCCCAGACGTACCAAAACACGTGTCTCGGGTCGTGCGCTTCTGCTAAATTTTGGACAAACTTTTGCGCGTCGAAGCGATCCACCGGGACGTGCCTCGCCACGACGTCGCCGTGGAAGGAGAGGGACGCGGGTGCGTTTGCGCAGACTAGCGTGTCACGCGCGCGCGTGGGGTAAATTCGTTGGCATGCCGTGCACCGCGACACACCCCCGCTCACGCTTTTCACTAAATCTGGAAGCTTGTGTTTGTACAGCAGGGACGTGCACGCGTCGTGGGACGTTGATGTTGACGCGCTTGCAGTCTCGGATTCCCGTCTCGCACTCGCCATGACCCCCAGCGTATGTTCCAGGGTATCGTGTGAGACCCTCTCCGCGAGGCGAAGAAGCATGTGTTCCCCTAAGTTCTCGACGCCCACGGATGGCGCGAGCGAGCGCACGGCGGGTAAGTTTTTGGCGATCCACGAAATCGCGCGCTCCACCACAAAGTCAATTCCCAAAAACGAAGACGCCACGAGAATTGGAACCACTGAGCGAACCGTGAAAGGCGGTGGTGCGTTTGGTGTGCGCGTGAGGTCACCTGGGCCGGGCGTCGTCGCACTGTTCGGTAGCGCGTTCCCGTCTATGTGTTGCAACAGCACACCAAACACGAGCACGTCGCAGTGCACGGTGATGTCTACGTGCTTTTTTTTTCGGCCCGCTTCTGCGTTTTTGTTTCTTTGACGTGAAAAGACGTCGGTGTTGTCGCGCGCCGGTCGTGTTCGTGCACCGGTCCCTTTTTCGGAGTCGTCCCCACCACCGTCGCTATTATCCAGCAGCGTTCGGTTCACCTCGGCCATCACGGCATCGTCGATTTGTCCACCCAAGTGTTCTCGGAAGTACGTACTCGCGAGTAGCGTTGCTATTAAATTCCGGCGGAACACGCGTTTTTTCTCAGTAACAGGATCCACGACTCGGATGGTGATTGTTGGTGGGTCGTTCGCGTCGCCTTGGTGTTGGTTTTTGGAGGTGGAGGTACCACCAAAAGATTCGCGTCCCGGTGCCAACGCGGTGCCAACCCGGTTCCGGTTGCTCACGTGCAAACCCCGAACGGTACCCGCGTCTTCGCCCAGAGTTAACCGAAGGGGTTTCGGGGCGGGTGGGATGGCTTTGGTTTTCGTGGTTTGGCGATTTGAGGTCGGGGGAGATGCGGGCCCTTTTCTGTCCTCGCCGTACGCTTTCGCCAGACGCGCCTCTCGCGCCGCGATTGACGAAAGCGTGGTGAGTCCGAACCCGGTGTTGGGGGACTTGGAGGGAGGCATGGCGCCTCCCCCTGACGCACCACCACGACGCCGGTCGATCTGATTGTGACAGCCAAGAATTTGCTTTTGAAAAGTGGAAACAAACAGTCGAGAAAACTCGACGAAAATAAATAGGCGACACAACGCGAGACACGCGCGCGGCGCGGTGGTTGCGTTGTCGACCGCGTGACCTCGGTTTGGTTGTGAACGCGTGAACAGGTGAACGGGTTCGCGTTGAGACGTGAGGTGGTGAGGAAACGAAACAGAAGAAGCAGATGCCCGTCCCGGTGGGTCTGGGCCCCCGCGAGGGCCTGCCGGACCCTTTCCCCGACCTCCCCGACCTCCCCGAAATCGCCGCGGTGAGGGCGATGTTGAACCGAAGACTGCGCGTCCGGGTCATGGACGGTCGAGTCTTCGTCGGGTACCTGCATTGCTTCGACAAGACCGGCAATTTGTTGTTGTACAACTCGGTGGAGCGCGGCGGGACACACGAAAAGGAACGGCACGTCGGGTACATCCTACTCACGCCGGAGCATGTTGTGGAGACGCACCTTGACTCAGGGACGAGCTTGGGTACACCCGTGGAGGGCGTGGCGCCCGAAGACGCGGTCGACGGACTGGTCAACCTGTCATTGATGGATAACGTACCGCCAACCGTCGATCTCATCATCTGAGGAGGGAGGGAGCCGGACTAGCTGTAGCTTGTACGTAGTGAACATTAGCACTTCTAAAAGTTGCCGCCACTCCGAACCCACAGGGTTTTCGATCTGACTCATTCCTCGGCGCGCGGGGCGCCCAGGTTTCTCTCCGGCACGCGATGGCGTTCGCGTTGCTCGGGTTCCTGTCGGGGCTCCCGCCCCGGCAGATGGACACGTTGTACGGCTCGCCGTGGGCGTGCCTCGCGGTTCTGCGCGCGCTGCCGCCGCTGGGCAAGCACTACGCCATGCGGTTGTTATACATCGAATCGGGCGTGCCTGTTGCGGACGTCGATGCGTGGATCAAGCCCGAGGGCGAGGCGGTGCACCGGGCGTGTCTGGCGCACATGCGGCGTTTGCGGGTGTTGGTATCGGTCGACCCAGCCTCGAACGAAGAGACTTCGCACGGTAACTCACAAACGCAGGATGAACACGTCCGGCTGAACTCCACGTTTCGATCTGGATTGCGGCAGATGTTGGAACGAAGCTTCAGGGTCGACGAAAGCGCTGGTGACTGTACTGACGACGCCTCTACTGACGAAGTACAGGCCCTGAAGGTCCCCACGAGAGACACGCTGGACAGCTTCGCCAAAGGACGGTGGGAAGCGCTTGTTCTGACGCTAACGGGGGCGAGCGACGCGTTCGATTTAAGTTCCCGCGACGCCGAGTACGATCCCGGAAAGAAAAAGAAAAACGTCGCCGCCGGCCTGGACGTCGCCGCGCTGTTCCGCGCCGCGAAGCTAATCGGCGACAGCAGTGTCGGCGAGGAGGAGGGGGTGACGGAGGCTGGGTTCCGGTTTCTGCTGACCACGGCTAGGGAACAAATCTGGCTGCTGTTAACGCAGTACATCACGCGGTTCATCGACGCGGCGCGGCGCGCGGGGTCGGGTGGCGCGACGGCGCGCGATTCGGTGGAGGTTTTGGATTTGGAGGACGACGTAGATCAGACACCAAACGCGTTAGCCGACGGCACCGAAAACCTCGCACCAGGTGTGATTGCTTTTCTGCTTCGCTTGACGTTCCAGGAGCCTGGCAAGGCGTACCGAACGGACACGCTACCGACCGAGCAAAGAGCCGTGGTGCAAGACCTGGCGCACCTCGGGTTGCTGTTTCCGCTGACGAACCAGAAAACAGGCCAAGGGTTCTACGTCCCGACGTATCTCACCGCCGGCCTGAGCAGCGGGAGCGAGAGCACCGCAGATGCTGACAATGGTACTGACAATTGGACTGAAAATGGTACTGGATACGGAGTCGGGAATGACACCAGGGGTCACGAAGGGCACATCGTGGTGGAAACGAACTACCGCGTCTACGCGTACACCACGTCCCCCGTCGAGGTTGAGATTTTGCGGCTCTTCACGCGTCCGGATTACCGGCTTCCTAATCTGTACGTCGGGATGGTCACGCGTGAGAGCGTTTTGGCCGCGATGTCCGGCGGAATAGGCGCCGAGCAGATCGTCAAGTATCTGCGGCAGCACGCGCACCCGCAGTGCAGGAAGGTCCAAGGCAACCCGCCCGTTCCGTTGAACGTTTGCGACCAAATAAGGCTCTGGGCGAGGGAAAGAAACCGCGTGACGCACGCCGACGCGGTGCTGTATTGCGACTTCCCCACCGGCACGGGCATGTTCGAAAAAGTGTCTCTCGCCGCGCAGCAGCGCCAGATACTGCTGTGGGAGGACAGGAAGAACCTGCGACTCGCGGTGGCGCAGGAAGGACACGAGGACATGAAACACGTGTTCGCGGCGATACGAGCGGGGGAGACGTAGATACGATAGATACGCCGTAAGGTGGATTTTAGAAATAAAGCAGTAGAGTAGAAAAACACTATTTCGCGTCGCTCGCTTCCCCCGCGCCGCGCGCGCGTCGGTCGTTGGAAACGTCGTCGTTTCCTGTTTCGAAGTCCCTGTTGTCGGTCGCCACGAAAACCTCGTCGTTGACCATCAAATCCCGGAACCCGCCCACCGAGAACTGCAGCAGCAGCGGCTCCACGCGGAGCGCGTCGCCGACCAAGGAGACTTTGTTGTCGGTTGAATCTTTTGTTTTTGAACCGTCGCCCCCTCCAGTTTCGCCGCCGGAACCCACAAACCGCCCTATTAAAAGGTCCAAGTACTTCCGAAGAAACCTGGCTCTTGCGAGTCGGAATTGAACGTGCGTGCCTTTTGGAAGCGCGGCGGGCACGGCGTACCCGTGGTGACGCGTGGAGCCTTTGAGTTCGTTAGGGCCGGGTACGTCCCCGAAACTCTCGCCCACCACCCCCCGAGGACGCCAGCGCACGGCCAGCGCGCCGAGACGCCGCTGCGCGTCCACCGCTCGTAGCGCGGTGGACATTCTTTGCCAACACAGGGTTTCGAAATCGGGTGTGTCTTCTTTTGCTTGCCCGTGTGATGTCAAAGGATCAGGTACATAACTTTTCTCGGTCCTCGAATCTCGCGTCGTCCCCGAATCGCCGGTTCCGGATTCGTTCCGACTTCGCGCCATTCGAACAACCTCGGCCAGCGCCGGCGCGAACGCTTCATCCGCGAGCGCCACCGCGAGGGACGCGCCGCACACGAACTTCACGTCCTGTGTCCTTCCCGATTGGCAAAGAGTATCAATGAACCGTGTTTCGTCGTCCGTGAGCTCCAGCAAAGAACTCGTGGGCAGTTCGCCCTGACGTCCGTCCCGCAACTTGGCCATCGTTCGAAACTCAACAAGGTCCATGGCTTCGCCCGCGCTCGCCAGCGCGTCCGCGCGCGCGCGCAGGACTGCGTCTAAATCCCCAACCGCAACCGCGGCGGACGCCATTTCCAGGTGCGCTTTGAACTGCATGTGCAGTGTGAACGCGCGCACCAAGCTTTTGTTTTCGCACGTTTCCGTCGCCGCGGTTACCGCGGCGGCGCAGTGTTTGACAGCGTCGTCGTGATCGCCGGCGTCGCGAGCGGTGTCCGCTTCGCGCATACACTGGACGATAACGTCGTACGTCTTTTGCTCTTCCAGAACCTTACCATCGGGTTCTGGGTTTTCTGGTTGGGAACCCCCAGGGACGTCATCGTTTGCTTTATTTCCAGACTCCGTGATAACCGGACCTTCACGCCGCTCCGCAGCCTCGCCGACCGCGACGGACGCGGCGGCGGCGGCGGCGCTTCCGTCGCCGCTCGCCACGTCCCGCCTGGATAACCCCGGCGCATCGAACACGCAGAGGTTTTTGCGGTGAATGGAAAGCACGCCGGTTGACGTGGAGGGAGAAGAGTGCGCCGCGGTGGGTGGTTCAGCGCGCGTTGAATCTTTTGTTTCATTTCGGGACGCGTTTTCCAGGGGATTCACCAAAACAAGCACGCGTTCGTTGGACCCGGCGTCGGGACCTTGCGCGAACCCGAGCGTGCCGTTCAGGATTTGCTTTTTTAGCAAACCCCGAATGCGGACCATCCGGCCGTGCCATTCCGTGTCTCCCTTCGGGAAGTCGTCCGAACTAGCCGTCCTTTCCCCCGCTTCAAGCGCGACGCGAGTGGGCACACGTGTCAAGGGCTCGTCTGCCGTGTCGGTCTCTTTTTCTGCCAGCTCTTTTTCGTGTAAGTTGTCCGTCTCTTCTTCTCCTAAGAAGCTCTCTTCTTTTTCCCCCAACTCCGCCGCCGCGAGTAGCGTGTCGCGCAGAAACTGCCACGTCTCGCGTTGGTAAATGAACTCCTTGGTTTCTTGCTCCGTGTGGTCAGGCCGCGGGCGGTGCTCCAGGGCCTTGACGCTGACGTCAAGCCACCCGCCCTTGAGCATTTCTGAAAGAGATCCGGGGTCGCGCGCTATGCTCCCCGCGAGTTGCAACGCGCGCAACCGAATTTGAGGCCCCGCGGAATGCGAACGCGTCAGGTGTAACAACGGCGGCAAAATCCCCGTTGGCGTCCACATGTCACACGACCACCCATGGTGCTGCACCAGCTCCGCGCCTCGCGTTGGCCAGTCGTGGTGCTCGCCGTTGCGTGTGACGTGCCCGAACTGTTGCCGGTGGTCCGCCCCCGATACGGAGATTAAAATCTGAAGCGTGATTCCCACGGTGAACGTGGAGGCTTTCACGTGTTGCGGGTTCAAACCATCCGGAATGCCTCGCTGCAACGCCGTGGCGCACCACCGCAGCGCGCTTCGGTCGGTGGCACCGTCCGGGCCACGACAGAACTCACCAGCGGCGTCGTTTTGCTCGGCCTCGGAACCGACACGCAAAGCCGTGTCGATCTCGCGCATGCACTGCACCACCGTTTGCAAATCCGTGGACCCGGGTTTCGTCAAAGATGCGGCCGCCGCACGCACGCGAGCCCGCGATTGGGAGACATCGGGAGACATCGGGAATTGAGTTAGAATCACACTCCAAACCGCGACACCTACTCGAAAACACGCGCACCACGACCACGAGAACACCCACCTGCGCGGCGTCGGATCTGGGAGAAGCAGGCCGTACTCCCCGGGAGAATAAACAACGCAGATTTTGAAAGAAAAATCCCTTGGATACAAAACCTTTATCTACGCTGCCGCCAGGGGTGAACTCGGGGCCATTTCCTGAGTTCGCTTTTTCCTGACCTGCACTCTCTGTGTGTGCATGCACTCACGTACATTTTAAACGCGCCTACTATCATGTCGATCGGCGTTCGGACGGCGACGTTGCGGGTGTTCCCGGAGCCGTGATTTCAGAATGGGATTTTGTTTTTCACGGTTTCCGGCTTTCCGCGAGACAAAAGCTGATGTGCCGTGTACACGAACGACCCTGATGTGGCGCGTCTCTCTTTCTTTCTCAACAATTCGCATATGGTCTACGGGAGACCAGCAGCACGTGCCGGGAGAACTTTTTATGGTGCACCGTTCGTTTGCATCTGGTCAAGCGCCTCGACGTCGAATCCTCGCCTCTTCGCCTCACCACGAGTCTCCTCATCCCAAGGGCAGCCGTTCGCGCGCGCCCACTGCAGCATCTCGAGGTGGCCGCCCTGCGCCGCGAACGTGCACGTGTATTTGCACCACGGCGCGCCATTCGTGCGCGCCCACTGGAGCACCTCGAGATGCCCTCCCCTCGCCGCCTCCGCGCATGTATTCCTGTTCCACGGGCAGCCGTTCGTGCGCGCCCACTGCAGCACCTCGAGGTGCCCGTGCCTCGCCGCCTCCCAGCACGTGTCCTCGTCCCACTCACAGCCGTTCGATCGCGCCCACTGCAGCGCCTCGAGGTGCCCGCCCTGTGCCGCCTCCGCGCACTTTGCCCAGTTCCACGGACATCCGTTCGTGCGCGCCCACTGCAGCACCTCGAGGTGCCCGCCCAACGCCGCTAACTTGCACGTGTAATTGTCCCAGTAACAGCCGTTCGTGCGCCCACTGTATCACCTCGAGGTGCCCGCGGTATGCCGCGTACTGGCACGTGTATTCGTCCCACGGGCAGCCGTTCACACGCGCCCACTGCAGCACTTCGAGGTGCCCGCCCTCTGCCGCACCTGCGCACGTCCACTCGTTCCACGGGCAGCCGTCCGCGCGCAACGCCTTCAGTTCCTCGAGCTGTCCACTTCTCGCAGCTGTCTGGCAAAGGCGTTCTCGACCCAACAGGCGACCTCCCCGTTGCAGGCGCTGCACCGCGCTCAAACATCCGAGCTTTACGGCTGCAGCCTCATCAAGCTCCTTAAATCGAAGCCCCGTCGCCGCCACCGTGTCGCGCATCGCGCGGCTCACCGCTGGGAGCCGTGCGAGATCGGCGGGGTCGTCGAAATGCTCAGATCTGAGAACGTGCGTGACGACGAGTCGTTGAGAAGGCCGGGGATGGCCTCGCCCGCGTTCGCCGCGGTAGCATCGAGGCGCGTTCGCTTCCGCGTACGAGTTTCCATACCGAGCGCAGGGTTGGAAGAAATCGCGGAGGTATGGTGTGCGTGTCGTGTGCGTGTCGTCGTGCGAGACGTTGTGGCTTTTCTTTGCGAGCGTTACACCTTCCGAGGTTTTTTTCAAAAAACAAAACACGTTTTGATTCACGGCGTCTCCGCCCGCAACGCTCTCGCCACATGTTTCAATAGACACCCGTCAACACCTACCAATAAGGTGTTCCGTCAAGAACTCATAGTTTGTTGAACGACACCGGCGTGTCGTTGTGCACCCTCCAGATCGTTTCCCCTAGCAGATTGCCGACGCTCAACACGGTGAGTTGCGGGAAGTCGCGCTCCGCGGTATGCGGAATCGAGTTTGTTACGATGACCTCCGTGAAAACGCCGCTTCCCAGTCGCTCCACCGCGGGCGGCGAGAACACCGCGTGCGTTGCGCACGCGTACACCTCTTTCGCGCCTCGTTCCCTCAACATTTTCGCACCCGCGCAGATCGTCCCGCCCGTGTCGATCATGTCGTCCAGCACGATCGCTACCTTTCCGTCGACTTCGCCTATTAAGTTCATAACCTCGGCTTTGTTGTGCCCGGTTCGTCTCTTGTCGATGATCGCCAGGGGGGCGTCGCACAGCTTCTTGGCGAACGCTCTTGCGCGCGGTACGCCGCCGACGTCAGGGGATACGACTACCAAATCGTTGGGGTCGAAATCCTTGCTCGTTAGGTAATCCAGAATGACGGTTTCGCCGTAGATGTGATCCACCGGGATGTCGAAGTACCCTATCGTTTGTAACGAGTGGATATCAAGCATGACCACTCGGGTGGCACCCGCCTCGGTGAGCAAGTTAGCCGCTAACTTGGCCGCGATTGACTCTCTCCCTGACGTGCGTCGGTCCGCCCGGGCGTATCCGAAGTAAGGCATCACGCACGTGATCGACCGGCACGACGCCCGGCGGCACGCGTCGATCATGATGAGAAGCTCCATCAAGTTGTCGTTGACGTTGGGCGGACACGTGGGTTGCACCAAGAAAACGTCGCACCCGCGAATGGATTCGTTGATCTGCACGTACACCTCCCCGTCCGCGAACTTCTTTATCACGCGACCGCTGAGCTCCATGCCGAGGTAGTTGGCGATCTCCTGTTGGCGGTGGGAAGAAGGAAGAGGCGGGGAGGTCAGTTTACAGTTAAAAAATGCAGTCCTTTGAATTTTGGCAAAAGTGGCTGGGGAATTTTGAACGCGCGAAATCGCACATCCGCCCCGTGCCCGCAGGCCACGGCAGGTACACCGCGTGACCGACGGAACGCGGGCGAACGTTTTACACTAGCAATACGATCGTCGGTGTTCCCCGCGTTCCCGCGTTCCGTGACCGCGTTCCGGGGATCACACTCCGGTCGGGGGTCAAAACGTGGAGGTGGAAACAAACACCGATTGATTCGAAACAACGAAAAAGGGCACGCACGTCTGAAAGCTCGGGATGCGCGCTTCCCGAAAACACCTTGAGCCTTTCTTTGTGCGGCATTTGGGAAAAGTCGTCCGGAGCTTGGTTGGTGAACGGTCCGCGAACCACCCCGTCCACGGTGAGGTTCTTCAACGCCTCGAGTGACCCGGGGTTGTTCGCGAACACGTTGTCCTTGGACACCGTGGCGAAAACTTTCAAGCCCTGGGGGTGGCGCGCCGTCCTCGGGATGGATCGGTTGTGCGTGAACCGCGTGTTGCACGTGGCGCGACGCGAGCCGAGCGAACCGCGCGCACCGCCGACGCACGCGGACGAGAAAACCATGGCGGCCATCGAAACGAAACGCCGTCCTCGAAGAGCCGGGGGCGCCGGGGGCACCGCACGACTGCATGGCGGTCGCGCCGACGGCGCTTTTTGAAGTTTTTTCTGAGCTCGGAAACTTTCGCGAGCGATTTTGGCCTTGTCATCATCGTAAGGGGCTGATGATGAAGGAGCCTCTGTCAGACCACCTGAACGTCACACCACGCCGCTCGGCTCCGCACGCGTGTGACCCCTCGCCGCGCCGCGAGTTCGGCGGGTGGATTCCATGGCCGCCGTTCGCGCCGCCGCCCCCCGGGGGGTCCCCGCAAAGAGCCTCCGTTTCTCACGCGACACGGAGAAAGCGTCGTGTCGCACATCGTTTGTGGCGCATCCCAAGTCCCTACGCCGCCCCGCGGCTCCCCGGTCCTCCGCCTCTGAAACCGCCCCGGTGGCCACTGCGACCGCGAAAGACGAGGTACGTGGTGTTACCACGAAAGAAACAGAAAGCACACACGCACGGTGCACGTATCACGCCTCGGTGAACCACGAGCACCAGGAGGGTTTAGGTGGTTGGATGGGACCCGCGCACGTAAAAACTCGAGGCCTTCACTAAAAAAAGCTGACGTTTCCATCCCATCATTCCCACCCATCCCAGGCCGTGCAGTTTGAAGCCGTGATCGGCATCGAGACGCACGTCCAGATAAACACGAACACCAAGGCGTTTTGCGGGTGCTCCACACAATACGGCAACGAGCCGAACACGCAGACGTGCCCGGTGTGCATGGGGTTTCCCGGAACGCTCCCCGTTCTGAACAAAGGCGTGGTGAAAAAAGCGGTGACGCTCGGTTTGGGTTTGAACTGCGCGACGTTGCGGCTTGTTTCCCGGTTCGACCGGAAGCAGTACTTCTACCCCGACCTCCCGAAGGGTTACCAGATCTCGCAGTTCGAGGAGCCGTTCGGTGAAAATGGGTTCCTGGACGTCACCCTGCCCGTGGAGGACGGGGGGGGAACGCGGCGCGTGGGAATAACGAGGGCGCACATGGAGGAGGACGCGGGGAAACTGACGCACTTCCCGGCCAAGGGAAGCGAACCGGGGTACGCGCTGGCGGATTACAACCGCGCCGGCGTGGCGCTTGTGGAAATCGTCACCGAGCCCGATCTGCGAACGGGCAGGGAAGTCGCGGCGTACGGCGCTGAGCTGCGACGGCTGGTCAGGTACCTGGACGTGGGGGACGGGAACTTGTCGGAAGGCAGGTACGTATTGGATTGTATGTCCCAAATCCTGACACGCTGTTTACCGCCCCTCTGTGACGTCCACTTGTCATTAAAGGAAGTATACTACATACATCACAAGTGCAATGTTTTACCTCTCAGCTGGTGACTGTTTAGGCCGATTACCCTGACTGTTGTCCATACATCGTCCAATACATCGCGATATACAGTACACCCATACTCAAGACGGAAGAGACTGACCCTTTTCTTTCCCAATCGCAGCATGCGGTGCGACGTGAACGTTTCCGTCAGGCCGGTCGGCCGCGCGAAGTTCGGCACGAAAGTCGAGGTGAAGAACATGAACTCGTTCAACGCGATGTCGCGAGCGGTTGATTTCGAGGTGGAGCGGCAAACCGGGTTGATCAATGACGGGAAGGAAGGTGAAATCGTTCAGGAAACTCGGACCTGGGACGAGCAAAGGCAGTGCACGGTGTCGATGCGGAAAAAAGAAGGCGAGGCAGATTACCGGTATTTTCCGGAACCCGACTTGCCGCCGCTTGAGTTTTCTCAGGAGTTCGTGGATGAATGCGCGCGCGAAATGCCCGAGCTCCCCAATGAGGTTCGCCAGAGGTACCAGTCGCTGGGGCTGCCTGCTGGCGATTGCCAGGTTCTGGTGGAAGACAAAGCGTTGGTGGAGTACTTTGATGAGTGTTTAACCTTCCAAAACGCGCCGGCGAAACAAATCGCGAACTGGCTCACGGGCGACGTCATGGCGTGGTTGAAGGAGGCGAAGACGGGCGCGACGACCATGCCGCTGCGGCCGGACGTGTTAGCGGAGTTCTGCGTGCTGATTGAGCAAGGGGTGATTTCGGGGAAAATAGGCAAAGACATTTTGCCCGAGCTGTTACTAGGCGCGGTGCGAGGCGCGGTGGAAGGTTCTACGGAAGGGTGCGATGAAACATCTAAAGGACCGGTGCTTCGATTCGTGGAAGCAAAAGGTCTGACTCAAATTTCCGACCCTTTGGAGATTGAAAAGATCGTCGACGCGGTGCTCGCGCAGAACCAGCAACAGTTGGAGCAGTACCGCGGGGGTAAGGATAAACTCAAGGGGTTCTTCGTGGGGGCGGTGTTGAAAGAAAGCGGGGGATGCGCCAACCCCGCGCTGTCCAACGAAATCCTCATGAGAAAACTCAACGGGGAGTAGACGGCGGGGAGACGTTTTTATACGCCGGAAACAGTTGGTCTTGCTTTTTCAACGCTTCTTTCTGTCTCTCCACTCGCACTCGGTTGCGTGTCTCTCGCGCCGGTGGCGCTTCGTTTCGTTTACGCATGGCTTCTCCCACTGGTAAATCAGCAGGGGTGGAACCGAAGTTGTGCTCCGGGTTCGCCTGCGTCTTCACTCTCTGCTATCTCTGTTATCTATGTTTTCTCTCGCTATTGTCTCTGCTCTCTACTCTCGGCATACAGCCCAGACCATGTTGCCCTGGTTTCTGATGCGGGCTACTCGTGTGGTTTTGAGAAAACTACTTTTACATGTTTGGCTCCATCAGCAGATCAGTTGACGTAGCTCGCCGTCAGGGGAAACCACTGTATCGTCGGCGCTCCCGCGACACAAACCCCAAACACGGGGTCCCAATCCTTCATCAAGTCCGCGTCGCGCCTCTTCGCGATGTACGCCGCGTAATCCGCGACTTCGACCCAGTACTCGAAGATGTGCATGGTTTGGGACCCGTCCTCCGCGGTGTGAATCCCGAAGTCGAAGGAAAGGGCGCCTTTTTGCGATTGCGTGTACTTGATGCCCAACGCGTGGTCCTTGAAAAGCGCCAGGGCTTCCTCAGCCTTGCCTTGCACGAGGGGGATGCTGACCAGCGCCATCGCGCCGGCACCGGGAGGAGCCATGGTGGAAAAGACGAGAGAAACGAGAGGGGGGGATGTGCGCGCGTTGTGGTGTCCAACGTTTCGTGTTTTGGTGTAAAATATAAAATCGACTTTCAGCGCCTCGTCACTACTTTCGCGTCGTGCCAGCTCGACTTTGTATGGGACGTGTAGACCAGCCCTGACCAGGCGATTCGAGGGTTTTTACCCGATACCATGTCACGGCACCAAACCGGGCCGATCTCTTCGTGGCTGACGCTGAAGGGCGCCCACACGAAACCATCCATCTTCGCACTCCACTCGACTGTGCGCGGCGTGTGGACTACCACACCTACGCCATGTCGTTCTCTCGCTCTTCTCGTGCCGCGAACGGTTTGTTCCGCCGCCTCGCGGTGACTCCCGGCACGGCCGCCGGCCGTGCCGTGCCCGGGGTGTGGACGCAGGTGCGTGGCCATCTTTACTTACGATGTTTTTGGTTTTCGAACGGGAAACGCGTCGCGTCGCCCGACGCGGTGTTCGTCTGGGACGCCACACACGCGCCGGGCAATCCCGCGCTGGCGGGGTTGACGCATCGCACGCGGGTTCGGTGTCGCACACTCAGACCGAGTGCCTGGAAGCGACGTCGTCGCGGCACGGGACGACGCGCGTCTTAAGGGCCACTGCGAGATCGACCAACCAACTCATCCTGGAAGAGTGTCTATCTTCACCTTTTGCACTCGAAAAAATTCCAAAACTGACGTACCCGTTTCGTTTCCCGCCGTCTTGCTCTTATCAAACCCAGACCGCTTGTTTGGCCACCATCGCGAGCCGCACCTCCCCTGTGCTGTCGCAGCGCGTGCCTTCCCTCCTCACCCCCGGTTTCGCCGCGGGCGCGATCCGCACCATCACCGCGCAGGCGCTTCGGCCGCTTGATTCCTTCGAGCGCCGGCACAACAGCGCGACGAAGGCGGATGAGTTGGCCATGGCGACGTACTGCGGTTTCGAATCCATGGACGCCATGATCGACGCCACCGTCCCCACGGACATCAGACGGCACGATGGCATGAAGATGGGCGAGTGGACCGAGCCCCTTTCCGAATCCGAGTACCTTAGCATGTTCAAAACCATGGCTGGGAAAAACAAGGTTTTCAAATCCTACCAAGGCACGGGGTACTACGGCACGCACGTCCCGCCTGTTATTTTGCGAAACGTGCTGGAGAACCCGGGCTGGTACACGCAGTACACGCCGTACCAAGCCGAGATCGCGCAAGGCCGGCTTGAGTCGCTGCTGAACTACCAAACCATGGTCTCAGACCTGACCGGGTTGCCGATGGCCAACGCGTCGCTCCTGGACGAAGGCACCGCCGCGGCGGAGGCGATGACCATGTGCAGCGCCGTGAACCGGGGGAAGAAGCCCAAGTTCCTGGTGTCGAACAAGTGCCACCCGCAAACCATCGAGGTGTGCCGCACCAGGGCGGACGGTTTGGGTTTGGAAATCGTCATCGGCGACGAAACCGGGTTTGACTACGGCGGGAACGACGTGTGCGGGATTCTTTTGCAATACCCCGCGACGGACGGGTCGGTGCTTGACTACGGACCGGTGGTGAAGGCTGCGCACGCGGCTGGCGCGCGTGTCGTCGCCGCGGCTGATTTGCTCGCCCTGACCAGACTCACCCCCCCCGGCGAGTGGGGCGCCGATATCGTCATCGGCACGGCGCAGCGCTTCGGCGTACCCATGGGCTTCGGCGGCCCGCACGCCGGGTACCTCGCGACGTCGCAGGAGTACAAAAGGTTGATGCCCGGGCGCATTATCGGTGTCTCCATCGACGCCAACGGCGAGCCCGCGCTGCGCATGGCCATGCAGACCAGGGAGCAGCACATCCGCAGGGACAAAGCCACGTCGAACATCTGCACCGCGCAGGCGCTTCTGGCGAACATGGCTGGTTTGTACGCTGTTTACCACGGCCCGGAAGGACTGAAAGCAATCGCGGACAAAACCCACGGGCTGGCTTGTATTTTCGCGGAAGGCGCGTCGCAGCTTGGTTTCGGGAAACCGACCTCGCCGTTCTTCGACACGGTCACGTTGAAATGCCCCAACGGCGCGGATGCCGCGGTCAAGGCGTGCGCCGCCGGCGAGATGAACATCCGCCGGCTTGACGCGGATCACGTTTCTATGGCGTTCGACGAAACCACCACGCCGCAGGACGTTGACGACTTGTTCGCCGCCATGAACGGCGGCAAGACCCCCGGCTTCTCCGTCGCGTCCCTCGCCCCCGGCGTCCCGGAACACGACTTCATGCAAAGGACCTCCAAGTACCTCACGCACCCCGTGTTCAACGCGTACCACAGCGAGCACGAGATGGTGCGTTACCTCGCGCGTTTGGAGCAAAAGGACCTTTCCCTGGTGCACTCGATGATCGCCTTGGGGAGCTGCACGATGAAGCTCAACAGCACCAGCGAGATGATCCCTATCACGTGGCCCGAGCTGGCGAACATCCACCCGTTCGCCCCCGAGAACCAAACCGAAGGGTACAAGGAGATGTTCAAAGCGCTTACGAAGCAGCTGTGCGAAATCACCGCGTTTGATGACATGTCCCTGCAGCCCAATAGCGGTGCGTCTGGTGAGTACGCCGGTTTAATGGCCATCAGAGCCTACCACCACTCCAGAGGCGACCACCACCGCGACGTGTGCATCATCCCCGTCTCCGCGCACGGCACGAACCCCGCGAGCGCCGCGATGGTCGGGTACAAAATCGTCGTCGTCGGCACGGACGAACTGGGGAACATCGACATCCCCGAACTGAAAGCCGCCGCGGAGAAGCACAAGGACAACCTCGCCGCGCTGATGGTCACGTACGTATTGGGCCTTTCCCGAATTTGCCTCCACGTTTGCCCATACAGAACTGACACTTTTCTTTTTACAATCACAGCTACCCCAGCACGCACGGCGTGTACGAGGACGGCATCAAGGACGTGTGCGACACGATTCACGCGCACGGCGGGCAGGTGTACATGGATGGCGCGAACATGAACGCGCAGGTCGGGCTGACCGCGCCTGGGATCATCGGCGCGGATGTGTGTCACTTGAACCTTCACAAAACCTTCTGCATTCCCCACGGCGGCGGCGGGCCGGGGATGGGCCCCATAGGCGTCAAAGCGCACCTCGCGCCGTTCATGCCCAACCACCCGTCCGAGAAGCTGGACGGCGCGGTTCCGGCGGGCGGCGCGACGCCGTTCGGGGTGGTGTCCTCGGCGCCTTACGGCAGCGCGTTGATTCTGCCGATTTCGTTTGGGTACATCGCCATGATGGGCAGCGAGGGTTTAACGAACGCCTCAAAACGGGCGATTCTCAACGCCAACTACATGGCGAAAAGGTAAGGGCCTTTCCCATTGAACACGTTCCGCCTCCCTGATTGCCCATACTCGTACCAGAAGGGACTATTACCTCTGACTTTTTACTCATACACATTACGAGATACTGACACTTTCGGCTTTTATCTCACAGGCTGGAGGACCACTTCCCCGTTTTGTTCCGGGGGAAAAACGGCACGTGTGCGCACGAGTTCATTTTGGATTTGCGGCCTATTAAGGACTCGTGCGGTGTGGAGTGCGAGGACGTTGCGAAGCGGCTTCAGGATTACGGGTACCACAGCCCCACCATGAGCTGGCCTGTGACCGGCACGCTGATGATCGAACCCACCGAATCCGAATCGAAAGCCGAGCTCGATCGGTTCTGCAACGCCATGATCGCGATTCGCGAAGAAATCCGGGACATCGAAAACGGAAGCTTGGACAAACTCAACAACCCGCTGAAACACGCGCCGCACACCGCCGCGATCGTGATGGGGGAGAAGTGGGACCGGCCTTACTCTCGGGAAACCGCTGCTTTCCCCGCGGAGTGGACAAGGGCGTCCAAGTTCTGGCCCACCACCTCCCGGATCGACAACGTGTACGGTGACCGCAACCTGGTCACCACGCACGCCGCCGTGGAGGTGAGCGTCGAGGAAACGGCGTGAGTTTTATGAGCGGAGGAGAGAGACTAAGTATCAGTACTGGAGTACCGAGAGGTCAGTACTGAGTACCGAGGGAATCAGTACTGAGTACCGAGAGAATCAGTACTGAGTACTGAGGTGAGATACACGTATTGTTTCAAAGCACCGGAGACAAATACAGTGGGAGAGGAGAGGCGTATCCGTCCGGCGTAGGAGAGGAGAGGCCGTTGTTTTACAGCGCAGTTTTGCAAATATTGGTATCTCCTCCAAAAAAAGTTATCACTACAACAAGCCCCTTCTTTCCTCCTCCTCCTCCCCCCTGCCGTCCGCTTTCTTCAGCACCGCGCTCACCACTAAAGTGGTGAGCCACACCACCACGCACACGGTCGCGGCGCCTTGAAGCGCGAACGTTTGCCACGAAGTGTTCCCCGCTTTTGAAAATGACCCGCCGCGCCGCGAAGCGTACTTTTCCCACCACCGTCGCGTGTGCAGTTTTTTTTCCTTCCCTTCTTCTTCCCGTACCTCTGAATTCGCCAGCCCTGGGGTACCTCGTGTGCTCTGTAATCCGGGATCCACCGGGTCCACGGAATCGTCGTTCGCGGCGGCCGCGACCGCTCTCCAGCCCTGTTTGGAGTTTTGCGCCGCGTCGGCTGCGCTCGCATTCGCGTCGTCGTCCATTCCATTCGCATCACCGTCATCGCTGTCCATCCCTTTCTCGTAATACCCCTCCCCCCCCGGGTTCAACCTCGCGAACCGGCCGTACGTCGGGTCGTTCACGTCGAACTCCTCCGCGGGGAGAAACGCAACCTCGGGTGACACGGGGTGCACCACGGACTCGCCGCGGTGACCCACCGTTTGCGTCTCGCGCGCGTCGAAATCGCTCCCCCCAGCGCTTTCGCCATCGCGACTCTCACGCCCCTTCTTCCCCAACTCCGAGTCGAGTACCCCGCCAGGCCTCGCCTCCGCGAGCGCCTGCCCGAGTCGCGCCTCCGCGTGGTCCCCGCCCACTGCCACGCAGCAGTCCAAGGTAACCCCCGCGTCATCAGGAGAGCAACACCCGCCCCCCCGCGTGCAGCAATCCATGGTTTGTTCGCCGGCCATCACATCGCAACACCCGTCCACCGCGGGTCCGTGGAAAACTACGCGGCTCACCGCAGAGTTGCCCAACGCATCCCCCGTAGTGGTTTCGCAGCAGTCCAGGAACCCGTGTGTACCGTCACCACCTTCCACCGCACCAGGACAACACCCTCCCGTGCGGCAGCAATCAAGCACCGCCCCGTTCACCAAATCGCAGCACCCGTCGTACGATGGGCCTTTGTAAAACACGCCGTCTCGTGGCCCGCGCGAATGTTGCCTCTCCCCGAGACGCGCGTCGAGTCCACGCGACTCCGCGGTAACGACGCACAGCATCGCCGCGAGCGCGAGAAGGACACGGCTTGGCGCGGCGAAACCGCGCGTCGTTGCCGCCATCGCGGGTGCGCGGCGCCTTGCCCAAGTGTGCTTCTTCACAGAAAGGCCTCTGCTTCTCGTGCAACACCCTCACCGAAACCCGCGTGTGCGTCTTGCTACATCGATTCGTTGCAGCGCACTCGATCGCCGCCCCGCCCCCAGTCGGGCCCGCGCTGGCTGTGGCGACACTTCGCGTCCCCCGCTTTCCTCCGCGACATCATGGCACCGGTGGGTGTCCGCCCGTCGGTATGGGCGCGCGCGCCCGCGCCCGCTCCCGCGCAACGCGCGTCGTCGCACACCTCGGGATCGGTACCGCCGGGCGTGGCGAGGGCCGCCCCGCAGACTGGGCACTCGATCCACCTGCAGCACCTGCCGTACCGCGTGCCATCGTCGCGTCGCCGGAAACGCGCCGTCGCGATCGCCTCGTTCGACGACACCGCGCCCGCGGTCACTGAACCCAAACCCAAACTCACCGTGCACTACTACCGCCACGCCGGGGACGCGGCGACGTTCGGGCTGCACGTCTGGGGAACAAGAGTGGCGCATGCGACTTCGTGGGACGCACCCGTGGGGGCGGCGGTACCCGAGTTAACTCCGGGTGCCGCGGTCTCCACGGAACCCACGTTTGTCTCTTTCGAGGTCCCTTTACTGGACCCTAGCTCCGACGCGTTCGTGGCGAAAACAGGCGATCCGTCCCTGAGCTTCATCGTACACCGCGGGGACGAGCAGTGCGCGAAGGTTGAGAACTTTTTGGGCGACGCGGACCACGGCGACCGCGCCGTGTGGATCGTCGCGGGGAACCCGGCGGTGTTCAGTGAGCCTCCTGACTTGTCCAAGCTCCCGACTGGTGAGACGGACTTGGGCAAGGCGCGGGCGATTTGGGTAAGCGAGGGGTGTTTCGCGTTGCCGTTTTCGGTAGATCCGAGTAAGGTGTTTGTGGAGCTGGTGGCGTCCAGCGACGGCGGTTTGGTCATCACGGACAACGGCGCGGGCGGCGTGGTGTGCGAAAACGGCGGCAGTGACGTTCGGTACATCCCCCTGGAGATCGACAGCGCGAACTGGAGTTCCCCCGATGCGGGCGAAGCCGGTGACAAGTACCCGCACGTTCGCGCGGCCGGGTACGCAATAGCGCGGCTACCGGCCGCATACCTCGAACAGAATTACGCCCCGTGGCTCCTGAAGTGCCAGCTCGCGGTGCAGGCGAAGGACGTGACACCAGACGGACGCCACGGCCGGCTAAGGGAAGCCACGAGCGTGCAGACTCACGGCGCGGTTGATGACGTTTTCGGGGGGTACGCCGGGCCGCTCGGCGTGGAGATTAAAAAACCGAAAAACTTTGGCGGGTTTGGGGACGCGGAGTCGTCCGTTACGATCCGGCTCTGGGCACCAACCGCGCGGGACGTGTCCTTGCGCGTGTTCCGCGGGCCTGATTGGGGCGACCACGAGTTCGAGGTCCCGATGAACGAAACCGCCGACGGGGTGTGGGTTGTGGAAGGCCCTGCCGAGTGGGAAGGGAAGTACTACCAGTACGTGGTAAGTATTTCCCATTTACCACATTCCGCCGACTGAATGCCCATACAGACTGACATTTATTTTTTACAATCTCAGGTGGACGTGTTTCACCCGTGGGGCGGCGGCGCCGCGGTGAGTATTTCCCATGTAACACATTCCGCCGACTGATTGCCCATACGAGACTGACATTTCTTTTTACAATCTCAGGGGTCGTTCGTGCAATCGGTCGCGAGCGATCCGTACGCCAGGTCGTTGTCTGCGGACGGCCAACGGGTGCACATCTGCGACCTTGGTAACCAAAACCTGAAACCGGCGGGGTGGGACGACACCGCGCGGTGGAAAAAAACGACAAACCAATCAAGCGAACCCACCGATTACGCAATCTACGAACTGCACGTCCGCGACTTCAGCGCGATGGACGAAAGCACGCCCTCTGATTTGCGCGGTAAGTACCTAGCGTTCGCGGAACAGGGAACGGTGCCTACGGAGCATTTGAAGGCACTGGCGAAATCCGGGCTGACGCACGTGCACTTGTTGCCTTCGTACGACTTCGGGAGCGTCCCGGAACGAAGCGAACACCAGAAAACCGTGGACCACGCCTGGCTTTCGTCCCTCCCGAGCAACTCCCCCGACCAGCAAGCTGCGGTCGCATCAATCGCGAACGACGACGCCTTCAACTGGGGCTACGACCCCGTGCACTACGGCGTGCCGGAGGGGAGCTACGCGACGAACCCGGACGGCGACGCGCGGGTGTTGGAGTTTCGCACGATGGTGCAAGGGCTGGCGGGGTTGGGGTTGAGGACGATCGTGGACGTGGTGTACAACCACACCCTTTCCGCTGGCCCTACCGACCGAAACTCCGTGCTTGACAAAGTAGTCCCCGGGTACTACCACCGACGGAACTTCGACGGGCACTACGAAAACAGCACGTGTTGCAACAACACGGCGAGTGAAAACTTGATGATGGAGCGTTTGATCGTGGACGACTTGGTGCACTGGGCGGTGAGCTACAAGGTGGACGGGTTCCGGTTCGATTTAATGGGGCACCTTATGCTGAGAACCGTGGTGAAAGCGAGGGACGCTATTAAAAGCCTGACCGTGAAACGAAACGGCGTGGACGGGAGTAAGATCTATTTGTACGGCGAAGGGTGGGACTACGCGGAGGTCTCCGGCGGCAGGGTGGGGACAAACGCGAGCCAGCTCAATTTAGGCGGCACGGGAATCGGGAGCTTCAACGACCGTTTGAGGGAGGGGGTGATGGGCGGAAGCCCGTTCGGGGACCCGCGGGTACAAGGCGTCATGACCGGGCTTTATTTCCACCCGAACAATTTCATGGAACAAGGCGGGGCTGAAGCGCAACTGAAAAGAGTCATCGAAGATTCGGAAAAGGTCATCGCCGCGATGGCGGGTAACTTGCGCGAGTTTGAATTCACGAACAAGGACGGGTACCCCACGCCTTCGCGAGACGCGTGCTGGGTCGGGTCAAACGTAGGTTATGCCGCGCAACCAAAGGAAACCGTGAACTACGTCTCCGCGCATGACAACGAGACCCTTTTCGACGGCATCATGTTGCGCTCCGCGGTGGACGTGCCCCTGGACGTCCGGTGTCGCATAAACCGCCTTGCCGTGGCGACCGTGGCGTTTTCGCAAGGTAAGCATTTTTCATTTACCCCATTCCACTGACTGATTGCCCATACGAGACTGACATTTCTTTTTTTACAATCAGGCGTTCCTTTTTTCCACGCCGGCGACGAGATTTTGCGAAGCAAGTCCCTAGACCGAGACTCGTACAACAGCGGGGACTGGTTCAACCGCCTGGATTACACCGGCAACTCGCACAACTTCGGGTGCGGGTTACCCGGCCGCGAAAAGAACGGCGACCGGTACGGGTTCATCGGGGACTTGTTGGGGGACCTGACGATGAAACCGGACCGCTCCATGATTCAAAAGTCCACGCAACACTTCAAGGAAGTGTTGGAAATCCGGAACTCCACGCCTCTGTTCCGTCTTGTGGACGCCGCGGACGTGCAACGAAGGATAACCTTCTACAACACCGGCCCTTCGCAAACCCCGGGCGTGATCGTGATGGGCATCTCGGACGACGCCGTGGACGGGGTCACGAAACAAATCTGCGGAAAATTCAACCGCTTGCTGGTAAGTATTTCCCATTTACCACATTCCGCTGACTGATTGCCCATACAAGACTGACATTTATTTTTTTACAATCAGGTGTGTCTCAACGTCTCGCCGCACGAAGCCACCATCACGGACCCCAACCTCGCAACGGACCTAGCCACCGCGGAAATGATCCCTCACCCGACACAAGGCACGATGTATCTCGATGACTACTTGCTAGGGGCCAAGTGTACGGGGGGGGGCGTGGTGGTGCCGGGGCACACCGCGTGCGTGTTCGTCGAGCCGCGCGCATAGACTGCTCTTTTTATTGTCAATCGCTATCGCTATCGCTTTGTGAAGCAAACATTGATGAGTTGGACTGGTCGTCATACAAGTACTCCTCAGGGCAGCCGTTCGCTATCGCCCAGTTTAGTATGTTGTCATGATCCGCATTTTTCGCTGCATCTATCGTTCCTCCATCCCACGGGCAGCCGTTCGCGTGCGCCCACTGCATAACCTCGAGGTGCCCGCCCTGAGCCGCTTGTTCGCACGTCCACTCGTCCCAAGGGCAGCCTTTCGTGCGCAACCACTGCAGCACCTCGAGGTGCCCGCCTCTTGCCGCATATGCGCACGTCCACACGTCCCACGGTGTGCCGTTCGAGCACAAAACCTTCAACTCTTCGAGCAGTCCGCTCCTGGCCGCTGCCTGACACAGGGATTCTTGATGCTTCAGGCGACCTCCCCGTTGCAGGCGCTGCACCGCGCTTAAACATCCGAGCTTAGCGGCACGGAAATTACCAAGCTCCTTAAACCGAAGCCCCGTCGCCGCCACCACGTCGCTCATCGCGCGGCTCACCGCAGGGAGCCGTGCGAGATCTGCGGGGTCCTTCGAAATACTCAGGTCTCAGAACGTGCGTGACTACGATGTCGTTGAGAAGGCCGGGGATGGCCTCGCCCGCGTTAGGCGCGGTAGCATCGCGACGCTCGCGCATTCTCTTGCGCGCGCGAGTTTCCACGCCGAGCGTCGCGTCGGAAGACATCGGGGAAGGTGTCGTGTGCGCGTCGTTGTGAAGACCGAGTCGTAGCTTTTAACGAAAAAAGCACACCTTCCGAGGCTTTTTTTATTACATTTTGAGTTGTCCGAGCTTTTCGCCTTGTGAAAAAAACGTATCGTAGTCGCAGAAAGGCTAGAAAGCTCGCTCAGGGCAGCCGTTCGCTATCGCCCAATTTAACAGCTCGAGATGTTCGCGAGATGTTTGACCTATAACTCTCGCCGCTCTGAGCGTTTCTCCGTTTCACGGGCAGCCGTTCGCGCGCGCCCACTGCAGCGTCTCGAGATGCCCGCGGTGTGCCGCTTTCGCGCATGTGCTCTCGTCCCACGGACAGCCGTTTGCGCGCGCCCACTGCAGCACATCGAGGTGCCCTTGCCACGCCGCGTGCGCGCACGTCTCTGCATCCCACGGGCAGCCATTCGCGAGTGCCCACTGCAGCACCTCGAGGTGCCTGCCCTGCGCCGCCTGCGCGCACGTCCACGAGTTCCACGGGCAGCCGTTCGCGCGCGCCCACTGCAGCACCTCGAGATGTCCATACAACGCCGCTAACGAGCACACGTTTGCGTTCCACGGGCAGCCGTTCGCGCGCAGCCACTGCAGCACATCGAGCTGTCCGCCAGACGCCGCGTATGAGCACGTGTCCTCGTTCCACGGGCACCCGTCCGCGCGCAACACCTTCAACTCTTCGAGCAGTCCGCTCCTCGCCGCTGCCATACAAAGGTCTTCTTGACGCGACAGAAGTCCTCGCCGGTGCAGGCGCTGCACCGCGCTGAACCATCCTTGAATCACGGAATCATCTTGACCAACCTCTTCAAACTGAAGCACCGTCGCCGCCACCGCGTCGCGCATCGCGCGGCTCACCGCAGGGAGCCGTGCGAGATCTGCGGGGTCGTCGAAATACTCAGATCTGAGGATGTGCTCGACCACGACGTGGTTGGGAAGGCCGGGGATGGCTTCTTGCGATGAGGACCTGTGCGTTACGGTCGCGGTAGAACGCCACATCCAGGTAAAAATAGCGCGCACCCATTGGAAGAAATCCATCGCGGAGGGTGTCGTGTGCGCGTCGTTGTGGCTCGTGCGTACACCTTCCGAGGTTTTTTGTTCGAGTCCACGTCGACCGCCCCTCATTTCTCTTTGCGCAATTATGGCGTGCGTGCCCGCGACGCCGGCGACCCCGGCATCGTCCGTTCGGGCGTTCCGGGCGTCGCTTCGGCGCGGGCGCGGTGGTGGGCGCGCTTTTCGAACACGAACGCGCTCCGCCCCCGCCCCCCGGTCCGCCTTCGCCGATAACACGGGCGACGACGATGCTTCGCTTGCGGATGGTTCCGCAGGCGCCGATCTGTTGCGCCGACTGCACGTCAACTTCCTCGCCCTGCGCCGCGGGTCGCGTTTCGCGGCGCAGGAGTTCTCGATCGTGGCCACCGAGGCGTACGAACGCGGCGTGACGATGCCGTCGTTGCGCATGGACATCTCGCTGCTAGGCTTGAGCACCGCGAGTGACTTGGGGTTAAGCGAGCAAGATGCTTTCTTGTCCCATCTAGGGATGTGCATGATGACGCTGTGGGAGATGGGATGGCCGTCGAGGGGAGGCGAGGTGATGAAGTCTACGGACCGAAGAGATACGGAGGGCGATAAAACAACAAGTGCCCAAACCGAAACTACCGATACTCACACTAAAGCGTGGTCTCCTGTCGGCATCGGCAACCCCGAGAACGACAAAGAAGCGCGCGGGCTTCTGGCGTACATAAGAGCCACGCACCAACGGTCGGACGCCGGGTACACCCTGAAGCGCATGGAGATGGAGCGCTTGATGACGCTTACGCAAAGGGCGAAGGGCGGTGACGGCGCGTGGGACCACCCGGAGGGGTGGCAAGTCACGCAGAGGCTTGACCGAGACTCCCTGGACCCCGAAGCGGGCGGCGGCGGAAACGAGGAAGACAACATTCCGGTTTCGCAGAAAGGAATCGCCAGCGCGGGGGGCGCGACGCACGGCCCGCTGGCGCTCGGGGAAACCGACGCCGTGAAACTGATGCGCGTGAATTGCCGGCTGACGCTTCTGTTACGCGAGTTCGTGTTCGCGTCTCGGGGGCTGCGAACCGTGGCGGAAGTTATCAGCACGCGGGACGAGGAGCTGGACGCCATGGATTTGCGGGAGAAGAAACAGGTGCGGGGGGCGGGGACCGACGATACCGACGATACCGACGAAGAAACCGACGATACCGACGATTCCGAAGAAACCGACGTCTCCATTATCCCTCCGCAAGTCGCCTTGGAGTGGTCCTCGGCGCCTCGCGACCTCACGCGCGTGCTCGCCGCGCGGCTGTTAGTGGCGTACGTGTCTTGCCTCACGTCGCACCCCGCCGGGCTTCGGTCGTTCGTGTCGGCGGCGCTCGATGCGCGCGCCGCCGGGATCCCCGCCTCGGCGCTCGCCAAGAAACTGAACCCCGCCGAGTTCGACGTGGAGGGCAGTCGGCGCGGAATGTTCGGCGCCTCCGCGGACGCCGGGAAGTTCTTCGCCCTGTTCCTCACCTCCGCGTACGTCGCCGCGGACGAGGACGAGTTGGAGTTGCAGGATACGGTGGCTTTCAGGGATAAAAAGAAAGCAGCAACAGCAAAGAAACAGGAAACAGAAAAAGCGCGGTTTTCGCAAAAAGAAAGCGACCCCGACGTGTTCGCGTGGGCGCCGGCGCCTGGCGAGGAGTCCTTCGACGTGGGCTGGGCTGCGGTGGTTGCCGGGACAATGACCGAAGACGAGGCGGACAAAGAGGAGGAGCTACGACGAAGAAGCGTGTCAGGCATGCGCGCCAGTGTACGGGCGTGGATGCACATGGTAAGTATTTCCCAATAACCACATTCCGCCGACTGATTGCCCATACGAGACTGACATTTATTTTTACAATCTCAGGACCGGTCCGCGCTGCGTTCAAGCGTCGAAACGCGGCTTTCGGTGGACGAGGACGATCCAGACATGTCGCAAGACGACGCGGACGACATCGCGGTGGAGTTCGCGAACGCGTCCAGGTCGTTTCGAAAAAATAACGAAAAAGTTATTACCAGGACAGTCGATACGGAAAGGACGAAAACACGGTTACGCCCCCCCCCCTCCTTGCCTCCGCCAGGCGAGCTCGACTGGCGCAGGGACGATTTGCTTACTAACAACTCGGCGACGATCGCGGCGCTTACCATACAACGCGCGGTTGTTTCCTTCACGCTGGCGGAAAGCGCGAGGCGAAGAAGCGTCGCGGAAAAGTGAAGCGCGCGTTGTCTGGTAATACTATACCTCGCAGTCGAAAGTTTTCCGAAGACGGAGCATCACCACGTCACCTCGGGCGCGTCCCCCGGGAGCCGCCTGAACGCCGATTGATACGAAAATTGGATGGGTCGATAAAGGGCGACGTTGTGCACGCGCGCGTCAACTCAGAATGCCAAAAAGATGATTAACGAAGTTCCCACATGGATTCAAACCATGGGTACAAGATTCAAAGTCTTGGGTGCTAAACCACTACACCATAGGAACCAGAGTTTGAGTGACCAAACAGAGGCTCTAACTGGGAGAGAATCCGGCGCGTTCGCCGGTTTGCAGAAAGAAGTCATTAATACCTCGCGCTCGTAAAACCCGGCTATAAACCCTACGTACCCCCCAACGCTACTTACAAGTACCCCCCCACGCTACAGCACGTCATCGTACTGTTGGATAAACTCGTTCGTCGCTTCCAGGAAGTCGGCTGACTTATCCAGAAACACGCACGACCCGGCATCGGCGACTTGCGTAAACTGCACCCGCGATTTCATGTCGCTCCGCGTCATGCCTCCCACTAATTCCCCGACTGATTGCTCACTCAGCGCATCGTTTTCCCCTCGCACTACTCGGGTACCAGGTACCTTAGACGATATCTGACCAAGTCGCCCGTTAACATCCGCTTCCCAGCCCGCCAAAGAACCGCCTTCTGTGAAATACATCCCCCCCGTCAGGTCCCGAAACACTTTCCTCGCGCTTTTTGTCCCAACCTCCGTCGCGGCGTCCCCGCGCCGCGCCCCGATTCCCGCGCCCGTGCCGCCTATTGATAGCCCGGCGAAACACGCCCCCGCCGCTTTTTGCGATTCGTGCCGTATTGTCCACTCCTGCCACGCCGATGCATACAGTGATTTACCAGCCAGTGATAAGTTATCCCCGCCAGACCCGTTTGCGTCGCCGTCAAGAAGCACCTGCCGAAAGTTGTCCGGCATTTTATCAAGCGCCAAACGCCGGTCCTCGATTAGCTGTTTATAGCTGGGAGGACACGACACCAGGGTAAGCGACGCGACGCCGTTCCCGAACCCGTTGCCACCTAACACGTGGTCAAGCGCGAGCATACACCCCCAGCCGTGCGCCACGATGTGCACCTTCTCAAGCTCGGCGGTTTGCCGGAGCTGATGCAGCTCGTTTTGGAACAGCTCGGGGGTGAATGTTAGACTGTTTTGCGCGCTTTCCAGGTTACTCAACGAGCTCCGCGCGCAGCCTATTTGGTCATAGCTCGCGACTTCCCTCGTTTCGCTTGCGAGAATCTCCAAGCTCTCCATGTACTTGAAACCCAGACCCGGACCGCCGTGAAGGCACAGCACGGGAAGGTGCCCCGCGTCGAGCGCGGGTTCCCGTTTGCCGAGGATTCGCAAAAACGTCTTCGCGTCTTTCAGCTTTGTGGAAACCGAAACATCCACCGCGCCTTCGGACCACGGGGTTTTGAACGCCCACTGCGGGGTCACGGATTTGTTCTCCACGTAGTACCCGCAGAACAGGTCATCCGCGGAAGCGGGGGGTGGCTTAATAAGCACAGGGACAAGCAACGCGCTGGACACGGCGCGGAGCACGCCGCGTCGTGATGAAAACAAGAAGGGAGGTTCTGTGCGATCGGCATTGTTTTTGGGATCGAAGGAGGACGCGCGGGTCGCGACGCGCGTGGGGCGCGAGGCGTGCGGACGGGCGGGGGCGGACGCGCGATTCGGCTGCGCCGCGAGTTTCGGGTCCGACACAGCTAGAAGCATCGCAAAGTCCAACGCGCGTGGCGACGTGACACGCGCGATGGCGCAGTGGACGTGGCCTGTTGCCCACATTCGTGGATAGCAGAGATCTCAACCGACTGGACGAAACGTGTTTTCGGGACATTTCCTCGCGCCCCACATCGCGCCTCGCGCGCCTCGCGCGCATGCTCCGCGCCCTGTATTCGCGCCTCGGTTCGTTCCAGGGCGTAGCACGGACACGCCCTAAGCTCCACTGCAGTGCGTCCCGAAGAGCACCTCTGCGCACACGCGCGTTGGCAAGTAGTTCCACATCCCTTCCCGCGGACGAAAAACCGCAGGCGTCGGCGTCGGGAGATTCGTCGTCCCCAGATTCGTCATCGGGCGCGTCCGCGTTCGTTGCCCGGGTGATGCCGCGCGGCCCGCGCGGTGCTACCCAGGGCCCCACGATCGAGTGCCCGTCGTGCGGTTCGGTAATAAAAGCGCGGCACCCGGATCAGTTCCGACAACACGTGGGCAAGTGTTGCCCCGATGTGGTGCCTGAGGTCCCGAAACACGTTTGGCACGATACGCACATGGCGGTTGAAGCGGTGACCATACACGAACAAGAGTTGCTACGGGTGGCGAAGCAGTTGGCTTACGCGACGGACAACCGGCTACCCGTGGCTGAGGTAGCCCGAAAAATGAACCTCCCGCTCAACCGAGTCAAGGCTTTGCTAAGAAAAGCTTCCAAAGCCATTCCGCTCGTCGCGGACGACAACGCGCTTGCGGTAATTTTCGAAAACCATGAACTACTAGTGGTGAACAAACCCCCCGGCTTACGGTTCCACCCCACGCATAGGTTCGAAGGGAACTCGCTTTTATCGAGGTGCTTGGGACACGTACGGCGAGGGAAGTCTCTAGAGGATTTAAAAAACACATCTGAAAGGAACACGTCTAGTGAGCAAACAGTTGCAGACGTCACCGCCGGCGCCGCAGATTGCGACGCGGACGCGCCGCGAATCGTGCACCGGCTCGACATGGACACCTCGGGGGTCTGTTTATTCGTGAAAGACGCGACGTTAGTAGACGGGTTCGCGAAACAGTTCCGGGGACCGGAGGAGTGCGGGCCACATGGACGGGCGAGGAAGGAGTACCTCGCGCTTTGCGTGGGGAAGGTTCCGAAAGGGGATGTGGTGCGGTTTGAAAACGGAGTCACGTCGGGAAGCGCTGGGGATGCCGGCGACGACGACGTTTCGATCGAATCGAAAACCTCAAAAACCTTCACCGTGGATGCGCACATCGGGCCGCACGTATCTATTCCGGAAGCCCGGTGGGTACACCCGGTTCCCCCAATTGACCCGAAATTCAAAGTAGGAGGCCATCCCGACATGGACGCCACCGCGCCGAAACAGGCGGAGACGGTTTGCGCGGTTTTGTCGCGAGAACATTTCGAGCTGGAAAAGTCGGGAACCGAAAATAAAAATATGGAAAGTCTCGTCGCCGCGTTAGTGCGCGCCCGCCCTTTGACCGGCCGGACGCACCAAATCCGTGTCCACCTGGCGCACGCGCGAATGCCCATTCTTTCCGACCCGCTGTACGGGCCGCACGTTATGTGGGGAGGCGCTGACGCGGCGGAAAACAGGAGCGACGCGGATGTCGTTTTCGGCGGGACGGATAATCTTACCGAAATGGAAAAAAAGTGGGGAGGTGACTTGTGGCTCGGGCGCCAGGCGCTTCACGCGCAGCGGCTCACGGTGACGCACCCCAAAACGGGCGAGAAAATGACCTTTGTAGCGGCCATGCCGGAGGACATGCGGAAAGCGTGCGTCGCGCTTGGGGTGGACACGAGCGCGGCGGAGACGTGACGGGGGAAGGTTGTTGTGAAAAACCATTTATTTTTCCGGTGTCCTCGCTCTTCAGGTGCCGTCTCGACGCGACACGTATTCGACGTATTCGACTTCGCCCGTACTTCGCGGCGCACGCCGCAGGTACATCGATGAGTACCTTTTCCGCGCTCGTCTCGCCTCCGCGCGCGGTCGGGTGCGGCGTGCGTATCACCGCATCTTCTCGTCGTAAAGTTTCGGGGAAACGCGCCACGGTCCGCACAAGCGCCTCCGATGATGCGAGCGGCTCATCTGCAAGCGTCCGCATTTTCTCCGGGTCTTCGAAAGAAATGCTGTTCGGCGCGCAGCAGAACATGCTCGGGCTTCTGGAGTCCCCCTCTACGGACGACGACGCGATCACGGCGTCTATTGCCGAGCTTTCTACGTTGAACCCCACCGCTGCACCCGCGAAAGACGCGAAGCTTGTTGGGAAGTGGCGCCTGGCGTGGAGCCAGCAGCAGGAATCGTCTAATTTTTTCCAGAAGTTATTCGCCGACATCGCGAGCGACAACTTTCAGATCATTAACGAAGACAACACCCTGGAGAACTTGGTGTTGCTGGGCCCGCTGACGGTATCCGCGAAGGCGCCGATTGCGGCGGTTTCGGAGACGAGAACAGAGGTGAGGATTAGCACCGTGGACGTTTCCATAGCGGGCAACACGGTGTGGAGCAAAACATTAACCCCGAAGCCCGGCAAAGGCGCCGGATGGGTGGAACAGCTTTACCTTGATGACGAAATGCGAATCTCGAGGGGGAACAAGGGGAGCCTGTTCATACACACGCGGGAAGGAGGCGGTGGGAACAAAAAACAAAAACCGAATCAGGGCACGACGGGCCAAAGCGCGACGGCTCTTGTGAAACTGTGAGAGGCCTGGTACTGGTTTTTAATATTACTTCGGATTGATTGCTTCCCGTACTTGTAACTTTGATACATTTCCCGTAATTATTAATCCTCGAAGTATTTCTGCCTTCCCCAAACCCACCACTCACCCGTGTGCTCTCGGGTCCGTGTTGTTCACCGCCCCCCCCCGCGGGTCGTCCACCGCGGTTTGCGGCGTGGCGACGATATCCGGCGCGCTCACGGTTGTCGCGCCGGACGCGAACTTCGCAAACGGCACCGCCCCTTTCCTCGCCGCCAGCGCCTGTACGTTTTGCTCCAGCGCCGTTTTCGGGAACCTCCCCACGACCTGCCCCTCGCTCTTCCCGAACTCATCCAGAAACACAAGATGCGGTATCCCATCCACCCCGTACTGGTCCATCTCCCCGCCCCACTTCGTGTTGTCGATGTTCAACATGACGAAGTTCACGTCTTTCCCGTATTGGCGCTCCACGTCAAACACGTTCGGCGCGCTTTCCTTGCACACCTCGCACCAGTCCGCGTAGAACTCGACGACGGTGGGTTTGCCGTTTGAAAGCGCCACGTCTAGGGGAATGGCGTCCTTTTCTAAGGATGCTAGGGTTACCGTGGCGCCTCCGCCCAGGCCGCCCGCGAACAGCAACGCGCCCAACACGAAACCGACGCCCGCGATGGCTTTGCCGGGGGGGGACTCAGGGCGGGTGGCTGGTGGGGCAGCAGGGGGTTGTGTTGGTGCAGGATCTTCTGTAGAAGCGCGCACCACCACGGAAACTCGGTTGTGCGCACGACCGAGGCGGACGGGGGCGTAAGAGCCTCGCGAAGAACGCGAGACGGCCAACGTTGCGCGTCCGCTGATGACGCGCGGAGATGACGTGAAAATCGTCTTCGCGAGCACGGCCACCATCGCGGTCGAGGCGGTGACGAGCCTGTGGGGTGTTGGAAGCGGTTCGGCGGGTTCGAAAGCCCGGGAATACCGACGCGGTCGTGCCGACACGAGCGCGGCGACGTAGACGGCTCGGTTCTGGAATGACAGCGCTGCACGCGATTCTGCCTCGTCACCCGAAAAAAAGTACGGGACGAAACGAAAAAGTGGGGAAGAAAAGCCACGACAACGACCCACGAGCTTCCGCGTGCGCATAAGCTCGTCGCGCGGGGTTTCGTGGTTCGCGAAGAATGGGAATGAAGCGATGCTCTCACGGTAAGCGGAAAAGCATGTGCCCGGAGTGTAACCCGTGTCCTCACGGCAAGCTGAAAAGCGACTGCCCGCAGTGCAACCCCTGTCCGCACGGCAAGCTGAAACGAAAGTGCGTGGACTGCAACCCCTGCCCGCACGGGAAGGTGAAACACCACTGCGCGGAGTGCAACCCCTGACCCCACGGGAAGGTGAAGTACAACTGTGCGAACTGCAACCCCTGCCCTCACGGGAAGCTGGAAAAGCACTGCGCGAAGTGCCACCCCTGCCCTCACGGGAAGGTGAAAAGCGGCTGTGCGGACTGCAACCCCTGCCCTCACGGGAAGCTGGAAAAGCACTGCGCGAAGTGCCGCCCCTGCCCCCACGGCAAGCGGAAAAGCGGCTGTGCGGACTGCAACCCCTGCCCCCACGGCAAGGTGAAAAGTAACTGCGGGGACTGCAACCCCTGCCCCCACGGCAAGCGGAAAAGCATGTGCGCGGTGTGCAACCCCTGCCCCCACGGCAAGGTGAAAGGCAGCTGCGCGATGTGCACCGGCTGCCCTCACGGCAAGCGGAAGGACAGGTGCGCGGCGTGCAAAGCGACACGCGCGGATCCGCCGAGTTCGAAGCAGATCAAGCGCGAGCCGAAGAGTCCTCCCGAGATCAAGCAGGAGCCCGAGATCAAGCAAGAAACGCGGCTACTTCGGCATCGGCGACCAGGACGGAGGTGACTGAAATACTTGTACCTTGAGAGAGAGAGAAAATGGTAGCTACCGAAAAGACGAAGAAGAAAATATTTCCTGGATTTGATACTGCATCACGCCGCGAGCCTCCTCCCCAGCGCTTCAAAGTCCGCTGCGAGCGCCTCCGCGGTGCCTTGCGCACTCGTGGGCACCTGCAAAAGCCTCCGCGCCTCCCCAGCGTACCCGGAGCACACGTCCGCCAACGCCGCCCGTGTGCGTTCCTTCCCCCCCCCGTACGACCCGAACCCGCCCCCCGCGGTCTCCGCGAACGCGTTTGCGTTTGGAGTACTCAAAGCCACGAGACTCGCTTCCCAGCGCCGAAGAACGCGCAGCGCGCTTCGCAGTAACCGCAAACGCAACGCGGGCGTCTGCAGGTGGCTCTCGCGCTGCACGGTTCGGTCGTGGTGCCCCCGGTGCGCGGGCGTGGCGAGCAAGCGGTCATAAGCCGCGTGCACAGACTCGAAGCTCTCCCGCGTGCTCGCCAACACGCACTCCGCCACGTCGTCCTCGCCGGTTTCGGCGTCGTTTGAAGTGAACGCGGCGTTGTTTCCGCCGCCGCCGCCCTCACCCCCCTCCAGCCTCCACAGCCCCGCCGCGAGCAACTCGAGCTTCAGCGCGACGTGCGCTACCGGGAACGCGGTGTCTGACGGGAACAGCTTGGGCCCCAGCGCTTTGGTTGCGGCGCACGCGGAACGCAACGCCACGCGCTTTGACCCCTCGCGGACGCCGTTGGTCGCCGAACTCGAAAGCAGTTCATCCCACAACGCGCGCGCCACCGCGCCGTCGCCCTCCGTGTCTCTGTACCGCGAGAAGTGCAGCATCTCGAGACAGATTTCCCACATCTCCGCGGGCCTGGCGAAGTCGTTGAACATGTCGCTAAGCGGTCGCAGTTCCCGCTCCAAATCAGAGGCCGCGACAAGAGCGGCGTTTGCGATTTCGGAGTGGTGTCCCGCAACGCGCGCGCGCTCCAGAAACGCAAACCGCAACTTTGTTTGAAAAGAAAAGTGTCAGTCTTGTATGGGCAAACAGTGTTGGGATTTGGGAAATACAATGCGTACCCTTTGCTGAAACCCGAGAACCTTTATTTTCCCGTCCAAAGTCTCCACGAACGCCGCGTCGGCGGTTTGGTCGGAGGACTCGACACTGTTGGATGCCACCGAAACGCCGTTGACGTGATTGGTGCCACCCCCGCCACCGCCCGCTTTGGTGAACGCCAAGTCGAACAGCGCGGCTCGTTCCGAAAGAGCCACCGCCGCGCCCCGCGCGTTCCGCTCGGCGAGCGCGAAATACACCCGCGCCGCGAGCCCGTCCCGTTGCTTCGATTGTAAAAAAAAGTGTCAGTCTTGAATAAGCAAACAGTCTGCGGGATTTGGTGAAAGGCCCAATACGCACCTTTGACGCGTACAGCTTCGCGAGCAACTCGAGGTGCTTGGCTTGGCCTTGCGTCAGCGCGCCGCCCTGCTGCGCCACCGCGAACGCGCCTTTCTCCGCTAGGTACTGCTCAAGCGGTCCAGGAGGCAGGCTCAGGAGCTCGGTGTCTTTGTCCAGGGCGATGAGCTCCTGGTACACGCGCCGCACGAACGCGTCGTCGTCCAGGGAGGCGCCCTCCTGTTCAACAACAGAAGCGACTAGCGCCGCGGAGTTTCGCGCAGACGGGGGAGGCAGAAAAGGCGCGCCCGCCCTCGCAGCAGCGGCAGCAGCCGCCTCCGCCTCAGCAGCCACGGCGACCAGCCGCGCCCTCGCCGCGAGGGCGACCGAGGGCGAGCTCGCCTGCGCGACGCGCTCGAGCATCGCGGCTAAGCCTCGCGCGCGCGTGGCGGGGGACAGGGAGGCGCACACCGCGCCCAGGGACCCGGGGGGCGCGCCTTCGTCGGGGGTACCCAATGCGAGCGCCCGTAGCGCGACGCAGATAAACTCTCGGCACGTTTCAGGTGACGACGCGGTCATGGACACCGAGTTTGATCGGTCGACATCGTCAAACGCTTTTTGTCCAGCGTCGCGCTGTTCCGGGTCGAAGGGTGAAAACAAAGCACCTTCCGCGAAAAAAGCCTCACTGTTTTCCCCATCCCCGATCTCGCCCGCGTACCCGCGAACTCTTCGCGAAGCCGCCGCCGCGCACAGCGGCAGCGCCACGAGGCCGTGGAAGCACCCGGCGTCCGCGAGCTCAGCGAGGGTGGCGCTTAGGTTGCCTGCGTTGGGGACTTCAAGCAGCGCGACGAGTGCTTCGGTTGTTTTGGTTTCGGCGAGTAAAACGTCCCGCGCGTCGCGCGCGTCCCGCGCGCACTGCAGTTGTTCCCGCGCGCGGTAGAACCTCCGTTCCTCGCCTCCGAAGAACAAGGGACAACTGTGTTGCAACCGTTCCGCGCAGACTTCCGCGGCGGCCACGTCACCACTCGCCACAAGCGAGCTCATCAGCGCCTCCACAATCGCGGACGCCAAACGCGCGCCACCCGCCGACGTCGCGAGCAACCGCAACGTGCAGTCGCCGCTCACAAGCGCGTCCGCGTCTGTTCGCGAAAGGTTCGCGGCGACCCGGGCAAACCCGACTTCGCCCGCGATTCGTAGCAACGCGGAGGCCTCAGCGGCCCTGCGCAGGGTACCTCGCAGCGCCGCGAGGGACAACTCCTCCGCCCGGCGAGCGGCACCGGGGTCCACTCTTCGTCGCTTCGGGTCCCTCGGATCGTACGCTCTTTGCCCCGTTAGATTCGGCGACCGTCCCGCTGCAAGGTTTTCGTCTTGGGAAAACACGCGCGGACGCCGGCGCGCCAGGAACCGCTCCAGCGGCCGTAACCTTTGTTCCAGCGACCAGAGCGCATCAGGCGGGAGGGTACACACCACGGGCGCGCCCACGTTCCGGCCCGGCCGTAACATTCCACCGAGCCACCCCGCGGCGGCGGACGCCGCGCCCACCGCTCCATTTGTAGCCGCGCCGTTCGCCACGGCTTCCCGCAACGGTTGCCGGTCGCGCCGCGCGTGCGACGCAAGACCGCTAACGGTCTTTGGAACGCCGGCATTTGCACCGTGCGTGCCCATGCCGTTCCCGAGTGACCCGCCGTCTCGCGCAGAGACACTTAAAATCGTCGCGACCGGTCGTTCCCACGCCGCCGCGAGCAACCGCGCGGCGTACGTGTAGCACGCGGCGTGCACGCCCGAGAAGTGCATGCGCGGCTGCACAATCGCTCTGCCCATGTCGAACTGGTCGAACCGGCCGGTTTGTGTAGGGGTCAATCCTGTTTGTTCGCGAACAGGAACAGTATCAACGTCCTCCTCGACCCGGGGCTCGCCGGTCAAACGAGGGTCTTCAAGCGCCAGGCGCGCGCGCTCCGCACAAGCTGCTGCCGCCGCCGGCGTGGCGGTTCGCGCGGAGAAGAAATCACCGACGTCGGCGCCGGCGCCGACTCGCGCGCCCGTCGCGCGTCCGTCCGTTTCGCTCCGCCCGGCCGGGGTCTCCGCGCACGCCCCGAGCGCCACGGCGAGGCACATCGTCGCTGCCTCGGCTTGGCCGTACGCGCCGAAAAACCGCATCAGGTGCTCGTGCACGTCGTCCAGCAGAAGCTCTCGGAGCGCGTCCACCGGCCGGGCCTTTTCAATCAACACGACGCCGGCGTTGGTCACGAGCACGAACTTGCGTCGCGGCGCGACGTGCTGCGTGGCGAGTTCGCTGCCTCGCAGTTCCGCTGCGTGGGGCTTGTTTGCGGTCAACCCAGGGCGTGCCGAACCCGCCCCTTGCGGGAACGGCGGGTCCAGATCCCGCATCGCCGCGGGCGGCGGCGGGACTTCGCCCATGGACCCCACGCTGGACGCCGCGCGTCCGGTCAACCGGCGCGTCGTGACGGCTTCGCGAAGCGATCGCGCGGCGTGCGCGCGTTCGCCCCCCCCCCCCCCCCCCCCCCCCCCCCCCGCCCGCCGCCCCCCCCCCCCCCCCCCCCCCCCCGCCGGCCGCGG
>Ga0222633_1000308_pt1 | contig 51523 bp, 44 predicted proteins | sample AntAcemetageno48_FD_179816 | JGI IMG/M metagenome (GOLD analysis project Ga0222633, IMG submission 179816) | Saline water microbial communities from Ace Lake, Antarctica - #48 | ecosystem: Environmental > Aquatic > Non-marine Saline and Alkaline > Saline | place: Antarctica: Ace Lake | collected...
CGCCGTAAGGACATTACTGATGTCTTTTTAGGCACAGGCCTAGGCCCGCGTAGCTACGCCATTATCGAGCAGGGCATGATCAGCAACCTGATCGAGGCCAAGCCCGAGGAACTTAGGATCTATATCGAAGAGGCCGCCGGTATCTCGAAATATAAAGAACGACGTAAAGAAACTGAGCGGCGCATTTCTCACACCAAGGATAACCTTGATCGCTTAAGTGACCTGCGAGATGAACTCGAGCGCCAACTGCATCATCTGGAACGCCAGGCCAAGGCAGCGGAACGCTACACCGAGTTAAAAGCCGAAGAGCGAGAAGTTCAATCTCAGCTCCAGGGCTTAAAATGGAAAGCGATTACGGATGATGCCAAACGCAAGGAAGAGAATATTGGCAAGCTCCAGGTCGAGCAGGAAGCAAGGATTGCTGACCAGCGCCACATCGATGCAGAGATAGAACAAAAACGCGCCGAACTCGTCGGTTTGAATGATCAGGTCAATGAGGTTCAAAAGCGCTATTACGACTATGGCACTGAGATTGCCCGGGTCGAAGACTCCATCCGCTATCAAAATGAACGAAATCAACAGCTCAATGCAGATCTCGAAGAAGTTTCTGAGAACTGGTACAAGATTCGTGCAGATATCGATAGCGACCAGCGTAAGTTGGGCGAGCTCAAGCATGAGTTGGCCCAGACCGAACCTCAGCAAAACCAGGTGCGGGATCTAGAAACTGCTTCAAACGAACTATTGACCGCCTCCGAGCAGGCCATGCAGGAATGGCAGACCAATTGGGATGAGTTCAATCGCATCGCGGCGGAATCCCAGAATAAGGGGCAGGTTCAGCAGTCCAGAATCGAAGCTCTGGAGCAATCAATCGAACGACTAAACACCCGTCTGGGTTCACTGCGCAATGACGTTGGACGCCTAGAAGGTTCTACCGTAGAAGCGGAGATTGAGCCTCTAGAAGCAATGCTCGAGACCCAGGAGGAACAAACTTTTCGAATCGAGACAGAGTTGTCTGAAGTTACAGGGCGAATCGAACACCAGCGAGAAGAAAACCAATTATTGTCCAGTGATCTAGACGAAAAGCGCACACGGCTACAGAACAATCGAGGTCGCCATGCTTCTTTAGAAGCACTCCAGCAGGCTGCCTTGGGGCAACAGGACGATGCAGAGATGGGCTGGTTGGAGTTGAATAACCTCAATCAGAATGTCCGTCTGGGTGAACAGATCAAGGTTGAAGATGAGTGGGCGATTGCGCTGGAAACAGTGCTGGGAGATTACTTGCAGGCCGTCACCGTTGACGATATCAGTGGGTTAAACGGACCGCTGCAAGCTTTTGCTAAAGGCTCCCTGAACTTTCTCGAGCCAGGCAACGCTGTTGAAGCTGGTGCTGGTGCTGCTGTTGATTACTTGGCCAGAAAAGTGACCTCCAAGTTTAACCTCTCTGAATTGATCGGCGGAGTTCGGACTGCGGCGGATCTCACGACGGCATTGCAAATGCGAGGCTCCCTTTTGAGCGGAGAGTCTGTGATTACCCCAGAAGGTATTTGGCTAGGTAAAAATTGGTTGCGAGTGAGCAAAGATCAAGATGCAACCGCGGGTGTATTGAAACGCCAATCTGAACTGGAATCTCTTGGTGCAGAAATCGAGATGATTGATGAAGAAGTTGATCACCTGTCTCTCCGTTTAGAGGAGGGCGTTGCAAGCTTGAAGGTTGCAGAAACTGACCGAGAACAATTGGCTACTCGCCTGGCAGAACAGCAGCGCACCTTTAGTGAAACTCGTGCTCAGCTGGGTGCTAAAACCCTGCAAGCAGAACAAATCAAAATTGAATTGACTCGTGCCAATGAAGAGATTGAGAAGAGTGTTATTGAGCTCGAAGCCGACAGTACGCAACTCAGTGAGGCAAGAAATGGTCTACAGTCGGCGATGGATCAGATGGAGCAGAACACCTTGCGTCGTGAACAAATGCGCCAGGATCGAGAAGCGAAACAAAATGCTCTGATGGCATCCAGGGATAAAGCTCGTCAAGATCGTGATGCTGCCCACCAGCTGGACCTGCGGATTCAGACCGTAAGGTCTCAAATTTCAGCGACGGAGCAGGCCATGTCCCGGCTAGTCGAACAACAGGGTATTTTTGCTGAACGCAAGCAAACCCTTGAAACCAGCATAAGCGAAAGTGAAGAGCCTCAGGTTCAGTTAAAGGAAGAACTTGCTACTCATCTAGAGAAGCGTCTCGAAGTTGAAAATGAATTGGCCGCTCTACGGCAGAAAGTTCAAGCCATCGAACATCAGATTCGAGAGTTCGAGCAGTCTAGAAGTAAATTTGAAGAGGAAGTCGAGCAGGTTCGCCAGAGTCTCGATAAGGTACGTATGGACTGGCAAGCCCTTGAAGTTCGCCGTAATACGATTAAAGAGCAGCTAGAATCAGACAAGCACGATCTCGACACGGTGCTGCAAGCACTGCCTGAAGAAGCGAATGAGCATGGTTGGGAGGAGAACCTGACTCGCATTGGTAATCGTGTGCAGCGACTCGGTGCGATCAACCTCGCGGCAATCGACGAATTTAAGGTTCAGTCGGAACGTAAGCAGTATCTGGATGCTCAAAACGAAGACCTCGTAAGTGCCCTTGACACCCTCGAGAGTGCGATTCGAAAAATTGATATTGAGACTCGTACGAAGTTTAAGGAAACCTTCGACACCATTAATTCGAAGCTGCAACAATTGTTCCCGAAAGTTTTCGGCGGCGGTCATGCTTATCTCGAAATGACCGGTGAAGATCTTCTCGATACGGGTGTCGGATTGATGGCAAGGCCGCCGGGCAAGCGAAATTCCAGCATTCATTTGCTGTCAGGTGGCGAAAAGGCACTGACGGCAATCGCGCTCGTGTTTTCGATCTTTAGTTTGAATCCGGCGCCGTTCTGTATGCTCGATGAGGTTGACGCGCCGCTCGATGACGCGAACGTTGCGCGTTACTCCAATCTGGTGAAAGAGATGTCACGAACCGTTCAATTCATCTATATCACTCACAACAAGATTGCCATGGAAATGGCCGAGCAATTGATGGGTGTCACGATGCACGAACCTGGTGTGTCGCGATTGGTCTCGGTCGATGTGGATGAGGCTGTAGCGATGGCTGCGGTCTAACGCTGTTAGAGGGGCGGAATCTATGACGGAGTTCTTTGCAGAGTTCGGTTTGAGAGATTGGCTACTGATGCTGGGTCCTATATTTATTGCAGGGGTCTTGATCCATGGCTATTGGCGCATGCGTACCAATAAAAATACCCTCAAGATGTCTCTCGACAAATCCTTTGTGTCTGACGTGAATGATGGCGACGAAGGCGGTGATGAGCTGATGCTGCTGCGCGCAGAATTACCAAACGGTGGTGCCAGGGTGATCATGTCTGAGCAAACCTCCTTAAATCTTGCGGAGTCAGCCCCGTCTCTGATGGTCCCCGTAGTAGAGGAACCCAGGCAGAAACCTAGCCAGACACCACGAGACCAATTCTTCGAGGATGAACCGACCCCGGCAGTAGTCGAAGTCGAAGTCGAAGTTGGGGCGCAATCTACCAAAGCTCAAGCTCCGTTACCCAAGGACCTGCCAGAGAAGTACATTGTGATCAATGTCATGTCCATCGGCGAACCCTTTAAAGGGCAAGAACTCCTCGAGTGCCTTTTGAATCAGCAGATGACCATGGGTGAAATGGATATATTCCATCGATCCAGCCAAGGCAAGGAACTTTTTAGCCTCATGAATGCTGTTGCGCCGGGAAGTTTTGATCTAAATGAAATCGCAAATGTTGAGACACCTGCGGTTTCGATGTTTATGCGGGTGCACGAATTGCGCAAACCTACTCAAGTATTTCAAGAAATGCTGATCGTGGCGGAGTCCATCGCCGAAGAGCTAGGCGGTGAGGTACGAGACGAAACCAGAAGTGTTATGACCAGTCAGACTATCGAACACTGTCGCCTTGAACTTGAAGAGTACGAATTCAAGAATCATACCTGATGGCTGCATCGAAGAAGACGATTGCTGAGCTGAAGGAACTCCGTCATGTGATTGATCATCACAACAGCCTTTACCACACGATGGACGAACCCGAGATTGGCGATGCGGAATACGATCGTTTGTTTGGTCGTCTAAAAGAAATCGAAACCGAATATCCAGGTCTGATCGTCGCTGACTCCCCGAGTCAGCGAGTTGGTGCCAAACCCCTTGTATCATTTAGCCAGGTTGCCCATGAGTTGCCGATGCTGTCTCTGGATAATGCATTTAATGGCGATGATCTGCGGGACTTTGATAAACGGCTTCGCGGCAGGCTTGCGAGTGACAAGGCCATTGAATACGTTTGTGAGCCGAAGATCGATGGTGTTGCGATCAGTTTGCTTTATGAGGCAGGTATGCTGGTTCGTGCAGCGACTCGCGGAGACGGCACCAGTGGAGAAAATATTACCCAAAACGCCCGGACGATTGCGGCGATACCGTTGAAGCTGCGCGGCACCGGATTTCCTGAACGCTTGGAAGTTCGGGGAGAAGTATATATTGCCAAGCGCACGTTTCAGGAACTCAACGAAGCAGCGGAACAAGAAGGCAGCAAGGTTTTTGCCAATCCGAGGAATGCCGCAGCCGGAAGTTTGCGGCAACTCGATTCGAATCTGACGTCTAAACGCAAACTCACGATGTTCTGTTATTCCGTTGGTGTGGTTGAAGGTGGAACGCTACCCGATAAGCATAGTGAAATCCTCGAGGCGCTGAAAAGCTGGGGTCTGCGAACTAATTCTGCGACCCTCGCAGTTTCCGGGGTTGATGCTTGCATCGATTACTACACCGATATTTTGCAGCGTCGAGAAGGCCTTGATTATGGCATTGATGGCGTGGTCATCAAGGTTAACGATATAGAGCAACAACAGACCCTTGGCATGTTAACTCGAACACCTCGTTGGGCAATTGCCCACAAGTTTCCCGCTGAGGAAGGTTTGACCCGATTGTTAGATGTGGAGTTTCAGGTAGGGCGAACAGGCGCTATTACTCCGGTTGCCCGCCTAGAGCCTGTCAAAGTCGGTGGGGTGATGATCCGCAATGCGACGCTACATAATATGGATGAGGTGAAGCGTCTGGATGTGATGATCGGCGATACGGTTCTAATCCAGAGAGCCGGGGATGTGATCCCAAAGGTTGTCGCTACCATGCGGGATCAACGTCCCAAGAATGCCAAGGTCATTGTGATTCCTGCCGAATGTCCTGCCTGTGGCTCGCGTGTCATTCAAGCCGAGGGGGAAGTCATAGCACGGTGCACGGGTGGCCTGCATTGTTCTGCGCAACGAAAGGAAAGTATTCGGCACTTTGCATCTCGTCTGGCCATGGACATTGAGGGTCTAGGTGATAAGTTGGTTGAGCAGTTAGTCGACGCAAAAATGATCGCAACCCCAGCCGATCTATTCTATTTGCAAGCGACTGACCTGATTACCTTGGAGAGAATGGCGCCGAAATCTGCTAACAAATTGCTAAAGGCGTTAGACAAGAGCAAGAAGACGACGTTGCCAAGGTTTATCTATGCTTTGGGTATACAGGAAGTGGGCGAAACTACAGCGCGGAATTTAGCTGTACATTTCTTGGATTTGGCCCCGTTGCTTACGGCAAGTCGAGAGGATCTGCTGATAGTTCCTGATGTTGGGCCCATTGTGGCGGACAAGATCGTCACCTTCTTTTCTCAGACCGAAAATATTGATGTGATCACGGCTCTTCGTCAGTCGGGGGTTGAGTGGGAACTATTGCCAGCGTCAAGGGCGGCTGCGGTGTTAGCGGGTCAAACCTTTGTTTTGACGGGCACCCTCACTACATTGAATAGAAATGATGCTAAAGCGCAACTTCAGTCATTAGGGGCAAAGGTTGCGGGCACGGTTTCAAAAAGCACCTCATGGCTCGTCGCTGGATCCGCGGCGGGCTCGAAATTAGCCAAGGCCCAAAGCCTTGGCATTTCGGTTTTGGATGAGAATGGACTCATAGAACTACTCAAAGAGCATGGCTTATGAAAAAAGCAGCAACGTTGAGCATTTTGATTTTGTTGGCCAGTTGTACCTCTGCGCCACCGGAGGACCGTGAAGATATCTGCGAGATCTTTGAGGAGAAAAGTGGCTGGTACGATGACTCTCGAGATGCGCAACGAAAGTGGGGCACCTCGATTCCAGTGATGATGTCTTTTATCTATCAGGAGTCCAGGTTCGAAGCCCGGGCAAGACCACCTCGAAAGAAAATCCTTTGGGTATTGCCTGGCGCACGACCCGCGAGCGCCTATGGATATGCCCAAGCGACAAATGAAACCTGGAGAGCATACAAGCAAGCCACGGGTTCCTGGACATCAGATCGTAACAACTTTGAGGACGCGATTGATTTTGTAGGCTGGTATAACGATCAGAGCTTTCGGAAAAACCAGATCCAGAAGACCGACGCTTATCATCTGTACCTTGCTTATCATGAGGGTCAGGGTGGGTTTTCGAAGCGAAGCTTTCGAAAAAAGGCGTGGCTTAAGGAGGTGGCGAAAAAGGTGGCTAACCGAGCCGACTTGTATCAGCGTCAGCTAAATGGTTGTGAGAAAGAATTGCAGAAAGGCTGGTTATGGAAGATCTTAACTTAACCTTAGGGAGTGATTGAACGATCAATCCTGACGTCGGTCATTACATTGATCAAGCGCGCCGATCAGAGGTATTTCGCTGGTCAGATTTTTCGCTCATGGCGATATCAAAAATAAATTAAGGAAACCTTGCTAGTGCAAGGTGTAAATAGACGATGTTTAGGAATTGTAAGTGAGCGATGCTAGGTAAGGACGTAAAACAAGAAATCCAAACAGCCTACAGTGCATTGTTGTCTGCAAAGGGCTACAGCGCTCGCTATTGCCAAAAACGGATGATCGCAGATATAGCCAATACGTTAGGTGGTGTCACGATGGACGAAGAAGGCAATCGGCTGAATGACCAACATATCTGTGTGATCGAAGCAGGTACGGGTACGGGCAAAACCGTGGCTTATGCGATGGCATCTCTACCCATTGCCAAAGCCTTGAAAAAGAAATTGGTGATATCCACAGCAACTATCGCACTACAAGAACAAATCGTATTTGTCGATCTGCCTGATATTGCCAGGCATTCCGGATTGGAATTTACCTACGCCCTGGCAAAAGGTCGGCGTCGATACCTTTGTCTTTCAAAGCTGGATCAAGTGTTGGCATCAACGCAATCTGACAATCACACTCTGGCGTTCTACGATGATGAGTTCTTTCCCGAAGGCGATATGCCCTCAGAGATGCATCGAGATCTTTACGAGGCCATGTTAGCGAGCCTGGGCAAGGGTGAGTGGGATGGTGATCGAGACAATTGGAAGTCTGAAATTGACTATGCAGCATGGAGCCCGATCAGCACTGATCATGTACAGTGCACCGGCCGTCAGTGTTCCCACTATGAAAACTGTTACTTCTATCGCGCCAGAGATCAAATCCACAAGGTGGATTGTATTGTGACCAATCATGATCTGGTGTTGGCAGATATGATGATGGGAGGAGGTGCTGTCCTTCCCGCCCCGGAAGAAACAATCTATATCTTTGATGAGGGTCACCATCTGCCGGACAAAGCAATTAATCATTTTTCTAACTTCCTGCAAATTCGATCAACCCAAAGCTGGTTGGAATCTTTGCCGAGTATGCTCGAAAAACTCGGACAAGAGGTTGGAGAGGTTGGTAATCTGCCGATGGGTCTTGGTCAGTACGAATCAGCGTGTGCTGACCTAGTTCAATCCCTGGAAAACGCCGCGACGATTTTTCAGCAGCTGGAAGTCGACGCTGAGGGAAATGACACGGATCGACGTTATCGATTTAAAGGCGGCGTTGTTGAACCCCATCATCGTGAATTGAGTCAAAACCTTCTGCAGGCTAGTCAGAGGCTTTTGGGGTTGCTTCAACATCTTGAGGTGGCCCTCGATGAGAGAGTAACCGACACACAACCCGGTGATAGGGATGGGGTGGAGCCCTGGCTAGCTCAGGTGGCAGCAGCCTCGGCGAGAACCCAGACGGGTACTGCCCTGTGGCAGGATTTTATGATTGCAGATCCAGACAATGCGCCACCAAAAGCTCGTTGGATTAACTTTAGAGAGGGTGCCGAACTAATGTTAAACGCAAGCCCGGTGGCGGTCAATGATGAGCTAGAAAAGCGCCTCTGGTCCCGCTGTTTTGGTGCCGTGATTACATCAGCGACGTTAGCGGTTGGTGCGGATTTCTCTCGTTTTATTCGGCGAGTGGGAGTTTCTGATGACAATCGTTTTACGGCATTGCTAAGTCCCTTTAATTTTTCTGAGCAGGCGACGCTTCAGGTTCCAGCCATGAAAACAGACCCAAGAAAAGCTGATGAACATACCGATGAAGTCGCGGAAATTTTGCCAGGTTTACTCAAAGGCGTAGGCGGCGGACTGGTGCTGTTTGCCTCGTGGCGGCAAATGTTTCGGGTGGTGGATCAGTTGTCCGGTGAATTTTTGGAACGCGTAATGAGTCAGGGGTCCCTCGGTAAAGCTGAAATTGTAGCCCGTCATAAAGAAAAAATTGATCGAGGTGAATCGAGCATTATTTTTGGCCTTGCCAGTTTCGCAGAAGGGATTGACCTGCCGGGAAGTTATTGCGACCACGTGGTCATCGTGAAAATTCCTTTTGCGGTACCTGATGATCCCGTTGGCGCGACCTTAAGCGAATGGATCGAATCCAAGGGAGGCAATTCCTTTCAGGAGATCATGATTCCCGATGCCGCGTTGCGGATGGTCCAGGCTTGCGGTCGACTTCTGCGAACAGAGACCGACACCGGCACGATTTCAATATTGGACAGAAGGCTCGTGACTCAACGATATGGCGCCATGTTGCTCAACGCGATGCCACCATTTCGCCGACTAATTCTCTAGTGGTCTTGCATCATACCGACAAGCAGATTCAAGCACGAAGCGTGTTCGACGACGTCTGCCTGCGCAAAGGCCTAGTATTGGCAGATGGCTACTTTAATATTTTGTATCAAACCGCTGAGTGGTTGGCGCTTCAGTCTGAGAAAAAACCGAGAATGACCTTAGGTGTTTCTGGATCACAGGGTAGTGGAAAAAGCACCTTTTCCATGCTGTTGGCGAGTGTTTTGAAAGCTTCATTTGCAATACCTGCCATAGTGTTGTCTTTGGATGATTTCTACTTAACTCACTCCGAGCGGATCGCCCTAAGTGAATTGAGCCCGATGCTAAAAACTCGAGGTGTACCAGGCACCCATGACCTTGCGCTCGCAATGTTGGCTAAGGGTCAGTTCCTACGCGGTGATTTGATGCGGGTTCCTGAATTTTCAAAGTCTGAAGATGACCGCATTGGCTATTGTGATGTATCGGGAAACAAATTTAAGCTGCTCATTTTTGAAGGCTGGTGCTGGGGAGCAAAACCAGAGTCTAAGGAGGCTCTAGATCTGCCAAAAAATGATCTTGAACGCGAGGCTGACCCTAAGGGTATCTGGCGGCAATATGTTAACGAGCGCCTGCTGGAGTACCAGGCGTTGTTCGCAACTGATGTTAGTCTGTTTCTCAAGGTCCCCGATTTTTCGTGCGTGGCGCGGTGGCGCTGGCAACAGGAGCAAGGATTGCCCAATGGACCTGGGCGAATGACAAAGGCAGAAGTTGAACGCTTTATTATGTACTACCAACGTATTACGCAGCAGCTGTTACGCGACTTCGGCGACCAAGCCAATATCTGTTTGGCTCTGGGCCAGGACCACTCGATTCAACTGGAAAAGTTCCCCGCTTTTTAGATTCAGCTTTTGTTCAGGGGGCTGCGTCTATGATTCCTTCCACATAGTCAATACAACGAAGGAACACACCATGAAACAGCACCTGAAACAGCCTATAAAAACTGCCATGAAACGAATCAGCCTACTCGCCAGTTTGACGCTGGTCTCAACCTCAGCCCTGGCGGGTGGCAATATGAGCTATGAATACGGCAAGGTTGTTGAAGCCACCCCTATTGTCAAAAATATTCGCATTTCGACCCCTCGAGAAGAATGCTGGGATGAATCTGTTTCTCACTCGGCCCGAGACAATAACGGGGTCAGCACCGTCCTGGGAGCAGTCATTGGTGGCGCTTTGGGTAATGCCGTTGGGCACCGCAAAAGCAACCAAAGAGTTGGCGCTGTTGTCGGAGCAGTGCTGGGCGGCACGATCGGTAAAGCGGTGGGTAACAACAGGTCGGGTAAACGTTATACCAGTACCGAGGAGGTCTGTCGGGTCATCAACGATTATCGTGAGGAGGAGCGTGTTGTCGGTTATCATGTTCGTTATGAATTCAACGATGTAATTTACACGACGCGTACTGACGATGCGCCTGGTGAAACCATTAAACTTCGGTTATCGGTTTCACCGGTGAGTTAACATTTCAGGGCGTCGATCGAGAGGAAAACGAAAATGCGTGGTCTGTGGTTTAAATTCGGCTTAGGTTCAGTACTGATAGGGCTAGTTGTCGCAAACGCGTCTGCTAATCCCTTTAGTTACCCAGAACGTGACAGCCACCGATCTGCTGAATTTCGAAAAGCCCCTGATAATAATTTTTTGCCTAGCAATTCCAGGTCTCGAGCAGGTAGCCGAGAGGCTGCCTCCCAGGCAAAACAGCGTTATCCCGAAAGCAAAATACTTTCTATCAACCCCGTAAGTAATAGTGACCGCCAGTATCGCGTCAAATTATTATCCAACGACGGCGTTGTAAAATATGTATTCGTGGATGCAACCAACGGCGAGGTTTTTGATGAGTAAGCGCCTATTGCTAGTTGAAGATGAAAACAAATTGCGAGAGCAGCTGCAGGAAATTCTGGAGCGTCAAGGTTATAAAGTCGACCAGGCCTGCGATGGACTGGAAGGCTTGTACCTGGCGCAGAAATATTCTTTTGACGTTGCTGTGATAGATCTCGGCTTGCCAAAAGTACCGGGCCTCGACATTGTCAAAAAAATCCGCGAAGAAGGTCGTGAATATCCAATCCTAATATTAACTGCTCGTGCCGACTGGCAAGATAAGGTTGATGGTCTCGCCGCAGGTGCAGACGATTACTTGGTCAAGCCGTTCCACGTTCAGGAACTGCTTGCTCGGCTGGAGGCGTTGATTCGACGTTCTTCAGGTAAATTGAGACCCGCTTTAAGCTGTGGGCCTATCCATATGGATATCAAGGGCAAACGCGTAAAAGTCGATGAGACGACAATTGATCTGACGGCCTTTGAATATAATTTGCTGCACTATTTGATGCAGCACTCAGGCGAAGTGGTCTCTAAAACACAACTCACAGAACACCTCTACGAGCAGGATTTCGACCGAGATAGTAATGTCATAGAAGTATTTGTTGGCAGGCTTAGAAGGAAACTCGATCCTGAAAATGCACTTAAGCCGATAGAAACGGTTCGCGGTCAGGGATATCGATTCACGTTATCTGCCTTATGACTCATGAGTAAATCCTTCTCGCTGCGGAGTCGAATGTTATGGTCCGCTGCGATCGTACTGTTTGTTTTCTTAGGTTTGATGGGTCTTGTTCTAGATCAGGCGTTTCAGCGTAGTGCTGAACAAAGTGTCGAAGAAAAGTTACGTATTCAGATTTACGGTTTACTGTCGGTTACCGAAGTGACGACCGGTGAGTTATTTCTTCCAGAAGTATTACAAGAGCCTAGATTTAATAATCTCAGTTCTGGTTTGTACGCGCTGGTTCGTAATAAAGACGGCGAAGAGCTCTGGCGCAGCCCGTCGACCGTTAGCGTTGATTTCTCTCCCCAGCAAAGCGCATCTCAAACTATGGCATTGCGAGCTGGTGAAGATCGGTTCGGAAGATTGTCAGACCTTGACGTTTTTTACCTGGCGTACAAAGTCCTCTGGCTGGGAGCCGGGGATGAAGCGGAGGAGTTTGTTTTTGTTGTGATGGAGTCTGTGGACGGCTATCAAAACCAGCTTAAGCTATATCGTAACAGCCTCTGGGGCTGGCTAGTGTTGGTGGGTGTCGTTTTGGTTGCCGCTCAGGCGATGGTGATGAATTGGGGGTTAAAGCCTCTTGTTGGGCTCGCCACGGATCTAGCAGCGATAGAGAGCGGCAAGCAGCAGACTCTGAGTGGGGATTACCCTAGCGAGCTGATCGGCGTGACTCGCAACTTAAATATCCTTATTTCTAGCGAAAGAACCCAGCGAGAAAAGTACCGAACGACTCTGGCGGATCTCGCTCACAGTATCAAAACGCCATTGGCGATCCTTAAAGGCAGTGCTTCTCAACTTGAATCCGGCGCGGCGGTTCCAGAGGTGGTTCAAACCATCGATGAACAGGTGCAGCGGATGGATGAAATTGTTGGCTATCAGTTAGAGCGGGCGAAGAGCGATGCGTCTAGCCTAATTAAAAGTACGATCAAAGTGGTACCTGTTGCTGAACGGTTGATTTCCGCTATGGCCAAGGTGTATCCAGATCGCGTTATCGATCTAGAAAAATCTCCCTGTACGTTCTTCGGTGATGAGCGAGACATGATGGAGTTGTTAGGTAATATTGTCGACAATGCTTGCAAATACGGAACGTCTCGAGTGTTGATACACCTTGGGTGCTCAGATTTCGATGGGACAGAGATTGTGGTTGAAGACGATGGCCCAGGCATACCTGCCGACCAGCGCGAAGGAGTCCTTCAGCGCGGCGCGCGGCTTGATTCTCGGGCATTGGGGCAGGGTATCGGCCTGGCGGTTGTGACCGAGATTGTAGACCGCTATCGGGGCAAAATTGAGATAGCGGCGAGTGAGCTAGGTGGCGCGAAAGTAAAAATCACATTCGGCTAGCATTTCACATGGGCAATCCAAGTTTGATCGCGATTTTTTCGAAGCGGGGCTGCAGGTCGGCAGATTTTGCTTTGCTGCTAAACCATTCCAATAGAAGTGCGCGGGCTTGTTCCTGTTCACTTCGAGTTTCTTTTTGGCCTAGCGAAAGTTCTTTGTTGAGCCTCTGCACCTGGTAGGCCATGCGTGCTTGTTGGTTGGATTCCGGTGAAGGCAGCTCCGCCAATATTTCGAGCCGAATGATGATGAGGGTTTGGTCTTCGATACCGCGTTCACACCTGTCAGCAATTGTTGCGGTTAATTTTGCATCGAGAGAAACATCCCCTTCGAGTTGTGCGTCGAGTTCTGCTTGATTTAGTTTCCCAGCATCAAACTGGTCGAGCAGTCGACAGCGACGCTGAAAGTCTCTGAACATTTGTTCTTGATCGGCGAGGGCCTGATGTTTGAGTTGCTTCTCAGCCTTCTTGATTAACGTTGTCGCCTCTGCTTGGAACCCTTTCCCGCCTCCTTCAGCGTCTGCACAATCTTTACGGAAGGTCGTGATGTCAGCACGGGACAGGGGCTGGTCAGCATCGATTAGCTGGCTAAAGGTATTGCACAGAGAACGGAGTTGCTCTGCGGATTCTTTAGCGGCAGATTTTGCTACTAGCTGCCCTTCATCGCGCTTTGCGAACACAGCGTCACATTTTTGCCGAAAGGCTTTCCAGAGTTTTTGGTCCTGACGTCGATCCGTGAGTCCAATTGACTTCCATCGCTGTTGTGCCGACTTGGTGCGGCTAACAAGATCTGCGGTCGGAATGTCTTGCTCAAGTAGCTCGGAGACTTCTTGAATCAGAGCGCTTTTTTGCTCCGCGTTATTTGTCTGCTCTGTTTTAAATTTCCCCAGAATAGGCTGCAATGCTTGATCGAATCGTTTGTCGATGGCCCTGGATTTCTGGCGCGGAACGTTGCCATATTGACGCCATTCAGACTTCGCACGATTGATGATCTCAACCATGGCTTTCCAATCTGTTGTTGACCAATCGTGATCAGCATTAATGAGCTCTAGAGACTCGCAAATTTTTTCTCGTTCTTGCAGGTTAAGCTGGCGCGTCTTTTCTTGTTCTGCGAAAAATTCTGCACAGGGTGCAAAGGCTTGATCGCCAAGTTTTTTGAATCGGCTCCAGGCCCTCTGTGCTGGCCGGCTATCGGACGAACCTAGTTTTTTCCATTCATCTTGAAGCTCTTTGATGGCCTTAGCTTTTTCAGGTGGCGCGATCGCAGTATCTTCTGCCAGAGTTTTCATTTTTGTACAGAGTTCGTCGCGTTTGGGTTGCGTCGCGAAGCCCTGCCAATCTTTGAGTTCCTGTAGTTTGGCCAGCAGTTGTTGGATACGGGTGCTTTGCTCACCAACGGGTTGATAGGATTCCAGAAATTTAGTCAGGCTGCTGCTGGCTCGGCCAGCAGCTTTGATATGGCCTTCGCTGATTTCAGCTTCTAGCTTATTGAGTAATTCTTGCAGTTTATTTTGCTGAGCCTGCTTCTCTAGTGCCAGTTCTGCTTTCGCGTTTAGGACCGTCTCGATTGCCGTTGTGACCGAGTCGAAGTCTTCTGGCTTTTGAAAAGCCTCTGGCCACTCTAACTCAGAGAGTTGGGTCCTAAACTGGCCGAGGTCTAGTTTGCCTTGATTCCGCAGAAGCTGCTGCCAATGGCGCCGAGCATTAATTAATTGCGTGAGATCTTGAGTATGTTGCTGGAGCAGCTCGGATTCTGAATTTGGCCATTTTGAAATAATGGTCGCCAGTCTTTCTTGCAGGTGTTCGATTGCCGGATTATTCAAACATTCTTGCCTTAGCTCTTCACAGCGACTCGACAGCTTATCTATTTCTTCTTTTAGCAGAGCGACGGGGTCCGGTATGGCAGCTGCCTTCTCTTCGCAGTCTTTGATTAAGGTCGAAATGGTCGGCTTGAAGCGTTCCGCCGGCTCCTGGTTAGCTAGCTTTTGCCACTGATGTTGGAGTACGTCGATTCGGCGCGCATAGTCGGAACCTGCCTCGGCGGTTAACAATGCAGAGAGTTTATCCTGAACGGTTTGCATTAAAAGCTCACTGGCTTCTAGTTCGGCGCGAGAATGTGCGAGAACTTGTAATTTACTTTTGACGATTCGAGAAACGTTTTTGTCCCGATCCGTGAAATGCCGTTGTACTTTTTGTAGAACCGCCTCATCTTCGAGACGACCAGCGCAGTGCTGATGAACTCGGCTTAGATTTTCGGCAAGTAGGATTTCTCCAAGGTCTGCATCATCTTTCACATAATCTGTTGCCCGAATTCGAAAGTCTTCGGCAGGTGCGTACCTGGCCAGTGCTTTGACGAGATGCATGGGTAACTCGGCCGTGATGATGTCGAGGCGAGTCAGGTCTGAACCGACAAGGGTCGCCCAACGCAGGGCTGCTTTGACTCCGACGGTGTTTGCATCAGCCGCAAGTGCTAACAAAGTATCATCATCTTCTAAGCGCTCAATGGCAGCGAGCCGAACGTTTTCGTCCGGATCATTTACCGCGAGCTCTTTAATCACGTCGGCGCTAAGTTTACCGGCCAGAACACTTTGCAGGCGCACCTTGGGGTCATCATGTTGCCATTTTGGAGAGAGAGCGTTTATTTTCATGGCAATTATTTAGGACAAGTGTTTGCCCATATACCTTTCGTGGAGTGGGTAGGCAGATCAGAGTTTATTATGTGATCCGTCGCAGAGTGGTTTGCTTGCCGTTTGTTTACAGCCGCAGAAGTATACAGTTTTGCTTTCCTTTGCCTCAAATTTAGTTGGCTCAAACTCGGTACCATTGTGTGATCCGTCGCAAAAGGGCTGTTTCGTACTCCTACCACATGCACACCAGAAATAGTTTTTGCCGGCCACGACTTCGACGCCGTATGGTGATTTTTGAGGTACATCAGGGTTTGCCACGTTTCTTCTCCAAAGTAGAATTTGACGGTATTTAAGCCCTATCGGCGCGACAATAGCAATGTTGAAATGACAACACCGACCCAATATCATCTGTGGCTTAAATTTGGGGGTAATTATGGATTTTTCTTTCTCTGAAGAGCAGTCGATGCTCGTGGACAGTGTTCAGCGATTTATTCAAAACGACTATGCTTTCGATACCAGACAAAAACTGGTTGCAACTGAAAAAGGCTTTAGCCCAGTACATTGGAAAAGCTTTGCTGACCTGGGCTGGTTAGCTCTGCCGTTCTCCGAGGAACTTGGTGGAATCGGCGGTGGTCCAGTAGACGTCATGATTTTGATGGAAGAATTTGGCAAAGGGTTGGTGGTTGAGCCGTATTTGAGCACTGTTTTGCTGGCGGGTAAGTGCCTTGAGCACGCGGGTAGTCAAGGGGATCTGCTGGCGGAGATCATCGCCGGAGAAAAACTAGGTTCTTTAGCCTTTGTTGAATCCCAGGCTAGATTTAACCTCTCTGATATATTGACCACAGCATCGCAGGTCGGTGACGGTTACCAAATCAATGGCGCTAAAGGTGTTGTGTTAGGCGGGCCCGGATCAGATTTCTTTGTGGTTCCTGCGCGTACCAGTGGCGATCAGCGTGATTCTAAAGGCATTAGTCTGTTTCTGGTTAATAAGGGCGCGTCAGGACTTAGCCAACGTAACTATGCCACAGTGGATGGTCATCGTGCTTGTGAGCTTGCTTTTGAAAATGTCGAAGCTGAGCTTCTTGGTAAAAAGGACGAAGGGTTCTCCATTTTAGAGCGCGTAATAGATGAAGCGATTATCGCCATTGGAGCCGAGGCTGTTGGCGCCATGGAAGTCATGTATAAGACAACCGTCGAGTACTGTAAGACTCGAGAGCAGTTCGGCCAACCTATTGGCAAGTTCCAAGTATTGCAGCATCGGATGGTTGACATGTTTGTTGAGCACGAACAGACCAAATCACTTTTGTATATGGCGGCGATGCGTTTGAGTGAAGGCTACGACGTCGCGGCAAAGAAGGCGATTTCGGGCCTCAAGGTCCAGGTCTGCAAAGGCGGCAAGTTTGTCGGTCAAAATGCAATCCAGCTGCATGGTGGCATGGGCATGACCGAAGAGATGAGCGTCGGGCACTATTTTAAGCGCGTCACGGTGCTAGAAACACTTTTCGGCAATGGTGACTACCATCTTAAGAAATACGCTCAGGTTGCCTAAATGAGCGATACACCGGATTGGTTTTGGGCTGCGGTTGAAGATACCCCTGATGCAAAGAGCATCGAGGTTGAAGACTGCGATATTAACTATCTCACCTGGAGCGAGTCCGGCACGCCCGGATTGCTTTTTGTACACGGCCATAATGCACATGCTCACTGGTGGGATTTTATTGCGCCGGCTTTCAAGCAAAAGCATCAGACCGTTGCTCTGGATATGTCTGGGATGGGTGATAGTGACCATCGCGATGCCTACTCAAACGACACCTACGTAAAGGAAATCATTGCTGTCGCGGATGACGCTAATCTACCGAACGACAGTATTCTGATTGCCCACAGTTTTGGTGGTATGCAAGCCATTCGAACCATGGCTCAACACCCTGGTCGATTTAAAGGGCTGATTCTTGTCGACTCTGGAGTGCGTCATCCCGACGACATCAAGCAACGGGAACCCCAGCTTGAGCGACTCAGTCGTGCCAAGGTGTATCCAGAGCGTGAAATAGCGATCGCAAGATTTCGTCTGCAGCCAATACAAACTTGCGATAACCAGTATGTGGTCGATTACATTGCGCGCAACTCGGTGGAATATGATGAAGGTTGGATCTGGAAGTTCGATGAGGAATTGAATACTCGAATGACGATGAACGGCGACCTTGAGACAGATCTTATGGCAATCGAAGGTAAGCTTGCGCTCATCTACGGCGAAAATAGTGAGAGTTTTAAAGCCACAAGTGCCGCTTTTATGCAAGAGCTGATGCCTGATATGACCGTGGTGGAACTCAAAGATGCCCAGCATCATTTGTTCCTCGACCAGCCGTTGGCATTTATCAAACAGGTGCAGTCGATACTTGCCGATTGGGCCTAGCAACATAAAGCAGGAATAAAAAAGGGGCCATCAGGCCCCTTGTTGTTTTCTACTAGTGGCGTGGCGAAACAAAACGCAACCGCCACGAACTCATTAGCACGCTTCGAACAAGCCGGCTGCACCCATGCCGCCACCGATACACATACTAACGATGCCGTATTTCTTTTCGCGACGCTTCAGTTCACGAACAATGTGACCTGTGAGTCGTGATCCGGTCATGCCGAAAGGGTGACCGATTGAGATTGAGCCGCCGTTGACGTTGTAGATTTCTGGATCGAAACCCATCTTGTCGCGGCTGTAGAGACACTGAGAAGCAAATGCTTCGTTTAGTTCTACAAGATCAATGTCGCTAACGCTAAGGCCGTTGGCTTTCAGCAAACGAGGAATAGCGAATACTGGACCAATACCCATTTCGTCAGGTTCACAGCCCGCAACTGTCCAGCCGCGGAAGTAAGCCAAAGGCTCAAGACCTAGTGCTGCTGCACGTTCAGCACTCATGACCAAAGTCATAGAAGCACCGTCAGATAGCTGAGAAGCGTTACCAGCTGTCACTGAACCATCGTCTTCAAACACTGGCTTCAGCTTGGCTAGGCCTTCTAGAGTTGTGTCAGCACGATTACATTCGTCTTTATCGCAAATGCCGTCAACAACTTCAGTTTCTTTGGTTTCTTTGTTGATGATTTTTTGATATTTCGTTGCCATAGGCACGATTTCGTCGTCGAACAAACCGGCTACTTGTGCTGCAGCTGTTCGTTGTTGTGACATGAATGAAAATTCGTCCTGGGCCTCGCGCGTGATCTGGTAACGACGAGCCACAACTTCAGCGGTGTTACCCATGGCCATGAAGATTGCTGGAGACTTTTCTTCAATGAACGGGTGTTTAGCAGATTTTCCTGGTGTCTGACGCGTGTTGGATGAGATTGACTCTACTCCACCGGCGATCATGACTTCAGAACAACCACTGGCGATCTGGTTGGCTGCAAATGCAATTGAATTCAAACCTGATGAACAGGCTCGGCTAATGGTAGAGCCGGCTGTTGTGACGGGGAGTTTTGATAGGATTACGGCCAATCGCGCCAGGTTGCCACCTTGCTCGCCGGTTTGGCTTGCACTACCAACGATCACATCTTCTACTTCTGCTGGATCAAGGTTCGGGTTACGCTCTAGCAACGCATTAATACAATGCGCGACCATGTCGTCTGGTCGGGTTAAGTTGAATGTGCCACGGAATGACTTAGCCAATCCGGTTCTTACGCTATCCACCACAACTACGTCGCGCATGGTTCTCTCCTCTAATGGAATTGAATCACTCTTGGGTGACTCGTTTTAGTCAAATGAAACATTTGTTCTAGTGCATTTATGTAATGCGGTTTTTTTCTAATACGTTTTTTGATAAGTATTTTTAATACAGGGCGCTATTGTGCCCTCAGTTTGTGTGCAGATACAAGGAATCCAAGCCTATCGCAGCCGGCCGTTATAGTTGTTGATAGATAATGTGGATAGGGCAAGTTTAGGTCCTTGAGAGTGCTTCAGCTGCCTGATCAAGGTGCCCCAGACTTTCCTGTAGGCCTCCGGGCCGGTTGCGGGCCAGCCAGAGACGCTCGTGTTCAGCTTTAATTGTCATCATTTCTGCTCTGAGGTGCTGTTTTGGGACCGCCTCACCGCGGAAATACCTGAGTTTGTCGAGGCCATGCATGGCCATATTGATCGCGTTTTGGATTTCAGCTGTGAGTAATGGTGATTCTGCTGGTGGGAGTGCTAAAAGGGCCCGGAATTCGTCTTTGCAGTATCCTAGCTCCTCGGAGCTCAGGTGACCGGTGACTGATGGTTCATGGTGCATATTCCAAAACAGAAGCCGATTGAAAATCGTGGCGTTTCGGATGGGAGACCGAGCCAGTTCCAATACCTTACCTAGGCGGACAATGGTTTTAGCGGCATTGGTATTGGATTCCTTCAGAAAGCTTCGATTGATCAAATCAGGGAGATCAACTCGAACGCTACTTCCCTGGCGCCAGCTCTCACAGGCACCGACAGCGTATCCTGGGTAGCTCATGGGTAAATACTGATGGTGGCCATGGTCACCCCAATCGGTGACCAGTAATCCCTCTGCGTCGTGCGCTTTGCCATGCTTGGCAGCGCTGGCAATATTTCGGCGCATGTTATCGATTCTGCCAGTCAGCGAATTCCAGCTGGAAGTCCCTGGGCATACGTAGAATGGGATACCTTGATCCGCGACGTGGGCGCTTTCGCGTCTAAATGGATGATTTGCCTCGTATCCCCAGTTTAGCGCGATCAACTTCGTGGACAGCCGTTTTAGGGATTGCGGCTCCTTAAGGACAATGTCGCTCCAGAACATCATCTGCCGATCGCGTTTCTCTACGAGGCGTTGGATGTCGCTCATAAAATCGATGTAGACGTTTGTTGTGCCGTTTTTTTCGCAGGACTTCCTACTCCGCCCAAGGCCGAGTTCCCAGGGTTCGTCTCCACCGACGTTAAAATAGGGGCTGTCGAATAGCGGTAGATATTCCGCATGGAGAGAATCTATCAGCTTAAGTGAGGATCTAACCGGGGTGAGGGTGCTGCCGAAGGGAATGTCCTGTCCTGAAAGGGGGTGGTTAAATCCAGCCGGGCATTCGGCGTACTTGTGATATTCCGGGTGTCGTAACCAACGCTCAAAGTGACCAAAACAATTGAGGTTAGGCACGAGATCAATATACCTGGCAGCAGCGAATTGCTTCAGTTCTAGGATGTCTGCTGCACTTAGCGGCGAGGCGTTTGACCACACGAGAGGATGCTCGACAAAGCGAAAAGTGTGTTCTGTGTAGAGCTGTAACTGGTTGTACTTCAGCTCCGCAAAACTCTCGATCAGTGCTTTCAAAGTATCGATCGTGGGCACCTTGCAGCGACTGATATCCAGCATGACGCCTCGCTGTGCAAAATCAGGCTTATCGCGAATGTTAATATAAGGTGACCTGCTCAAGTTTTGCTTGAGTAGCTGGGTGAGCGTGCAGAGACCCCGGTACAAACCGCACTCACTGGGAGCCGTCAGCAGGTAACCCGCCTCTGAGGTGCTGATCTCATACTGCTCTCCTGCGGCAGTTGAACCTTTCAGGCGGAGCTTTATCAACACCTGATTCTCAGCTATCGCACCGTAGGTGAGTTCCAGCGGCCTTATCTGAGCGGTCGCAAAGGCCTGAAGTCGTTCTGCAAAATTATCGGAGTGGCTGTTGGTGAGCTGGACAAAATTTCTGCCCGCTAGATCGAGAAGCTCCGTGCCAATGCGGCAAACAGCGGGTTCGGGATAGATGACTAGTTTCATAATCGTCGTGCTCGAAATAGGTTTCGCCATGATGCCGTACCCACGCACTCTTCATCAATCACGGGTGTTGTAACAAAAGGGTTACATTTCCCTTACATCCCCGAACAGTGGGGGTGTAAGGGAAGTGCTATAAAACGCTCCTCTTACCGCTATCTCGGCTTTTCCATGCAACTTTATGGACCAAAAGTGGATACCGTCAGCCAGCAACGTGGACGACTCCATCGCCTGGCAACCCTGGGTGCCGGCATATTTATGCATCTCATTGTTTGCTGGACGATTCTGTCCATCGGCTACATGTCGATTGAGCCTCTTCAATTCATGGGTCTTAGCTCACTGGCTGGAGCAGGATTTGTCATCTTCTCCATCGCCATTTTGATGGAATGGAATCTAGGGCTCGAAGACCCGGATATGAGTTTGGCTCAGATGATGTGGGCTGTCAGCATTATCATCATGACCGCTTATTTTGCCATTGAGTTTAAATCGGTTGTGGTGCTGTCGGGTCTAGCTCTGATTGTGATGGGTGCTAATCGCCTGACGCGCAAAGAGTTGATTATTTTTTCGATCTACAGTCTTGTTACGTACGCGCTTTCCGTCGTCTACAAAGCTCAGTTTGATTCTCTTGCCTTGATTACTGAAATTGTCGTCATGGTCGCCTTTGGTCTGGTGTTGGTCTTCGGTCCTGTGTTGTATCGATTCGAGATGGCCATGGTGGAAAATGCACTACTTGATAAGAATGAAGAGTTGTCGAAGGCCTTGATTCGAATTCGAGAACTTGCCACCAAGGACGAACTAACTGGTGCGTATAACCGGCGTCATCTGATGGAGTTTGTGGCACAGCAAAAAGCCATGGCAGACCGTCGCGATTACCGGTTCACTCTCTGCTACGTTGATCTCGATTTTTTTAAGCGGGTCAATGATCGATTTGGTCATAGTGCTGGGGACCACGTTCTGCGCAGTTTCTCTGAAATTGCCAGAGTGATATTAAGAGAAGTAGACTGTGTAGCAAGAGTCGGCGGCGAAGAATTTGTCCTGGTACTCAGCGGCACACCCCAACAGGATGCCGTTATAGCAGTCAGCCGAATCGCGCAGAAGTTGGGTGAGTTGCAGGTCAGTGACATTGAACCGCAGTATCGGATTACTGCCTGCATTGGCATCACCGAATATAAAGCCGGCGAAGAAGTCGGACAAACCCTGGATCGAGCTGACAGGGCACTCTATGATGCAAAACGTACCGGGAGAAATAAGATCGTGATGGCCGAAGTTGACGGTGCCCAGGGTTACGGCATCGAGAAGAAAAAGCCAATCACTGAACTTTTAGGTTAAAAGCCTTGGGTCAAAAGCCTTGGGTCAAAAGCCTTGGGTCAAAAGCTCTGAGTTAGAGCCTCTGGGTTAGATCGCTTCAATTAACTCGCTGACGATATCCACGATCTGATCGGCTTCTTCATCGCTAATGATGAGCGGCGGCAGTAATCGAATGACGGAATCTGCGGTTACATTAATCAGTAAGCCTTTATCCAGAGCAGATTGAACCAGCTCGCCACAGGGCGAATCCAGCTCAATACCGATCATGAGTCCGATGCCTCGAATGTCTTTTACATTGTTTCGACTCGCTAATCTGCTTCGAAAGCCTTCGAGCATTCTTGTTCCGAGGACTGCAGCACGGGCTGGTAAATGTTCATCAACAATAGTCTTAACGACTGTGTTGCCGACGGCGCAGGCAAATGGATTGCCGCCAAACGTGGAGCCATGATTACCCGGTTTGAAAACGTCGGCCGCTTTGCCTCGAGCCAGACACACGCCAATCGGAATACCATTACCTAATCCTTTTGCTGTGGTGACAAGGTCAGGCAGGATATTGCTCTGCTGATAGTTGAAGTAACTGCCGGTGCGACCGTTGCCGGATTGGATCTCATCAAGCAACAGAAACCAATCGTGTTCATCGCAGATTCTGCGTAGTTCTGCAAGGTAACCCTCATCGGGCACCTGAATGCCTCCTTCACCCTGTACTGGTTCGACCATAATCGCGACGATATTTTTGTTCTTAGACATCGATTCGATGGCAGCGGCGTCATTGAAGGGCGCTCGAATAAAACCGTTTACCAGGGGTTCGAATCCCGCCTGAACCTTGCGACTGCCTGAAGCTGTCAGGGTCGCAAGGGTTCGACCATGGAAGGCCGCGTCGGCGACGATGATTGTGGGCTGATCGATACCTTTTTGACGGCCGTATAGTCGGCAAATTTTGATTGCACACTCGTTCGCCTCAGCGCCGGAGTTAGCTAAGAACGCATTGTCCATTCCCGACAACGCTGTCAGGCGATCTGCCAACTCAATTTGTGCAGGTATCTGGTACAAATTGGAGGTATGTAGCAGCTGATTGCTTTGATCCGCGATGGTTTTTGTCACTGCTGGGTGTGTGTGCCCGAGAGCGACGACGCCAATACCAGCGAGGGCGTCAAGATAGCGATTGCCCTTGTCATCAATCAACCACGCGCCGTCACCCCGTTCAAAGGCTACATTCAGCCTACCGTAGGTGTTCATCACTGCGTTGCTCATGGTCAAGTGCCTTGGGAATGAAAGGTGGGCGATGATAAACCAGATTCGGTAAACTCGAAAGCGAATGACTAGAAGACGCACCGAATGTCGCCGATTGAACTCGCCATATTTATTAGCCGCACGGAAGCTATTTGTGCCGAGATGGGCGCGCTACTGCAGCGTGCTGCATTTTCGCCCAATATAAAAGATCGACTCGATTTCTCCTGCGCCCTGTTTGACTCCAGCGGGGGCCTTTTTGCTCAAGCGGCTCATATCCCGGTGCACCTTGGCAGCATGGCCTTTGCGATGGCGAGTATTGTGGATGGAGTTGAATGGCAAGAAGGCGATATGTTGGTCGTGAACGATCCTTTTCTGGGCGGTACTCATTTGCCGGATGTGACCATGATCGCGCCGTTGTTTGTGAGGGACGAACTCGTCGCCTTCGTTGCGAATCGTGCTCACCACGCCAATATCGGCGCCAAAGCGCCGGGTTCGATGCCTTTGTCCAAGAGCATTGAGGATGAGGGGATGATCATCCCGCCAACCATTTTTATGCGTCGTGGCGAAATTTTACAGTCTGAGTTTCAGCTATTTACCCAACTTCCTGGTGCAGATACCAGTGGAGACTTCGCTGCGCAAATCAGTGCCAACCAGGCGGGTTTGCAGCGGCTTGGGAGTATTGTTGGGCAAATGGGTGCCGATCAATTTAGCAGCGCAGTGGCATCTGTAAATGCATATGGAGCAAGGTTGGCTGCTGCATCGCTTAAAGAAATTCCGGTCGGAGAGTACCAGTTCAGTGATTTAATGGACGACAATGGCTTTGGCCTGAGTGATATAGAGATTGCTGTGAGCATCAGAGTCGGAGCAGTTATCGAGGTCGATTTTACAGGTACCTCTCGTCAGGTAGAGGGCAATATCAACTGCCCGCTGTCGGTTGCTGCGGCGGCAGTATTCTATGTTTTTAGGTGTTTGATGCCTCCGACAACGCCCAACTGCGCAGGAACATTTGGTCAAATTAGGGTTATTGCACCGAAGGGATGCTTGGTCAATGCTGTTCGGCCGGCTGCCACAGCCGCCGGAAACGTTGAAACCTCGATGCGCATTGTAGACGTTGTGCTCGGCGCACTGGCAGGACCGTTGCCCGATAGAATCCCAGCCGCGAGCCAGGGCACAATGAACAATATCGCAATGGGTAATCATGACTCGAATGCACCCTGGGACTACTACGAGACCATGGGGGGTGGTATGGGTGCATCAAGGCAGGCGCACGGTATTTCAGCAGTTCAGAGCCATATGACCAATACCCTGAACACGCCTATCGAAAGCCTCGAGAGCCATTACCCACTGCGAATCACCGAGTACTCGATTCGGCAAGGCTCTGGCGGGCAAGGTGAGTTTTGTGGTGGCTCTGGCATTGTCAGGGAGGTGCTTTTCTTAGCCCCAGCAGAACTCACGATGCTGACAGAGCGTCGCAGCAGAGGCCCCTGGGGGCTTGAAGGTGGTGAAACAGGATTGCCGGGCAATCAATATCTGGATGGAGCATCTTTACCAGCCAAATTCACAACTCGCATCAAACCAGGGCAGAAACTGAGGGTTGAAACTCCTGGCGGAGGCGGTTTTGGACGTAAATGATTATATGTTAATTTGTGATAACACTAAGCGGGTGGCTCAAAAAACGTTAGAATGGTTCATCGCGATTTAGAAGAGACATTATGGAAATTTTAGACACCATCAAGCAACAGGTCGAATCCAACACTATTCTGATTTACATGAAAGGCTCGCCAGATCAGCCTCAATGTGGGTTTTCTGCCCAGTCAACCCAGGCGCTTATGGCCTGCGGCGAAAAGTTTGCCTATATCGACATCCTCTCCAATCCAGAGATTCGAGCGAATTTACCCCAGTATTCCGATTGGCCGACGTTCCCACAGTTATTTGTTGACGGTGAACTGGTCGGTGGCTGCGATATCATTATGGAAATGCACCAAAGTGGTGAACTTCAAGCGCTAGTTAAAGCCGCTGCTCTCGGCCGTCTTTAGTTATCCAGTTTCCCTAGGCAAAAAACTGCTATCAGATGCTCTGCATGCCTTAGCGCCTGCCAAAACAATGAGGCGATTAAGGCGCACAGGACGGCAAAGCTTGCGCTGTAACAAATAAAAATAGTTTAAATCTGCTCTAGACTGAATTTAAACGGAGCTCAAACTGTTGCCAATCTTGCCTCATTGACTGATCTCGATGCGATTTCGCCCGCCCGCTTTACCGCGATACAACGCCGCATCTGCTCGTTTCAGGCAGTCGTCCAGGCTTTCTGTGTTTTGATAGACTGCACCGCCGAAGGTCATGGTGATATTGAGTGTCTTACCTTCGTATTTCAGATTCTGCGCCTCGACTTTTCGGCGTAATTTCTCTGCGATATTGATTAGACCGGCTTCGTCTGTACTAGGGAACAGTAGGACAAATTCTTCGCCGCCCCATCTAGCAACCCGGTCGATGTCACGGGTAAAATCTTTAAAGAGGCCTGCTACTTCGGTGAGTACAAAATCCCCGCAGGCATGGCCGTGTTCATCATTAAATTTTTTAAAATGATCGATGTCAGCAATCATGAGCCCCAGCGGCTCTTTCTGCCGCAGGAACCGTTGTCGTTCGATCTCTGCGTCACCGATCAAACCTCGGCGATTTAGTAAGCCCGTTAGGGGATCTATTCTTGTCATCTCGACAAGGCTTTGATTAGCAGTTTTTAGCTGATCATTGACCTGTCTGAGTTCCGTCGTTCTAGCCGAAGCCTGATGTTCAAGACTGGCCAGTAGGGTATTAAATCTGCCAGCCAAGGAGACCGCCATTGAAACTAAGATTGCGAGAAACCCCACCGGCATCAAATTGACACTGTCAAGGTAGATCAAGCTGATGAGGGCGTCGTTGATGCCACAAATGATAAATGTTCCGAGGCCGAAGAGCAGTAATTTAGCCTCTGAGTTGCCACGGATGGTTTCCCGCACAATAACCTGGATCAGAGGAACAATAAGGGTCAATGCAACCAGTTGCCAATAGATTCGAACATGATGGAAATTGTCGAGTCCTGGGCTCAGAGCTAAGATTAAAGTAATCAGAATAAAAAATGCCTGGTAGCCGCGAATAAACCATGGAATCTTTTTGGATACAACGTGCCAGATAAACTGCAAGGCGAAGGTAAAGGAAAGTAACAAGCTGCCAGCCTGAATTTTTTTGGTGATATCAAAGGGCCAGTTGAGGGAGTAAAGCCACTGACAGAGGCTCAGTATATAAACGGCGAAAACAAAAGATGTTAGGCTAAACCAGAGAAAGGATGGATTAGCTCGCGTCATTACATACACGTAGAGGAAGTAAAAGCCGGTTAGGATGAAGAGGCTTACAAAAAAGAAGTTGGGTAGATCTTCTGCATCGAGGTCTCGAATGAGGGTTGTGTAACTCCCAACCTCGAAATTTTCGGCGTAGGGTCCGGCGCTAGAACTGTCTACCGACAGTTGGTTGCCACCCCAGACACGAATAGCGACGTCCACCTGGTGTTGATGGGAAATTGTCCCAGGTGGGAGACGATAAACTCTGAGTTGATTGAAGTTAACGGCGTCATTGGGTGGTAGTGAGCCGATTCCCCCGAGTAATTTTCCACCTGCAAAAATCTCGTAGGCATTTCTTACCGCGCCCATTCTAAACCCTAAGTCATCCTGGGGCAGGTCCGCTACATCGATCGACTTGCGGTACCAGCCAAACTGACTGTGCTCAGGGTATCCGCCTTTTTTCCAAATATTAGGCAGATCAACGATTGCCCAGTTCGAATCATTCCAATCCTTGCCAGCCCAGGCTAGATCATCCCCTGGTTGAAACCGCCACTGCTGCTCTACTGAGTGCACTTTTGATTGCTCTGCGGCTAGACAATAACCCGAAGTCAGTAACCAGAGCATTAACATTGAAACTAGTCGGTTTCGCGCCATGCAGGCTAGTCCCAACCGCCTAAATCATTCCACCTGTTCACAATATGGCAGAACACATCAGCGGTTTTTTCGCAGTCGTATATGGCTGAGTGGGCTTCTGCTGCATCAAAAGGAATACCCGCCGCGGCACAGGCCTTTGCCAGTACCGTTTGACCAAACGCAAGGCCACAGAGTGTTGCAGTGTCGAAGGAGGAGAATGGATGGAATGGATTACGCTTGAGTTCGCATCGAGCGGCCGCTTGCATCAAGAAACCCAGGTCAAACGAAGCGTTGTGTGCAACCATCACTGCGCGATGACAACCAGTGTCGCGAATCTCTTGTCGAATGGCGCGAAATGCCTCAGGTAAAACTTCCTCTTCTGGGAGTGCGCCCCGCAATGGATTTGTTGGGTCAATGCCCGTGAAATCCAGAGAAGATTGTTCGATGTTGGCACCGTCGAATGGCTCGATGTTATAGAATATTCGCTCGCCAGGTTGCACGAAACCGTCATCATCCATTTCGATCATGATCGCCGCGAATTCCAGCAAGGCGTCCGTTGCAGAATTAAACCCACCGGTTTCCAAATCTACCACAACAGGCAAATAGCCCCGAAAACGGTGAGCAATCGGTGCTTTAGATTGACTCATGTAAACCTTCTATCTGCCAATGAATAGTTTCTCCGCCCCGGATGGGCATGAGTTCATCCGGGCCAAAGCTAAGAGAAGATGGTACTTGCCAGCTTAATTCTACCAGAGTGATGGTATCTAAATTTCTCGGCAATCCGTAGAAATCTGGACCGTGATGACTGGCGAACCCTTCTAGTTTGTCGAGAGCAGCAGCAGCGTCAAAAACTTCAGCATAGAGTTCGAGGGCAGCGTGCGCCGTATAGCTGCCTGCAGCACAGCCGCAGGCATTTTCCTTGGCTGATCTCGGGTGTGGCGCTGAGTCAGTTCCCAAAAAGAATCTAGGATCTCCGGACACCGCAGCGGCAATAAGGGACTCTTGATGTGTGTTGCGTTTCAGCACGGGTAAACAGTAGTAGATTGGTCGCATGCCACCAGCGAGCATATGATTTCGATTATATAGAAGGTGGTGAGCGGTGATCGTGGCTGCGACATGGGTCGGGCGACTCTGAACGAACTCCACAGCTTCGGTGGTCGTGATGTGTTCGAAAATAATCTTAAGTTCTGGGAATCGATCGCAAATTGGCAGCAGGGTAGCGTCGATAAATCGGTGCTCACGATCGAATATATCGACGCTAGCCTCAGTGACTTCGCCGTGAATACAGAGTGGCACGCCATGAATCTGCATCGCTTCAAAAACAGGATAGAGACTTTCGATTGCCGAGACTCCCGCTTCCGAATTGGTTGTCGCACCTGCGGGATACAGCTTGAAGGCCGTGACCCACTCTGATGCTGCTGCCTCAGCAACGGTTGCCGCTGAGGTTTCAGGTGTGATGTATAAGGTCATTAACGGTTCGAATTTAGAGCCTTTCAGGCGGGCCGAAAGAATTTTGGCACGATAATCCTCTGCTCGAGAAACGGTATCAACCGGTGGCTGGAGGTTAGGCATGACAATCGCTCGGCCAAAGTAGCGACCGGCGTCCTTGACTGTGTCGGGGAGGTATTCACCGTCCCGAAGGTGAATATGCCAGTCATCTGGTCGAGTAATGGTAAGGCGTCGCATATGGGCTCAGTACTGATTTAGGGCGATTGTACTATAAGTGGCCGGTGTGCGGCGCTAATGTCTTTGCTGGAAACCCTTTTGGCGAGTTGCCCCGCACTTTCAAACGTCATTGTCATTTTGATGCCCTCTTTTCTCCGTTAAATTTGCTAATATAGCGTTTTTTTTACGGGGCCCCCATGACCGACATTGCTAAAATCGTACTCTCATACTCCGGTGGTCTGGATACCACTGCCATTCTGATATGGCTGCAGGAGACCTACAAATGTGATGTGGTGACCTTTACCGCGGACCTCGGCGATGGTGATGACTATTCTCCAGTGCGCCAAAAAGCGCTCAATTCCGGTGCTACCGAGGTGTATGTTGATGATATGCGCGAGGAGTTTGTCAGGGACTTTGTGTTCCCCATGTTTCGTTGTAATACGATTTATGAAGGTGAATATTTGTTGGGTACATCTATTGCCCGACCACTCATTGCCAAGCGACTGGTCGAGATTGCTAATGAGACAGGAGCCGATGCTATCTCCCACGGGGCAACAGGCAAGGGTAATGACCAGGTGCGATTCGAACTAGGCGCCTATGCGCTTAAACCTGACATTCAGGTGGTAGCGCCCTGGCGAGAATGGGATCTCACTTCTCGAGAGTCGCTGATGGCTTTTTGTGAGAAACATCAAATACCGGTCGACAAAAAGCACGAGGGGAGTCGCTCGCCCTATTCTATGGATGCCAACCTACTACATATTTCTTATGAGGGTGGAATTCTTGAGGATCCTAATGCCGAGCCAGAAGAATCCATGTGGCTCTGGAGTAATAGTCCCGAATCTGCACCCGATAGCCCAACCTATATTGAACTGAGCTATCAGCGGGGTGATGTCACAGCCATTGATGGCAAGGACATGACGCCGGCTGAAGTATTAACGCACCTCAATAAAATTGGTGGTGAAAATGGTATTGGTCGCGTTGACATTGTTGAAAATCGGTATGTCGGCATGAAAGCTCGAGGTTGCTATGAAACCCCAGGCGGCACCATTCTGCTAAAAGGACATCGTGCGATTGAGTCGATCACCCTGGACCGCGAACTGGCCCACCTAAAGGACGAGTTGATGCCACGCTATGCCAGCATGATTTATAACGGTTACTGGTGGTCGCCAGAGCGTAAAGCAATACAGGCGCTCATCGATGAATCCCAAACCTATGTCAACGGCATCGTTCGGCTGAAGCTCTACAAGGGTAATGTCACCGTTGTGGGTCGTGAATCAGTGAGTGACAGTTTGTACGACGGTAATATTGTGACCTTTGAAGACGATGCCGGTGCTTACGATCAAAAGGACGCCGCAGGTTTCATTCGTCTAAATGCGCTGCGGCTGAAAGTCGAAAGTAAGAAAGGACGCAAGTTCTAGCGGCAGTTAGCAAGGGGAGGAGGCTCGAAGACTTCAGTTTTTCGATCCCACTCCCGCTTCCACTCCCACTTCCACTCCCACTTCCACTCCCGCTTCAATCTTCCAAATCTAGCTTCTTATCTTTGTACTCACAGAGATCTTGAATCACGCAAGCTCCGCAACGAGGATTGCGAGCAGTGCAGACGTAACGCCCGTGCAGGATTAGCCAGTGGTGAGCATCTCGAATGAATTCATCGGGAATAACCTTCATCAGCTTGTCCTCAACCTGTCGGACGTTTTTGCCCGGTGCGAATCGAATTCGATTGCCTAGTCGAAAGATATGAGTGTCTACCGCCATGGTCGGCTCACCGAAGGCAGTATTGAGTACAACGTTTGCCGTCTTGCGACCAACTCCTGGCAGTGCTTCTAGTTCTTTTCGGGTTGAGGGTACGATGCTGTCATGGTTCTCTATCAACGCGCGACAGGTCTTGATAACGTTCGCCGCTTTGGTGTTGTAGAGGCCGATGGTTTTGATGTATTGCTTTAAGCCGTCTTCACCCAGCGCGAGGATTTTCTCTGCAGTATCGGCCACTGCATAGAGCTTGTCCGTTGCCTTGTTAACCGAAACGTCTGTCGCCTGGGCTGACAAGATGACTGCGATCAGCAGCTCGAACGTGCTCTTGTAGCTCAGTTCTGTTGTCGGAGTAGGGTTTTCAGCCCGAAGCCGTTTCAGAATTTCGTAACGCTTGTCTTTGTTCAATTTTGAGATCAATCCAGTTTTTCGATGCGATAAGTAAGCCAAAGAGCAAAAAAGCGCCCGGCGGCAATATGGCGAGCAAAATGCCGTCATTAGGTAAATCCACTCTCCAGGATGCAGCCTGGGGCCCGAAAATTAAGTCGGCGCTAGAAAGCAATGTGCCGTAGCCGATGGCCTCACGCAAGCTACTGAGCACCGTGATAGCGAAAAGAAACCCTAGTCCCATCGATAGACCATCTAAAAAGGCATAGCCGAAGTGGTTCTTTCGAGCGAAAGCCTCAGCTCGACCCAGAATTACACAGTTGGTGACGATTAAGGCGACAAATAGACCTATTCGCTGATGTAATTCGAAGGAGACAAACTGTAACAATAGATCGGCAAGGGTCACAAAAGTCGCGATAATCAGTATCTGGGCAGGCAATCGTGTTGTGTCATCCAACCAACGCTGCAACAAACTGATCGTACAATTGGCGCTGATTAGCACCAGTAGTGTTAGAAAACCTAACACGAATCCGTTAATTAGCGTATTGGATACGGCAAGTAGTGGGCAGAGCCCCAACAGTTGCACAAGGGCGGGGTTGTTTTGCCAAAGTCCTTCGCGCGTGATATCAGCTGGAGTCATTTTGACTCTCTGCTAAGTTCTTGGCTAAGTTCTTCGGCAATCGCCAGCACCATCGCTCGTGGTGTGATGGTAGCGCCACTAAACTGGTCGAAGTCGCCGCCATATTTCTTAACATCAAAGGTCTGAGTCGCGAGAGTAGTACCATTAAATCCGAGGATCCAGTTAGAGACACTCAGTTCGAGTTTGTCCCCCAGCCCTGGTGTCTCTTGATGCTCGATAACGCGAACGCCGATGATTTCGCCCTGCAATGTCGTCGCGAGCCAAAAACGTATTGCTCCGTTATAGCCATTTCGAGTCTGGAGAAGTTTTAGCTGGCCGTACCCCGTCCCCTCTTTCCACAGTTGGTAGCCGTCGTTGTTTGGCGTCAGACTGATGTCTTGATTGCCAATGATTGCCTGCAGCTGCTGGAGTTCAAAGGCTTGTTGGTTTTGTTTGATTTGATCCTCGGAAAGCACGTGCGTGGTGCTGAGTAATAAACCGCAGACAACGGCCAAGATCACCACTTTGGATATGGTCACGATCATCGTGCCCTTACCCTTAGTTGCTCGTACAGAGGCACCGCTGCATTCATAAGCAAAACTGCAAAGGCGATGCCATCCGGATATGCACCGATGCTGCGTATGAGAAATATCAGGCAACCGATTCCAGCGCCGAAAACCAATAGGCCTCTGGTGGTGTCAGGAGAAGTGACGGGATCGGTGACGATAAAAAATGCAGCGAGCATTAAGCCACCGCTAAATAAGTGAAATAGCGGCGAACCGAGACTGCTCGAGCTGCCGTTGTCATAACATATCAGGCTCAGTAGCGTGACAGCAGCGAGGGTTGCCACAGGAGCCTGCCATCTCGTTGCTTTCATCATTATGAGGGCAACACCACCCGCCAGATAGGCGGCGCTAATCCATTCCACACCTAGCCCGCCCCAGTGTCCAAAGCCATTGCTGGTTGTCCATAACTCATCGATTGTGCTGCCAGCGCGCCACTTGAATGTATCCAGTGGGGTTGCGCCACTTAATCCATCTACCACCGGTGGCCACTGAGACATTGCCAGGGGGAACGACACAATTAGAGCGCAATAGCCGACCATAGCGGGGTTAAAAAGGTTTTGTCCCAGACCGCCGTATAAATGTTTGCCGAAAATGATCGCAAACCCCGCACCAAAAGCGACGATCCACCAAGAAAGCTCCGGTGGTAGCGCCAGGGCAAGTAAAACAGCTGTGACAATGCCGGATCCATCCCAGGCTGACGTCAATGGTCGATCTCGAAGCTGGAGGATTGAGCATTCCAATGCGAATACGGTCAAGACTGAAATTGTGACATTAAGCAAAATGCTAAAGCCAAAAAACCAAACGCTCGTCAAGCAGCCTGGCAGCAGGCAGACTAGTACCGTTAGCATAATACGTTGGCTGCGGTTCATCATTTCGCGAGCCTTTCAAGCAGTGCTTTTCGGTCATTGTGCGTCGGTTTGGTTTTGACAGCCTGCTCAGCCAGACGGTTTTCTCGCCTGCTAAACCTCTGTTCTGCGATCTCAGCTTCAGCTTTGAATTGTTCGGCGGCCAGCAGCGATTGTTTGGCCTCTAGAAAGTATTGCGTTAAGGGAATTGCACTAGGACAAACCCGATCACAAAGTCGGCATTCAATGCAGGCATTCAGATTCAAAGCCGTCATCGCATCGGTTGAGCTTCGCTGCCAAAACAGGTGTTGCGGCTGCAAGCCTTTGGGGCACACAACTTCACAATCTCCACACCGAATACATTCTGTCTCGATTTGTTTAACTTGCTCGACAAGCGGTTTAAGTGGTTTTTGGTTTACCGGAGTGAAGGTTTGGACCTCGATCATATCGATGCAGTCGACCGGACAGGGCGGCAAGCACAGATCGCAACCGGTGCAAGCATCGTCTAGGACGCTGTGCATCAACTGTTGCGCGCCAACAATGGCATCAACTGGACAAGCCTGGATACAAAGTGTGCAGCCGATGCACTCAGCTTCGCGAATGACTGCAACTCGACTGGGCTGTTCTTGCCCGTAGTGATCATCCAGGGAGACCACCTCTCGCCCGAGGAGTTGGGCCAGGTCAGCGATGGTTTGCTTGCCGCCCGGTGGGCAGCGATTGATCGCCTCGCCCGCTGCGATGGCTTTTGCGTAGGGCAGACAACCAGGATGGCCACACTGGGCACATTGAGTCTGGGGCAAACATTGGTTAATCGCTGAGACTACTGCATCTTCTGGTTCACCCAACCGTTGCCTGGCAATGAGCAGCATGGCGGCGATCGACCCGACCAGGAGAGCGAGAAAAATAGGCTCTGCCGTAAGGTTGATCATCGGCCCATCCCGGTAAAACCCATAAAGGCGAGGGATAATAATCCTGCTGTAATCATATGGATCGCAGTGCCTCGAAATGGCTTAGGAACATCAGCAAATTCGATACGTTCTCGCATGGCGGTAAAGAGTATAAGCACCATCGAAAAACCGACTGCCGCCCCAAAACCGTAGATAAAGGACTCGACAAAATTGTGGGACTGCCGGACGTTGAGTAGAGCAACTCCGAGTACCGCGCAGTTGGTGGTAATCAGCGGAATGAAAATGCCGAGTACCTGGTGCATCAGCGGTTGAGTGGTACGCATAACAAATTCCGAAAACTGCACAAGACCCGCAATCAGCACGATAAAGACAATGATGCGCAGATACTCCAGAGCCATTGGCTGCAGCAGGTAGGTATCAACCAGATAGCTCGACGCTGCGGCGAGCGTGAGAACAAACGTCGTCGCAGCGGACATGCCGATAGCGGCATCAAGTTTCTTCGACGCGCCCATAAACGGACACAAGCCAAGAAACTGGACCATGACGAAGTTGTTAACAAAAATCGTGCCCAGCAGTATCAGTAAAGTATCTGGCATGGTTTGTCATTGTAGTTAAGTGTTGCGATTAGGTCACTCGCATGCCGGCTTTGGCGCCGTCGTGCGGTTCCAGAATGTAGATGTCGGAGCCGCCAGGGCCTGCAGCGAGCACCATACCCTCGGACATGCCGAAGCGCATTTTTCTCGGTGCTAGGTTCGCCACCATCACTGTCTGTTTGCCAATAAGTGATGCTGGGTCGTAAGCAGACTTAATACCCGCAAAAACCGAGCGTTGCTCAAAACCGAGATCAAGGGTGAGTTTAAGTAACTTGTCTGCCCCCTCGACGCTCTCAGCATTGAGAATCGTTGCGACGCGAAGATCAATTTTGGCAAAATCGTCGTACTGAATTTCAGCTGCCAGTGGTTCCGCGCCACTTTCGATCACCGCTGCAACAGTTGTGGCAGCGGAATCCTCATCGATTGATTCATCAATCATTGCCTGTACGGTTTTTGGCTCGATGCGAGTCATTAGGGGTTTAAACTTATTGATCTTGTGATCGGTGAGTGGGGTGCCGAGATTCGCCCAGGTCAGCTCATCAATGTTCAAGAATGTTTCTGCCTTTTCGGCCAGTGTTGGCAGGATTGGCTTTAGATAGCCCACCAAAAGGCGGAACATATTGATGCCATCGGAGCAAACCTGGTGCACAAGTTCTGCGTTTGCTGGATCTTTGATCTTGGCCCAGGGCTCCTGCTCGGCAATATATTGATTCGCTTTGTCCGCCAGGGACATGATGAGTCTAGTCGCTTTACCGACGTCATCTTGATCAAAGAGCGCAGCAATTTCATCACCCGCCGCAATCAGTTCAGCAACCAGAGGGCTGCTTGGATTCGCGGTGAGGGTAGCGGCGTATTGTTTGTGGATAAACCCTGCACATCGGCTCGCAATGTTGACGACCTTGCCGACCAGATCCGAGTTGACCTTTTGGACGAAATCCTCGAGGTTGATGTCCATATCATCAATGTTGTTACTGAGCTTGGTTGCAAAGTAGTAACGGATATATTCAGGATCAAGGTGCTTCGCGTAGGTGGCAGCATTAATAAACGTGCCACGGGATTTACTCATCTTCTGTCCGTTGACCGTGATGAAGCCGTGCACATGGAGGCGCGTCGGAGTTCTAAAGCCAGCTGTCTTCAAAATTGCTGGCCAAAACAAAGCATGGAAATTAATGATGTCCTTACCAATAAAATGATGCACCTCAAAGCTCGAGTCATCCTGCCAATATTCGGCGAAGTCGTTGCGACCCTGCTGGTCGAGCAGATTTTGGAAGCTGGCCATGTAACCCACCGGAGCATCCAACCAGACATAAAAATACTTGCCCGGTTCATCGGGAATCTCAAAACCGAAGTAGGGCGCATCGCGGCTAATATCCCAATCCTGAAGTCCAACCTCCAACCATTCGGACAATTTGTTCGCCACCTGATCATTCAACGTGCCGCTACGAGTCCACTCTTTCAGGAACCCAGTGAAGTTCGATAGAGCAAAGAATATATGGGTTGATGCCTTGAGGATTGGCGTTGCACCGGATACCTTGGAGACGGGATTGATCAGGTCAGTCGCGTCATAGGTTGCTCCGCAGGACTCACAGTTGTCACCGTATTGACCATCGGCCTTACATTTCGGGCAGGTGCCGACAATAAATCGATCCGCTAGGAACATATTCTTTTCTGGGTCGTAGAGTTGATCCACTTCTTTCTTTATGATTTGCCCAGCAGCCTTGAGTTTATTGTAAATCTCAGCGCTAAATGCCTGGTTCTCCGGAGAATGGGTGGAATGGTAATTATCATGGCTAATCGAGAAGGCGCGAAAATCTTCCTCGTGCTCCTCTTTAATCGAGGCAATCAAGGCTTCTGGCGTGACGCTACGTTCCTCGGCTTTCAGCATAATGGCAGTGCCATGGGTATCATCTGCACAGACGTAGGTGCACTCATTGCCCTGCATACGCTGAAAACGGACCCAAATGTCAGTTTGAACATGCTCCAGCATGTGGCCTAAATGGATAGATCCATTAGCATTAGGGAGTGCGCTGGTGACCAGAATGTGACGTTTCGACATGTGAACCCGAAGGCGGTTTTGAAGGGTGCTCAATATACCGGTGGAACTGCCTTTTTTCATCCGGTTTACGTTGAATCGAGAAATAGGATTTAATAGCACTCTTTTTCATCTGGAGAATCATCATCGCCGCTGGACCTCAAAAAATGACCTTGCCCGGTGTCAAACGCATTATTGCCGTTGCTTCTGGCAAGGGTGGTGTGGGTAAGTCGACCGTTTCCGTGAATCTCGCCCTGGCGCTTGCCGCTCAAGGCCATACAGTTGGGTTACTTGACGCTGATATTTATGGGCCAAGTCAGGGTTTGATGTTGGGCGTGCCGGAAGGCACCAAGCCCAATGTTGCCGGAGAGTATCTAGAGCCGATAGAAGTCCATGGTCTGCAGGTGATGTCCATGAGCTTTGTGACATCGGATCGGACTCCTGCGGTATGGCGTGGACCCATGGCAAGCGGGGCGTTGCAGCAGCTTCTAGCCCAGACCTACTGGCAGAAGGTCGATTATCTGGTGGTCGATATGCCCCCCGGCACTGGCGATATTCAACTCACCATGTCTCAACAGGTCCCCTTGAGTGGCGCTGTGATTGTCACTACTCCTCAGGATATAGCGCTCTTAGATGCGAGAAAGGGCATTGAGATGTTTCGCAAAGTCGAGGTGCCACTACTCGGTATTGTTGAAAATATGAGTATGCATACCTGTTCTGAATGCGGGCACAAGGAGGCAATATTTGGTTCTGGCGGGGGAGATTCCATTGCCGCAGAATACAATACATCGATTCTGGCTCAGCTACCGCTGTCCATGGCGATCCGGGAGCAATCCGATAGTGGCAGACCGGCAATGATCAGCGAACCAGAAGGCGAAATTGCTCAGCTGTTTCTAGGTATTGCGCAGAAAATCGAAGATATGATCGACACGGTTCAAAAGGCGGGCCCTCGGATTCATATTGTGGATGACTAGCTGAGCTAGTCCGCGGGTGAACCCATCGGTTATGATGCCCAGCGCAATTTTGCAGTAAAGCTTTCAAGGGCACTTCCCATGACTATCAAGTCTGATCGTTGGATCCAAAAGATGTCTCAAGAGGCAGATATGATTTCGCCTTTTGAACCTGGCCAGGTCCGTGAAGAAGGCGGCGAGAAGATCATTTCCTACGGAACCTCTAGCTACGGCTACGACGTTCGTTGCTCAAATGAGTTCAAGGTATTTACCAACATCCACTCTGCAACGGTCGATCCTAAGCATTTCGACGAAAAAAGCTTTGTCGACGTGCAGAGCGATGTTTGCGTGATACCGCCTAATTCTTTTGCGCTAGCTCGAACCATTGAGTATTTCAAAATCCCTCGCAACGTTCTGACAATTTGTTTAGGCAAGTCGACCTACGCGCGTTGCGGCATTATCGTCAATGTCACGCCTCTGGAGCCTGAATGGGAAGGACATGTGACGTTGGAGTTTTCTAACACCACTACCTTGCCGGCGAAGATTTATGCCAATGAAGGTGTTGCCCAGATGTTGTTCTTTGAGTCTGACGAAGAGTGCGAGACCTCATACAAAGACCGTGGCGGCAAGTACCAGGGCCAAAGGGGCGTTACTCTGCCTAGAGCGTAGTAAAAGGCCTAGAGCGTAGTAAAAGGCCTAGAGCGTAGTAAAAGGCCTAGAGCTTTCTTCCCTCGAACTCAGCCTCCCGAAGCTGGAGTTCGAATCCATCCCCATCGGCTTCTAACTGTTGGAAGCGTACAAGCAAAAAGTCGTATGCCGGTGCAAGCCAGAAGGTGGATTCGCGATTCCGACCATCTTTGACTCGTGAGGCCTTGATGGTCTTCATTTTACCTAGAGGCGTGTCGATTTCTTCTTCGCCAATGACCTTGAAGGAATAATTTTTGAGTTTGCCACCGTCGGCGATGACATAGTCTAGCTCGGGCCAGGGTGCGCCCGTCTCGTAGGCTGCCCGCAGGTCCTCACGTAATTTGTATTGATAAAGCAGCTTGTCGAGAGTGCCGATGGGTACATCCATGCGCCAGGGTTTGGCTTGAACGTTGTTCAATACCGAGTTGGTTTCCCAGTCAAAATTCAGGATTGCATCTCGATTCTTGCCGATTCCGGAACGGTGATACTGGTACTCCAGAGGAATGACTTCGCCTCCTTCGACCTTGAACTCTGTGGTTTCAGTTATTGAAGCAAACATTGACGTTGCAGTAGAAGACAAATAATAGTGGCCGTCGGCTTTGCGAGTGAGCTCTCGTATCCCTTTGGCGCTGATGGGTAAGCCCTTGTAGTCGGCTTTATAAACGGCTCGAAACAGGCTCGGATTGATCCCAATGTCAGACTCGCTGGTTTCAGCCTGAGTAGGCAAACAGATAAATAGTAGGGCAACTAGGGTCCAGCGCATGAAAATTCCTTTAAATTCAGTCGACTCTTGTAAAAAAGCAGTCAGTCTATGACAATTTGGAACACGATCGCAGCAAACAATTCCATTGTATTGTATTGAAGGTTTTGTGAACGCTGCCTGAATCGCTCTTAAGAAAGGATATTACCATCCATTACTGTCTAACCAGCTTTGCTCGTGCTCTTGTGTTGGCATTTTGTGCGCTAGTGGCCATGCCACTATGGGCCGTTCCTGTTTCTGACCTCTATGTCGCGGACGCTTACGTGACGTCCGAAAGCCAAGCCCAGCGACTCGCCGGCTCACGGGCAGGTTTACTGCAAGTGCTGGTCCGGGTATCTGGTACCCAGGCTGTTGCTGATGACGAGCAAATTCGTCAGGCCTTAAGCAATCCGTCTCGCTTCTATTATCAATATAGCTACCAAAGCACCGATCGGGAGTTTCAAGTGGGCAGCGAAATTGTTCCCGGTCGAATCCTCAGGATCAACTTTGAACCTAATTCAATAGCGGCACTGTTGCGAAGCGCCGGTTTCCCGGTTTGGGGCAGCAATCGACCTAGCGTGCTGCTATGGGTTGCGGTCAATGATGATCGAGAGCGTCGGCTGATGACCGAAAATGATGGTGAACCGGTAAGCCAGTCGCTCACAGAATTGGCGAAAGAACGCGGCTTACCGATGTTTTACCCCTTAATGGATCTCGAAGATGCAGCAAGCTTGTCGACGGCTGAAGTGTGGGGAGCTTTTCTGGATCGAATTGATGCGGCTTCGGTTCGTTATAACCCTGACAGTGTTCTGTCAGGTCGAGTGCAAGAGCTTAGCGATGGGCAATGGCGAGGTCATTGGGCTTACCGTATTGATGGCAGATGGGCAAGATTTGAAGGTATCGCCGGCACTCCAACCGAGCTGGTCTCAGAGGTGGTTGATAAACTCGCAGACAAGTTAGCAGCGCGTTATGCGGTGGGCTCATCGAAAGGTGCAGTCAGCTTGAGAGTGGAAGGGATTGATAGTGCACAGGCTTACGCCGCAGCTCTGGATTACCTTAAAACTCTAGCACCGGTTTTGGATACCTACGTGGTCAGCATCGAAGGCAACGATGTGGTTTTTCAATTGAGTACAGAAGGACAGCAACAGCAGCTGGTAGAAATTATCGAGCTGGATAGAAAGATGACATTACTCAATGCAGGCAACGAACGCCTGCTTTACAGGTGGATGCCCTAACAATGGAAACCTTGTCTTCGACCGAACGAATTGTCGTACTACTGGCAATTACTCTGTTATTTGTCCTGATCTATCTGTTGCAGCCCATCCTGACTCCTTTTTTAGTGGGCATGGCCATCGCTTATCTTGGCGACCCGATAGTGGATCGTCTTGAACGATTTGTTGGCCGGACAGGAGGCGTCGTCATCGTTTTCTTGTTGTTCATGCTTATTTTGATGGCGGGGTTGTTGTTACTTCTGCCTATGCTGCTGACTGAGATCGCGTCACTCATTCAAAGCGTACCCAATTTTATTCGTTGGCTTCAGGAAACCACTAGTCCTTTCTTGTTAGCGAATTTCGGTGTGGACCCCTTTGACTTCAATCTCGACACCCTGGCAAAACAGTTAACAGAGGACTGGCAAAAAGTTGGTGATATCGCCAGGGCATTGCTTGGCCAGGCGACAGCATCAGGTTTTGTACTGCTGGCTCTGCTAACCAATATTGCGTTGATTCCTGTCGTGAGTTTCTACCTGATGCGGGATTGGGACGTTCTGGTGGCTTACATTCGAGATGTATTGCCCCGGGGTTCTGAGCAAACCATTGTTGACCTGATCAGTGAATGCGACGGCGTGCTTAGTGCATTTTTGCGCGGTCAAATGTTAGTGATGGCGCTGCTGGGAGCGATCTACTCAATTGGGCTTATGATCGTGGGTTTAGAACTAGCGTTACTGATTGGTATGTTGGCCGGTCTCGCCAGTATCGTGCCCTACCTTGGTTTTATCGTGGGTATTACTGCCGCGAGTATTGCTGGAGTGATCCAGTATCAAGAACTTTTCCCCCTCGTATATATCGCGATCGTGTTTGGCATTGGCCAGGCGATGGAAGGCATGGTGCTCACTCCGCTATTAGTAGGTGATCGAATCGGTTTGCATCCCGTTGCGGTTATTTTTGCGATTCTGGCGGGAGGGCAGTTGTTTGGCTTTACTGGCATTCTGCTCGCGTTACCTGTTGCGGCGGTAATCATGGTTTTTATGAGGCATTATTACCGGCAATACATGGGCAGTGATTACTACGGAAAGCTTAAAGAGACTGAAAACCCAGATGGTTAGCCAATTCACCCTCGATTTTAAACTCTCTCCCGATGCGGTTTTTGCTAACTATGTCGGCGACGCGGCCGACAAAATTCGTCAGGCGAGCACGTCGCAGTATCTCTGGGGACGAAAGGGTTCTGGCCGAAGCCATTTGTTGCAGGCTATGTGCCAGGCAACGCCAGGCTCGATTTACTTGAGTGAACTCAACCGGCTGTCACCGGAAGTGGTGAGAGATCTAGAAGCGATGCCTCTGGTCTGTCTGGATGATATTGATTTGATTTTGGCTGATCCCGACTGGCAACAGGCGCTTTTTCATTTGATGAATGGGGTTTTGGATCGTGGCGGGCGGTTACTGATGGCGGCAGAATTGCCGGCGAATCAGCAGGACATTAAGCTGGCGGATTTGCGGTCTCGACTCAATGCTGCCCCCCCCGTTGAAACCGACCAACTCGGCGATAGTCAGAAGATTCGGGTTCTTGTGCAACGTGCCAAGCACTGGGGGTTTGATTTGAGTGAAGATGTAGGTCGATTTATTTTGAGTCGTTCGCCGCGCGACATGATTAAGTTGGTTGATTTGTTAAAGCGCCTCGAAATGGAAACTCTCCGGCAGCAAAAACGCGTCACCATTCCCTTCGTTAAACACACGCTTAATCTCTAGTGACCAGGATCCTTTTTACCGGCGGCGGTACAGCAGGCCATGTAACGCCCAATATTGCATTGATAGAGTCGCTCTCGGAGCTGAGTTGGGAGTGTCACTACGTGGGCTCAAAAAAGGGCATCGAACGTGAATTAATTGCGCCCTTTTCGATTCCCTATCACGGCATCTATTCTGGAAAGCTTCGGCGTTACTTTTCTTGGCGAAATTTCATAGACCCCCTCTTTATCTTGTTGGGTCTTATACAAAGTCTATGGATCTGCGTCTCTATTCGGCCAAACATTGTATTTTCGAAAGGTGGATTCGTCGCTGTCCCTGTCGTCGTGGCCGCTTGGCTGTGTCGCATTCCCGTTATTTGTCACGAGTCGGATATCACGCCGGGGTTGGCCAATAAGTTGTGTTTGCCCTTTAGTCGTTATCTTTGTATGAATTTCCCAGAGACGAGGCAGTACCTGCCGAAGTCGTTCGATCCCGGCCGCGTTCGAGTCACCGGATCACCTCTTCGAGCGAGTCTGCGGCATCCTGACCCTGAGCGGGGTAGGGTATTTTTGGGGTTTGATCTGAGTAAGCCGATCCTATTGGTGGTTGGGGGTAGTCTAGGGGCCCAGGTGTTGAATCAATGTATCTGGCAGTCCTTGAATGAGTTGTGCGCGCGATATCAGGTAGTGCATCTGGTTGGCGCCGGGAATCTAAATTCCGACTGCTCCTCAAAAGGCTATCGCCAGTTTGAATATCTCAATGACGAGTATGGAGAGTGTTTATGTGCCGCCGACCTGGTCGTTTCCAGAGCCGGTGCGAATAGTATTTTTGAGCTGCTGAGTTTTAAAAAACCTCACCTGCTGATTCCACTAACTGCCGCAGCGAGTAGGGGTGACCAGTTAGTAAACGCTCGCATAATGGGAGAGGCTGGCATGAGTTTGGTGTTGCCAGAAGCTGAATTGGACACATCAAGGCTAATTAATGAGCTTACTTCTCTTGAGAACTCAAGCCGATGGGTTGCAGCCATGGCAAGCTTTCCCGATGTCGATGCCGTTCCGGTCATCGTGAGTCTTATCCAGCACACAGCGCACTCCTAGTACCTAGCTCCTAACTTTAGTTTGTAGGATATTTCACTTCTGCTCCTCAAGCCCTTGACCTTCAAAACTCTCGATTCTCAAATTAAGAGTTGCGATCTTGCGATGCATCCCTATACTGGCCTAGTGATATACACATGTAGTACACCGCTACATCAGGACGCTTAGACCATGAATATAAATTGGAACGATAAGGATCCTATTTACCGTCAGTTACGGGATCGGATTCTTGAAATGATTCTGGAGCGTGTTTTCCTTGAGGGTGAGAGCTTGCCGTCGGTGCGTCAGCTGGCGAGTGAACACAGAATTAATCCGATGACAGTGTCAAAGGCGATGCAACTACTGGTGGACGAAGATTTGATTGAGAAACGTCGTGGCCTCGGCATGTTTGTAAAACAAGGCGCGAGAGCAACCCTGGTTGCAACAGAGCGGGATCGCTTTCTCCTCGAAGAGTGGCCGCTGATTCAGGACAAGATCCAAAGACTGGGATTATCCAGCAACGAATTGCTAATGGTTAAGGGGGCATCTCTATGAGTCATATTGTTAAAGCTATGAATTTGCGTAAGAGCTACGGTGATTTTGAAGCCATTCGAGATGTCACTTTCACTATTGAACCAGGTTCTATTGTCGGTTTGATCGGACCCAATGGTGCCGGTAAAACCACTACCTTGAAGAGCATCCTCGGGCTAACCTCCTTTGAGGGCGAGCTGGATGTGCTCGGCGTTGACCCCCGGCACGGTCGCCACCACATCATGGAGCGGGTATGTTTTGTTGCTGATGTGGGTGTTTTGCCGCGTTGGTTGAAGGTTAAAAATGCGATCGACTATATCGAAGGGGTTCATCCACGATTCAGCCGGGCAAAGGCTGAAGAGCTCATTCGAGCCACAGATATTCGAATGGATCGCAAGGTCAGTCAACTATCGAAGGGCATGGTGACTCAATTGCATCTGGCGCTGATTTTGGCGATTGATGTGGAACTGCTCGTGTTGGATGAACCGACGCTCGGCCTCGATATTCTATATCGAAAAGAATTTTATGATCGCTTGCTAAACGACTATTTTGATCACGAAACCAGCATCGTTATTAGTACCCATCAGGTAGAGGAAATCGAAAGCCTGTTGAGCCACCTTTTGTTTATCAATCGTGGTGAGATTGTTTTGGACTCTTCAATGGACGATCTCGCCGACCAATACCGACAAGTTTTGGTTAATCCCGAACACGTAGAGAAAGCCCTGAGCCTTGGGCCGCTTATTTCGCGGGACCTGCTCGGCAAGAAGAACATGATATTTGAAAATGCTGATGTAGAAGTTTTGAAGCATTTAGGTGAGTTGCACGTCCCCAGTGTGACGGATCTCTTTGTCGCTAAAATGCAGCGAGGTGACGCATGAAACAGCTATTGATTTTGACCCGTCGAGAATTTTGGGAACACCGCGGTACCTTCCTGATTCTACCAGCGGTCGTCACCGGTGTGTTTATTGGCTTTCTACTGCTCTTACTGCTTGGACTCTCCTCTAATTCAATTGCGATCAATATCGACGCCGACTGGGAAAGCGAGTACGAAACCCACGAGCTCAGAGTAGAAGATTCCTCTCTAATGGATGTGTTTGGGATGAAGATGGCTGAGCTCGCGGCGATGCCTGAATCGGTTCGCGAACATCGCCTGGATCAGCTGTTCACGGGCATCAGTTTGATTTGGATCGGGGTGCTCTGGATTGTCATCATCTTCTATTTGTTAGGCGCGCTATATGATGATAGACGGGATCGAAGTGTACTGTTTTGGAAATCAATGCCGGTCTCAGATGCACTGACAGTGGGCGCGAAGCTAGCTGCAGGCCTGGTTCTGGCACCGATGATCTATCTCGGCTTTATTGTTATTGCGCACCTGAGTCTGGCTATGGCAGCCACCATCGGCGCCTCAGGCCAGCAATTCTCCCTCTGGGATACCCTGTGGGTTTCGGCCAATTTTTTCAGTCGTTGGGCAGGCTTTCTGGTGTTATATGCCTTCACCGTTCTTTGGTGCTTGCCCTTCTTTGGTTGGCTTTTGCTTGTATCTTCCTGGGCGAAATCTGCCCCCATGGCCTGGGCGGTTGGAGTACCTATCTTGCTCGCCTTGTTAGAAGGCATGCTGCTCGGCTCCGACGTCCTGGGGCGATTTTTTCTAGAACATATGCTCTCGATCGAGTTCTGGCAGCAGGGCCGTGAGGTGATCAGCAATTTTCAATTGCCGGAAGCTTTAGAGTTTGTCTCAGCGCTCGTGGTGGGCATGGTGCTGGTGGCATTAGCAGTTTGGCAGCGGGGTAAAGCAGATGAAATATAGCATCCGTTTGGCTGTGATAGCGTTCTTGCTGCTAAGTGTCTCAGGCTGCGTAAAGGTGGATACCAGTAGCAGGACGCCTACCTTGGGTTCTGAAATTATTGACCTATCCCGGGCTAAGGAGCTTGGGAGCCTATCAGAGCAGGAGTATCAGCAACTGCGTCGAAAGGTATTAGCGTCCTTCTAATTAGTGAATTAAATTCACTAATGGTATGCCAAACTCTCATCTTATCAGGCTGGGCTGCTGCTATTAGAATGAAGTGACCTATAGAGGCCAATGCGAGGAAAACCCAATGAAATATCGGGAAGTGAAAGAGCAACCGCAGGACGTACGTTATTTTGACACCAGCGCCGAGCTAGATCCAAGTGCTGTGGAAGAAATTGCAGAAATTTTCAAAACGCCTTTGGTGAGTGCCTATAACTGGGACTACTCAATTCCCGATACCAGAATCAAAAAAATTTACAATCTTGGCAAAGAATTAAATTGGAATGTCGATACCGATTTGGATTGGGAAACCGGCATGATCAGTCGGGATGAGTTTCCCGTCGATGAAAAGTTTAATCCCTACGTGGGTTTTAAACCCTACGATGATATGCCCCACGAGAAGAAGGTCGAGTTTGCATGGCATCGAACGGGTTTGTCCGCCAGCGGCATGTTGCACGGTGAACAAGGAGCGCTGCTGGTGGCGGCTCAGTTGACGAGTTGCGCACCCTCTTATGAAGCAAAGCTTTATGCAGCATCTCAGACATTTGACGAGGCGCGTCATGTCGAATTCTTCAATAAATTTATTCAGAAGCAGGTTGGGATCATGTATCCCGTTGGTGCTTCATTAAAAAGTCTGATGGATAAAATTCTCACCGACGAACGCTGGGACCTTAAGTTTATTGGCATGCAGGTCATTATTGAGGGTCTTGCACTTGCAGCCTTTAATACCGCAAAAGAGCAAAGTAATATTCCTGTCCACAAGAAGGGTTTGCATTTTGTGATTCGTGATGAAGCTCGCCACGTCACCTTCGGTATTAACTACCTTGAGGATTACATCAAGCGCTTGTCTAAGTCGGAGCAGGAAGATAGAGCGATGTTTGCTTATCAAGCCGCGACCGGAATGGGTGGTTCTCGAGGCAGTCAAACTCGATTCTACGAGCGATATGGCTGGAGTCGAGATGAGGTAAAAGAACATCTTCGAACCAGTAATATGGATCGTGCTAGCCAGGATTTTCGAACTCAACTGTTCGGTCGCATCATGCCGAATTTAAAGCGAATCGGTTTACTCACCGATAACGTCAAACCTCTATGGGAAGCGTTAGGTGTGCTTGATTTGCAAGATTTACCTTCCGATGGCGCAATTAACTGGGAGCAGTTGTCGAAGCCGCTGGTTTATGAAGAAGTTGCAGACTCTGTGGTAAGGGCAGCAAGCTAACATCGCCGCCGAACTCAGCTGTCGCCGCGACTTGCCTAGTCTTTTGTTGCGTCGTCAGCAGCCAAAATTATCGTCTAAAATAGTTAGCGAGGAAGTTTTTAAAGCTTACTGTTTTGCTGGAGAGATGCCTGTTGGCCGGCAGTACTAATTGAACAGGGTGAGCATCTGTGACAATCTCCGGAAGTACTCTTGCTAGTCGACCCCGTTCGAATTGAGGCATAACTAAATAGTTAGGTAGAGGCGCTATTCCAGCACCCATGATGGCAGAGTGATAGGCCATATCGGTATCATTGACGGTGAGGTGAAAACCCTTTTGCACTCCGAGGTTGGCAAAGTAGTCATCAAGTTGTCGCGGTTGATGAAATTCCATACTGGATATCTTAATGAGACGATGGCTCTCGAGCTCAGCAATATTTTTAGGATGTCCGAATTTCTTCAGGTAATCCGTCGATGCGCAAAGGACAACGCTGTGGTTGGCAAAGGTTTCTGTGATCAGAGCTGGATCCTGCAGGTGACCGAGGTGTATACCCGCATCAAATCCCTGTTTGACCAGCTCGAGACTGTGGTCGGTTAGAAATAATTCGGCCGTCACCTTGGGGAACTCTTCTTTGAAATTGGCAAGTATTCGGGCCAGTATCTCTCTCCCAAAAATTGGCTCAGCCGCGATCTTGAGTGTGCCTCTGGGGGTTGAGTCCATGTCTGCGACCAGTGCCTCGGCTTCGTCGAGTTCTTCGAGGATGTGTTTCGCGCGTTCGAAGTATAGTTGCCCTGCTTCGGTGGGGTTTACCGTACGAGTTGTGCGATTTAGCAAGCGAACACCGAGCTTTTCTTCGAGCATACCGATTTGCTTACTAACGGCAGAAGGCGTTAGGTTGAGGTGTTTGGCAGCGCTGGTAAAATTTCGAGTCAGCACAACCTCGGCGAAAATGCGAAGCCTGTCGAGTCGCGCCATAAATCACCTATGAGTATGGTTAATAGTGATGCTGAGAATAAAGCGAATCGATTGACGAGTCACTAGGGATTGGTTGCTGTAGTATTCGGCGTTTGCCCGACCGTATTGAACGCTATTGCAAGCTATTGATAAGGAGGGCCCATCCAATCAGAGGGGCAAACGTGTTCAAAATTCAGGTGCTGAATAATATTTCTGACAAAGGGCTGACCAGGTTCGCAGCGGAACGATATGACCTGTCGGAATCAGAAAACCCCGATGCCGTGCTGCTCAGAAGCCATCAAATGAGTGTTGCAGAGGTTGCTAGACCGTCGGTGATCGCGATCGGCAGGGCAGGTGCTGGCGTCAACAACATTCCCGTCGCGGATTGCACCGAGCGGGGCATCGTAGTGTTCAATACGCCAGGTGCCAATGCTAACGCGGTGAAAGAACTGGTGATGGCGGGTTTGTTGCTGTCCCGGCGAGGCATCATTCAGGGCATGGACTATGTGAACAGCCTTGCACATATCACCGATAAGGCAGAACTCAATACCCTGGTTGAGGCGAGTAAGAAGCAATACAAAGGTTCCGAGCTCAAAGGCAGAACCCTCGGAGTGCTTGGTCTGGGTGCCATTGGCTCTATGGTTGCTCGAATGGCATTACAAATGGACATGCAAGTCGTGGGATACGATCCCGCGCTTTCGGTCGAAGCTGCCTGGCGTTTGCCGAGCCAGGTGCAGAAAATGGAAAGCATGCAAATGTTGTTTAGTCGCGCCGACATTGTCACCCTCCATGTCCCTGCGCTTGAACAAACCCGGGGTATGATCAATGCATCGGCACTGGCGACATTCAAGCATGGCGCCACATTGCTAAATTTTTCTCGAGAAGAAATCGTCAACAATGATGATGTGCTTGCGGCGCTCCAAAGTGGTCAATTGAGCCAGTATATTTCTGACTTTCCCAATGCGGAGTTGATCGGCAAGCCTGGAGTGTTGAGCACTCCGCATCTCGGCGCGAGTACAGAAGAAGCCGAGGAAAACTGCGCCATGATGGTGGCGGATCAAATCATCGACTTTTTGGAGAATGGCAATATTCGTAATTCTGTGAATTTTCCTACGCTGGTTATGGAGCGAACGGCTGGCTTCCGCATCGCTCTTGCGAACAACAATGTACCCAGAATTCTGGGTTCAGTGTTGTCGATCCTGGCGGACCGTAATATCAACGTGATCGACATGCTCAACAGGAGTCGGGAGAACGTGGCGTATAACATCATCGACGTTGAAACCGAGCCGACGGACGAGTTGGTCCGTGAAATTGAAGCAATTGAAGGTGTGACTAACGTTAGAGTTTTTGGTGAGGTTTGATGCCCGCATCTCGAAATTTGAAGCGGCTGCTAGAGATCTGCTGAAGATCTTCCCCCACTGGATCGCCGCTGATTTTTCGAGCCAATAGCTCAGCGCAATAAGGCCCCAGAGTACCGCCATGGGAGCCGAAACCCACACTGCAATAAAGTCCGGGTGCTTGACCTTCAAAGCCAGTTCTCTGGATGGGTGGTAACTGGCAATATAGCTCGAGTTTTTGCCAGTCAGGTAGCTGATCAACCACCGGCATTCTGTCCCGAGTAGCACTACGGATGCCGACTCCTCCAGTATTACCAATGGTTTCTGGTCGATGTTCTCCTAGCTGGTCTGGTAAATAAGGCGCCACAGCCTCTAATAATGATTCAGTATCTAGGGGGCGAAGCTTCAGATCATCGTCGAAGCGGTCATAGGTGCCAGAGACCGTGGAGTTACCGTCGGCCATGGGAAACCAGGTTTTCTGTCCAGAGAAGACGGTTTTTGGGCCAATCTCTGCACCGTGCAACTCTAAGCTCTGGCCTCTAAGGGACATCAGCTCAAGGGGATATAATGGCGCTAGGTTTTCATAACCCGTTGCGAGTATGACGGTCGTCGCCGTCAGTTTGCTGCCCTGGCTGGTTTCAATGTTCCAGTTTCCACTTGCGTAGTTGAGCGCCGTAACCTTGCCTTGCAAGACGTCTTGTTGACTCGCCAGTTGTGTTGGCTTGATCCACCCGGCACCGGACATCACCAGCGCCGGGTGGTCGACCTTGATCGACAGCCGCGCACTTGCGGTGGGCGCATCAATGAGTTCAATAAGGCCCGGCATTTGTTCTGCCAGCGCCGCACCATAAAGGCACTTTTGCTCTGTATCCAACAGTTCTAACCGGCCGCAAGCATTAAGTGGGCAGTGTCTGATGTAATACAAATAAGCTCTTAGGTAAAAATTGCTATAAGGCTGGGGCGATTTAGACAGCTTAGGGTAGATAGCAATTTGATGGATCTGCCGCAGTGCGCCCAAAGGCTCGTCATGCTGATCAATCACCGTGACTTGATGGCCCCGTTTTTTCAATGCGCGAGCACACAGCAGCCCAGAGAGCCCGGCGCCGACAATTACGATGGTTTGCTTTTTTGCCTCATCGGGCTCCCAATCGCCTGATTGTTCGGCCATCAGCATATGTCTCTTCTTACCAAAGCCGGTGAGCTTTTTGGTCGAAAGCCCATAACTCATGAGTCTCCTGCGAAGAGCGCCGGCGGCCGAATAGGTTGCGACTCGAGCACCGGGGCGGAGTCTGTGAGCTAATTTTTCCACCAGATCATCGCCCCACATATCCTCATTTCGATCAGGGCTGAAGCCATCGAGAAACACAGCATCGACCTTGCCATCAAGGTCATGTATTTGGTCGTGTATGTCGCCGATCATCAGATGCAGACAAATAGAGTCGTCAAGCCAAAGGCTATGGTTACCCGGTACAGGCATTGGGTAGTGATCAATAAACAGTTTCAGTTCTGCATCGAGACTGAAGCTGGCGGCCATTTTTATTAGCTCGTGAGGACTAACGAGATGCTTTTCAAAAGCGAAGTAATCGAGACGTGAGCTGAGCGGTCGGGGCTTAGAGCGCCAGGCTCGAAGCGTAAGAAGGAAATTAAGCCCGAAGCCAAAGCCGGTTTCCAGAATAGTAAATCGATTGCCCTGCTTGAGTTGCGCCCAACGACTCTCGATCTGACAGGCAGAAATGAAGACATGCTGCTTTTCTGCGAGACCTCCTTCAGAACTCCAGTAGACATCATCATAGTCTTGCGCAAATGGTGCGTCGGATGCTTGCCAGGAAACCCTTGCATAGGGGAGCAGATAGGTATCAGGGCTCTTCACTGGATCACGCTGGCCTGCGATCCTTGGGTAAATCTGCAGCAACTCCTATAGCAACTGGGCGCTCAGGGTCGTTAACCCACTCACTCCAGGAGCCTGGGTAGAGAATAGGTTCTGGAAAGCCTGCATGCACCAGGGCGAGTATATTATGACAGGCGGTGACACCGGAGCCGCAGTAACAGATGGTCGGGGATTGCTGAGACAGTTCTGCTTCGAGGA
>Ga0222633_1000312_pt1 | contig 51295 bp, 45 predicted proteins | sample AntAcemetageno48_FD_179816 | JGI IMG/M metagenome (GOLD analysis project Ga0222633, IMG submission 179816) | Saline water microbial communities from Ace Lake, Antarctica - #48 | ecosystem: Environmental > Aquatic > Non-marine Saline and Alkaline > Saline | place: Antarctica: Ace Lake | collected...
ATCATTTCGGAACCCGCCGGGACAAGTCCCATGCGATGGAGGACCGCCGCACCGAGAAGGTAAAAAGCCACCGTGCTGAGGGTGTAGATAACCATCGAGCCCCACGCGTCCCACTGCAGGACGCGGACCCAGCCTCTGGCGCGATCCGACCAACCGGGATCACCTCCGCGAGGGCCAATCCATTTTCCGTAACCTTTTTCAAGACACCAGTAGGGGTAGGCGACAAGTTCGGCGGCCCCGATGCCAATGATCCCGAAGGCGGCCAGCGCGGTGATGATTGCTCCGGGAGATTCCGGGAATCCAAAGGACAGTCCGGTTTTCAAATCCGCCCAGCCAATCGCCCAGTCGGGCTGCGTTTGCAGTGCAAAGAGATTTCCAATCGTTAAAAAAGTGAAGGACGCGACGAGAGCGGTGCAGAAGATCTGAATAAAAGAGAAGCCTCCCCGCAGGAGCATTCCGACGGTGGCTAAAGTAACGATCCCCGCCCAGAATTTGTCCGAGTGATCTCCCGTCACGGGAAGGAAAATCGCAACGGCCTGTCCGACTCCGCCGACGATGCCGCCGAGTTGTCCAAGTCCGACCAGAAAAGTGATGAGCCAAAACCAGGCGATGAACGGACCCATTTTCGGGATCCGGTTCAGCGCGGTGACCGTCGTTTCGCCATGGGTAATGCAATGGCGGCAGATCTCAATCTGGGTAAAGACCTTGATGATACAGCCGATAATGATGAGCCAGAGAAAGGCAAAACCCGCCTCTGCCCCCGTCCGCGTCGTCGCAACGAGTTCTCCCGAGCCGACGATGGACGCGGCGAGAATCAAACCCGGCCCGAGCGACTTGAGCACGCCCTTGGCGCTCGTGGGTGGGGACTTGATTTCTGACATCAGCGATTCTTAGCAAAGGTTTTCGACGCCTCACTTCCGGTCTCAATCCGCCACGCGAGGAGGGCTTCGCGGAGTTCCTCGCGGACGCAGCGTTGCGCCGGAGAGCCGTAAAGATTCGTCAGCTCTTTCGGATCATTCTCCAAATCGAAGAGCATCCCCTCGCGGCCGCCTTCGACTTCATCGGAGCCGTAAATTTCGACGAGCTTCCACTTTTCCGACCGGACCATGACCTGATAATCGGCGGTCGTGAAATTGCCGTCGCGCGGGTGCTCGGCGAAGACGAAATCGCGACCGGTCCAGTCGTCTGCCGCTGTCAGCGCGGGTAGGAGCGACTCGGCGGAGAAATGAGCCGGAGGCTCGCAGTCGGCCATTTCGAGAATGGTCGGGCCGATGTCAAAAAGCGACACGAGTTCATCGACTCGCCGCCCTTTACCGAAGCGACCGTCCGGCGTCCAGACGATGAGAGGGACTTTCGTGACCTGCTCATACATCGTCCACTTTTGCGAGTGCCCGTGATCGGTAAGGCAATCGCCGTGGTCGCTCGTGAAGATGATGATCGAGTTTTCCAAATACCCCTGCGCGTCGAGGCTCTCCATGATCTGCCCGACCTGCTCATCGATCATGGAGACGTTCGCGCTATAGTGACGGCGCTGATTGAGTCGCTGCTCCTCCGTCGGGGCGAGCGGCAGGATCACGGAGTCATGATCGACCTCGTGATTGTGAACCCGCATTCCCTGGTAGGCTTTGGGCTGGCCCTTGATATCGTCATCCGTCAACGGGTCGAGCGGGATCTCGCGCTCGCGATAGGGCTCAAGCGCTTCCGGGGTCGGGTCGTAGGGAGGATGCGGCCCGGGAAATCCGATCTGAAGAAAAAGCGGTTCGGTCGGCGGGTAAGTTTCGGTCCACCAGCGGGCCATCCCGCCGACGAAGTTGTCCGACTGCATCTCGCTGGGAAGATCCCAGGTGAAGCTCCCGATCGCTTCGGCGTAATCATCGCGCTGCCGGTAAAGTTCGCGCTGTTGCTTGACGAGACCACGAGCCGCGAGCGCCTTGTCCCATTCATCGAAAAAGTAGCGCCCTTCGAGGTAGCGATCCTTATTCTCGACGACATAGCGCTGATGAAATCCGCAGGGCGTCGTGAACGGCCAGGTGTGCATCTTTCCGACATTCACACTCTGGTAGCCGCTCGCGCCGAGATCCTCGACCCAGCTTCGGGTCCACTCGTCGGCATTCTTCATGATCCCGGTCGTGTGAGGATATTGGCCAGTGAACAAACTAGCCCGCGAGGGAGCGCAGCTCGGTGCCGTGATGTGGCAATTCGTGAAGGTCACACCCTCGTTCACGAGCCGGTCGAGATTCGGGGTATCCATGTGAGGAAACCCGAGCGCATTGATCGTGTCGAAGCGCTGCTGATCGGTGATAATGAAAATGATGTTTGGGCGTGCGTCGCTCATCGAAGGAGGTTATAAAGTCGGCCCACGTTTCAGCCAACCATGAACTGCTTTAAATACCTCATTTTAATTGCCCTGTTTTCCTCCCCTTTCCTCGTCGCACAGGACGGAAAGCCCACCCCGATCCGCGTCACGCACGGCCCGATGCTCGGTCGCCCCACGACGACTTCGATGACGATCTGGGTAAGAACGAACGACGCCGGACCGGTCAATATTTTCTACGGCAAGAGCGAGGACAACCTCGATCAAGTCGCCCCGGTCCTCACGACCTCGCTTGAAAATGACAACACCGGACTCGTCGCGATTGAGAATCTGGAATCCAACACGCGCTACTTCTATCGGATCGAGGACCATCAGCTCAGCGGATCATTCACGACGATGCCCGATCCGGAGCAATTTAAGAATCCGGATTCCAACCCGGATGGTCTCTTCAATTTCAGCTTCGAATTCGCCTGCGGAAACAACCAAAGCGGCAATGGCGACAGCGCCGGCCCGCACCTCCCGGTCTATGATATCCTGAATAGTGAGTGGCGGGAAAAGGTCCACTTTGCGATTCTCAACGGCGACTGGCTTTACGAAGATCGCCGCGAATACGAGGCCGAATCGTGGCTGCACCAAGTCGGTCTCGACAGCATGGATCAAGCGCCCCGCGTCGTGCAAAAGGCTCCCAGCATCGTTGGCGTCTGGGAAAATTATAAGATCTATCTCGAGCGTGGTCGCAACCTCAGCGAGTGGCATCGCCACGTTCCGACTTTTTACACCGCCGACGATCATGAGCTGCTCAACGACATCTACGGCACCGCCGAGACTGGTTACGTCAATCGCCGCGCCGTCTTCCGCGATACCGCGACCAAGGCGTGGTTCGACTATCTCGCCTGGGCGAATCCGGTCGTTCACGACACCCCCGCCTGGTTTGGGACGGGAGAGTTCACCGCCGGGAGCGACATTTTGAAAGATCCAGAGGCAGACTTCACGCAGCTCAATCTTGAGGAGATGGCGAACCTCCATGTCCACTGGGGCACAAAGACGGACGGGGTTAAAGATGCGCTCCTCGACTCTCAGACTGGTGATCCCAATTCGGCGGTCTACGAGATCGTTGAAGTCCTCGGGCCAAATCAGGTTCGCATCTCACCCGCCGCGAAAGCCGACGGAAAGCAAAGCTACTCGATCGGTCGCCGCTGCTACGGGAAATTCACCGTTTCCAACTGCGATTTCTTCGTTCTCGACACCCGCTCCCACCGCGATCTGCACGATGTCGATAATCCCGACAAACCCAGCGCCTCGATGCTAGGTAAGCAGCAGTTCAACTGGCTCATGGACGGCATCAAATCGAGCGAGGCAGATTTCATCTTCATCGTTTCCTCAGTAAACTTCATGGTCCCTCACGTCGGCAGCGGAGGCGGCGATGACAAGCAGCTAACGCTGAAAAAAGACGATGCCTGGACTGTGTTTCTCGAAGAGCGTGAGGAGTTGATCGAACAGGCCGACCAGCTCGACCAGCCGGTTTTTGTCCTCACCGGCGACCTCCACAACTCCTTCGCGATCCGGATCACGGACAACGTCTTTGAATTCGCAAGCGGCCCGCACAACTCCATCAACCACGCGCCGATGACGGATGAGGGTGGGCGCCCTATCAATGGCAAATTCAAATACGGCCCACGCGAATGCGAGATCCGCTGGTCGACTTATGCGATGGACGACATTCCCCGCGCCGAGCGGATATTCCCGCATTTTTGTGTCGTGCGGGTGAACAATGTGTTTAATAATCCCGTCGAGCGTGACGGGGAGCGCTGGTTTGCCTTCCCCCACCCTCAGGTAGTCTTTCAGTTCTACGATGCCCTCACGGGTGAGTTCCGCTATTCGGAGACGATCGTTAAAGGTCTACCTTGATCACCGCCACTCTCCCTCGAATTTTTTCTACCTGCCCTCCCCTTTGAAAGGTCACCTCAAATTGATCGCGAACAGCGAAGTTCACGACCTCGCCAATGTCTCGATCATCGGACGTAGTAACGAGTGCCAGATCGCGATTGCCGATCCGCGGGTTTCCCGGCGGCACGCAATGGTTCGAAAGCAGGATGGTGGATTCTACCTTTTCGACCTCGGCAGCTTCAACGGGAGTTACCTAAATGGCTCCCGCGTCACCGCCGCTAAGCAGTTGAAAAGCGGAGACATCATCTCGCTCGCGGAACATGAATTTCAATTTCAACAGGATGGCGGCGATGTGCCCGCCAACATCGATGAACTGGGCGGTTCCACCATCGCGCTGATTCGTTCGACCCCGGTGATCATTCTCGTGAGCGACATCATGGGCTACACCGCGATGTCGGAAGCGATGGACTCAGACGAGCTCGCGCAAGTCATCGGTGCCTGGTATTCCGATGTCGAAACCATCATTAGCGGAGCCGGCGGCACGGTAGACAAATTTATCGGAGACTGCGTTCTCGCCTACTGGACCAAGGTTGATGACGAAGCAATCAAAGCGGCGCTCCAGGCTTCCGGGAAGCTCTTCGAAAGCTGCAGCCGCATTCAGGAACTTCACGCTGATATTTTTGAGAAAATAGGAGGCCGATTTGAGATCGGTCTCGCGCTCCACGTCGGCAAAGTTGCGCTAGGTGGTCTCAGCCAGGGCGAAAGCACCCTCGTCGGCGATCCGGTGAATCTGACGTTCCGGCTCGAGTCACTGACCCGCGAGCTGCAACAGGCGGCGTTGGTGACTGGCGACTTCAGCCGGCGAATACCACATGGATACGTCGAGACGAAAAACCTCGGGGTTCACAAGGTCAAAGGTCGCGCTCAGGGCGTCGAGGTCTTTGCCCTGACGACGCTGCCTGCTGCGGAGGAATGATCCAAGTCGCGGAGACCTCAAGGTCTGCGGCGTCCGAAGCCTCCGCCAAAACCGACCGGGAGGTCGATTTCACGCGGTGAAGACCCACCTCCGATCAACCAAATCGCCCTGAGACGTAGTCCTCAGTCTCCTTGCGGGAAGGATTATTGAAGATTTTGATCGTGTCATTCATCTCGATCAACTCACCCAGATAGAAATACGCGGTCCGATCAGAAACGCGGGTCGCCTGCTGCATGTTATGAGTCACGATGACGATCGTGAACTCATCTTTCAACTGCGTGATGAGTTCCTCAATGATCGTCGTCGAAATCGGGTCGAGCGCTGAGCATGGCTCATCCATGAGGACAATCTTCGGCTGCACCGCGATGGTCCGCGCGATGCAGAGACGCTGCTGCTGACCACCGGAAAGTCCGAGGCCGCTCGAATCGAGGCGATCCTTCACTTCCTCCCAAAGGCCGGCCAGTTTGAGCGAGCGCTCGACCGCTTCATCGAGAGTCGCTTTGTTCTTGATCCCCTGAATGCGAAGACCGAAAGCCACGTTTTCGTAAATACTTTTGGGGAACGGATTGTATTTCTGGAACACCATCCCGACATGCTTCCGAAGTTCAATCACATCGACCTGAGGATCATAAATGTCCGTCCCGAGGATGCGAATCTCACCTTTCGTGATTTGCGCGGTTGGGATGAGATCGTTCATCCGGTTCAAGCAGCGCAAGAGCGTCGACTTACCGCAGCCCGAGGGCCCGATAAATGCGGTCACCTGGCCCTTATTGATCTGCATCGAGATGTCACGCAGGACATCCTTGCCCTTCACGTAAGCGAAGTTCACATCATCAACTTCGATCACCGTGTCTGCAGTCACAGGCATAACCGCCGATGAACCGCTTGGGGTGTCATCTGTGGAAAGAGAGCCTTCTCGCGTTTTATCTGACATAACTGTTTTCATGTTTAATCCTGATCCAATAAAATTCTATCAAAGACATCCCCACGAAAAGGGATGTCGTTTTATCACCATTTCACACGCTTGCGAAATCTAATTCTCATAAAGATTGAGAGGCCGGCAAAAACCATCACGAGCACCATGAAGACGAAGACAGAGCCATATTGCATCGGCTTCGTGTACTCGGACTGCGGAATCCGTGCCGCAACGGTGTAAATGTGATAAGGCATCGCCTGAACTGACTGGGAGAAAAAGCCACCAATCGAACCGGCGTCCTGCCAGGGCAGCTTGTCTTTGTGCGCGAGCGCCGCAGTGAACATGATCGGCGCAGTCTCACCGGCAACCCTCGTGATCCCGAGGATCGAGGCGGTCAACATTCCAGGGAAAGCATAAGGGAGAACTGACTTCGAGATCGATTGCCATTTCGTCGCCCCAAGGGCCAGCGATGCTTCGCGAAATCCCATCGGAATTGCTTTCAAAGACTCTTCACACGCCGCAATAATCACCGGCAAAATCATGACGGCGAGGGTGAATCCACCCGCCAGCATCGAGGTTCCCCACCCCTGAAAGGCGAGGAAGCTGTCGCCGAAAAGCGGGATATTCAGGATCGAACGTTCCTGCGGCGCTCCCGTGATGACCGGAGCAACAAAGCAGAACAACCCGAGACCAAAGAGACCGAACACGATCGAGGGAACCCCCGCGAGGTTCATGATCGCGAGCCGGACCATGTCCATGAATCGCCCCTTCGAAGAATACTCATTCAGATAAACCGCCGTCGTGAGGCCGACGAAGAGCGCCACGATGATACAAATGCCCGTCAGAAGCGCAGTCCCCACAAGCGGCCCGAAGATACCTCCGCCAGAGTAGGCATGGGAATGCTCTTCCACGATGCGCCCCTCAGGATTGTCCCGCTTCCACTGGGAATAATCGCTGAAATCCATTTTGTAGAACGTTCCGTCCTCCGTCTCAAAGGTCATCAGGGTCTCGGGGCTGTCCGTGAAGAACTTCGTGTTCACGAACGGGAAATCCGCCTGAAAAACGACTGGAGCTCCCTTCCTAATGATATCAAGAAAGATAAAAGCCGCGCAGACGAGAATGAAATAGGTCGCGACCCGAAGGAGCGCCGATATCGCGGTGTCCCGACGCTTCTGCGGCGTACGTTTCCTTTGAAAAGGATTCTCCGTCTTCTGAAGCGGCTGATCAGGTGCTTGGTCGTGCATAGCAGGCAATAGCTGAAAGAGAACGAATTAGAATTTCTGGTATTTCTTCAGCACTCTCTGTGCCGAAAAGTTGACGAGGAGAGAGATCGCGAAGAGGACCATGCCCACCATGAAAAGCGCTCTCCAGTGAAGTGATCCGGAATCGACTTCGGCGAGCTCCTGGGCAATAATTCCCGTCATGGTATGAGTCGGCTGCGCGATGACCCCGATCCCTTCGGTGAAATCGGGTATCTTAATTTTGTTCCCTGCGACGAGGAGCACCACCATCGTTTCACCGATGATGCGGCCAAACCCGAGGAGCACTGCGGCAATCACCCCTGAGATAGCGGCCGGTATTACGACCCGGAAGACGGTCTGAAGCTTACTCGCGCCCATCGCGAGAGAATTCTCCGTCAAAGCCTGAGGCACGTTATTCAAAGCATCCTCAGTGAGGGTGAAAATGGTCGGGATCGCCATGAAAGCGAGGAGCAGACCGGCGTTCAAAATGGTGAGACGTTCCGCCATCGGAAAGCCGGGCACCCACTGGAGCCATTCTACCTGACTGACGATCCGTAAAGTCTCTCCAAAAACGAGAATTCCAAAAAATCCAAGGACGACTGACGGGATCGCCTCAATAAACTCAATCGCCGGCTTCACAAAATTTTGTTCCTTGTGAGACGCTAACTGATTCACATATACCGCCGCAGAAACCGCAAAGGGAACCGCAACGATCAAAGCGATGATCGAAATCAGGAGTGACCCGGTAAAGATCGGGAGGAGACCATAGACATCGTGCCACGAACTGTTCGTGATCCAGTCCTGACCAAAGAGAAAAGAGGTAACCGATTCGACTGCGGAGACCGGCTTATCGTGACTCCAACCCTTAATATTCTCGCGGTTCTCTGCGACCGTTTTCGTGAAGCGATCATAGTAAACATCGGCCCTCTTAAGGTTCTCACGGGCGCTTTTGGTCTGCACCTCCTCAGGGAGCTGGCGATACAAATTCGACATCTCGGCGTCGATCGGCGCGATCAGTGCCGCATGCGCGGGGATCACTTCGTAAAAAGGCACCGCCATGGCGTCGTAGTCGGGCTCTTCGATAACCACTTTCTCAGACTCGGCGAGCATCCTCGCCTTCTCTTTCGGGTCCCCGGCCGAATTAGAACCCTTGATCCAGGCCGCTTTCCGGTCCGCCGCCGTGGACAGCTTGACGAGCACTGACTTATTTTCGCTCGCCGTTTTTCTAATTTCCGAATGCAGCGACTTCAGAGGACGAACAGCGTCCTGCATTGCCTTCAAAGTCGCCTTAAAGTCGGCGAATTCGATGACCGCTTCGGCTTTCTTCTCTTTACTCGTGGCTTTTAACTCGACGATGTAAGGGTGCTGCTCATCGGCCTCAGGAGAGGCTTCGAACAAAACGGCTTCTTTCAATTTTGGGATCGATGCGGCGGGCGGGGCACCCGAGCCAACTCCGAGCTCCCACGCTTCGTGAGTATTGATCGCCGTGGCAACCTCTTCCCTGAGTTCTCCGCGAAACTTCACGATTTCACGTTCGAGACGCTCTTTCTCCTTTGTAAGCAGGGCAAGCTTTGCCTGATCCTCCTCTTTGCCCGGGTCGAGATCCTCCAGGTCGTCCTCGATATCCTCAAGCGCATCCACTTCGCGTTCGAAGCGACCCCAGGTTTTTGAGGTCATGTTCTCGAGGTTAGCCAGAACGGTCCGGTGGGCGCGGAGAATGTCATCCTCCTCCTGCGAGGTCCGGTTCACTTCGGCGAAATACGCAATGTTCGCGCTGCTGTAGAGATTCGTGTGCGTCCCTATTTCATCCCCAATGTAATCAACAAACTCCTGACCGGACTGCCGGTAGTCCTTCAATCCCGCGTGGTGCTGCGGGAAAAACATGAACGCCTCCTTGGCGAGGAAAACGCAGATCAGAATGAGAATAATGATCGCGAGGCTCGCGTTTCCACCGAAAAAGAACCGGATGAAATCCTGAGTTCCCAGCCCCATGAACTGAAAGCCTTTCCGCTTGAAGACGGAGCTACCCAGCCCTGGATTCGGCTCATTATCCCCGGTTGATTCAGTGTTGCTCATAAAAATTCAGATTACAGAACTGCTTCGTTTTTCAGTGCTCTACGAGAGAAGCAGATTGCCATTTTGTCTCAAGGGAATTCGTGACGATTCAGACACGGCGGATTCGCTTTCCGGTAAAACCATTGAGACAGAAAAAGGTCTGACAGGCAACCTGTCAGACCTCGTAATTTCTATCGCCCGACCCCGCAGGGAGGTCGAACAAAAATTAGGGATTACTCAGCAACAGGGATGAATCCAACGCGGGAGACGACCTCAGCAGCTTTCGCGTCGCCGGTCGCCCAGGTGAGGAACTTCGTCGCTGCCTCGGAGAGCTTTCCGTCGATCGTGTAGTAGTGAAGGCTGCGGGCAATCGCGTAGTCAGCAGCGTTCTCGGGCTTGAGCTCGACGTCGTTGACAGCAACCGCCTTGATGCCATCCTTGTCGGTGTAAGCAAGACCAACATAACCGATTCCATTGGCGTTCTTAGCCACTTCCTCAGCGATCTGCTCGTTACCGGCCATCTTCTGAGTGTCGGCACCGTAGTCACGCTCGTTCATCGCCATCTCCTGGAACGACTTGTAAGTTCCGGAAGAAGTGTTGCGTGTGTAAACAGAGATCGGACCAGCGTCGCCGCCAACCTCAGACCAGTCAGTGATGTCACCGGTAAAGATGCCTTCGATCTGCTCGACGGTGAGACCGGCAATGCTGCTGTTCTCGTTCACGATCACACCGATCATGTCGTAAGCACCGATCCAATCCTTGATTTCCATGCCCTTGGCAGTGAACTCATCGACTTCGGAGTCTTTGATGTTACGGCTCGACATACCGATGTCAGCCGTTCCGGCGAGAAGGTTCGTGAAAGCAGAGGAAGATCCTTCCGCTGCGATTTCGAAAGAAACTTCGTTTCCTGATTCCTTGTAGGCCTCAGCAAGCTGGGGCATCATCTTCGCACCGAGGGTATCAGAACCCTTGATTACGATTTTGTCTTCCGCGTTGGCACCGGCGGCAAGAGCGACAGCGGCAAAAATAGCGAGTGTGTTTTTCATCAATTGTTTGTTCAGAGTTGGTTTTGGGTAGAACACGGAAATCCGTGCTTGGCGTGACATTGCGCGATGGCCCTCCGATCAGCAAACAGCGACCCGTATCAATCTTGTCACAAACGGCTGCTTTCGCACAGACCCAGAAATTCCAGTAACTCACTCTTAGTCAATGATTTAACAATATTCATCAGCCGCACGAGAGGCGAAGAAATGAACTGTTTTCACTCGCTCCTGACATTTTCCCTTTGCCATGAGCGGGCAATTTTGAGATTTTCATGAAATGGAAGACGCCACACCCGCCCCGCCTCAGAAGACTTCGACAGGAAAAATCATCGCCTTCGTGGGCTGCGGCTGCCTCGGCCTCGTCGCCCTCGCGGTGGGAGGCGCTCTCATTTTGTTCTTCGGCGTTCTCGGGATCATCAAAAAAAGCGACACCTACACGGACACGCTCGCTCTCATCCAATCCGATCCCCGGGCCATCGAAGCGCTGGGTGAGCCGATCGAAGTGGGCTTCTGGATGACCGGCAATGTCAGCATTGAAAACGGCAAAGGGGAATCCAGTCTCTCTGTTCCCGTTTCCGGACCGAAGGGCAGCGGAAAGTTTATCGTGGAAGCCAATAAGCCCGGCGGCTCTGCGGCATGGAATTACACGACGCGGGAACTCCGGATCGACGGGGAAGACGCCGAGGTCATCCCGCTAAGTCCTTGATCAGAGTCCTTTCTTTGCGCCCGTTGCCACGAGCTGTCCTTGGTGCGACCATTCCGCATGTATATCTTCGTGTTCATTTTCATGATAGCGCTCGGCATCACCTTTTGGGGGCGGGGTCGTTATGTGAAGATTTATGGACAGGAGACTGAAAACCGACTGCCTTCCAATCTTTCCGGCAGCGAATTGGCGGAGAAAATCCTGAAATCACGAGGCATCGAAGGCGTTACCGTGGCGAGAAGCCGCAGTGTCCTCGACGATTTCTACTCGCCGGAGCGGAAGGAAATCACCCTCGCGCCTTATCATTTCGACGGGACTAATTTTCCCGCCCTCGCCGTCGCCGCACAGCAGGCCGGCAAAGCGATCCAGCATTTTGAAGGCCACCGCCCGCTCATGTGGCGCACCTCGGTCATCCGCTGGACCGTCTATCTCAGCATCCCGCTGGCCTTCGCCGCGTTGATCGTCACCGTGCTGGGAATGACGAAAACCATTTTGCCCATGGTGCTCCTCGCCTGGTCGGCGATCGCATTCTGGAATGTCGCGACCGTCCCCACCGAACTCGATGCCGGAGAGCGGGCCAAAAAACAGCTCGAAAAGCTCAAGGTTTTCCGAAACCTCGACGAGCGGGTTGGCGTCGAGCGCGTCATGGGGGCCGCCAGCACCGCCTATCTCGACGGATTTTTTATCGTCGCCTCCTGGGTTGGCCGGACTCTCATGCCCTGGGCCAAAAACCGGATGAATCCGGAGCCGTAGCTCTCACCGGCCTCAGTCCAGCGAAGTCAGTTTGATATCCTTAAACCACACGACTTGTCCGTGATTTTGAAGTCCGATGTAGCCTCTGCGAGGCTTGTCTTTGATCGCGACCTTGAACTTATTTGCGGTCCCGTCGGGGTTTTTCCCAACTTCAGGCCAATCGTTCACATCGACGTTAAAAACTTCCACGCCATTGATGTGACAGACGATGTTCGGTCCGACCGCTCTCAGCTTGAGCGTGTCCCATTCTCCGACCGGATTCGCAGGATTTGCCGAGGGTCCTTTTCCTTCATAGAAAGAACCATTGAGCTTTCGAACGTCTTTCTCCCCATGCGTCTTTTGAAAACCGACGTTGTCCATGAGCTGCAACTCGTGCCCCTGATGAACTGAATCCTCTCTCGTCGAACGATAAAACACGCCGCTGTTGGCTCCCTCGGAGAGCTTGTAGGAAAGCGTCAGCTCGAAATTTTCATACTCCCCTTTGGTCCAGAGATTGCCCATTCCCTGGATTTTCATTTTCCCGTCTTTATCGGTGACCTCCCTCATCTTACAGGTCAAAGCACCTTCCGCATCGACGACCCAGGCACCTTCGGCAAAATCAAAGGCCTCCAGCGAAGTTCCGTCGAAGAGAACGTCCGGCTTTTTCTCATCAGCGACACAAATGAAGAGAAAGGCGAAACAAGAAAGCGAGCTGAGGATAAATGACTTCATCCGCGAAACCTGACAGCCACGACCGCTTCCGCCAAGCACAAGATCTCTAACGTATCTGCGGAATCGCGCTCAGGAGGACCTTGGTCACTTCGCTCTGCGGCGAGTCAAAAACGCGGTCAGCCTCGCCCACCTCGACGATCTTTCCCTCATCCATCACCGCAATGCGATCCGCGATGTAGCGGACCACGGAAAGGTCATGGGAAATGAAGATCATCGTGAGATTCAGCTCGTCGCGAAGCTGCGCGAGCAGGTTCAAGATCTGAGACTGGATCGAGACATCGAGCGCCGAAACCGGCTCATCGGCGAGGATTAACTTCGGCTCCGGCCCGAGCGCCCTCGCGATCGCAATGCGCTGGCGCTGGCCACCGGAAAACTCGTGGGGGTATTTACGAAGGTAGCGGCTGTCGAGACCGACCCGCTCCATCAGTTCAGAAACTGCTGTTTCCAATCCATCGCGATCCGATTGAAGTTCTGTCCGGCGCGTCAGGATCGCTTCCGCGAGGGTGCTGAAAATTGTCATCCTCGGATTCAGCGAGGCATAGGGATCCTGGAAGATCATTTGGAAATCGCGACGCCGCTTTCGGATTTCATTCGGAGGGAGATCGGCAAGGCGCTCCCCTTCGAGAACGACGCTGCCCGAGGTCGGCATGAGCAACTGCATGACGAGACGGGAGAGCGTCGACTTCCCGCAGCCGCTCTCCCCGACAAGCCCGAGGATTTCCCCTTTCTCAATCGACAAGGAAACATCATCGACCGCTTTCACCGTCGTCGTGCTATTGCCGAGCCATCCATCACGTTTCGTGAAATGCTTCGTCAGATTCTGAAGTTCGAGATAAGACATTTTTCCGCTGCGCGGGAGTAGGAAAGTAGGAAAGTAGGAAAGTAGGAAAGTAGGAAAGTAGGAAAGTAAAAGGCGTCTCAGCACTTTGTCTGTAAATAAAAATATCTCAAAACTGCGGGCACCGGCCCGCCAATCCAAACCTTCCCACCTTTTACTTCTTAAACGAGGCACGCCGGACAGTCTTGAACCCAGTGTCCCGATTCCAATTCCTTGAGCGGCGGGCGGGAGGTAGCGTGATCAACTCCTGACTCAGGGCAGCGCGGGGCGAAGGCACACCCCGCGATCTCGTGAGCCAGATTCGGCGGGAGCCCGGGGATGGTGTAGAGCTTTTCCCCTTTGGCCTGCAGCGCCGGAATCGACCGTTGCAAGGCTCTCGTGTAAGCATGACGCGGACTCGAAAAAAGCGTCTTCACATCGGCGCGTTCCACAAACCGCCCCGCATACATGACATTCACCCGATCACAAACTTCGGAGACAACCGCGAGGTCGTGCGTGATGAAAATGACGGCGGTTCCCAACTCTTCCTGCCGCGCCTTGATGAGATCCAACACCTGCCGCTGGATCGTGACATCGAGCGCGGTCGTCGGCTCGTCGGCGATCAAAATTTCAGGCCGTGTGATCAGCGCCATCGCAATCATGACCCGCTGCCGCATTCCGCCGGAGAACTCATGCGGGTAGCTGTGAATCCGCTTCTTCGCCTCCGGAATCCCCACCGCCTCGAGCTCCGCGACGGCCCGGTCGAGCGCCTCCGTCTTTCCAAGCCCCTCGTGAATGAGAAGCGGCTCGATCAGTTGCGTCGAAATTCTGAGATAAGGATTTAACGAAGTCATCGGGTCCTGAAAAATCAGACCGATCCGTTTCCCGCGAACCTTGCGGATCTCGTCTTCTTTCAGGGAAAGCAAATCGAGACCGCCGAACATCGCGGTCCCGCCTTCGATCCGGCCCGGAGGCTGCGGGATGAGTTGCAGCAGCGAATAACACGTCACCGACTTGCCGGAGCCGGATTCACCGACAATGCCGACCGTTTCCCCTGCTTCGACATGAAAAGAGACGCCATCGACGGCTTTCACGACACCATCACGGGTGTGAAACCAGGTTTTGAGATCGTTGACTTCGAGGAGGGCCATTCGTGAAAAATTCAGGTCGCTTCATGCCACGCGATGACTCGGCATCGGCTCATTTCGTAAGGCGAAAAGTCCACCGTCACCGCAAGTCCCGACGGATCCTCCGAAGGCGGCTGAGGCCCCTTTTTCTCGAGAATCGCATAGGCCCGATACCCATTCGACATTTCAACCTCGTAAAGCCGCGCCGCCTCATGAGTCTGTGTGATGCGCCCCTGCGCCCGTATCGGTGGTCGTTCCGCCATAATTGAGAAGTGTGTCAGAGATTCACGGCTTGGCAACGAGAGAGCGGATCATTTCAAGGATCTGTTTTTCCCTCGCTTCACGAACAGGCAGAGTCGTGCTCGCCTGCAACAAGTAGAGCTTCGTCCCGGTATCAAAGACGAGGAGATAAAATTTCAGCGGGAACACTTTCGCCTCCTGCTCCATTTCCACTTCGAAGGTCTTGAAAACCGCCGACCATTTTTTGTCGAGAGGGCCGCCAACCTGGCCGGTCACAGCCTTTTCTTCACTCGTAATTTGAAATCGCGCTTCGAAATTGATGATCGTGTTATCGATGATCTCAGAGAGACTCCCGCCGGACTGGAATTCCGTAAAGAACATCGAACTCCGATTGTCCTGGGTGGCAAATCCTGCCATCACATCTCCCTGATTCAGGTCAGTCTTCTTCCAACCATCGGCGAGCTCGATCGAGATTTTGTCATCGGCAATGAGAAGTCTTTCCTTTGCCACTCCCGTCCTGCCATGAACTGTCATCAAAACAGCGACAAGAAGCGTAAAACCGACACGTCCGCGAAAAATTCGTTGCTCTCTTCTCATCTTACCTCTCTATAACAGGACAAAAAATACCCACCTTTCCGACTCATGGCACGCATTAACGACAACTTCCTCAAACTCAAAGCCGGTTACCTTTTCCCCGAAATCGGGCGACGCGTCGGTGCTTACACCTCGGCAAATCCAGAGGCCGCCGCAAAACTGATCCGCTGCGGCATCGGCGACGTCACCGAGCCACTTCCCCTCGCCTGCCGCGAGGCGATGCACGCCGCCGTCGATGAGCAGGGAAAATCCGAGACCTTCCGCGGCTACGGCCCCGAGCAGGGCTACGATTTCCTCCGCGAAGCAATCGTCGAAAATCAGTTCGCCGGCCTCGGCATCGCCGCTGATGAGGTTTTCATCTCCGACGGCTCCAAGTGTGATTCCGGGAACATTCTCGATATCTTCGGCCCCGGAAATAAAATTGCGATCACTGATCCGGTTTACCCTGTCTACGTCGACACCAATGTCATGATCGGTAACACCGGCGATGCCGATGAAAACGGTGCCTACGCCGGACTCGTCTACCTCCCCTGCACCGCGGAAAACAGCTTCGTCCCCGCGATTCCCGACGAAAAAGTCGATCTGATCTACCTTTGCTACCCGAACAACCCGACCGGCGAAACCGCGACTCGCGCCCAGCTCGAAGCCTGGATCGCTTATGCGAAGGAAAATAAAGCGATCATCCTCTATGACGCCGCCTACGAAGCCTTCATTCAGGAAGACGACGTGCCACGTTCCATCTTCGAGATTGAAGGCGCTCACGACTGCGCGATTGAGTTCCGCAGTTTTTCCAAAAACGGCGGCTTCACCGGGACCCGCTGCGCCTACACCGTGATCCCGAAAACGCTCATGGGCTACGCTGAAAACGGCGAAGCGAAATCAATCCACTCCCTCTGGTCACGACGCCACAGCACGAAGTTCAACGGCGCGAGCTACCCTGTTCAGCGCGGAGCTGCCGCCGTTTTCTCCGACGAAGGAAAAGTGCAGGTCGCCGCGCTCATCGAAGGCTACATGGGGAATGCGAAACTTCTCCGTGACGCCTGTGAAAAAATCGGACTTCCCGTTTTCGGTGGCATCAACGCCCCCTACGTCTGGGTCGGTTGCCCTGAGGGCGTCACCTCGTGGGGGATGTTCGACCGGATGCTCGAAGAGGCGCAAGTCGTGATCACCCCCGGGGCCGGCTTCGGTGCCGCCGGTGAAGGCTACTTTCGCATCTCCGCCTTCAACAGCCGTGAGAAAGTCGAAGAAGTCTGCCGCCGCATTCAGGAGAACTTGGGCTAGGTAAGAAATCATTGACCTTTTGCGCAAAATCATACATCGTGATGTATGATTAGAACGCAGATTTATCTAACTCCCGAAGAGTCTGACGGCATCAATAAGATTGCCGCCGAAACTGGGGAGAATCGCAGCGAAGTGATTCGCCGTGCGATTGACGGGCATCTCGAGAAATTCAATACCCGGTCAAAGCTGGAGCGTTTACAGGCGTCGAAAGGGATCTGGAAAGATCGGGATGACCTCTTCGACTTAGCGGAGGAACGCAAAAACTTTGATCGCTATCCGTGATGTTGATCGATACAGACATCCTGATCGACTATCTGCGATCCAAAGAGGCGGCAGTCGCCTTTCTGGAGGCGCAAATCAATCACTGCTTCGTTTCGGCAATGACCGTCGCCGAGTTGTATCAGGGCGTTCGCGAAGGATATGAAAGAAAGACACTGGCGGAGTCCGTCTCCGCTCTTTCGGTCCTACCTGTAACTGAGGACATCGCAGTGACTGCGGGTCTTCTGAGGCGCGATTACAAAAACACCTCCGGATGCGGATTAGCCGACTGCATCATTGCCGCAACAGCCATGAGTCACCGACTCCAGCTAGTGACCCTGAACCGGAGACATTTCCCTATGCTGGAAGATGTGCTGACACCCTACGAAAAATCTTGAGCGCCTCCCCCCCCAAAGCTTGTGAAATTTTTCACAAACGGGTTGCTCAGGGGATTGGCGGACGTAACCTCTGCTAAATAAGCCGACGAAACGATGCCTGAAGCCATTGAACAGCACGCCGCCTACGACTCCAAAGTCGAGGGGAATATTATCTTCACCCAAGCCGATGCGGCGATTAACTGGATGAGAAAAAACTCGCTCTGGCCGATGCCAATGGGCCTCGCCTGCTGCGCGATCGAGCTGATGGGTTCCGCATCGTCCCGCTTTGATATCGCCCGCTTCGGCGCAGAGGTGATGCGTTTCTCCCCCCGCCAGTCAGACGTCATGATCGTCGCCGGCACCGTCACTTACAAAATGGCTCTCGCCGTGAAGCGCGTCTGGGACCAAATGCCCGAGCCCAAGTGGTGCATCGCGATGGGTGCCTGTGCCTCATCCGGCGGCATGTATCGCAGCTACGCCGTCCTCCAGGGAATCGACAACCTTATCCCCGTGGACGTTTACGTTTCCGGTTGCCCTCCCCGCCCCGAAGCCCTCATCGAAGGGCTCATGAAGCTTCAGGATAAGATCGGCAAATCCGAGTCGGCCAAGGAGCACTTCCAGTCGAAAGAGGAATACAAATCAACGAGATCTGCCTGAGATGATTAGCTCTGTTTCCACGCTTCAGGACCGCTTCGGCGAATCCATTCTCGAACTCGTCGAATTTCGCGGTGAGCAGACCCTCATCGTCGAAGCGGCCAAGGCCAAAGACATTCTCAAGTATTGCTTCGACGAACTTGCCTTCGACTACCTCATCGACATCAGCAGCCTCGACAATTTTGGCGTCGAGCCTCGCTGGACGATGGTCTACGAACTCTACACGATGGCGAACGGGGCGAATCATCACCTCCGGATTAAATACGACCTCAACGAAGAAGAGAAAGCTGATACCGTTTCCGACATCTGGCCCACCGCCGGATGGCACGAGCGCGAGATCTACGACATGATGGGGATCGAGTTTGCCGGCCTCGAAGACCACCGCCGCATCCTCATGTGGGAAGGCTATCCCTACTTTCCGCTCCGCAAAGATTTCCCCCTCGCCGGTCGCCCCAGCGAAATGCCCGACGTCGCGTTCACCGACAAGGCCCCCCTCGAAGGCGGTCCTTTTGTGACTTCGCCGACTTCCGCGAGCACCGTCCACCGCGAGCCACGCTCCCGGGAGATTGATTGAAGTTGGCCGGTTGATGGGACGCCCTCGTGGCAGGACTCCTCTTCATCCTCTTAATCTTCTTCTTACTCTCTCCCTGCCGCCGAAGAAGAGGATTAAGATGAGGAGTGAAAAGAAGAGGTAAACACAGAGACGCCTCCCCCATCCCACGCGCACAAAATTGATTGCTTCCCCGGACCGCACCACCGCACCCTCACGCCATGGAGTCGCTCACTGAGATCTGGGATTACATCAAAGAACGCGAAACGCTCTTCGCGTGGATCGGCTCGCTCTCGCTCCTCACCCTCGTCGTCAGCGCGATCGTCGTTCCCATCGTGATTCGGCGCATGCCGCACGATTATTTTCTCGAAAACAGCGAGCAAGCCGAAGCCCTCCGCGAAGGCCACCCTGTCCTCCGCGTCCTCTTTCTCATTTTCAAAAACCTCATCGGCGGCATCCTCGTCCTCGGCGGGATTCTCATGCTCCTCACCCCCGGCCAGGGCGTCCTCACGATCCTCATCGGACTTCTCCTCATGGACTTCCCGGGAAAACGCCGCTTCGAGATCTGGCTCATCCGCCTCGGCCCGCTCAACCGCGCCATCAACTGGATTCGCGAGAAAGCGGGGAAACGGCCTTTGGAATTGCCTGCACCGGCAAACCCGGCGGCATCGTAATCTCCAACGCCGATACGAAATTCGATTTGTGATTTTCGCATCGGCGTTCTTATTGCGCGACACATGAGCGATCACATCAGACTCCACATTCCGGGACCCGTTGAGGTTTCACCCGGCACCTACGAAGCCATGGCCGCCCCCATGATCGGGCACCGCTCCAAAGACTTCGTGAAACTTTACGACGATATCCATCCCCGTCTCCAGTCCCTCATGGGCACGGAACAGCCGGTCTTTCTCTCCACTTCCTCCGCCTGGGGCGTCATGGAGGGAGCGATTCGGAATCTCGTGAACAAAAAAGTGCTCTGCTGCTGCTCCGGGGCCTTCTCCGACAAGTGGGTCGAAGTCGCAACTCGCTGCGGAAAAAATGCCGAAGCGCTTCAGTATGAGTGGGGCACCCCGGTCGATCCGGCAGACATTGATGCGAAGCTCGCGACCGGCGAATTTGACGTCGTCACCTTCATCCACAACGAAACCTCGACCGGCGTCATGAACCCCCTCGCCGAAGTCGCGGCGGTCGTGAAAAAATACGACGATGTCCTCCTCGTGACCGACACCGTTTCCAGCTTCACCGTCGTCCCGATCGAGTTCGACAAGATGGGGATCGATGTTCTCCTCACCGGCAGCCAGAAAGCGCTTGCCCTTCCTCCCGGCCTCGCGATTTTCAGTGTCTCCGAAGCGGCCTTCGAGCGAGCTTCGCAAATGAAAGATCGCGGTTACTACTTCGATTTCATCGAGTTTCGGAAGAATCAGGAAAACTCGATGACCCCGAGCACGCCCTGCATCGCGACGATCTACGGCCTCCGCCATCAGCTCGATGTCATCTTTGCAGAAGGCGTCGAGAACCGTTTCGCGCGTCACGAGAAACTCAACAACACGGTTCACGACTGGGTCCGCTCGAACGGCTTCGAGTTCTTCGCCCCCGAAGGCTTTCGCTCCAAATCACTGACCTGCCTCGCGAACAACAAAGAGATCGACGTTTCCAAGCTCCAGAAAATCATGCGGGAAGATCACCATCTTGCGATCGACGGTGGCTACGGCAAGATCAAGGGCACGACCTTCCGCCTTTCCAACATGGGCGACGAAACCGAAGAGACGATCGGCAACCTCCTCAGCGCCCTCGACGATTCGCTCGCGAAGCTGTAAAGTGGCATGGGCATCCTGCCCATGATCGGCAGACAACGCGCCGCCCGCACGCGAAGCGAAACCCTGCCCCCCGACTCCGAAAGCACCATCCCGAAATCCACGGGCAGGATGCCCATGCTACGATGAATCCCCTCTTCCCACCTGACCTCGACCGCACCGCCGTCAAGATCTGTGGGATCACGACGGCCGATCAGGCATCAGCGATCATCGACCTCGGAGCCGACGCCCTCGGGATCAATTTCTGGCCAAAGTCAAAACGCTACATCGCGCTCGACGCCGCGCTTCCGTGGCTCCTCGAAATCGCCGGAACGGTCCCACGCGTCGCCGTGACGGTGAACGCGAGCGACGACGAACTCCACGCGATCCAGGACTCCGGCGGGATCGATTTCATCCAACTCCATGGCGACGAGACACCCAACAGGGTTAGGTCACTGACCCAACAGGGTTTGGTCGTCTTCAAAGCAATGGGCGTCAAAGACCGAGCCATGCTGGAATCCGCCGCCGCCTACGACTCCCCGACCTTTCTTCTCGACGCCTACGCCCCGACTGAATATGGCGGCAGCGGCGAAACGATGGATTGGTCACTCGGTGCCGAAGCCGTCTCGCAGTGGCCGGATCGACAGATCGTGCTCGCCGGAGGCCTCACCGCAGACAACGTCGCCGAAGCGATCCGCCAGGTCCGCCCCGCCGGTGTCGATGTCGCGAGCGGCGTCGAAGTTTCCCCCGGCGTGAAGGATCTCGATTTGGTGAAAGCGTTTCTCGAAGCGGCGCGATCCGTCTGACTCAACGCGCTTCAAGTGTGCCTTCGACGACACCGAGACGGGACTCGACCGTGAGTCTGCTCATCAGTTCTTTCCCATCATTTCCATCGAGAAGTGAGCGGTAAGACGAAATCGTGTTCGCTGCTTCCGCCGCCGATTCCGAAAGCAGCTCAACACGAAAAACGCTCAGACCCGCCTCCCGAAGCGCTGGGAAAAACCTCGCCCCGCTCTGCGCTCTTCCGTTAAAAAGCGTGTTCCGACAGCCGACGTCAGCTTTGAGCGGGTGGAGCTGACCAACGCGGTCGCGGAGTTGGACTTCGTGCTTGTCGCAGGGGCGACCGCAGTTCGTGACGTCGGTGCCTTCACTGAGGAAGGTGCAGAAAACGCAGTGCTCCATGTGAAACATCGGCATGTGCTGGTGCAGGGTCAGCTCGAACCACTCCGGCGGGGCGCTGTGGAGGAGGTCGAGGACTTGCTCGATGTTGAGGTCGTAGGAGATCGTGAGGTTTTCCATCCCCTGATCCATGAGCCGGGCGGCACTGATCGGGTTCGCGATGTTGAGGGAAAAGTCGCCGACCATCTTGAGGTCGGCGTGATTCCGAAAATGCTTCACCCCACCGAGATTGCGGACAAGGACGCCATCGGGCTTCGCTTTTTCGACGACGCGGAAGAGGCCGGTTTCGCCCGCCTTCTGAATCCGCGGCGTCGCGAGAAATAGCCTGGTGTCAGGACTGTCGGAGCGGACCTGCTTCACAAGATCTTTGTAACGACGCACATCTTCGAGATCGACGTAGAGGGTCTCGATGCCGCTCTCGATCGCGGCCGTGACTTGTTCTTCGGTGCGGCAGAGGACGCGAAGCTCGGCTTCCTCGGAACTCGCCGGATTCCGCTTCGGAAGCAAGTCCTCCACCGTCACAGCGGTGACGCGGCGATCCCGGGGCGACGATGCCGTCTTGAGGTCGAGCTGCTCGACGACGGCGCGACGCATCCGATTCAGCTCACTCGCAGGGCACATCGGCTCCCCCTCCAATTTTAGCGTCAGCGTCTTGAGCTCGTAGGCGGTGTTGCCGAGACGGCCCAATTGCTTCTCCAAATACTCTGGCGAAACCGGTCTCTTCTCCGCGGCTTCAAGCGGGAAAGTGGACAGGACTTCAATCCCGTGAGTCTCATCACGCAGGACCATTGGCTTTCCGACGGAGGCCAAAATGTGCCAACTGAGCCCTTGCTTGCGGCCCTGAATATGTTCGCGTTTCCAGGTGCTTTGCAGCTCGGAATTCAGGGCCGGGTCGTCGGTTTTCCAGATCCGGTCGCCGACCGCCAGTTGATCAAATTTAATCCGGTCCCATTGGAAGGTGAGGCGGCGCTTCACGACCTCGTAAATCCGGCCGCCCTGCTCCCTGTCGGTGTTTCCCCCATTGTCAAAAGCGACGCCGTCTCCCTTTTTGATCTCCGAATCACCATCGACCTCAACCCAGTCTTTGCCGACGGCAGTGATGTGCCCGACAAAAGCCCCTCGCTTTTTCCCGAAGCGGGCGTGGACGAGTTTTTTATTGTCGATTCCGTTGAGCCATCCGGTCGAGAGCCCTCGCGAGAAGGCCATCTCGAGTTCGTAATGATCCTCCGGGGTCGAGACTTCGTCTTCGCCGGCGTGCGCGGCATCGATCGCCTTGCGGTAGGCGCGGGTCACGGCGGCGACGTATTCGGGTGTCTTGAGGCGACCTTCGATTTTGAAACTGACGACGCCGAGTCGAATCAGTTCCGGAATCTGATCAATCCCCGCGAGATCCTGCGGCGAAAGGAGATATTTCTGATCGCCCATCTCCATCGTTTTACCATCGACGACGAGCTCGTAGGGCATCCGACAGGCCTGGGCGCACTCACCGCGATTCGCGCTGCGCTGGCCGAGCGATTCGCTCGTGAGACACTGCCCGGAATAGGCGACGCAAAGGGCACCATGGACGAAGGTTTCGAGCTCAACGGAACCGGGTTCGTTCGCGTGAAAAAGTCGGATCTCGCTGAGTGAATTTTCGCGGGCGATGACGGCGCGGTCGAGGCTGAAAAGTTCGTCGGCAAAGGCGAGCGCCTCGGGCGAGGTGATCGTCATCTGAGTCGAGGCGTGGACATGCAAATCCGGAACGATCGCCCGGGCCATCGTCGCGAGTCCGAGATCCTGGACGATGATCGCATCGACGCCCGCTTCGTTGAGGAGTCGCAGTTGATCGGCAGCCGCTTCCAACTCGGAGGGAAAAATGAGGACGTTGAAAGCGACGAAGCCACGGACTCCGTGCTCGTGGAGAAAACTCATCAGCTCGGGAAGGTCCTCCGGCGTGAAGTTGTCCGCCCGGATCCGCGCGTTGAACTTCGGCATCCCGAAATAGATCGCATCGGCCCCGTTCGCGACAGCGGCGCGGGCGCACTCCCAGTTTCCAGCGGGGGCGAGGAGTTCTGTAGTTCGAGAAGACATCGCGCAACTCTATCACAGGGACGGGCCTTCTCCTCTTGAAACTTGGGTCACGAACGGGAGACTAGGGCATGAACAGTTCCCTCATTGTCGCGACCCACAATGCTCACAAAACCGGCGAGATACGGGCGATGCTCGGCGATCTCTTTGAAGTGATTGAAGATCTCACCGCGATCCCCGGCCTGATTCCGCCGGAGGAAAACGGGAGCACTTTTGCGGAAAACTCAGCGATCAAAGCGCTCGCGGCGGCGAAAGAGCGACCCGACGCGCTCATCCTCGCCGATGACTCAGGCCTCGAAGTCGACGCGCTCGACGGAGCACCGGGAATTTACTCCGCCCGCTATTCCGGGGAAGACGCGACCGATGCGTCGAACCGCGAAAAATTGATCGCCGATCTCGAGGGCATCCCCGCCCCGAGGACGGCTCGCTTTCGCTGCGTCGTCACCGTCGCGCAGGGTGACAAGGTCCTTGCGGCTTTCGATGGAACCGTCGAAGGGAAAATCGCGATAGAAATGAGCGGCGAAGGTGGCTTCGGCTACGATCCGCTTTTCATTCCCGAAGGCTATGATCGCTCCTTCGGCGAGCTCTCCGAGGAGATCAAAAACGGGATGAGTCATCGCGGGCGGGCGCTCGCGCAGTTCCGCGAATGGCGGCGATCGTAGATCGAACTTTCAACATTGAACGCTCAACTTTCAACGTTGAAGGTTCGGAATGGGATCCTGGAAATTGATTCCCGAAGATTTTGCCTCTTCGGCTACGGAGCTTCGTCGCTGAATTTGCTAAAATTCAGACCGCGTCGGTCCGGAACATTGCCAGTCGGAATCCACCGTGCCACATCGGCGGTTCAAGCTTCGCGAAAATCATCCAAAAACTCGGAAGCCGGTTCCAGCCCCGTGAGGAGGAGGCACTCCCTCGCCCGAGTGCAGGCGACGTACAGTAAATGACGTTCGGTCGCGTAGGCTTCCTCGAGTTCCGCCTCATCAGTGATCGACTCGATCCGATCCTGATTGGGAATCACTTCGTCGTCGCAGGCCATCACCGCGACGGCTCGAAACTCGAGGCCTTTCGCGAGATGCATCGTGCTCAGCGATACCTTTTCCGGTTGGGGTTGTGTTGTGCGTTCCAGTTCACACCAATCGGCACCGGCGGCCTTCAAGGCGGCGCGGGCCCGCGGCATTTCCTTTTCTGAGCGAATAAACAATCCGATTTCACCGGGGAAGATTCCGTCCTTTTGCCACGCCACGAGTTGCCCCGCGACTGCGTCGATTTCTTCAGCTTGTGAGGCAAATTCCTGAACGACTGGAGCCGGTCCGGAAAAAACGGAGATCGCTCCTTTTCGTGACTCCTCGTTTCCGTCGACGTCGGCAACGACCTGAGGTAGAAGTCGATCCGCCTGCTCCCGGATCTGATGAGAGGTTCGGTAGTTGACCCGCAAGATCTGAGACCGGCCCCGGATATCGACACCAAGACTGAGCCACGAGAAGGGCTGTTGAAAAATACGCTGTCCGAGATCACCGGCAAAGAATAGACCGTCAGGTTCAGGGCAGAGTGCTTTGAGGAAGCGTAACTCAGAAATCCCAAGATCCTGCGCTTCATCGACGATCACGAAATCATACGGAGAAGAGATCGCGCCCGTTTCGAGAGCATTCTGCACTTCACCGTAGAGCGTCGGCCAGGTGGTTCGTCCGCGATTCGAAAGCCGCGCCCGGATCGCGAGGGCAAGCGCCCAGATGGACTCCCGTTGCTGCACGCCAAGCCGGTTTTTCCTGCCGAGACGCTGCACCTCGCGGTAGGTTTCCCAGTCGTGAATTTGCCAGGCATCGAGGACATCTCTCCACTCGGCCTCGAGAAAACGATCCGAAAAGCGGTGATCAGGAATCATCTTGGTCGCCTCGCGAATACAGGCAGAAATTTCATCCGAGTCCGCGATTTGGAGCGACGAACCCGTTTCGACGAAAAGGCCCTCTGCCGCCTCGTTGAGGGAAGAAACCGTGATCCTTTTTGATTCCACGGAATCAGGGGGAAGCAAGCGGTCCAGCTTGATTCTGAGCAGGTTCGCAAGTGCCTCACTGAAAGTCGTGAGGAGAATCCGGGCATCAGGGTTGGCGCGGGCAAGAAAGACGGCGCGATGAATCGCCACGATTGTTTTTCCCGTCCCTGCCGATCCGGCGGCCTTCGCAGGGCCGTTGAAATGACGCTCGACGAGCGCGCGCTGCGCCGGGTGGAGAAAGACGGTCCACTTCTCCCAGGGATACTCCAGAGCGACGGCCAATTCCTCTTCGTCCGTGATGAGCCGAAAACGCCGCTGCGCATCGGGATGCTGAAACCCCTCGTCGATTCCCTTTGCCTCGACCTTCGCAACTTCGGGAGTGCCCCCGGCAGCGAGTTCGAGCAATGCCTCGGCCGCTTCCGAAGGAATGTGCTCAAGGAGGTCGAGAAGGCCCGAGTCGGTCACGCTGGCAACGTCGGCGAGCCATTCCCCCGGGACTCCATATTCCAATAGCTGCTCCCCCGTGATTCCTTCAAACACAGGAGCCTGAGGCGTTGGCGGCGATTGCGACGGTTCTTCAGGAGCCAGCTCCATCTCCACCTGGCGGTAGACCGGAATGACCTCGATCCGCTCCCGTATCTCCACAATCTGGGTCGCCCCCGTCTTCGGATGCTGCTCGATCTTTCGTTTCTCCGCCCATTGATAGGCCGCGTCATGATGGTCAGCATAGCAAAGCAGGAAACTGCTCTGCGTTTTGTGGACGATGAGCCGGAGGTTGCTCCCCGCCCGGATCGACCAGAAATTCGGGTCTTTTGCGGCCTGGATGCGATGAAATTTCAGGCCGGGATTCGCGGGATTGACCTGCAGATCGTAGGCCGCGAGCTTGGCTGCCTTCTGGTCTTGCGCGGCCAGCTTCGTGAGACTGTCCTGAAAGGTTTCGGCGATGCGGAAGTTCATGAGCGAGCTGTCGGTTCGATACGAAGAGCGGAGTGTATTCGAAGGGGCGGGCTGCTCGCAGCGATCTTAGGACAGTTTACAAAAACTTTATAAACCGTAGTAAACTTCATATAACTCCCGCTTTTTTCCTGAAGATTTTTCAAACCGAAAACACCTTCATGACCTCATCGCCGAGGTGGTTGATGACTTTGACCGCGATGCGGCCGGTCGTGGGTTGGGGGAAAGGGCGGCTTGTGTCGCGGTTGAGGCTCTCCCACGCTTCGCGGTCGATCTCGGCTTTGAGGGTCGTCTTGAGGGATTTGTAGGGATCGTTCTGGCCGAGGAAGTAGGCGTGGCGGACGAAGAAACTTTCCTCGTTGTAGTCGGTGTCGAGGAACCAACAGGCGATGCCTTCGGGGCCGCTCGAGCGGACTTCGCCGCTCGCGGGGTGGAAGACATCGACGCCGTTGATCTGCACTTCGAATTGATGAGGGTCATCGGCGGCGGGGCGGATCTCGATATCCGGTTCGCCGAAGATGACGAAGAGGTTGCCTTTGCCGGTGTTCTTGAGATCGTCGGCCATGTGGAGGTCGGCGTTCATGCGGGCCTTGAGAACTTTGAGGCCGCCCAGTTTTTCGAACTCGCTGCTGTGGGCGTCGTAGTTGAAAGCACAGGCGATGAGGACGTCGAATCCGGCCTCGCCGACTTCGCGGGCCGCCGCGACGAGGTCGGGGCGGGAAACGGTGCCGAACTCGGGACCGATGAAAATGCCGGCGCGTTTCTCGGGCGCGTCTTCGCTTTCGGATTCGGTGTAGCGACCTTCCGCGCAGATGTATTCGCCCGGCCAGGCTTTGAGCGAGGTGAAGGTGATGCGGTCTTCCTTGTTCGCCTGCTGGACGCCGGAGGTGCGCAGGTTTTCGAGGATGACGGTCGCGAAGTCCTGCGGCGTGGAGTAATCGGCGCCTCCTTTCCTCTCGGAGACTTTCCAGCCATCGACAATCTCGTCGTTCTCATCGACGTGGAGGACGCGGTGGGGCGAGAGCGACTCGACCGTGAAGGGACCGGCGACGCGGACCTTGGATTTGTCTTCGTAGGGTTTGTCGTAAAGGTATTCGGAATCGGCTTTCGCGGCGATCGAGGCGTCGATTTCTTTTTGACGGGCGATGCGGAGTTCCCAGAAATCGGCGTGGAGTTTTTCTGTTTTCAGTGACCAGTTTTCCGGGCGTTCGCGGGGGACTTCCCATTCCTGAATTTCGGGCGGGACTTCGACGTCGTAGGCTTGAGTCTTGCGGAAATCGGAGAGCCATGCCGGGTCGAGCGCGGCGGAGAGGGCGGTGCGGAGCGGGAGGAGTTTCGCTTCGTAGGATTCCCAGATCACGTCGATCTCGGCGTTGTTCGCGATCGACTTGAGCGTGATGTGGGGGACGCGCTCGTAGACAAAGCCGTGGTTGAGTTTGCCATGAGTCGCCGTCGTCGCGGGCGCGGTGCGGGTCACGGCGGCCTCCTTCTTCTGGCCTTCCTTGGAATCGGCGAGGAGGTAGTAAGGATAGCGCCCACCCATGATGCGGGCGCGGGCGAGAGCCAAGGCGACGCGCGAGGTGTCGATCGTAATCCAGCGGCGGCCCCATTGTTCGGCGACGTAGGCGGTCGTGCCGGAACCGCAGGTCGGGTCGAGGACGAGGTCGCCTGGGTCAGTGGTCATGAGGAGACAGCGTTCGATGACTTTGGCATTTGTCTGCACAACGTAGACTTTGTCGTCCGTAAAATTCCCTGATCCAGTGTCAGTCCAAATATTTCCATGTACGGCCGCATCAAAATCCGTGTGAAATCGGACATACTGAATTGAATTCTGTGCTACGTGAATTCTGCCCCCTTTTGCAAGCCGACTCATGCCTATTGGATGGGAGGCTTTCCAATGGGAATTTTTTTCCCATGTATCGTAGATCCGACAATTATGATTGAACGGTTGAGGTTCTTTCGCGCGACCTTGAGAAATGATGTTATCTGGCTTGTAAGGTTTGATTTTGTCTGGGATTTTTTCTTCTCCGCGCCGTTCGGCGGCAGTTACACCACGAGATGAAAAATCATCAAATCGCAGCCATCTCGCATTCCCCTCTCCAAGAATGAATTCTTTTCGGTAGAATGGAGTTCTCGACTTTGCTTGGGCCGCGTCTTTCCCATACCAAAGGACAAAATCAGACATGTTACCAAGGAACTTAGCTGCCTCAAATCCACTGGTCGTTTGAATCGAAATTAGGCTGCCAAAATTCTCCTCCCCAAACACCTCATCCATCACCGCCCTCACCCGGTGCACATTCTCATCCCCAATCTGCACAAAGACACTCCCGCTCTCGGTCAACAAATCCCGCGCCACGATCAAGCGATCCCGGAGGTAAGTTAGATACGAATGAATCCCGTCCCGCCACGTATCGCGAAACGCCTTCACCTGCTCCGGCTCGCGTGAAATGTGATCGGTCTTTCCGTCCTTCACATCCCGGCTCGTCGTCGACCACTGGAAGTTGCTGTTGAACTTGATCCCATACGGCGGGTCGAGGTAGATGCACTGGACCTTGCCGCGCAGCCCTTCGCGCTCCGCCAAACTCGCCATGACCTGGAGCCCGTCCCCGAGGATCATGCGATTGCTCCAATGGCCTTCGTGCCGATAGAAATCGGTCGAGCGCGCTTCTTCCGGCAGCCCGTTGAAATCGGCGAAGAGATCGGGCTCGTGGTAGCCTTCCTCCCCCGTGCCCTCGCGCTGCTTTGTCTGGCGGAGGAGATCATCGACCAGGGCTTTCGGATGGACCTTTTCCTGAATGTAGAGCGGAGGCGCGTTCACCTCCATCGGGCCATCGTCCTTCCCCCGCCAAACGAGCTGAGGATCGAGATCCGGATTCCGCCGCTCGTAGGCGACTTTGAGCGACTCTTTTATCTCCGCCCGCACGACCGACTGCATCTCCGCCGGGGGGATGTTTTTCCGCGTCGCCTCATCGTGTTTGAAGGAGGCGACCGTTTTCGGGGATTTCGTAGTCTTTTTCTTGGCCATGGGGAGGGAGCGCCCCGCGAAGGCGGGGCGCGTGAAAGGTAAAAAGTGAAAGGTAAAAGGTAAGAAGGTGGGGAGGCTTGTAGGGCGACCGCTCCGGTTACCGTTCAGGCGTGTCGGAATCGTGCGGCGAAGGGCGATCAAACAGGGTTAGGTCAGGGATCTAAGAGGGTTTATGAGAGTGGATTTTATTCCTTATCCGTTTAAAATGAGCGGGTTAAGCAGGATTCAAGGCTCTGTCATGTCTCATAAATCATTCATAAATCATTCATAAATGTCTCATAATGTCTCATAAATGAGACTTCGAATCACCGTCGATGAGGCTCCAGACAGCGGCGGCAGGAGGTCCGTCTCTGCCAATTCTACCTTCGCGACGCATTTTACTGAGGATGTTCATGACCTTGTTTTTTTTCTGTTTCTCATCGAGTGCTGAAGAGAGCTTATCCATGAGGAGGCGGTCAATGTCGGTGCGACTAGCTTCCTTGAACTCCTCAAGATACTTGATCACGAGTTCACCGTAGTAGTCATCGTCGAACGCGCGGTGCTGGATGTAGGCGGCCCGATCTTCTGAATCTGAGATCAGGTTTGAAGCGATCCTCCAATTCGGTTTTCGTCCTTCGATCAATCCGTGCCTTTTTAGCAATTTTGCAACCTCCGGATTCGGCGGTTGGCTTTTTTGGATCCGATCCAGTGCGAGAATCTCCACCCAACTCAACTCTGATTCAGAGAGCAGGGCACGGCTGTAATTTTCGTCCATAAATCGACCGGGCAGCTCCATGATAACATGGTTTCCTCCAGCGGCGTGGTATTCAGGAAGGGGAAGGAAGCGCCGCACTTGGCCTCGGAACATGACCTCGCGAATTCCGAATCCCATGGAGTCAATCATCCGCAAGTTCACCATTGCCTGAGTCAGGAAGCGATTTCGGTACCGGGTCGGCGTTTTTTGCCCGAGGAAGTAGTCGGAAGGCGCCCCGTCGAAAAACGCTCCTGCATTTTGAAAGGTGAGTCCCGATGCCTTTTCGATGACGAGAATTCTTTCGCACTTCGAATAGTCCTGGTGAGCAATGCAATTGTGAAGTGCCTCAAGAACGATGGGCTGATCGTATTTCCAGATTTCGATCGGGATGAGTTGTCCTCCAGGGAGGAAAGAGAGTTTGAGGTTTCGAATCCGCTGAAACAAAAGAGAGCTCGTTTTGAAAAAGGGTGGATGAAAGTGTTCGTAGTCCGTTTCTTCTCCCTCGAGTTTCCATGTCATCTCCGCGACAAAAGGAAGGAGGTGATGGGCGCTTTCCGGTTTGCCTAGCAGCAGAATGGCGCTCCGTGTGATCGCTCCGTTGATCGTGACTCGCGCCTTATCGAGAAAGGTGGCGTCATCCCATGATGCGATTTGCCCAGCATCGATTCTCCCGGAGAACTTTTGGCTAAATGTATAGCGAGCTGAAAAAATCGCTTCAGGATCGAGGTCTTCAAGAGTCGCGTCCGCACAGATCTCTGCAGACCAATCGGCAGATGGCCCCTGCCCGCGAATCTCATCCAGTTTTGCCAGATCCAGGGGAACGAGGCTATCTCCCGCCCTTGCGTAGAAGTGACCACTCCAGCCGATAGGCATGCCCTGCGGGGCCGCCGGAATTTCGAGAAGGATGACCCGCTTCCCTTCAAAAAACACTTCGTGAATCTCTTTCAGGGTCGTCGATGGGTCTGTTCCATCGGTCAATTGTTTCTTTAGGCTCTGAAGTCTCGCGGTGTTTTCCCGATAAGTGCTTCCAACGACGGAGCGATCAGAGTTCTTCACTCCGAAGACTAACCAGGAAGAAGGCTTGCCATGAAGGTTTGCCTCATTGCTGAGTGCGGAAAAATATTTTCCTATATCAGCCAGAGAAAAGTTGTCGTTGGCCTCCTTGAATTCAACGCACTCGTTTTCCCAACCTTTGATCAGGTTATTAAGAATCGAGATTATTTCGTTGTTCTTCATTTGCACGATGGAGGCAATTGCTTAGAGGTTCGGCGCTTCTTCAATCGGAGTGGCTGCCTGCATTTTCGATCATCTCAGCCACCTTCGCATCGATGAGTGCGGCGAGTTTATCATCCATCTCCCAGACATCCGTAAACTCGGCAAAGGCCCAGCGTCCGCAGGTCCCGAGGTGGTTGACTCCGGGGATCCAGAAGGTCTTCATCGTGTTTTGTTTGTCCTTCTCGTCTTCGCGCCGGTAGCCTTTGACCTCGACGACGAGGTGGAGGAGGTCGTCCTCGCCGTGACCGTCGTCGATGCAGGCGATGAAGTCGGGAATGTAACGGCGTGGGTCGCCTCCGATGCGGTAGGGAATCTCGAAGCTGAGGCCCTGGTTTTTGAGGTAACGCACGACTTTGGGATGCTGCTCGACGGCGCGGGCAAACTGGAGTTCCCACTCGGAGTCGCCGACGACGTAGTTGATATGGCTTTTCTCCGGACTGGTTTCCCAGAGGAGTTCTTTCGAGGTCGTGAAGTTGACGAAGGAGGACGTTCCAAAGGGGTTGTAGGGATCGAGGACGGCGAGGATCTCGCGACCGGCTTCGTCGGTAGCATTGATTCCATCCATGATGCGGTCGCAGGCGCGGTCGGACATTTCCCGGACGAGGATCTGGGCCGGGAAGGTGCTGCCCTTGCACTCAAGGTGGTTCGCGAGCCATTCGCGCACGATGCGCTTGAGTTGGCCGAAAAGGTGGAGCTGAGGTTGGCCATCGTCATCGCGGTAATGGGTCGCGATGAGATAAGTCGTCAGCTTGAAGAGGATTGTGGATTGGCGCTCTTTTTCAAGATGCTCGACGTTCAGCTCTTCGGTTTTTCCGACGATCCCTGAAATGACGGTTTTTGACGGGCCAATCAGGTCAGGGGTGAGGACGAAGGTGTGGTCGTCGCCGAACTTGGCGGTGAGACGTTTTCCAGGAAACTCGGTGCGGTAGCCTTCGACGCGCGGAAAGCGAATCTCGAGGTGATCGCGATCGGGGCGGACGGCCTTAATCCGGGTCGTCTTTGGTGGTGGCTTCGGCGGAGCGACGATGGGTTTCGCGGTGAAGTCGAAGGGAATGCCGAGGACATCGGAATACTCAACGTCGAAGAGGCCGTCGGCATTGAGCTCGTAGGACTGGCGGCGAAGGCCGCGCCCCACGACTTGCTCGCAGAGGAGCTGGGTCCCGAAGGCGCGAACGCCGAGAATGTGGGTCACGGTGTTGGCGTCCCACCCCTCGGTGAGCATCGAGACGGAAACGACGCAGCGGATCGACTCGCCGAGCTGGCCGACGTTCCCGACGGTATTCATGACTTCCCGGAGAATCTCCTGATCGGTGATCGATTTTCCGGCTTCACTATTGCCGGTCCGCGCAACGATCTCGCGGCGGAATCTTTCGATCTCCGGCGCGGCTGCTTTTCGGAAATCCTTGTCGAGGGCGTCGCCGGATTCCAACTGCTCGGAGTCGATGAGGAGAGTCCGTGGCTTCGGGGTGCGCAGCAAGTTTTCGTCGTAGTTGCGAAAGAGCTCGAAATGCCCCTGATGAGTGGTCGTGCTTCCGTCTTCGTTTTCCTCCTCCCACCCCGCGATGTAATCGTGGACGAGCTTGGAACTGGTGGTGTTGTTGCAGACGACGATAAAAACGGGCGGGACGGCGATGCCGCGATCGTTCCAGAGATCGAAGGTTTTCGCGTAGTGACCGTAGAGGGCTTCGAGAGCGGTTTTGAGAAGCGTGGGGAGACTTTGGGGATCGAGTTCCCCGGATGATCCGCGCCCTTTTTTGGGCATCTTTTTGCCAATGTGCTCCCAGAGGTTCCGCAGCTTCGGCATCGTGTCGGCGGAGTCGGCAATGTTGTCTGCGATGGGGACACGGGGAAGTTTCACGATGCCGCATTCGATCGCATCCATGAGCGAGAAATCAGACATGACCCAGGGAAAGAGAGTCCCCTCGCGGTAGCCGGAACCGGCGAGAAAAAAGGGTGTCGCCGAGAGGTCGTAGACGGCGCCGATGCCCAGTTTTCGCTTCACCGCTTCGAGGCCTGAAATCCAGAGGCGGGCGTATTCGTTTTGCTTTTTGGCCTCTTTCTTTTCATCGCCTTTAAGATCGTCGATCGTGTCGAGCGCCTGTGCTCCCTGCTTTTCCCGATAGCAGTGGTGGGCTTCGTCATTGATCACGACGATATTTTTCAGCCCCATGAGATCTCCCATGACGCGGCGAACCATTTCGCCTTCGGTCTCCTTCGTCTGGAGTTCGGGGCCGCGTCCTTTGAGAAGCTTTTTGCCACCGGCCGAGATTTGCACTTTTTCACGAAGCTGAAAGGCGTGGTAGTTCGTGATCACGATTTTCGCCTTTCCGATATCGGGCATCATGTCCCGGGGAAGGATTTCGCGCTTTTCGTAGTAGCTGTCGGCGTCGTTGGGAAGGAGCACCCGGAGTCGATCACGGATCGTGATGCCTGGCGCGACGATGAGAAAAGCGCGGGAGTAGTTTTTACTGTTCGGACGGCGCACGGCATTGACGGTCTGCCACGCGATGAGCATCGACATGACCATGGTCTTTCCCGCACCGGTCGCGAGTTTCAGCGCGATCCGGAAGAGGAGAGGATTCGCCTCGGCGTTCGCGGCTCCGAGATATTTGATGAATTTCTTCCCCCGCTCACCCTGTTTCGGGGCGACTTCGGCGAGCCAGATTGCGGTTTCGACGGCTTCGATCTGGCAGAAAAACGGGCGGATCGAAGAGAAGGCATGGCTTCTCCAGTGATGCAAAAGACGAGCCGTCTCCGGGGTCACCTGCCACTGACTTTGCGGCAGGGTGCGCCACTGGTCCACGTAGGAGCGGACTTCGTTGACGATCGACATGGGATCGTAGAGCTGTCCATCGACGGTGATGCCCCCTTCGGAAAAGAGATCGGGAGCCTCGTCGCTCTGCTTTTTCTGTTTCTTCGACTTGGGAATCGGGGTGATGTAAGAGCACTCGCGTCGCGCGCCCTCGACATTTCCGGTGGGCTGTCCGTTTCCGTCGAGAATCCAGTGCTTACCTGGATATTCGTAGGGCGAGTTCAGGATGGGCTGTTCGAAAAACGGGTCGGACATGAGAACGGTCGCGTCATGGTAGAGAGCGTGCGAATGCTGGCAATCCAAAAGATGCGTCCGGTTTCGCTCGCATCCGCTACGTTTTCCTCACCGCTTCGCGAAAACGAAGCTGAGTTGGCTGAAAATTCAGTCCTCCCTCAACTTTCAACGTTGAAGGTTCAAAGTTGGACGTTGAACGTTCTTTAGCTCAGTTCAATCTGCACCGGACAGTGATCCGATCCCATGACGTCGGGGAGAATCTTCGCTGAGGTCACGCGGTCCATGAAGGGTGCGGAAACGCAAAAGTAATCAATGCGCCAGCCGACGTTCTTCCCTCTCGCTCCGCCGCGGTAACTCCACCAGCTGTAATGGTCGGGCTCGTCGGGGTGAAAATGGCGGAAGGTATCGACGAAGCCGGCCGCGACGATGTCATCGAACCCGGCGCGCTCTTCGTCCGAGAACCCGGCGCTTTTGCGATTGTTCTTCGGGCGGGCGAGATCGATTTCCTGATGCGCGACGTTGAGGTCTCCGGCAAAAACGACGGGCTTCGATTTTTCGAGACTTTTAACGTGATCGAGAAAGGCGGCGTTCCACTCCATCCGGTAGGGCAGGCGGCGGAGCTCATTCTGAGAGTTCGGGGTGTAAACGTTGACGACGAAAAAGTCGTCGAACTCGAGGGTCAAAACGCGACCTTCCTGATCGTGCTCGTTGAGGCCAATTCCCGGCGTCACTGAGAGCGGCTCGACTTTGCTGAGAACCGCGACGCCGGAGTAACCCTTCTTCACGGCGTGATTCCAGCTCACGTGCCAGCCATTTTCTTCAAAAGGCTCCTCGACTTGATCCCGCTCCGCTTTGACCTCTTGCAGCAAAAGCACGTCGGGATCGTGCTCATCGAGAAACTCCAGAAAGTTTTTCTTCAGCACCGCGCGGATTCCGTTCACATTCCAACTGATCAATTTCATCGCCATTTTTGTCGTTCCAAGGGCTTACGCTCTGGCTTTACTATGTAAAAGGTTTTTCTTGCGAATCCCTTTATCGCGCTGAGATAGACGGGACGCAAAAACCCCCGACGAGAGGCAAATTACAGCCGCGAGTCTTTTGCGATTTTTTTCAAACAAATCAGCGAACCCGGTTCGCTTCCATGTCCATACCTCACTGGTTTCAGCAATGATAGAAGTCGAAAATCTACACAAGCACTTTGGTGCCAAGGTCGCCGTCGATGGAGTTTCCTTCACGGTGAAGAAAGGGGAAGTCCTCGGATTTCTCGGTCCGAACGGAGCAGGCAAGTCGACCACGATGCGCATGGTGACCGGTTTCCTCCCTCCCACCCAGGGCAGGATTTCCATCGGAGGAGCCGACATCGAGGAAAACGAGATCGCGGCGAAGGCCATGATCGGATACCTCCCTGAAGCCGCTCCGCTTTACTCGGACATGACGGTGGAGGATTTCCTCCGATTTTCTGCCGAGCTTCGTGGCGTCCCCTCGTCCGAGCTGAACGCAGCGGTCGACAAGGCGATCGCGACAACCTCCCTTGAGCCGGTCCGCCATCAGAGCGTCGATACGCTTTCAAAAGGCTATCGCCACCGGACCTGCTTCGCGCAGTCGATCATTCACGATCCGGAAGTCCTCATTCTCGACGAGCCGACCGACGGCCTTGATCCGAACCAGAAGCATGAGGTCCGCCAACTCATCAAGCGGATGGGGGAAACGAAAGCGATCATTTTCTCGACCCACATTCTTGAAGAGGTCGAAGCCTCCTGCACCCGGGCAATCATCATCGACCGCGGCCGCATCATCGCGGATGGCACGCCGGACGAGTTGAAGGCCAAATCTAAAAACGCCGGTTCGACCCTGCTGACCGTTTCCGGCCTCGCCGGGACCGGCATCAAAACGGAGTTGGAAAAGCTCAGTGAAGCGGCTTCGGTGGAGGTCATTGATTCCAACGACGACCGTCTCAAGGCGCGCGTTCTCCCCGCGAAGGGGAAAGCGAGCGAGCTGAGTTCCGCGATCTACAATCTCTGTCGGGAGAAAAACCTCAACGTTTCCGAACTCCGCATCGACGAGGGACGACTCGATGAGCTCTTCCGTGAAATCACCAAGACCGACTCCGAAGCCTGAGCGGATCGCCCCTCTTTCACTGACCTACCTATTTTTCTAAAGCTATGATGGACGCCCTCATTACTTTGATTTTGGAATTCGCGATTCCGACCCTCGTGGTCTCCGCGATTTTCATTGCCATTCTCATGTTCGCTCTTCCCCGGGAAGTTCGCACGATCTTCAAACGGGAACTGAAAAGTTACTTCGCCTCCCCGATTGCCTATGTGCTCTTTGTCGTCTTCCTCGGCATTTCGAACACGCTCTCGTTTTTCTTTACGGGAATTCTCGAAGGCGGCGAGGCCGATCTTTTCCTCCCCTACTTCCAGTATCTCCCCTGGTATCTCGTCCTCATCGCCCCGGCGGTCGGGATGCGCCTCTGGTCGGAAGAGCAGCGCCTCGGGACGATGGAATTACTCCTCACGATGCCGATTGCGCCATGGCATGCGATCCTTGGAAAGTATCTCGCGGCAGCAGTCGTCCTCTTCGCGATGCTGGTGCTCTCTTTCCCCATCGTCTGGACGATCAACTACCTTGGCGATCCGGATAATGGAGTGATCATGGCGGGCTTCGTCGCGACTTTCTTCGTCGCCCTTTGCTTCCTCGCGGTGACCTCGGCGGTCTCCGCGCTGACACGCAGTCAGCTCGTTGCGCTCCTCGTCTCGGTCGCGCTCTGCATGGTTCTCTGGCTCGGAGGCCTTCCGAACATCAGCGAACTCCTCATGAACATGAAGGGCGGATGGCTCGTCTTCTGGCCCATCGTCAAACTCATCAATGTTGTCGGACTGATGCCGCATTTCTCCGAACTCGCGAAAGGGGTCCTCGGATTCCGCGACATTGTATTCTTCCTCACCTTTATCACTTTCTGCCTCTTTGCGACCTCCGTCGCGATCCGCCTCCGCAGAGCTTAATCCTTTCCATTTTTTCCAACTCAACTGCTTACGATCATCCCATGAGTGAATCGAACCAGGCTTCCAGTCATAAATTAAACCGAACGAGCACCGCTCTGATCGGCCTCGCGGTCGTCTTTGTCATCGTTCTTCTCGTCAACTTCCTCGCCGGAAAAATGAGTTTCCGCGCCGACTTGACCGAGTATAAAACCTTCACCCTTTCGGAAGGCACCGAGAATATCCTCGGACGTCTCGAAACCCCCGTGGAAATTCGTTACTACGTCACCGACGACAGCAAGATCATGAGCCCGAGCGAGCGTTCCAGCGCCCGCCGCGTCGAGGATTTACTCAAAGAATTCGTGCAGGCGTCTCCGATCAAGGAAGTCGAAATCGCCAACGCTGAGGGTGAATTTGAAACGAAGCGGATCAAAATGCTCACCGTGAAAAAGCTGAATCCAGAGCCGAACACGGACGCGGAGGATTCAGCGATCATTGATGGGCTTCAGGAAGGTTCTTCCGGTGAAACAGGCAACGCGCTTTACTTCGGTATCGCGGTGCAAAGCCTCGATGCGAACGAAGCGATCCCCTTCATCCCGGCACGTCCGGAGACGATGCTGGAATACGATCTCGCCCGCGCCGTTTCGACCGTTCACGGCGGCAAGACCAAGAAAATCGTCATGATGACCGGGATGCCGGTCGGTGGCGGCTTCGGCGGCAATTTCCAGGCTCCGCCCCAACAGCCCTGGATGCTCTACGAACAGCTCGTCCGCGACTACGAAGTCGAGGTCATTCCCTCGAACGCGACCGAGATCCCGGAAGGCACGACGACGCTCCTCGTGATCCATCCGCATGACATCACCGACGACGGGCAGTTTGCGATCGATCAGTACCTCCTTAAAGGCGGAAACGTCCTCGCCTTTGTCGACCCGAACTTCTTCTACGCCCGCGCCATGGCGCAGGACCAGCCGCAAATGCCGGGGATGCCTCAGCAGGGCGGACCGGCCCCTACCTCGGATCTCGACAAGCTCTTCAAAGCCTGGGGCGTCAGCTACGATTCGAACCGTGTCCTCGCTGACTTGAGCTTCGGATCGGAGATCATTCGCCGTGGAAACTTCTCGCCCACGTTCCTCACGCTGGATCGCCAGGCGCTCGGGTCTGAGCCGTCCGACCCCGGCCTGAGCGACCCGATGACACAGATGCTGAATCAGCTCAACATGCTTACCCCCGGAGCGTTCGAAATCGATCCGCCCGCCGGCATCGAAGTGGATCGTCTCGTTCTCACCTCCGAGATGAATCAGCTCGTTGGCTCTTTTGACGCTGACCCGACTCAGGAAGGTGGCGCAGATCGAATCCGCGAAGACTTTGAGCCTTACGGAAAACGCCGTGTCCTCGTCGCCCGCCTCTCCGGCGAATTCAAAACAGCGTTCCCGGAGGGGGATCCTTCGAAAGCCGCTGAAGAAGAGGAAACTCCTGAAGACGCCGCTGAAACACCTGAGACCGCTGAAGGGGAACCCGCAGAGGAGAAAGCGGAAGAAGCCGACGATTCTCTCAAGGTCGCGACCGCCCCGGGCCGGGTCATCATTGTCTCCGACGTCGATTTCATCTACGACGCCAACGTCGTGCGCCGGAGCCAGATTCCCGGACTCAACATCGTTATTCCGGAAATGCTCAACGAGAACCTCACCCTCGTGCAGAACGCCGCCGAGCAACTCTCGGGCGATCCTGATCTCATCAACGTCCGCAGCCGCACGACCGTCCGCCGGCCCTTCACCCGTCAGAACGAGTGGTATCGCGAGGCTCAGGAAAAGTATGCGGTCGAGGTCGCGAACTTTTCCGAAAAAGCCGGGGAAGTGGAAACCCGTCTCAACGAAATCCTTTCCCAGACGCCGGAGAACATCGATCAGGCGCTTCTTTCCCCCGAAGTGCAGGATGAAATGCGCAAACTCCAGGAGCAGGAAGTCGAATTCCGCCGCCGCGAGCGGGAACTCCAGAAGGAAGTCACCAAAGAATTCCGACGTAAGCTCGCAACCTACAAGTTCGGCAATGCGCTCATCATGCCTGCCATCGTGATCCTCTTCGGAATTGGACTCGCGATCACCCGACGCAAGCGCATCGCGGCCCGATAAACTCCTCCAACCCAATCATTTTCAAAACGATACAATCGAACCATCATGGGAACTAAAACACTCATTCGACTACTCATCGTGCTCGCAGTCATTGGCGGGATCGCTGCCATCTTTCACTTCGCAGGTTCAGGAGGCGGCGTCTCCCGCGAAGTCGCGACGACGAACAAGACCAAGGTCTTCAGCGATTTTCCAATCAACGAGATCGCTCAGATTCACGTCAAATCGCAGGAGGGAGAACTCACCCTCAAGAAAGGCGAAAAGGCGTGGGTCGTCTCCGAGCGGGATGGTTATCCGGCGAACGCCGAGCCGATTGTCGGAATGCTCCGGACACTTTGGGACCTCAACATCGTTCAGCCCGTCACGATCGGTCGCAGCCAGTATGGAAGGCTCAGCCTCATCGCCCCGGACGAAGCGCCGACCGCTGAGGAAGCCGCGACCATCGTCACTTTCAAGGACAGCGAAGGGAAAGATCTGCATTCCCTCTGGCTCGGCAAACTCTTCGAACGTTCCGAAGGGCGACCCGATCCTTTCAGCGGCGGCATGGCCACGAGCGAAGCCGGGCGTTATGTGAAAACCGGGAGCAGCAACTCGGTCTTTCTCGTTGGCGAGACCTTCGCCGATGTAGCCCTCGAGCCTTCCGAGTGGATCGATAAAACGTTTTTCCGCGTTGAAGAAATTCAGTCCATCGAGATCGTCTCCGGAGACAAACCCGAAGACTGGAAGCTGACCCGCAAAGAAGGCGAAGCAGACTTTGCCCTCGCCGGAGCAAAGGAAAACGAAAAGCTCGACCAGCCTAAAGTTTCCAGTATGAAGAGCGCTTTCTCTAACGCGCAGATGGAGGACGTCTTCATTGGGGATGATCTGAAAGAGAACAAGCCGGAAGAAACGACATTCAAAATCACGACCTTCGAAGGCTTCAACTACGAGATTTCCGTCGGTGAGAAAAACGATCTCAACGAGTTGCCGCTCGCGATCAAAGTCTCAGGCAAATTCGATGAAAAGCGCGTGGAAGGAGAAGAAGAGAGTGACGAGGAAAAGGCGCGCTTCGACAAGATTTTTGCCGACGCCCTGGCGAAACTCAATGAGAAGCTCACCGCTGAGAAAGCCCTCGAAGGCCATGTCTTCAAGGTGAGAAGCTATATCGTGGACTCAATCATCAAAAAGCGTTCCGAACTTCTTGCCGAGGAAGAGCCCGCGGCCCCTGCCCCTTCCGGCGAAGAAGTTGCTCCGGGAGTGACGCTCCCCTGATTCCGTCGATCACCTGACATTCCGCGGAACCGATCAGTAAACCCGGAATTAGATTTCGAAAGACCGAAGAGGCCTGAAGCCCCTCGGTCTTTTTCGTTAGAATCAAAGCTTTAAGGGTCACCTCAAAAATCAGTAAATTATAATTTTAATAATTTCAATTAAAGTGATACATTAGAACTCGTGAAGGAATCGCCGTTCAACTTTGGCCAATCATCTCGGGATCAATTGATCGAGACGGCAAGCCCGCGTCCCTCGCTAAAGACCGTTGAAAACGGATCTCAGCTCCACGCCGTTCCGCCACGGAAGAAAGATCTCCCATTCCCTGTTCTCAAGCCGGAAGGCGATCGGCAACGGTGGCTTTCAAGAGTCCGTGACTTCCTCAGCGTCGAGAGCGTCACGCTGACAACGGTACATTCTCACACTTCCGGGTCGCGTGATCCCCACTCCAGCTTGGAGTCAAAAACTGACATTGCCTCTCTCGTGAAATTCGTCCTCGGAAAACTGAATCTCGAGAAAATCTCCGACACCTCGTCCTCTCAGTGGATCGAAAGCCCGCTCGATCCCCGCTACCTCCTTACCTTTCTGATTCCAGCCCCCGAAGCCGATAAGGCTTCGCTTGTGATTGTCGGGCTGTCCGAAATCGCAACGGGTGCTCGACTGGAAAAACTCTCGCTCACGGCAGCTCTGACCGCTAAAGAGGCGCGACTCGTGCAGGAAACCGAGCGCCGCGTCTCAGCCGAAGAAATGTTCTACCATTCACAGAAGCTAAGTTGCATGGGACAACTCGCCGGCGGCATCGCCCACGATTTTAACAATCTACTCACGGTCATTCAGGGACATACCGGATTTGTCGAGACGGCAGCAAGTTCCTGGAATGATCCAAAAGTATTCGAATCGATTGAACTAATTCAGAATGCGACCGCTCAATCGGTCGGCCTCGTGAAACAGCTTCTCCTTTTCAGCAGCGAACAGAAGGCCAGCTTTGAGACCCTGGATCTCAACATCGTGATCGCTGACTTCGAAAAAATGATCCGTCGTATGGTTGAGGAAACAATTGGACTGCGCCTTAACCTGGACCACGAGGCGGACTGCATCCGGGCGGACAAAGGAATGCTAAGCCAGATCCTCATGAATCTAGTCGTGAACGCGAGAGATGCGATGACGGACGGAGGCGAGATCGTCATCACCACATCACAGCGACCTGCTGCAGAAGAATCCTCTCATTCTCCCTGTGTGCTGTTGACGATTAGTGACACTGGTTGCGGAATCCCGACCGACAAACTCGCGAAAGTCTTCGACCCCTTTTACACGACCAAACCAAAGGGTACCGGCCTCGGACTTGCCAATGTCGCAGGTCTCGTGCGTCAACACAGCGGGGTTATCGACATTTCAAGCGAACCGGGTAAAGGAACGAAAGTTGAGATTCTCTTTCCTGCCGTGAAAGCTCCTGCGTCCAATCGCCCTAAGCTTTCACCTCCGGAAATTCTTCCCGGCGAGGAGCATAGCATTCGCGGGTCACGGGTCTTGCTGGTTGAAGATGAATCCGCTGTTCGAAAATTGGTTCGAAAGCTTCTTGAAATGCACGGCTGCATCGTCATTGAAGCGAAATCCGGGAAGCAAGCACTGGAACTTTGGCCCGAGATTTGTGACGAAATTTCAGTCGTCGTCAGTGACGTCGTGATGCCCGAGGGCGTTTCCGGTTGGGATTTAGCAAAGCAGCTTCACAAATTGCGACCCGAACTGGGCATTCTTCTCACGAGCGGCTATAACGAAGAGCCCGCCGACCACGGACTCGGTGACGCTCCTAATATTGCTTTTCTGCAAAAGCCTTACGAAGCGACTAAGCTGAAGAGCAATCTCTTCAACCTCATCGAAGAGCGTGAGGTGCAGTAAGACCTGCCGTTTTCGCAGACTCTAAAACAATTCGAAGTCGATCAAGTCGTCACCGACCTCCGGCTTCTGAACTGTCTCATTGTCCCGATTCGTGACGAGGACGGCGATCGATTGATTTTCCTGAACTTCATCGACTTTGATCCAACCGAGAATGTCAGCACCGCGCCGCACCGCAAAGCGCTGATCTTTCCTCACATTTTGAGTCGCTCCCGCATTAAAAGTGACGATTCCCCAATCGTTATCGAAACCGGTCACTCTCGCGAGCGATGGCGCTTGAATCACTTGATCCCGCATCCGGGCAAGACGCTCTTCGACTTCGGGATTGCCACCCGGAGGATTCTCAACCGCATCACGGAGAAAATCGGGAAGCTCTTCGGTGATTTCCTGAGCTTGCGACGTCCCGGCATCGAGGCGGGATTCCATGTTTCCGGTGATATCGAGAAACTGCTCTTCGGTTCGCCGCGACTGCTCACGCACCTGCTCCAGTGAATTGCGAATCGAATCGATTTCCGGATCAACCGGCTGCGGCAATGAGGACTCAATCTGCATATTCGCCGCATTTTGCACCAGTGCAGGATTCACCGCCGGTGCCTGTTGGACCTGAGGCTGAGATTGCTGGACCTGCTGCTGGACAGGATTTCCCTGAACTTGCTGTGGCTGCTGGAGATTCGGCATTTGCCCCTGAATTGCCTGTTGCCCGTTCGTCGTGAAAGGAGCGACCTGATAGCCGTGACGCGCGAGAAGCTGTCGCTCTTTCTCTGCATACTCCTTTTCGTAACTTGTTCTCACGAAGTCACGGTAACTCATTGCCCCAACAATCAGCAGCAGCAGAGCGGCTATCCCAAGCGCAATGGTCGGGGTGTGATTTACCTGCCGACGTTCTCCTAAGTCCTCGTGATCCATCATGATAAGTGGAATTATACCTTAGAGTTAACGTTCGGCCAATGACCGTCTTAGAAATTACGATCTCGTTTTCCGGGCTCTTTTCCTTTTAATAGAGAAGATAAGGGCGGTTGTAGGGCAGCCGGTAAGTCGTCACGCCGAAAGGACGCGGAGCCAATCCAGTCGTGATGAGAAAGTCGTCGATCGCCGCGGATCGACACGCCGGAATCGCCAGCGGCAAGACCGGATGATATCGCGGCCAGTGCATCGGCCAGGCCCGTCGGTAGGCGGCACAGTGTTGCGTGTAGCTGGGAAAGGGCACCGTGACACGGTTGCGCGCCGTGAGCGTTAAGTCGGCTGTTTTGCCGATCACTCCCAATTCGCTGAGGAGAGAATCCCCTTCCGAAGGATCGGCCTGCGCCTCTACCGGCCCTTCTTCAACGGGCTCATAGAGCATCCTCAAATTCATCGAAAGTTGAGCGTAATCGAGCTTTGCGATTCCTTTTGCATGGCGGAAGAGCAAGCCGTGCTGATCGGAGTCGAGAATCAGAATGTCGCGGTAGGTCCTGCCATTCTCCGTTTTGATCCGATCCAAATCAAAGGTGACATCACTCGCCACAAGCCAGCATGAGCTACAACAACCCAACAAGAGAATCGCGAATTTAAGAACCTTCATAATAGTGAGATTTATATTTGCGAATCACGACGAAATAAAGGCAAAACTTCATCAATTCTCGATCGTGGCAGATCCAGGCCTGTCCCCTTCCCTGTCGGTATCGTAATGTTCTGAAACGGAAACCGTCTTAATCACTATGTCAGATTCCCTTGAAGACCTGAAAAAGCGCCTCACTACGGATCAGTATCACATCGCCTGCGAAGGCGGGACTGAGCCTCCCTTTAACAATGCCTACTGGGATCACAAGGAGGAAGGCGTCTATGTCGATGTCATTTCAGGAAAGCCCCTCTTCTCATCAGACGCGAAATTCGACAGCGGCACCGGCTGGCCCAGTTTTTTTGCGCCTGCTGATCCGGAGGAAGTTGTCGAAATCGTCGATACCAGTTATGGGATGAGGCGCGTCGAAGTCCGCTCGAAAACCGGCAACGCCCACCTCGGGCACGTCTTCTCCGACGGCCCCGAGCCGACCGGCTTGCGGTATTGCATCAACTCCGCCGCTTTGCGTTTCGTGCCGAAAGGCGAAGAAACTTAAAGGCTTTGGCGTGCGGCAGGGCTCACCCGGCGCAATACTCACGCCCGCGGGTGTGTTTTATCGTAAACCGTCTTCATCCGTTCGATCGAGACGTGCGTGTAAATCTGCGTCGTCGATAAACTCGCGTGTCCCAGGAGCGTTTGCACACTTCTCAGATCGGCCCCGTGATCGAGAAGGTGGGTCGCGAAACTGTGCCGCAATTTATGCGGGCTCACGTTCACAGGAATGCTGGAAAGGGCGTGGTATTTTTTAAACACATCCGAAATTGCCCGGGTCGAAAGACGCCGCCGCAACTTGCTGATGAAAAGCGGCCCCTCCATGACCCGCGCCTGGTTTCGATAGGCATGAATTGCCTCCGCCGCCATCGAGCCAACCGGGCAAATCCGCTCTTTGCTCCCCTTACCAAAGACGCGGACACATTCCTGGTGAAAATCGAAATCGTCAATATTCAGAGCCGCCAACTCGGCAAGTCGCACCCCTGAGCTGTAAAAAAGCTCCAGAATCGCCGTATCGCGCGAGGCCGTCCACTCGGGAGCCTGCTTCGGTTGCTCGGCCTTGAACGGCATTTCGAGAAGCTCCGTTACCTGAGCCTGGGTCAAGACAACCGGAAGCTTCTTTTCAGATTTCGGAAGCTGGACCTCGATCACCGGATTCACCGCGAGCCCTTCACGCCGGGTAAGGAATTTATAAAAGCTGCGCAGAGCCGCGAAATGAAGGCGGATCGTGGAGCGGGCGAACTCCGCCTTCATGCAGTCGTAGAGGTAATCGCGAAAGTCATCCGGCTGGACTTTGAGCCACCCCGGAAACGAAGAATGCCACGCCCGAAAGCGGGACATGGCATGAGCGTAATTAGTGAGGGTGCGGTGGGAGGAATTTTTCTCCACCGAAAGATATTCCAGAAACGAATCGACGAGTGAGTCACTCGCTTCCCCGCTGGCGGATGCCTCAATCACCTTGATCGCAGCTTAGTTCACGGAGGAACCGTAGCCTTTCGGCCAGAAATGAGAGCCGCGGAAACTCATCGAGCTGCTCATCGCACCGACCGACGAATTGGGGTAATTCGGAAGCTTGATCGACTGCTCAAAAATCGGGCGAAACCCGTGAGTATCGGTCCAGCCGAGAGCGACCGTGTATTCCCGATCATCAGCGAGAAGCGGAACGATGAAATGACCGGACTCACGATGGAGGATGATCGTTTCTTCCGCATCAGACTCCTTGCCGTTGATCTGGAGACAAAGTCGGACCTTCGAGGAAAAAGGCTGCCTCTCACTTGTAAGATTCCAGTATACCACCGCCGTGTCGCAGTTTCTCGGGATGACGGTGAATGAGTCATCAAAAAAGGATTCCGAAGAGGAAAGTTCAACTGCTGCAGCTTCCATAGCGATTAAAAAAATTACCTAAGAAAACTTAACCATTAATCGTTCCTAATTACCAGAACTTTTGTGAAAATTATTCAAATTTTTTTCACTCATCTCTGAGCAGGAACGATTTGCGCTGCTATCTTGCCTCATGCTGACCAAGCGAATCATCCCCTGTCTCGATGTTACAGACGGCCGTGTCGTCAAAGGGACCAACTTTGTAAACCTCCGTGACGCCGGCGATCCTGTCGATTGTGCCGTCGAGTACAACCGCCAGGGAGCCGATGAGCTGGTCTTTCTCGACATCACCGCTTCGTCAGATGAAAGGAAGACGATGATCGATGTGGTGAGAAAGACGGCAGAGCGCTGTTTCATGCCTGTGACCGTCGGAGGAGGAATCCGCACGGTTGAGGACATGCGGGAGATGCTCATGGCCGGCGCCGACAAGGTCGGAGTGAACACCGCAGCGGTGAACGATCCCGGAGTCGTCTCGGCCGGATCGAAAGCGTTCGGTGCCCAATGCATCGTCGTCGCGATCGATGCGAAGCGCCGCACCGGAGATCCGAAAGATGGCTGGGAAGTCTTCACCCACGGAGGGCGCACTTCCACCGGACGCGACGCCATCGAGTGGGCCCGCGAAGTGTACGAGCGCGGCGCCGGCGAAATTCTGCTGACAAGCATGGACGCCGACGGGACCGGTGCGGGTTACGATATTGAACTGACCGCCGCGATTAGCGAAGCCATCACTATTCCGGTCATCGCCAGCGGCGGGGCCGGGAAAGACCTCAGCCACATGGTTGACGTGTTAGACAAAGGAAAAGCCGACGCCGTCCTCGCCGCGAGCATTTTCCACTTCGGGGATTACACCGTCGGTGACGTGAAGGAGTATCTCGGCCGACATGGTGTGCCGGTGAGGCCCCTCGTTTCGTGCTCTTGATCCTACCCTGATCGTGATCTTACTCCCCGCCCACAGGCAGGGCCTGCGCTGTACGAGTGATTTTAGTCGCCCTCGATTCGCATGAGCACTGCCGCTGGGCTTGCCGGACGCGAGGGCATCGCCCTCTAACACCGAAACATATCCTCACCCGCCGTCGCGCCTTCTTCACGCGAGCAAAATGCATTCCCTGCGAGGTGATTGAGACAGTGATAGACCGCTTCGATATCCGCCTCGCCCAGATTCGACGCCATTTGCTCCGCGGTCACACCGGAAGAACCGGTCTCGGCGAGATGGCCTTTGACGCGCCCTAACAAGTCGAGAAAATCTCCCGCCGCCTTCTTGCCTGCTTCGACGCCGGGCTGGTGATAGGCATTCACATTCACGAGGCTGGCGTAAAACGAGACCGCCCGCTCATAGAGCGCGATCAGCATCCCGACTGAAAACGCATTGATTCGATCGAGAGAGATCGTCATCGAGTGACGACCGCTTTCGTAAAGAGCGCCGCGCGTTCCCCTGAGGAATCCCTGGAGAAAGTCTTCCGCCGTCGATCCCAGTTCATCCATTCCCATAGACTGCCCTTCCCGCGTCGAACGCACTTCGATGAAGGTCACGAAGAAATTGGCGAGACCGTCACGGAGTTGCTGCACATAAGCATGTTGGTCGGTCGATCCTTTGTTGCCATAAACCGCGATGCCCTGATTCACGACTTTGCCGTCGAGATCGAGTTCCTTGCCGAGAGATTCCATCACGAGCTGCTGCAGGTATTTGCTCATGAGGTCAAGCCGGTCGCTGTAGGGAAGAATGACCATGTCCTTTTTCCCGACTCCGTCTCCGGCGTGGTGCCACATTAGCGCGAGCTGCATTGCGGCATTCGAGTCGATCTCATCGACCCGGGTCTTTTCATCCATCGCTTTGGCACCGGCGAGGAACTCATCGATGTTGATTCCCAACAGCGCGGCAGGGAGAAGTCCGACCGCGCTCATGATCGAAGTGCGCCCGCCGATCCAGTCGGACATAGGAACCTGAGTGATCCAACCCTTTTCCTCCGCATATTTCCCGAGCTTACTCCCCTCACCGGTCACGGCGATAGCCTGCTTTGGGAAATCGAGACCCCGTGCCGCAAAAGCAGCCTCGGTTTCCAACATCCCGTTCCGCGTCTCGGCAGTGCCGCCGGATTTAGAAATCACGACGACGAGCGTTTCGGCAAGCCCGGCTCCGAGTTGGTCGAAAGCAAAATCCATCCCGCCCGGATCCGTGTTGTCGAGAAAGTGAATATCGACCGGCGCATTCGGCGGCAGGAGCGCTTTCGAAACGAGCTGGGGGCCGAGCGCCGATCCACCGATCCCGACGAGGAGGACATGGCGAAAGCTGTTGCCGTTCGGAGCCTGAATTTCCCCGCCGAGAACCTGTCGCGCGATCTGCTTCACCTGAGCGAGGACATCGGTGATCCACTTTCCCTCCTCAGCCGGAGCGAGGGCTGGGTTGCGGAGCCAGTAATGTCCCACGGCGCGGCCCTCGTCCGGATTCATGATCTCTCCCGCTTCAGTCGCGGCCCGATCGGCAAAGGCACGCGCGATTTTCGACTGCATTTCTTCCGACCAGGTTTCGGGCGCATCCATCCGACTCGTGTCGAGAGCAAAGCCAAGTTCAGGGTATCGGAGAAGGGATTGTTGAAAGGTCTGCCAGTTACTCATGAATGACATTTATGTTCGACAGAACCGATCTTTAAGCAAAAGGTTTCGAGATGAAATTTCTTCACCTCCTCGCCCTGTTCTTTTCATTTTCCCTCTTCGCCGTTCCGGTCATGGCCGAGGAACCTCCCTTCCGCCACGCCGTCTTTTTCCAGTTCAAAGACACCGCCAGCGACGATCAAATCGACCTCATCATCCAGGAGTTCATCGCCCTGAAAGACAAGATCGACACCATCGTCGATCTCGAGTGGGGCACGTCTGAAAGCGTTGAAGGTTTGAACGATGGTTTCACGCACGCCTTTTTCGTGACTTTCGAGGATAAAGCGGGGCTGGAGGTTTACCTCCCGCACCCCGACCACAAAGCCTTCGTCGAAATCCTGAAGCCTTCTCTCGAAAAAGTCTTCGTCTTTGACTACACGGCAGGTAAATGATCCCTTTCCCCCGGGCCGCACCCTAACCGATTTCTAAATCTCATGTATCAAAACGGACAACGCGTCGTCTGCATCGACGACTCTTTCGAACCCTGGGTCTTTGATCTTTTCAAATCGCTCCCGAAGAAAAATTCCGTCTACACCGTTCGCGCGGTGAAGTCGGGCCGGTCGAATCCTCAGTTCGTGGTCGATAAAGACGCGAACCTCTCGATTGGTGCCGCTGATTTTGACATTCTCATTCTCCTCGAAGAACTTCCGAACCCCAACGATCCGCATTCCAGCATCGAGCAGGAACTCGGTTTTCGCGCGGAGCGCTTTGCGCCCTTGCAGGAAGATCTCGAAGAAAACGAAGAGGTCGCCCTCGTCGGCATCGGAGAGGAATCCAAGAATCCTTTCTCGACCGAAGACTGAGTTCCAATCATGGATTCCCTCACTCAGGCTGCCCTCGGAGCCGTCGTCGGTGAGCGTCTCCTCGGCTCGCGCCTCGGGAAAAGTGCCCTCGCGTGGGGCGCTCTCGTCGGGACTCTGCCCGATCTCGATATTCTCGCCTATCCCTGGCTCGACACGATTGCTGAGCTTTACTGGCATCGAGGCTTCTCTCATTCCCTCGTCGGCGTCCTTGTCGGCACTCCGATTGTCGCATGGATTCTCTGGCGATGGTGGAACCGCCGATCCCGAATCGGGGCGGGAGAAAATCCCCGCATCCCTTTCACGCTCGTAGCGCTCTTCGTTTTCCTAAATTTCGCCTCTCACATCCTCATCGATTGCTTCACCGGCTATGGCACGCAGTTGCTCGAACCGTTTTCGGATCAACGCTTCGGGCTGAATATTTTCTTCATCATTGATCCACTCTTCACCCTCCCCCTACTCGTCTGGATTGCCGCCGCGCTCATGCGAAAAGCACAACCCGGGGTCGCCGCGCGGCCTTGGGCTTTCGGGTGCGCGGTGGCCGTGATCGGCTACGTCGCCTTCAGTTTCAGCGCGCAAAGTATCGCGAGCAATCGTTTCGAGCGCGAGCTCGCCGATCGCGGGATCGAGCCGCTCCGGGGTCAGGTTTCCGCCGCGCCCTTCACGACCCTGATTTGGCGCGGACTCTACGAAACCGACGACGCTTTCTGGATCAGCTACTGGGCCGTGACCGATGCCGACGAACGGCTAAGCTTCGCCAAAGTGCCCCGGCAAACCACTTTTCTCGATCCCTACCGCGGTGATCGAGCCATCGACTGCGCCCTCTGGTTCAGCGAAGAGTATCTCCTCGTCGAACCTTCCGCAGACGGAGCGAGCTTTGAGACAACCGATCTGAGATTCACCGAATTCTGGCCGGACGATACCAACGGCATGCCTCGAACCTTTTTCTCGTGGCGAATCGCTCCCGAAACCGCAGATTTGCCCGCCATCTTTGAGCCGATCCGAAGCACCAATCGCGATCTTGCCGGGCTCTTCGAAAAATTACGGGAACGCCTCAGCGGAAATCAGACCGCTCTTTTGCCTGCCGAAACAAAGTAGGATGGGTTGCCTAACCCGTCCCACGAAGCCCACCGCGAATCCTTGAAGCCCATCGGCAAAGGACACGCCGTCTCAAGACCCTTATTGCAATATTTTTGCATTTAAGTCTTGCGACTCAATTTTGATATGCTTTCTTTCCGCCCCTGTTTTCAACCGGCCAATCTGTCTAATGGACATCGCCAGCGATATCTCTCCTCTCATTCCTAATCTCGTCGCGGTGCTCCCCGATGGGAAGCGTTCGCCAGTGGCTGATGGAGAATTTCGCTCGCTCGAGGGAAAGCTGCTTTTCGTCCGCCGGGGCGATCGCCTCGAGATCCGTTGCCCGCGGAGTAAGGCGCTTTATTTGTAACTATTCAGGTCAGTTGCACCATGCCGAGTCCCATGGTTTGAGACAAGCTCTTAAGAACTGCTTCAGTTCTTCGCGCCGTCGACGAGCGATTCGCCGAGAGCACCGGGCGCGCGAAGCATCTCG
>Ga0222633_1000315_pt1 | contig 50571 bp, 29 predicted proteins | sample AntAcemetageno48_FD_179816 | JGI IMG/M metagenome (GOLD analysis project Ga0222633, IMG submission 179816) | Saline water microbial communities from Ace Lake, Antarctica - #48 | ecosystem: Environmental > Aquatic > Non-marine Saline and Alkaline > Saline | place: Antarctica: Ace Lake | collected...
TTGGCGCCCATCGGGGGGGGGGGGGCTCATGGCGGGAATGATACACGCCACGCGGACGCTGGTGGGCGGCGGCGGCGACGGCGAAAAAAAAAACGGTTTCGAGTTTTCACTCGCCGAAGCCGTTCCGCCGACGTGGTGGCCGTTCGTTTTATTTAGTGTTAGTTTCTTCGGGCTGTCCGCTTTAGCCGCGAGGCTTCCCAGGGTGTTAGACGCGCCGCGAACCGAGGGCGAGGGGTAGGCTTGGCGAGGGATGGGTAGAAACGTAGCGGTTCCGATAGGGGTAGCGTGGTGAAAAATAAATTGACCGCAAAAGAAATCGGATCGTCCCGAAGCAAAACTTGTGGCCACAAGCACGCGGCCTCTGATTACAACGCACCTGCGCGGGCGTGGCCCGCGGGTGGTGGAGGACATGGGTAGGACAATGCGGTCGTGCGACGTGCGTGCCGTCGTGATGTTGTTCGCGCTGTTCGCCGTTGTCCTTCCCGTCGCAAGCGCCAAGTCCGCCGCCGCGCCTTCCGCGGTGCACCTGACCTCCGATGGCGCGGACGGTCGTCTCGGCACGATTACGGACGACGCCTTCGCCGCGATCGAGTTCTTCGCGCCTTGGTGTCCGCACTGCCAGAACTTCGGGCCCACCTGGGAGACCGTGGCGGGTTACTTCAACACGGGCGAGCACGCGGCGGGTGGGGTCCCACCGACACCGCGAGTCACGGTGTTCTCCGTGGACTGCGTCGCGGAGCGCGATTTGTGCCATGCGTTCCGCGTGCGCGGGTACCCCACCGTGCTGTTCGGCACCGCGGCGCAGTTCAAGCTGGTGAGGGCGACGGAAAACGCGGGCGGCCTTACGAAGCTCGGGGTGAAATCGGCGGTGGACATGCTGGCCGCGATTGGCGCGGTGACGGGGGGCGAGTACGCGTTGACGAAAGAAACGCGCACGGCGGAGACGCGAGCGGCGGAGACGCGAGCGGCGGAGACGGCGCGGGCGGAATCGGCCGCGGCGCCCCCGGACAGTGCCGACGGTGATGACCCTGAAACAGCCCCGCACGCTGATTTGCACGACATCGCACTCGCGACCGTTCAATCGTGGCACGAGATGACCTCTCCCAACTTGCTCACTCCGCGTTCGCGAGACGCGTTTTTGGGATTTACGGCGTTGATGGCGCGAAGTCACCCGTTGCGTTTGTGCGCGGATGGCGCGCGCGATGTGGCCGCGTCCTTCGACACACTGTGGCCCATCGAGGATGGGGACATGCACGCGATTCGGAAACGACTCGGGGGGATTCGCATTTGCGGTGACGGCTTGGGGAAACTCCTGTCGGGCGGGGATCCCGACGGGAAAAAAACAAAAGCCCACGCTTTGGATCCCGATTTTACGCTTCGCGAAACGCGCTGGCGTTCGTGTGCGGGGTCTGTGGAAGGCAAGCGGGGATACACGTGCGGGGTGTGGATGCTGTTCCACTCCCTCGCGGCTAGGTCCGCGCCGGTGAGTTCAACGGGTGTTGTTTCCGATCAAAGTGGTGCTGTTTTGATCGATGAAAGCGGCGCGTTTTGGTTCAAAAGCGTGGTGGCGTGGGTGGAACACTTTTTTCCGTGCGACGAGTGCCGGGATCATTTTCTAGCGATGGCGGGCGACGCGGTCGGCGCCTTTCCGAAAGTGGTCACCAGAGATGACGCACAGCTCTGGGCGTGGAAAGCGCACAACAGGGTTAACAGACATCTGGCGGAGAGCGAGAAAAAAGGAGAGGGCACGGGGTCGGGGGACCCGGCGTATCCCAAAACGCAATGGCCGGACGCGAACGCGTGCCCCGCTTGCCGCGCGCCGATTGTTGGCGTGGGCGAAAACGGCGAAACCATTCGATGGGACAAAGACGCGACCGTGAATTTCCTCACCAGGTTCTTTCACGGACTCGGCGCGCCGAGGTTGGGCCTGGGGGAGGACGCATTTGGTGCCAAAAAAAGAGTTGCCAAACACCGGGTTGCCAAAAATGGCGTGAAAACAACCGCGCTCGGGTCGGTTGGTGTGTCCAACAAAAGAAAAAAGGACTCGCTTCTTTTTTTCCTTGCCGCGTGCGCGTGCGTTTTGTTCGTCGCCGTTTTCGCGTTGTCACCGAAAGGAACGGCCGCGTACGTGGGCAACCTTTTCAGTCCTGGTAGCGCCCGGCGCGTGCTACTTGTTGTGTGTGGAGGCAAGGGGAACGGTAAGTCACGGTTTCGGCCCGGCGGCGGCTTGACGGGCGACGGGTCGATTTCCGGAGTGGACCGCTTCGACAAAGTGTTGTAGGGTACTCTTGGTGATTAGATTAGATTACCCTTTTACGATATCACACAAGTAGTTTTTTTCAATTAAAAAACTTCCTTCCCGACTACCTTTCCACGTTATCCGCGGCGTACCTCGTCGCCGCGTCCAGTACGTTGGCTTTGTTTGTTTCCAAAATCGCGCCGTTCGCGGTCATCTCGTCCAAAATGAAATGCGCCTTTTCCAGGTGAAACATGATGTCGAGTTCGCACACGTTTCCGAAATGCCGATCCAGGGTTTCAACCACCGCGTGTATGAACTCGTAAATCGCTAGCTCGTTTTCGGTGGAATCCACGCCTACCAAGAAGTACAGGCTGGCGTACCGCCGGTAAACCACCTTCACCCCGCGGTGCTCCACGAACGCGCACTGTTTATCCCCGCGGGTTAAACACTTGCGCACGATCTCCCCCTCGATCTGTCTTCGTTCGTCCAGTGGCACGACCTCGTTGTACGACGCCAAACGAGTCTGGCCTTGCTTGTTGACGAGCAGGATGAAACGAATGGTCATTTCTGTTTATCAAGCACGTGCCAGGCGCCAGGTGCGTAGCACCGACTGCTGTGTAGAAAGGGTGAGCACCACGGGGCCCGGTGCTCCAAAAAGAACCTCGGTTTGGCCGGGGATGGAAGGAGGAATTACGCCAATCTCGTGTCTCGACAATCCAGGCTCGGAAGAGAGGAACACGGGCGAGGAAGGCGATAGACAAACGCGGAAAACAGCCTCGAGTTGGCGTGGAGTCGAAGCGCGGCTCACAGGGGTCGCGGAGAGACGCCGAAACGCAGGTGCGCGCCTCGCGAACTGCAGACTAAGCATCACTGAAATCTGAAAAAATGGGACCGGCCGAGTTATTCGCGTTGAAGTGACACTCTACTGATTCACTTTTCCACCACCCGCGGCAGATCGTAGGGCGCGACCGCGCGTCTCCCTCGTGATGCCCACCCCAGTGGCGGTGAACGTGTACGACCTGCACGAGTACAACGACTACGCGTTTCTGTTAGGGGTGGGTATTTTCCACAGCGGGCTGGAGGTGCACGGCCGGGAATACGCGTTCGGCGGGCATGACCATGCGTCGAGTGGCATCTTCGAGACCTCACCACGTGAAGCCCCGGCTCCGGCGCGGTTTCGAAGCTCTGTGATCGTGGGGTACACTGACTTGACCCCAGATGAGGTGGGGAACTTGGTGGCGGAGTTTGACCAATCCTTCCACGGCAACCAGTACCACTTGCTGGAACGCAACTGCAACGTGTTCGTGGAGGCGCTTTGTTTCGAGTTAACGGGCGCGGCGCCGCCGGCGTGGGTCAACCGCTTGGCGAGGGTCGCGGTCGCCGCGAACCAGTGCGCGCCGTGCATACTGCCCGCCAGCGTGCGGGCGGTGGCGAGCATTCCGAGCGCGCCTGCGACGCAAAATGGAAATGGAAATGCTTTGGAAATGAGAGACGCTTTGGAAAGCGAAGACGACGACGCGCCGCTTTTGCGCGAGCCGCGGCGCGCCGCGATGAGCAAGCTTTCAAACCGAAACGGGCGATAGCAACCGCTCTTAGATGTTTAGGGTTCAAAGTAGCATAGAGCATAGCGCACAAAGTCGTGCGTGGTGATGAAACACGTGTCCCGAGACGTACTTTTTGTATTTTAATAACAACCGGGAAATGCACATCATATTTAAAGACGCGCGACGTTTCTCGTCGCAATTCTTTCGGAAAGCGGAGTCGTATAGTTTCGCAGTCGCAGTTTTGTTCGAGATAGCCATCCCAGCGTACCAAACCCACCTTAGGGCAGCACCTTTGGTTGCCCAGCTCTGGGTATATTGGGTACGCTTATCAGGTGGAATCAGAACCGTCTCACACCTCCACGTCCGCGCTCGTCTCACGCACGCGGAACACCCACTGGTTGAAAATAACGTCCTCCTCGTTCTCGCCGAATTCCATGTTATCGAAGTTGCGCTGGTCGGGGGTTACGTGGACTAGCTCCCACTTGCCTTGAGCTCTTAGCTGCAAATCCTTGGCGCGGTAGTCGGGGTAGCCGTCGTGTCGCCACATAATAACACACACCCCTCCGGGTTTCGTGACACGCACGAACTCGTCAAGACACTCCGGGTCGTCGACGTAAATCAGCACGCCGTTGCACATCAAGCCGTCGTATTTGTTGCTCGCAAAAGGCCACGGGTATTTCGACATGTCATGCGCCTCGACTTTGTTGTAAATGCCTTTCTTAACCAGGTGCTTCAGCATTCCGGGTGACAGGTCCATGGCGTCGAACTTGGCGGCTTTGTGTCCGCGCGCGCAAATCATGTTCGCCAAAACCCCGGTCCCGGCGCCGACGTCCAACACATCCTTTCCGTGGGGCGGGCAGAACGAAAGAAACGTATCCACGCACGCCTTCGGGGATGCGAAGCCTAGTTTCTCCAGTGAGTCGTGCTCGTACGCATCCGCCCACGTGTCGTACGCGCCCTGGACCTGTTCCTTGGGGGTTTTGAATCGCGAGGACGCGATCTTCTGCCCTTCCAAAGTGGTATCCTCCGCCATCTTGATGGGCGACGCGGGGGACGGCGATTTTTCCGGTGCGCCGGCGCTGGACAACCCAGAGGATTCGCCCCCGATGCTGCACATGGACAACACGGAATCGCTGGTGTGCATCGCGGTCAGTCGCGGTTGCGTTTCCGCCGCGTTCGCGCGTACGGGTTTCGGGACGGTGTTCGACAACGCCGGCATCCGGGACACCGCGTTCGGCGACGCGCCTTTGAGCCGACCGAATTTGTTCAGCGCCGAGCCCGCCAAACCTAAAACCCCAGCCGCGAGCGCCAGGGCCTTTGGAAGCTCTTTCAGTTCCTTCTTACCCTTCCACTTGTTACTTATCTTGGAAGCGAGTAAGCTCACGGACGACAACACCGCAGAGATCGCAGATACACCCTTCAAACGCACGCTTAAGTCCACCGAGCGAGCGCTGCGCATCTCGCCGCTCGCTTCCAGCAGCTTCCTGTAGTACGAGTTTGCGGTGTACACGTTCGTGTTCCCGCCTTGAATTTTGTGTTTCAGTATTTCCCGTATTTCCCTTGTCTGCGCCCCAGAGTCAGGCAAGGTCTTGACCCCGAGTAACACGTTGACAATTGTTTTCGCCTGCAGCTCCGCGATCCGCGGCACCGCGGCGAACCCGAAACACCCGCCCACGAAGTACGCGTCTGGCAAGTTGGGAAGGAAACACCCGAGGTAAAACTCTAACCGGGTTTCGGGTTGCGTGACGTTCGGAGCTCCGTCAACGCTGTTCTTCAAGTAACCGCTTTTCTCCATCTGTTCCCGCAAATACGGGTGCGCGCCCGCGGACAAAGACACGTCGTACCCGGTGCAAAGCACCACGGTGTCGAACGAGCCACTGCTGCCGTCGGCGAAGTCGACGCGGGCGCCGTCCACGGATCGCACGCCCTCGCATTTCACGCGGATCGCGCCGTGCGCGACGAGCGGGTAGAACTCGTCTGACACGACGATTCGGCGGTTCAGCGGCGGGTTGCTTGGTTTCAAGCCGTGTTTTGATAGGCAACCCACTTTCAGTTTGAACGATACGCGTGCAAAAAGGTTGCGCAGCCACAGCGGCGCACTGGCGCCGGCGCCGCACAGCCGCAGCGATTTGCCAAACGCGCCGTGCCGCGTCCACACCCAATCCGGGTCGCTCCTGTAACAAACGGTGGTTGATTTCGAAACGCGGGCCAAGTCAACCGCGATTTCGATGCCGGACGACCCGCCACCGACGATAAGCACGTCCTTGCCGTGGAACGGAGCAGAGTCGTAGTACTCGCTGGAGTGAATCAGTCCGCCGGCGGGGAAGGACGGACCGAACCGTTTCACAAGCCCCGCGGGAAACTTGGGCTTGCCGAGCGCGCCGGTGCACACGATGAGGTGCTCGCACCGGACGACTCGGCCGGTGGATAAAGTGACGATCCAGTCCGTTTGAGTGTGACCATTTTTGGAGTCAGTACCGTCCTTCGATTCAACCGTGTCCTTCACCGCGCTGACCACTTCCACTCCGAGGGAAACTTTGCTGCGCAGGTTGTGTTCCGTCACAAACTTTTCAACGTACCGCTCCACCGCTTTCGCGTCGGGAAAATCCGGAACCCCCGAAGGCCACTCCGTTTCGGACAGCGTAAAGTCGTCCCTGTGCTGCTGCAACCGCACGTTCTTGTAAGTGTGGTTCCACACCCCGCCGACCAGGTCAGTGCGCTCAAACGCGTGCGCGTCTATGCCGTGATCTTGGCAAATCTTCACCACGGTGAGACCCGCGATGCCGCCGCCTATCACGACGACTTGGTGTCGATCACGGTGCGTAGGGGTACTTGTGGTGTTTGCGTTGGGAGGGCACATTCCGTTGGCGTGATTTGCGTGTTAATCAAGTGGTGGCCACGAAGGGAGGTATCGGGACGGATACGGGAGGGTACGCGTGGTTCGACGAGGTGCAGCAGGGCGCTGACGAGGCTCGGAGAAGAGCTGTTTTCGCGGGCCTTCGGGGCAGGGCGGCGTTGGGCGCGGACGCAGGCGCTAACAACGCTTTCGGCACGACCTGAAGTCGCGAGGAAAGGCAGTCAGAGCGCGTACTATCGCACGCACGGGTGGTTTCCGTGAGTTAACGTTGACAGCGGGGTGGCCTCAGCGCTGCGGCTGCGCAGGCGAATGTGTGATGGCCAAATACTTTATCTACCTGTGAAAGGGGGAGTCAAATCGAATAACAACAATAGTGGCCAAAAATCGAGGTTGATATCGATTTGTATGGGCAAACCAGCATGGAAATCGCCTAAAAGATTGCCAAAGAGCTCGTTCTGCTTGCCGCCCCCCCAAAAAGAATAACTTCCGCTTTTTTGGCGGGTACTTCTTTCTCCCGCCGAAGCGGAGAACAATTTTGCGGAAATAAAAATAAAGAAACACTTCCAACAACACATCAACACGTCAACACGGTATTAATACTTCTTTCTCCCGCCGAAGCGCGAGCAATAAAAATAGTCTACATAAAGAATGAATGGCATCCAACGCAACACATCAACACGTCAACACGTCAACGCACCCCATCCGCGTCTCGTTTCACGACGTCGTTCAGGGTTTTCAGCACCTTCCCGTTGGCGTTCCAGAACCCGGATGCAACGGTGTACGGCACGTCGTGGTCCATGCAGAGTTTCTTGACGCGTTGAGATATTTTGGGCAGGTAGTCTCGCGGCATCAAAGGAAACAGGTGGTGTTCTATTTGCAGCTCCAACCCGCCGTAGTACCAGGCAAAAAAACCAGCCTCGATGTTCAGCGTGGTGGTGCATTGAAACCGAAGAAACCCCATTGAAACCGCATCACCGAACTCAAGCATGGGCATCGGGTAGTGGTTCATGTTGAGAATCAGGTGTAACACCCCGCACGTCGCGTTGCTCACGACGAAAAAAGCCACCCGCGCGCGCGACCCGTCCACCGCGAGTAACAACGCCGCGTTGTACAAAACGTACCCAAACATCAACAAAGTGTCCAGTGCTTTTTCTCCGCTCGGCGCTTTTATGATCGATATGACGTGCAGATTCACCCTGCCCACAAAGACGCATATGGGGACGTAGTAAAACGCCTGGAAGTTCACGAAGAACCGCGCGCGCCGCGACAGCTTTTGGGTCATCGAGACGTGCGGGCACAGCACGGGTTCCGACCCGGCGCTTGGGTCGCCTTCCGGCCCAATAACTTGGGTACATGCGTGGTGTTCGCAGTGCTCCTGGTTCCACCACCCCGCGCCGACGCCCCCGATCAGGGTTCCTAACACCGAGCCCAGTTTTTTATCCACCGAAGTGTGCCGCGTCACCGAACGGTGACACGCGTCGTGCGCCAGCAAAAGCGACTGTTGCCAGAACAAACCGAGCGCCGCTGCGCCGAGCACGACCCACTCGCGCCACACGAACGTCAGCCACATCGCGATCCCCAGGATGAGAAGCATGCGGGCCAGTTGGCCAAGCACCGCGCACGCGTTAGACTCGAACGCGCCTTCGTTCCACAGCTCGTCGCGCAACGCCCGGAACGCCGTGGTTTCTCGCGCCGTGGAAGAAGACGTATCAGGGTCGAATTCGTCCCCGTCCCCGACCCCGTCCCCGACCCCGCCGACGTCGAACGCGCGTAGTTTCTTGGTAACCTCCGGGCCGTGAAACGCGTGGAAAACGTCACTCGCATCGCGGCCTCGGTACCTGCGCAGCAACGAAGAACCCCCGGGGTGCGAGTTTACCCAACCCGACACGTCGTGCACGCGGTCGTCGATCACGATGAGCAACCGATCGCCGTGCGTGATTGATTTCGATAGGTCGGTGTTCGTGAATCGTTTCATGGTGTCGTGACGTGGCTCAATCCAGCATGGTGCGTGCGCTTTGTGCGACTACGATGTGCGCGTTACTCGCGATGCAGGTTCGGCCGAAACGCCACGACGTCGCTTCTGACCGACCGACGAAGTGACAATGTACCCGTCCGGTCATCTCCTTTTCCAGGACTTATTCTTTTTGCGGCCACGTTCAACATCGCGCATCGCGACTGATCGCAACCCGAAACGACGAGTTAAGCGGTCTTCTGGTTATGACTCCCCAAAACGGTCCATACATACCCCACCAGATATTTTTTCCTTTTTTTCGTCGTTTTCCTGAACCCACGCCGCCCACCGCGAAAGCGCCCGGCGTCGCCTGGTGTTTAACGCCACGGACTTGGCGAGTCGACGTTTATCAAGTCGAAACGTAACCACGAACGTGTTTCGCCCAAAACACAATCACGAAACACCGACGGGAAGGACGGTTTCACCGAGAGTAGCTGTCGCCGAGTCGAAAATAAGGTTACACTTTTACCGAAAAACTTTCTGAGGAAAGAAACGCGCGCCGTCCGTAGTAATAGACCACCGTAGGTCCCTATTAATGCACTATCGTAGGTCCTGTGACGCGCTCGTCACGATGTATTCATGATGCGTGGAAGCTTTCTTTCAGAACACAAACTCACAGGCGTTCTTGATACTAAAAGAGTCATACCAGTTCTTGATACTAAAACCGTCACACCACCGTTGTTTAATACTCGGCCCAGCCCCCGATTCTTTTCTTCGTGTCACCCGCCGGCGTCGCGCCGGTCGCGACGTACCGGTCCATCAAGTCATCCGTCTTGTCCCGTCGTTCGCCTTTCGCGCGGCGGCCTTCAGGCCCCGTGGCTAAACCTCGGCGGCTTTTCTCGGAAGGACCGTCTCCGTGTGGGGTGTCGTCGCGCGCGCGCTTTTGCGATTGTTTCGCGGCGCCAGCGGGTTTTTCATTCGCGGGTTTTGGTTTCGTGACGGGCGGAGCGCGCTTCTTGGTCTCTTTTTTGAAAGATGGTGTTTTCGTCGTAACGCCCGTCGTAACGCTCGCGACGCCACCATCACTCAGTACCCGCGCAACACCACCGTCAGTACCTCCCGCATCACCCGAAAGCACCCCGCTCGTTTTCTTCTGTTTGTTCGCCCACGGCTTTTTCACCGATGTCTCGTCGCCGTCTTTTTCCCGGGTCCGGCGTTTCTGCCCGCGCGTCTTTTTCCCGTCCTCCGCCGCTTTTCTAGCCAACCCGTCCAGCGCGCTGGCCTCCACCCGATCTCGCTGCGCCTTGTCCAGGGCGTCCCTTCGTCGCTCCAGTTTCCGTACCGCCCGCGCGTCTTCCACCGCGAACTCCACAATAGGCCGGCGCGTCGTTTCGAAGATCGTCGGGTTGTTGTTCAGCTCGCGCAGCGCAACCTGATTGTAAAAAAATAAATGTCAGTCTCGTATGGGCAATCAGGGAGGCGGAATGTGGTGGGTGGGAAATACTTACCAGGGCGTGTTCGTGCTCCGCAAACTCCACGAAACCGATCCCTCGCGACTTCGGGTTCCCCGCCTCGTCGTGCCGGTTCGGGTCGAACAGAAGCTTGGCGTGTAGTACCCGCGGGGTTTGTTTCGTCGCGCGTTGCGTTACCGCGTCGAAAAACACTTTTTTTAGCGCCTTCTGGTCCATCTCGAGTGGCACGTTCCTGACTTGCAAACGAGTCTGTTTTTGTGAAAGAAAAGGGTCAGTCTTGTAAGACCGCGTGTATTACGTAGTTACGATGTAATTACGGGCGGTCAATCGGCCGAGGTGATAACCGTCCGTTCTGGTACGAGTATGGGCAAGCGCAGTGTGTGTCGGATTTGGGAAATACCACGTCATACGTACTTTCGAAATGAAAAAGTTTGGGTTTTTCAGTTTCATCGCCTGTTCCTCCTTGGCGCGCCGTCGTTTTTGAATATCCGTTTGGGAAACCCCGCGAGCCGCGGGGCCTTCTTCGTGCACCACGCCTTCCGACGCGAGGTAAAGGTTCCTGTTGTCCCGTGGGGTGTCTTTGTCCCGGTGCGTCCTGCCGGTCAGTTCTTTCGACCGTTTGGTGGCGAGGTCCGCCGCTTCCGACGCGCTCACGGCGAGCGCAATGGAGAGGCGCCGGCCCGCCATTTTAACGCCGCCCAGTTCCTCCGCCTCCGACGCGGCAACCGCGCTTCGCGCGCCTTTCATTTCGTGGAAATCCACAAACGCGGTTCCCTTAGCTCTACCCGTGGCTTTGTCCATCACGAGCCGGCACGACCTCACCGCGCCGAAAACTCGCATTTTCTCGTACACCTCGTTTTTAGTGCACTCCGCCGGGACGTCGCGGATGAACACGGACGCGCCTCGTATGGGTTCCGCCGGTCGCTTCGACGACCCGAGCAACGGGGGAGGGGCGTCGGAATCGGAATCGGAACCGCCAGCCACCGCGTGTGCTTCTTTCGCCCGCGCAGCAGCTTTCAAATTGTTCTTTTTCTCCCTCTCGGCGATCTTTTCCGCGATTCGTTTTTCCCTCGCCAGCTCCCGCGCCTCTCGCCGCGTTCCCCCGCGCTTCGTGTCCAGCGCCGCGCTCTCCGCTGGGTTCTCCCCAGCGTCGGGGTGGTCCATCACGCGTAACATGACTCGGCGTGTCATGTCGTCGTCTTCCGCGGTGGGGGCGACGACCGGAATTAAGGCCGCCGCGTCGGTGTCGCTGTCAGAGCCTGAGCCGTCATCGGAAGCCGAATCGTCGTCCGATCCGGAGTATACCTTGTCTTCGTCGGAGTCGCTGTCATCCGAAGACGCCTCGTCGCTCTCCGACCCGCTCGACCCGCTCTCCATGTCCTCCGACCCATCAGACCCATCCTCCGACCCGCTCTCCTCGTCCTCCTCGTCACTAACATCCGCCGCCTCCGCCTCCGCCTCCGCCTTCGCCTTCGCCTCCGCGTACGTGTGCTTCGACAGCGCCCAGTCAACGGCGACCGGCCGGCCCGCGATTGAAACGCCGTTCACCAAAGACACGGCTTTCTCGGCGTGCGCCTTTTTCGTGTACGCCGCGAACGCGAACCCTTTGGGTTTCCGGTGAAAGTCCCTCGGGACGGTGAGGTCCCACACGAACCCGGCTTTGCTACACGCGTTTCTTATGTCCTCGTCCGTCGCTTTGAAGTTCAGGTTGCGGATAATAACCCGCCAGCTTTTCGGCTTGGCGCCTTCGCACCCGCCAAGCGCCCTCGCCCATAAAAGGGACGCCGACGCGTGCGAAGTGTTAACTCCCACTTGGCCTTCAGGAGCCGCACCTCCCGAAGACGCACCCAACGCGCCTTCCTTGATCCTCGCCTGCACCTTCTGCTGTTTCCTTTTCCCCACCCCGGGCATGGCGCGGTGCAGCATTGTCACCGCTTTCTGCGCTGCCGTCTCCGACGTGTACACCACGATGACCACGCCGCGCGTCGCGCCGTCGTGCCGCAGCTTCGTTAAGTCCACCACTACCTTCGGCGCCGGGGATAGGATCTCCTCCACGCCCCCGCACTGTCTTGCCAAAGCCATCGCCGCCTCCGGGTCGATGCCGTCGGGCTCGCCGGACAGTTTCAGGCCGGCGATGGCGACGGACCGCGCGGCGCGCTTTGCGACGAGCGCGGGATGCGCCGCGTCGGCTTCGTCGTCGGCGCCTCGCTTGCGTCGTGCGACCCGAGGCGCGCCTGCCACCCCGGGGGCACCACCACCCAGTGGCCTGCCGGACACGGAAACCGCTCCTGTTTTGGGCCGGGAAGCATCAGCGGCTATGGTTTTCGGAGCGTCGCTGTCGCTTTCGGCTCCGCCGTCGTCCACGGCAGACGGGGGCGGATGGTCGTGTTCGCCGCCGCCGCCGCCGCCGGTGGTCGTGCCATCTGCCTTGGTATCGCCCTTCGCGGACGGCTTTTGCTTCGCGATGTCAATAGTCACACACCGCCCGTCGATTTTGTGCGTCTTGCTAAGCCCCACCGCCGCAGCGGCGTCCTCCGCGAGCGCGAACTGCACGAACCCGAACCCCTTGCTCGCGCCTCCCGTGCCTTTCTCCGCCACGATGAACGCTTCCTTGACCGGGCCGATCTCGCCGAACGCGGCTTCCAGGCCGGCGTCGGTGCACGTGTACGGCAAGTTACGCACGAAAACGGTGGTGGGGCCTCCCATCGTGACAACCAAACGACCGGCGCCGGGGTTTCGTCTAGGGGTCGCGCGTGCCTCTCGCTGTGGTAGCAGGACGCGCGACGGGTGAAAGAATGAAAAAAAACGGTCGGTCAAGCATCCTATGAAACTCGTCTATCAAGTGCAACCATCTCATCGCTTCGGCGATCAACTTTGAAAGCAAACACGCGTGCGTTCATTATTTTTTCCGTGCGATTCAGTTGTGCCAGGTTGGATTACACGTATCGTATCGAGCGACACCGACACTTCATCACGCGCAACCCGCTTGAACTCGTCACGATGGCCTCCATGACCATGTCCGCCTCGCTCGTCTCCCAGCGACTCGTCGCCCGCAAGGCCACGGCAAATCGCCGCACGCGTGACGTCCGGGTAAGTGCCTTCCCACGAGTCGCGATCGAGGGAATCTAATCTGATTTGCAAACACACGACAGTCACACGACAAGTAACAGTGCCCGAGATGCACAACCAGACTCAGACTCGGAGACGCACCACGAGACTCTGACCAAACCTCTTTTCGTGTGTCCCCCAACCCCCAGGTCCTCGCCGCGGCTAAGCAAACGAAGCCCAAGGTGATTGGCAAGGCCGCGGAGCTGCGTTTGATCGGCAAAGCCGTGACCGCGCTTGAGGAGCTCGGGCTTCTGGGCATCGCGGACAGCATATCGCTCTCGCAAATCGAAAAAGCTGGTTTGTTGTCGAAAGGCGAAGCCCTCATTTACGACCGAGGCGCGCCGAACACGATTTTCACCCTAGGGTTACTCCTCGCCGCCGCCGGTGCCGGCGCGGTGTACGCCATTCCGGACGACACCGCGGCGCAAATCACGGCGCAGGTACTCGTGGCCGGCGTCGCCGTCATCGGATTCGGCGCCTGCATCAGCGGCTCGAGCCTGCTGAAGAAACTGCAAAACTAAAAGCGCGCGTTTCGATGGAAGCGTGATGTGGGGTTGTACGTGGGGTTGTGTTGGGGTTGTACCTGAATTAAGGCGGTTGGTATGATCATACACCACGAGTTATAATACAACAGACTGAAGTTTAGTCGCACCTAGACCGCGGCACCTAGACCGCTACGCCCCCGGGCCCGGGACCTCGCCGGTTGCGTCGTACCACCGCCCCGCGGTGGGAAGGAAGGTACATTCCGTACCTCCCTTATTTTTGGTGACTCCTGATGTGTTGTTTGTATTTCCGCAACCGTCGTTTCCGAAAAAACGCACCCGCGTCGTCGCCGCGGATGCGTCGTCCGACCGAAACGCGGTGAAGTGTAAGTGCGGCTCCGGAGAGAACCCCACCGACCCGGATTCGCATATCTTCGTGCCGGCCTTGACGAAATCACCGACACTGACGCAAACGCTGCCGGCGTTGACGTGCACGTACTCGACGAACAAATCGCCGCCTCTTCTGTGTTGTTTTTCTCCCTTTTTTAAGGGTGGGTTTTTTTTTGTCCCGGTTGCGATTGTCGACGGCGTCGACGGCGTCGTTGATGGCGTCGCGCCGTCATCAATTTCGTCACAAAAATCACCACCATCAGTCAAAATTTTGAGCATCACGCTGTTCCACTTGAACAGATTCGCAGTCGCGATTCCACTGCAGGTTTCGTCATCCTTGACCGTCACCACACGCGCGTCGGCGACGGCGAGTAAATCCGTCCCGACCGGACACCGAAAATCAATCGCGTGCGTGTTCCCCGCGAAGAAATGCGTCAGGTGTCCGTTTTCGCCTTGCGTACACAGATACGGCCCGCCTTTGAGTGGAAACCGCATTAATTTTGTGTGTGTGTCTTCCGGTGTTGGGTGTTCGCTCCAGTCCTGGACGTCGCTGTCTATTTCCGATGTCGGGTCCGTAAGCGTCGCGGCGTGCAAAATTGCGCGCGGCGGAAGCAGAAGTATGAAAGTCACGCACGCTCGTTCCACGCCTTGCGAACTCACGGTGCGGCCTTGTGTGTGCGCCGTCCCGTCTTTCTTCAAAACCGGGTGGTCGTACACGGTGATGTACGCTACTCGTTGCTTGCCCGTGGCGTTCACCACGGACAACGTCCCGGACTCAGGGTCCACGGCGAGGTCGGGAAACACCGCGCCGCGGTCGTAGTCCCTCAGGTCGATGAGTTCAGACCCAAGCGCCCACGGCACGTTCACCGAATGCGCGATGACGCACCCCGGGCCCGCGTCAGCCACGAAGTTACGAGGCTCCGACGGCACGCACCCAATTCCGTCCGAAACCGAAACTTTCGGAGGTTTCCCTCGCCGCGTAGACCCGCCCTTCGCCCGGCGTCGCATGCTGGCGGGCGCCGACGCGCCTGCGCTACTGGATGTCTCTCGGCGGCTTTTTTCCTTTTCCAAGAATACCGTCAAGGATAAACGTCGATGACGTCGACTCTTGTGCCAGAGCTCGCCGCGTCGCGGGTGATGGCGTCCACCGCGATGGCGTCCAAGGCGGGTTTGGTGATGGGTGGGCGTGCGCCGCGCCCTATGCGGTGTCCCACGCGCGCGGTCGCGACGAGCGCGAGTCGACGCGCCGGTTACGCTTCCACGTCGTGTTCCGCGACGGCGACATCACGACTTGACGTCCCGGACGCCGAGGAGGACGACGAGGATGAGGACGAGCCTGCGAACCGCGAACCCACGCCAGCGGAGCTGGATGCGGAAGCGAGGGTGTTGTTGCAATGGCCTGAGCTCTCAGCGCAGGTCAGGGCGTTCACAGCGACGACGTTGGGGTACCGATCCTGCGATCCCGTGCTTGCGTTAGGCGTCGACTTTGAGGACTCTCAAAGGCTTCTTGACGAAACCTCAGGCGCGGCTGCACTACGGGAATCAGGTTCGTTCCCACGGGAGGTGTTTGTAGGTACGCGGGATATCAGGCCGTGGGTGCTCGGCGCGACACGAGGACGGGTGTTATCCGGTGCGTCCCTGGCGGACATAGCCACCACCGTGAACGCGGGGAACGTCGTGTGGAGGGCGATTTGCGGAAGCACTGTCGAACAAAAAGACGAAAAAACAGACACGCTCGCGTCGCTCAAGCGTCTCGCGATTCCGTTGACTTTACTGGACACCGCTTTGGAGCCCGAAATCGGTCGGTGCGTCACAGTACCCGGTGGCAACGTCAAGGACGAGGCGAGTGATTTGCTGGGAAAAATACGAGAAGAACGCCGGTTGTGCGAACAAGAACTGCGAACTTTGTTACTTGAAAAGGCAAACTACTTGGCGCGCAAAAACTTCGCCGAGCGCGCGCAGGTGGTTTCGAGGCTGGGACGCGAGTGCATACCCATGAAAGCCGGTTCCCAGAATGAGATGGAGGGCGTGGTTTTGGGCGTGTCCGGAACCGGCGCCACGGTGTTCAAGGAACCAATCGAAGCCACGCCCCTGAACAACCGGCTAATGGAACTCGGCGCGGAGGAAGAAGCGGAGGTGGAGTTGATTTTGAAACGGCTCACCTCGTTGGTGATGGGGAGGGACGAGGGAAAGGGCTTGCTCGACGCCACGGAAGCGCTGGCCAGAATCGACCTCGCCAACGCCCGAGCGGAGCACTCGGAGTGGCTCTCCGGGTGCGCCCCGACCTTGTTCGAGGTGAGTCACGCGGGTGCCACGAATAATGTGCAGTCACTTTCGGGAGCCACGAACGCATCGCCCGGAAGTAACTCAACCGTGTTTCTGCCCGGCATGCAGCACCCGCTTTTGTTGCAGCCGCGGTTGACAAAGCTGCCCCGGGGGGGGGAGGTTGGCAAGGACGAGGAGGTTGCTGGGTGGGACGACGCTACGGGGCCGAGCGCGAGCACGGCGGGAGACGATGCACTGGACGATTCGGAGGAAGACGAATCGTCGCGAGTGCAAACGCGCGCCGAGGCCCGGGACGTGGTGCCGGTTGATTTCAATCCGCCGAGCGAAACGCGGCTCGTCGCCATCACCGGCCCGAACACGGGCGGCAAAACCGCATCGTTGAAAGCCTTGGGGCTTTTCCTTCTCATGGCGAGGGCAGGGTTACACCTGCCCACGGACGCAACAAAACAGGCGCGGGTGCCTTGGACATCGCGGGTGCTCGCTGATTTGGGGGACGCGCAGAGTTTGGCACTGGACGGCGGGTTGTCGACGTTTTCCGCGCACCTCACGCGCTTGCGCCGAATTCTCGCCGCCGCCGCGGACACGGCGGACAGCGTGGTCGTGCTTCTTGACGAACCGGGCGGGGGCACGGACCCGGCGGAAGGCGCCGCCCTCGCGGTGGCGGTGCTGAAGGCTTCCGCGAGCCGAGCCGCGCTAACCGTGGCAACGAGCCACTACGAAGAGGTCAAGGCGATGGCGGTGGGAAACGCGGACGAGGTGTTGAGCGTTTCCGAAACCGAAACCGGGGTGGACACAGACGAGATAACTCGAGACCTTTCCTCGAAACACGCGGCGCCGTTTCCGGGCGCCGCGAACGCGGCTGTTGAGTTCGACACGAAAACGCTTCGCCCGACGTACCGTTTGCTGTGGGGCGTTTCTGGCGAGTCCAATGCCCTAGCCGTGGCAAGAGGGCTGGGTTTAGAGGACAGCCTCGCGGACGCGGCGGAACGGCGGTGGCGGCGCAGCCGCGGCGCGAGCGGCGCCGAGCAGGGCGCCGGCGACGGTAAGAGCGTCGCCGGCGAGGACCTCGCGGACTTGGCGGTTGCGCTGAAAAAAGAGCGTGATGTACAGCAGGTTCGCGCGATACAGGCGGCGACCGCGCTGAGTCGCACCAGAGACTTACACGCAGATGTTTTGTCCAGAGGCGCCGCTCGGCTAAACCTACGAACGTCGCTCGCGGTGGAGGCGGCGTTCGAGCGAGGCGTCAAGGGCGCGACGGTCGCAAAAGCAACTCTCGTCGCCGTGGATACCAGGGAGGCGCTTGATTCCGTGGCGGATTTGCTGATGCCTGACGGGTGGATGTTGGACGTACACACGGGAGATGCCGTTCCCGGGCGCCAGCGACGACGACGAAACAAACGACCGGCGTCAGTGGACCCGAAGGAGTCGCGAGACGACAACGGCGTTTCCTTCGACTCTTTCGACTCCTTCGACGACGACACCGTCGCGTGGCTCCCGCGTGTCGGCGCGAAGGTGACGGTGCGGCGAATGGGTGATGCGGAGGCGGAGGTAGTTGAGCTGGATGCAAGCGCGGGAGAGGTAGTGGTGCGCATGGGGAGCATCACCACGCGCGCGCCGCTAACGGGCGTTTCGCCCGTGATGGGCAAGAAATAGATGAGCTCGACTCAGGACTGCAATCCGAAATTATTTAGGAAAACGCATCTTCTCGGAAGCCACGACACAACGACGCGCGCACGACACCCTCACGTATCGCGATGCTCTTCGACGCTGTGCGCGGTGTGATAACTCGCGCGTTCAAGAGAAAGCGCGATACTCACGACTGCGAGGCCATCCCCGGCCTTCTCGATGACATCGTCGTCACGCACGTTCTCAGATCTGAACATTACGACGACCCCGCAGATCTCGCACGGCTCCGAGTGGTGAGCCATTCGATGCGCGAGGCGGTGGCAGATACGGGGCTTCGGCTTGAAGAGATTGATGTGCAGAAGGCCGTGATGATCGGATGTTTAAGCGCACTGAGGCGCTTGCATCGGTGTGGTCGTCTGTCGAGGAAAGAACGCCTGTGCGAGGCAGCGGCGAGGACTGGACAGCTCGAAGAGCTGAAGTTGTTGCGCGCGGACGGCTGCCCGTGGGACGCGTATACGTGCGCGGTCGCGGCGCTGGGCGGGCACATGGAGTTGCTGCAGTGGTTGCACGCGAACGGATGCCCACGGGATGCGAACACGTGCACGTGGGCGGCGGAGTACGGGCACTTCGAGATGCTGCAGTGGGCGCACGCGAACGGCTGTCCGTGGGACGAGAACACGTGCGCGGTCGCGGCACTGGGCGGGGGACATGGAGATGCTGCAGTGGTTGCACGCTAACGGCTGCCCAGTGGACGAGGGAACGTGTTTCTCCGCGGCGTTTTCTGTAGACCTCGAGGTGCTGCAGTGGGCGCACGCGAACGGATGCCCATGGGATGCGAACACGTGCACGTGGGCGGCGGAGTACGGGCACTTCGAGATGCTGCAGTGGTTGCGCATAAACGGCTGCCCGTGGGACGAGGAGACGTGCGCAAACGCGGGGCGTGGAGGGGAACTGGAAGTGCTGCAGTGGTTGCGCGCGAACGGCTGCCCGTGGGACGAGGGGACGTGCGAGTGGCGGCGTTTGGTGATAACCTTGAGTTGCTGCAGTGGGCACGTGCAAACGGCTGCCCGTGGAACCAGAAAACGTGCGGAAAGGCAGCGTTGAGAGGACACCTCGATGTGCTGCAGTGGGCACGCGCGAATGGGTGCCCGTGGGATGCGGAGACGTGCGCGCACGCGGCGTGGCACGGGCACCTCGATGTGCTGCAGTGGGCGCGCGCAAACGGCTGTCCGTGGGACGAGAGGACGCTCGCGCTGGCGTCGGCGAATTCGCACTTCAAGGTGGTTGAATGGGCAGTAGCGAACGGCGCACCGGTCGCCAGCGACTCCGATGAGGACTCAGATGAGGACTCCGATGAGGACTCCGATGAGGACTCCGATGAGGACTCCGATGAGGACTCCGATGAGGACTCAGATGAGGACTCAGACGAAACACTGGGCCCATGAGACTAGGAAGGTTGAGATGGACGACGTAGGACGCGTAATGGATGATGAACGCGTAATAGATGGCGAACGAGACGAGACGAGACGAGACGAGACGAGACGAGACGAGACGAACGAGACGAGACGAGACGAGACGAACGAGACGAGACGAGACGAAAAATAAAACGCGTTTGTGTGATAATAAATACATCCCGCTCACGCGACGCTCATCGCCTTCCACTCCCGTGCCGCGGCTTCCAGCAGCTTAACGCCGTTCCCATCCGGGTCGCCGTTCGCCAGCGTTTCCGGGGTCACCGTGGCGGGAGGCTGGAACAACGTCGCGTCGTTCTCTGCGTCCCGATCGAAATCCGCAACCACCAAAGCTTTCCCCGCAATCTCCAAAAGCCAAGCCTCCGGATCCGCCGCGATTGGCGCCAGCGTCGCCGCCGAACGCGCGCGGTACTCGAGCCTCACCCCAGCGGAAGATGCGAACAAAACACAAAGCAAGTGTTCCCCGTCCCACGTCACCGCGGCGAACCGTTCGCACGCCGCGAGGGAAGGGCCTAGGGCGTACCCGCCGCACTTGGCGAACGGCGTAGCGCGGTTTCGCGCGGGCGCGGCGCGAGGGTTCTTTTTAAAACCCGAACCGGTTTCGGTTTCGGTTGTTTCCTCCGCGCTCATCGCCGCGACTGCGACTAAAAGAACCGCCCTTTGGCGATCCGGCGCATCCAACACTCGCGACGCGCTGGACGGTTCAGGCAAACAATACCCCTCCCGTCGCGCCGCGCAAAGGTCCACCGTACACCCAAACTCGAAGGAAAAAGGTGTAGAACACCAAAGCGCGTCGAACTCGTTTGGTTTGTGTCGCAGCGAACCGTCGGCGCGCAACAGGTGCGACGGCGGAATTTTGTACGCAAAACACCGCAGCGCGGGTTGCGCGTCGCCGTGTTGGTTCGTTTGTCCGTTTTGGTTTTCTGTTCCGCTTTGCGGTGTCGGGTACGTAACCACTGGTCTCAACGCGACCTGTCCAAACCCACCAACCCTTACCTCAATCTCAACAAAGCACTCCTCATCCACCCCAACGCCCGACCGCGAAACGGTTTGCCCGACGTGCCCCGCGTTTCCCGGAACCGACGCGAAGCCTGCGCCGCCGTCGGCGCCGACGCCCGGGACGCCAACCACGTCACGCGCCCGGGACGCGGCTTTGGCCTTCGCGCTGTCCCCGCCAAGTTCCAGCACCACGGAAGCCGCCCCGTTGGCGAACACACACGGGCCGTGCGTCCCCACAACAAGCGTCCCCGCCAAACCGGACGCCCCAGAGGCGCCCGCTTCGTTTGACGCCGGCGGCGCGACGCACCGAAACACGACGCGCGCGGTTCGCGTTTGCGGAAACGCCACGTGTGACCCCTCGATCCACACCGGGTCGCAAGGGCCGGTAAGGGGCGTGGGGCCGGAGGATAGGTTTTGTGTTTTTAAGCCTGTTTCAAGAGAATAACGTGGTGTCGCCACTGTGTTCAATGGTGTGTCGTTTTTCGGTCCCAAATTTCGGTCCCGGCGGTCCGCCCTGGCCACGGACAAAGTCGCCGCCTCGGCGCCGTTTCTCGCCGAGACAAGCGTCGCGAAATCAGCGCTTTGCGCCGCCGCAGAATTTCCCGCTTCCCGCGTTGCCAAGACAGTCTCGCCCGACACATACCTTCGTGCGGAACTCGTGCCGTCAGAAGAGAGCAGGTGCGCGAGCATAACAGGCGGCGGCACAAGGGTGGGGCGCGATGCGGAATCGGAGAACGAATCGGGAATCAACGAGTTTCCAGCGTTTGCAAGCGACGCGTTTCGCAGCCTTTGCGCGAGGTGTCGCGCGCGCGAGGTCAGCGCCGGCCCGGCGCTCTCCTCGAACCCGCCGCTTCGCAAAGCCCCCTCAAGCAACGCACTCAGGGTTGGAGACAGCGACGGGCACCGGTTTCCAAGAAGCTCGACGCACGCCAGCCCAACAGCGCACGTGGCTTCGGGGGAAACGTGAGAAAGTTCCGAGGACGTGTCATTCGAACCGGTTTTTCCAAACATGGACCCCGCCGTTCTCTGCGCCGCCGCGTTTTGAACCCTCCGCGCCCGGAACGCGGCGCCGCCTGAAACAAGCGCCTCTACCATTTCAATCACGACCGGTCCGTGAGGCCCGCCTTTTGACCCAGCCGCGCGCTCGCGTGCGCGTGATAAGTTTTCGTCACCCGAATCGTCTGGGAAATTTTCGTTTGGGAAATCCAAGTGCGCGCACGCGACGTACGCCACGCTCGCCGACGCGGCGTCGTCCGCTAAACCGCTTTTCTGCGCCAAAACGGTTTCCTGCACCAGCGCTGCTAGCACTCGTTGCGCTGCGGCGTGCACTCCAGGCGCTTCCGGACGCTTGGCTTCCGCAACAGCGACCCTGGTCGCCGCACACAGGTGCGCGATCAAGCGCGTGGCGGAGTCGCACGCCGCCCGCCGCCCGCCCGTCGCGCTCGTCGGCCACAGCGCCGCGCGCCGCAGCGTCGCCGCCGCTTCCAGCGCGACTTGACACCACCCCGCGTTTCGTTCCGCCTGCTTTTCTTTTTCGTGCGCAAACCCGTGTTTCAAGCCCGGCCGCAAACGGAGCACCGCCTCCACCGCGCACACCGCGAGTTCCTCGCGGAACTGTGGCGCGCGCGCGATCGCGACGGCGCGCGCGGCGTCTCGGTACAGTTTGTGTACCGCGCGAGCCGTGTCACCCGCTTGTTGCGTTTTCTTTGATGCTTTCGAGCTCGACCACATGGCCGTTCCGTTGGTGGTCCCAAACGTCGAATCGTTTGTCAAATCGGGGTCGATAACGCACGCATTCGCGGCGCGTTCCGCCGCGAACACAGCGCGCTCCGCGGCAACCCGGGAGACGCAATCATCCACCATCAACCCGCCGATGATCTCGCCGAGCGGGGTCATCACCACGATCGCCTCCGGGTGCGTTCGCAAGGACGCGTGCGTGGTGAGCGCGCGCGCCGTGATTGCGACCCGCGCGTCCCGCGCGTTTGGCAAACCCCGCTTGCATTCCGTCACCAAAACGCGAATCGCCCTTAGCGGCTGCGAAATAGGCATCGAGGGCAGGGCATCCGCCACGGCGAGAAGAAAGGAGGCACACGACAACGGCGCGATGGCGCCACCCGCCCGCCGGGGTAAACGAGGCGTTTCCCTGGGTAACTCCTTGCCCGGTTTTTTGGCGGTTTCTTTTTCGGTTTTGGTAGTTGTGTTCGTGTCGTCTCCGAGGTGGAGGTGTCCAATCTCTGGAAGGGTCGTTTTTGACGTCACGACAGGCGCTACAGATTGCTTTTTCGTCTTACCCTTGCCGTCGAAAGCCTCACGCGCGACGACCGCATCCAAAGTTACCCGCGCCGCGATTTGTGCGTCGTCGTTCAGCTCGGGAACCGCGTTCGACGCCACCTGAGTGTTACAAAAAGAGTCAGTCCCGTATGGGCAATCGCAGAGGCGGAATGTGGTGATTGGGAAAGGCCCTTACCACCGAGAAAAGCGCGCTCGACCCTGTTTGGACCCAGTCCAAAGGCATTGACTGTTTGGGCAGGCACCCGGAGAGCGCCAGTAACCCAGCGCCGCCCGCGAGCGCGCAAATAGGGTCGATCCCGCGACCGCGGTGCGGCCCGTTTTGCGAAGCGAGTGGGCGAAGAAGCGCCTCGCCGACGTAATCGGCGCCCGCGGCGGCGAGTTTATAAAGCTCGTCACGTGCGCCGTCTCCGTCCTCCGCCAAACGCACCACGCCGCCGGCGTCGTCAAACCGGCGCGCGCGTGCGGCGTCGCGAAGTCTGGAGAGCTCGGAAACGTGCGAAACGTGAGAAGAGGACAGTGGGTTTGGCTTTGTCTGTTTCGTTGGGGACGTTACAGGCGACAAAGAAGTTGACCCAGAAGACGTTTCGCGAAAACCGCCGCCCGTCGCGTGTTCCAGCGCCGCGCAAAGCGCCGTGACCAGCGCGCCCGCCGCGATTGCTTTGTCATTTTGCGGAAGCCTCGTTGCTCTTTGCGCTAAGTTCTTGGCCCGGGCGACGATCCTCATGGTGACGTCTAGACGAACCGCCGCCAGCGTCGGTGACAACGCACCGGAAGGGTCGTCGCCACAAGTGGGGGTCGCCACTCCTCGCGCAACCACGCCGTCGCCGTCGGCGCTATACATGGCGCACCCGCCATCTCCCCGCAAATCGGTCTGCGCGGAAACCGCGGAAGCCCCGATTTCGCCACCAAGCGTGAACACCGGGCCGGTGTACGTGCCGTGCGCATCGGGGTCCCTTGCGTGCGCGGCGAGCATTCTGGGCACCGTGGGGTGCGCGTCGCCGAGCGCCGGCCCCAGAAGCAGCGCTAGGGCGTTGAACGCCACTGCCACGACGGGGTCGGGCGCGCCGGCGTCCTCGGCGACGACGGCTATTCGTCGCCAGAGCTCGACGGCGAAAAGCGCGCCGGCGCCTCGCGCGCCTGTCGCGTCCGCGTTTTGCGGTGCGTACTGCACCAGCCGCTCGATGCCGTCGAGGCGGGATAAACACGCCCCACACGCGACAATCGCGGCGACTCGCGTCGCCGTTTCCGTTTCAGAAACGCTTCCGTTTTCGTTGGAGACCAACTTCACGACCCGCTCGCACTCGCGCCACAAAACAACCGCGCCTATCCGTGGAGGCGCCAGGGCCAGAATTCTGAAGTGATTTCGGGTGCGCTGTGACGACCCGCCACCGATTGACGTGGCGGGCGGGTCGTTGGAACCGAGGCACGCGCTCGCGCGTAACCCGGTGACTTTGCGTTCCGCGATACCTAATCGAATCGTCTCCGCCAACACGGGCTCATCCGCCGGCGCGTACGCGCCGACTTCCCGTAGAATCTCAAACGCCAGCCGTGTTTGCTCAGCCGTACTGCCTTCCCGTCGGAACACCCCCAAACAAAGCGGCTGCACCAGCCAGTCCACGTTATATTTCCGTAACCGGCGCGCGTCAATCACGGCTCGCAAAAATATCTCCTTCCTCGCGCTCGCGGCGGCGACCATTTTCTTCGTCGCGGGTTTCGGCCCATCCTTCGTGATCTGCGGCGGCGCGGATGGCGCGAGAATCTCGGTTCGGATTTGGGACGGCGTGGATACCCCGAGGGGGTGGTTTTGGTGCAAAGCGTCCTCCAACGAACCCATCACAAGTGCCAAGGTCTTTCTAATGGGGCTACCCACCACCGCTGTTGGTCTAATCTAAGTGCGCTATTGCTAATTGAATCGTTGCGTTCCACGAAAACCGAACGACGAAAACCGAATCGATGCCGTGAACGGCTTTAGTTCGTAGAGCTCTTGCGCGCGGCGCAGTACCCGTCGTACACGAACAACACGCTGCCCACCACGAACAGCCCGTTTCCGGTGTTGTACAAATCGCTCCAGACCTGTGAACCGGGGGTATCCCCGGAAGTCCCGAGCCCGCCCGCGAAAAAGCAACAACTCCCTAAAAGGTACAGCAACGAGCCGAGAAGGTACGGCGCGGGGCGCACGCACGGCGCGGGGCGCACGAGTTTTTTGGCGTCACTACCCTCAGGCGCGAGAAAATTGCCGTCGCGCATAAACCAGCACCTGCGCCGCGTGGGAAACAGTGCGAGACGAAGACTGTGTGATGAAGCGGGAGATGGCAAGTTTCAGCATTGCGTTTCCACTTTCCAGTGCGAGTGTTGAATGTTTCGTTTCTTATTTCAGTATTTTTTAGGTCTCTCCCCGCCTACGTCGACGTCCTGGACGGCGACGGCGGCGCCTGTGGTAAGCGGGAGATGGCAAATTCAGCATTGCGTTTCCAGTGAGAGTGTTAGCATTTCGATTTCTATTTTACAGTATTTTTCAGGTGCCTCTCCCCCGCCTATGTCGACGTCCTCGACGGCGGCGACTCCGCGGCGACCACGACGGCCGCATCAGGCTCCGGCGCTGGAGTGGAAGAACCGGGTAACACTTGCGGTGACCGAAGCCTGCTGGGGTCGAACGGAAGCATTTTAACCGCGCCGCCGCCACCGCCGCAACATCCTTTTTCGCACGCTGCCGGCGTTTCCACCAGCTCCACGTCGCCGGATCCCACGCGATCATCGGACGCGTTGAGCAGCCCGACTTTATCAATCGACTTTTCATTGACATCATTGACATTTGCGTCGTCTCTTAGTACCGCGCGACCGCGCCCGCCGAAGAGGCTGAAGAACCACGCCCCCGAGACGGCGCTCCCTGGCTTTTCGCCGGCGGCGTCCGCGTTCGCGGCCGCGTGGTTTTTCGCCCCCGGGTCCTCCGACCGCAACACGGTCATGCCGTTCAGAATCACCACCAGCGCGGTTCCGACGTCCGCCACCACGGCGACCGCCAACCCGGTGACCCCCGCCAGGGAAAGCGCAAGCACCAGCGTCTTTGCAATCACGGAAAACGCGATGTTCTGCCGAATCTTGGAAACGCACTCGCGCCCCAACTCAATCGTTTCCGCGAGTCTCTGCAAGTCGTTCGTGAGCAGCGCGACGTCGGCGGTTTCCATCGCCGCCGCGGCGCCCGCGACGCCCATGGCGACGCCGATATCCGCCGCGCCGAGCGCGGGGGCGTCGTTGATGCCGTCGCCCACCATCGCAAGCGCGCGCCTTGGGACGAACCGTCTTCGAAGCTTGCCGAACCGTGACGTATCCGCGCGCCACGCTTTGTCCAACGACTCGACTTCGCTCGCGACGAAGCGCATTTTCTGTTCGGGAGTCATGCCGTAGTGCGTATCCCTCTGCGCAATCCCGCACAGCGCCGCCACCCGTAGGGCGCTGCCTTCGTTGTCTCCAGTCAGCATCACCACCTCCACGCCCATTCCCCGTAACCGCGCCGTCGCCGCGGGCGAGGTCAAACGCAACGAGTCTTCGCACCGCAACGCCCCGGCCACGGCGCCGTCCACGCCCACCCACACCGCCGTGGCGCCGCCTTTCTCCCAGGAATCAACAGCCTTGGCGAGTGCCTTGTCACCCGCGCGCCACCCCCTGCGCTTGGCGAGCGCAGGCCCGCCCACTTCTATTTGCCGGCCGTCCACCGTTGCGACCGCGCCTTCGCCGGGGAGAATTGAAAAGTCGGACACCGCGCATTGCTTCGCCGCTACGCGCACCGCCGCGCCCGAACCCGCCAAAACGGCTTGGGCCACCGGGTGCGACGCTCTGGTTTCAAGCGCGCACGCCCATCGAAGCAGCGCACCCGCGCTGAGCGCCGGTCGAGGAACACCCCCCTCGATGAAAACGGGGCTCGCCAGAAGAACTTCAGTCAACGCGAACCGCCCTTCCGTGAGCGTGCCTGTTTTATCCACGCACACCACCGCGCACTTGCCCAAGTTTTCGAGGTGCGCGCTTCCTTTGATGAGCATGCCCCGGCGCGCGGCTTTGGTGAGCCCGCACACGGAGACCACCGGTGTGCTCAGTACTAACGCACACGGACACGCCACGACGAGCAACACGCACGCCAGGTACACGTACCGCGGCCCTTCCGCGTTTGCGAAGATGTACGGGGTCGTGGCAATTAGAAACGCGACGAGCACGACTACGGGGGTGTAGTGTTTCGCGAACGTTTCCACGGCTCGCTCCGAGTTGGACCGCGCTGCCTGCGCTTCCTCCACCAGCCGAACTAAGCGCGAAACCGCGCTGTCGTTGCTTATCGCGGTTACCCTGATTTCAAGCGCGCCTGCCTGGTTCGTTGTGCCTCCGAAAACCAGTGCGCCCGGGGTTTTGGAAACCGGCACGCTCTCGCCGGTGAGCGCCGCTTCGTTCACCGCGCTCGTCCCCACGGTCACCACGCCGTCCACCGGAATTTGGTCCCCCGGCCGTACAAGCACGGTTTCCCCCACGGTAATGTCCTCCACCGGGACCTCCGTTTCAGGAGAACTCAGCCTTCTTGCGGACTGAGGCCGCAACGCCAACACGGCGCCCATCGCGACGCTCGCTTCGCCCATCGCGCGCTCCTCGAGCCACTCGCTAACGCCGAAAAGCGCCACAACCGCGGCGCCTTCGCCGTAATACCCCAAGCCGCACGCGCCCAGGACGGACAGGGTCATCAGCGTGTTGATGTCCACCACGTAGTTTCGCAGGGACCCGAAGGCTTTCGCCGCGATGCTGGGCAAACCTACTATGATGCCGACGATCGCGACGTACTTGGTGTCCCTTAACGATTTGTGAAGCGCGCTTAACAGCGAGATGGCTAAACAAACACACGCGATTTGAGTGGTGAGGGGAGGTAACGACCCCGGGGGAAACGTGTTTTTCGTGGCCGTAACCACACGACTCCAAGCTGATTTTTTCTCATAAGGTGCCACGCTGGTTGGCACTCCGTCCTCGCCGATATCGACCGCCGTGTGCGCGGTCGGCGCGAACTTTTGCCGCGCCAGGCTGGCGTGAAGCCGCGCCGCGTTCAGCGCGTCCACGATTTGCGACGCACTGATCGTGTTCGACGCGTGTTCCACCAGCACTGTTTTCGTGGGGACGATGACCTTCACGGACCTTATACCCGGTTTTTTATCCAGAATCGAATGAATCAGCGGCACTTCGCTGGGACAGCAAATGCCATTGACTTTAAGGCGCGTGTGCGTGCTTGGCTCGGCGCCGCCGGCGTGTTCCAAAAGAACCGCATCCGCGAGCGCTCTTTTATGGTCCAATTGTCCCTCAGAGTGCGTTGACTTGTCCGGTGTATTTCTTGCGAGCGGCATGTACCTCCCTCCCCCGAACTCAGTTTTTTGGCCGCTCGTCGACGCCGTTTGCGGTCCCGTTCCCACCCTCTGTCGAATCAAATCCAACCCTCCATGGTCCACAAGAGAAGCCCCCCGGTTGTGCCCCGGGGCGCCACCGCAATCGCCGCCGCAGTCTGCCACCGCGTCGTCCACCACGTGTATCAAACGGCCGTTCACGATGAAGTCGAAGTGGTCGCCGTGGCGCACGGCGTCGACTTGGTTTCGTAGAAAAAAAATGCGCGCCTCGTCAGCTTCAGTGGGCAAACCAAGCGCGGTGACCTGGGCATCGCTCAACGCGACGCCGCGTTCTCGTACCGGGCGCGACGTATCCACCGGCACCACCGCGGTTTGCCAACCCCCGTCAGGAGCGCGCACCACGAGCTGGCCTTCGATGAGGAACGCTTCGCGAACACCACCGCCTTGGCCTTGGCCTTGTGACGACGCGCCAGATCTGAGACGGAGCGCGGTCGGGTCAACACAGATGCCTTGGTCGGTACACGGCGACGCCGTGCCACAAGCGGAGCATTCTTCAAATCCGCCAACCGCGTCGCCTCCGTGCGCCACTCCGTGTGGGAGTGACGACATGGCGCGCGTCGAAGCAACGCGCGGGGTGGTTTGAGGAGGGGAGAGGATAGGGTTTAGAGGTTTCGAAAAGCGTTTGAAAGCAACGCTATTCTGCGCTGCGCTCAGCAATAACAAAATGGCTTGTTTTGCCACCCTCGCGCACGCAGATTACGCGCGCGCGGTCGCGTGGCGCTCGTTGGTGGTGGTGGAGGAGGGCCCCGGGGACGCGAAAATGGGCGGTCCTATGTCCGGAAGCAAGCCCCCGTTGGCGCCGGAGAAAGGCGTGTTCCCTCTGGATCACTTCGGGGAGTGTAAGGAGGTGATGCGGACGTACCTTGCTTGTTTGTCCAAACACGGCGACGACGCGGGTCGGTGTCGTGACGTGTCCAAGCGATACCTGGAGTGCCGCATGGAGCGGGAGCTCATGGCGAAACAGGACTTGACCGAGCTGGGTTTTGGAACCACCGACACCAAGGAGGCAGCACGGGACACGCGTAAACAGAAAACAGCGCAGACGCAGAGAGCGGATGCGAAGGCCTCCGGATTCGTGGGCGGGGTGAAATCGGCAAAGGCGTTCACGGCGAGCCGAACGACCGAGCCGTGACGACGCGGGGTAGAAACACACGCAACTAATAAGAACACTCCCACACGAACAACGCGAATAAAACAGCACAGGCCACGTACGTATCATGACTAACAAGGGGGCACGTATGTATCACCGCTAATAAGAACACTCCCGCGCGGATAAAGTGTCACGCTAAAAACGCAAACGGGTCGTCGTCGGGTTTCCCAGGCTCCGCTACACTCGCTTCGGGCGCGAAGGCGACGAAACTTCCGGAATCGAGTCTGGCCAAACCGGCATCCGAGTCGACAGCCCCGAAATCGCCGGTCCCGAAATTGTCGGACAAAGCAGAGGAAGGCGCCAAATCAAACAAAGAAGAGTTGTCGAACCCGGCAAAGACGTCGCGTTTGTTGGCGTTTCCGCTCGCCGCGACGGGCGACGCGACCGAAACCGAGACGAAGAAATCGGAATCCGGCTTCGTCGGCGACCCCACCGGCGACGTCACGACCGGCGATGTCACCGTCGGCACGACGAGTGGCGCGGGTAACGCGGCGAAGGGGTCGTTACCCATTGTTTGTTTCGCGATTTCGATTCTTTTCGCGTCTTGGTTTCGGTTCGGCAAACGAAACGCCCGCACCGCAGAGCTTGTCATGCCCTCCTTTTTTTTCATCCCCGCCACCTTCGCCGATAGCTCTGCGGACTCGTCGCGCATCAGCCTCGCCGCGACAGCCGCGGCTGCAGGTCGATCCCCACCAAACGCGTCCACAAACACCAAAGAGTTTCCCCCAAGGGGTACGTATTTAGAGCCCGGAATGAAACACGTCCCGGTCACCAGCGCGAGCGTCGCGTCGTGTCGCCCCGCGACTTCCGCGAGATGCGTCACCTTCCACTTGGCCGGGTCGTCGCCGTTTCGGGTGCGCAGCGAGTTGAATCTCTGTTCGCCGCGGTACAAGTGGTCCAACGTCTGGACGTGCCGCGCGAGTTCGGGGTACGAAAACGCAAACTGGGAAGCGAACGCGCCGTCGGCGTCGGCGTTCGTTTCGCACGCGTTGCGCATCTCCAAAAGCGCGCAGTAGCACTGCAAACGGAAAGGCTCGCCGCTGCGCAGCGCCGCGGTGGCGAGCGCGGACACCGCGGCGGCGCGAACGGTCCAGTGCGCCGATGTAAGCGCGGCGCGCGTAAGGGTCGCGACAGCGGCGGCGAGGGGTGGGTTTCTGGACGCCGCGGTCGCCGAGGTTCCGGGGACGAGCGAAGGCTGGGTTTCGCGGAGTGAAGGAGTGTCGCCGGCATCACCGGCACCGGAAAGGCGCCCTTCTCCGTACATCCTGGAACGCACCACCGCGCGCGCGGTGCACTCTTGTTCCGAAATCCACGCGTACTCGCCGGTGTTGAAGTTTACGTTTTCGCCGAGGTGCCAAATCAGCGAGGTTTGAAGCTCGCGCGCGTCCGCCAAACGCGCGTGCGCTAGCAGACGCGACGTCGTGCGCAGCACTTGTTCCCGTCCGAGGCCTGACACGCTCGCCCGTTGCGCCTGGTGCAGCGCATCAGTGACGCACTTTGGGTTCACGGACTGCGGCCCAGAGGCGACTACTTCCACTAAGCAATCCAGGGTCATCGCCAACCACGCGTTTCGGGAATTCGCGACGTTTGGGTTTTGAGACGCCGCGGTTGCCGAACCGCACGCCGCGACCGTGGCGCTTCTTCGCGCCAGGGCGGATAGCAAACGCGACTGCGCGTCGCACCCGCACCAGGTTTCGGAAATTGTCCCTCCACGAGAATTTCCGGACCGCCCGGTACACGTAACTCCACCGCCGACGAGCGACTCCCCGGACGCGAGCGCGAACGCGTGGTAGGCTTCGAACGTTTCAAACCGGGAGCTGCCACTCAACGCGGCGCGCGCTTTGTCCCCCGCGTCCGCGTGGCTCCGCGGCGTCTGCAGCCACAGCGTCGCGCGCAGCGCCTCGACGCGCACACCGGGTGGCACTGTTGTAAGGTCGGCGACCCTTCGCACTGCGTCTGCCAGGGCGGCAATCGCGGTATCCGCCTCGCTAGAGGCGGCCCCGGGTGCCGCGCCGGAGGTGGCTAAACTCGCGCACCTCGCTTCGCCGAGCGCCGCCGCCGCGCGACACGCCGCGGCGCGTGTCACGTTGTATCGCCGCGCTGTCGCCCCCCCCCCGTCCAGGCCGAGAAGCACCGCGCTAGTCACTACCTTCGCGGAAGAAACAATCACGTCGAACCCGTCGTGTTCCGACCCCCCAGAAGAGTCACCCACGCACGCGTTCCACGCGGCGGCGCGAGCCCGCGCGCCGCGTTTGTTCGCGGGCGCGTCCCCCGCGAAAACCCCCGTGACCGCGGCGAGCGCGACGCGAGGCATGGCGAACACCGATACCGAATTTGGTGGTGTGCTCGTTGCGGTACTGGTGAAAGCGACACCGCCGCGGGCGTTCGCCACGGCCATCGCCCTCGCCGCCGCCGCCGCCCTCGCCGCCGCCCTCGCCGCGACGCGCAGCGCCGCTTTCAGTAAATCCAAAAAAGGCTTGGCGTCGTTTGAACAACGGGCTCGCTCTTGTTCGCTAAGCGTCTCGACGTCATCCGCGTCCGCCGCGAGCCGCCCCGCGAGCGCGCCGCACGCACGCATGGCGAGCGCGGCGGTGGCTGTGTCGTTAAGTTTAGGTGCCGTTGCGTACTTAACCCTCGCCCTGCTTTCGCTCGCCCGCGCCGCTTTGACCGCCGCGGCGCGCGCTTTCTCGTCGGGCGCGCTCGCGACGGATTCGTTCCAAACCCGGCGCGATTCCAAAACACAAACCAGGTCCTTTATGAAAGGCGACAGCGCGCGTGCTGCGGTTTGATGCGCGGCGTGCGGCGTGTCTGTTGTGCCACTCCTGGTGCCACTCCTGGTGTCCGCAGTAGCCGCGAGTGCCAAAACGCCACTCCAGGCGAGCCGCGCCGCGATTGCGTCGGTTGACCGCGCGCCAAACGCGACCGCCGCCGGCGACAACAGAGTTGCCTGGTCCCCTTTTGATGCGTTTTGCGCATCCCCCAGACGAAGACTCGCACCCAGTACCGCTCTCGCGCCCGCGTCCACGGAGCCATCGGTTGATGCGCTGCTGCCGAATATCGATTTCAGTTTCAAACCGCCGGCGTCTCGCGGCTGCGTCCCCGCGCGCAGCGCGTTTGCAAACGCGCCGAGCGCGCTTGTCGTCGCCGTTTTCGCCTCCCCGATACCAGCCCTGGCGGCAGCCACCAGGGCTCTGGCCGCGAGAATTTGCCGCGCGCCGTGCTTGGCGTGCGCGATGGACGCGTCCTCGGAAAGGCGGTCGATTAAGGCTACCGCGCCCGGCGCATCGCCGACGAACATTGCGCACCCGTACCGCTCCACCGAACGTTGCACGAAATAATAAACGTACCGCACCACGAAGCGATCCCACGACCCCGCGTCATTTAGCATCTGACACAGGGTTTCCAACGACGTTAGGGACGGTACGTCGTACGCGGCGAGACACGGCAACACGCGGCCTAGGAGATCCTTTCCCGCTGTTTTCGGTGCGCCAGGACCTGCCAGAGCCGCGAGCTCGTGTTCCAACGTCCCGAGGGACGCGACGGGGACGGCATTCGATTTGTCCCCGTGAGGTGCTGGGCCCTTCGCGAGCCAGGACTGGATGTACGCCGAAGGCGGAGGGGGGAGGGGGGGGAGGGACACTGGCGAGGATGGGCTCGGGGGGGGGGACGCCATTCCTCCCCGGAAGCGTCGCCCCGCGGGCGCTAGTGGCTTCACATTCTGCATTTCACGAATGAAGTCGTTGTTCGACAAAAGCAGCCGAAAGAATTTCAAAAGAGAGAGAACGTTCAAGCGTCACCGCTGAGAAGAGAGTGAAACCGGAGCTTGACCGTAACTTTGATCGTGGATTTCGCGAGAAAAATTAAATGTCGCGGGCGGGCTCGCGTCGTCACACCCGATAGCGCTTGGGGGAACGCGCTTGGCGAGATGGGTCTTTTCTCGCCGCTGAAGCAGAAGTTTTCTCGGCGTCGGGACACCGCGGTGGTGGAGGAGGAGGAGGCTGGAGGCACCGAGACCACACCTTTGCTCAGCGCTTTCGACGGTACGCACATTCCACTTGTTGCCCCGCGTGGTGTTACACACCGTGAAAAGTACATTGAGATCCTCGGCCGATGTCCCCCCCGATTCTCCTCACGACACGCACACCGCGAGTTGTTTCTGACACACCTTCCCGTCCCTGCCCTTGTTGTCACCCGGAAAAAACAAACAGCCGTGGCGAGCCGTGACCCGTTCCTCGATAACTGCAAGTTCGCGTTGATTTTGCTAATAGGGGTTGGCCACGGTTTGCAGTGGCTTTTGGCGATGGAGGACGCGCGCGTCGGGCGGGGTTGGTGCGACGTTGGGGGCGCGCCTTCTGGTGATTCCACCACCGTCGCCGGTCACGTAGTGGAGTTTGCCACCGCAGCCAAAACCTCCGCGCTCGCGGTACTCCCGTTGCGAGCCTTGTACGTCTGGAGCAACGCAATTGCGATTCCCATGTTCGCCGTGTTGAGCGGGCGATGTTCGCGGTCGCTCGCGGCGGCGTGCGCCCCCGACGCGACCGACGAGCGACGAGCGAGCATGCCCGGACGGATCAAGAAAACGTTCGAAACCTTAGTAGTGCCATTCTTCACGTTTCAGTTACTGGCCTGCGTAGTGGAAGCGTCGTCCCCCGCGTTGAGATTGGCGCTGCAACCGCGACCGCCCCCGAGCGCTAGTTTCGTGGGGATTGACGACCCGGCGTTTACGCTCGTGGACGGCGACGGCGCGGTGATTGTCGAAACGAACGCGTTTAATTTCTGGACGCCTCATTTGAGCTGGTATTTACTAGCGCTGGCGAGCTGGCGTTTGGTTCTCCCAGTAGCGGCGCAGATGCGGCCTGGCGCGGCCCTGGCGTTGGCGCTGGCGCTCGGCGTGGGCGTCGGGACGTCCAACGTGGGGTACGCCGTGGGGTTCTTTTTGAAGTTCGGAACCGTGGTGGGGAACTTCCCGTACTTCCTGTGTGGGGTGTTGCTGTGTCACGACGAGACGTACTTCTGGTTCCGGGATGTTTTGGGGTCTAAAAAGGTTAGGGGGCTTGGTCTTGTGGTGACCGTGGGGGCGATTTGCGCGACGTACCTCTCTTTGAAAAACGGCGCGATGTGCTTCGACGCCTGGCAATGGGAAGCGTGGAAAAGCGCGCCTTATGGCGACTATTTGTTCGTGGATACAACATTTCCGAGTGGGACGGGGCGGTGGCGCTTGGGCAACGCAATCGCCGCGCCGGTGTTTCGGCTGGCGAACTACATCGGCAGCGCGCTCGTCGGCGCCGCGTTTCTGGCGGTCCTGCCGCGAACGGAGGTCCGCGTCGTGACGAACATGGGGAGAAAAACCATGTACGGGTAAGTATTTCCATGTTTACCACGCTCCGCCGACTGATTGTCCATACAATGTCACTTTCTGAAACTCATTCCTGACACTTTCGGTTTTATCGAAAAAGGTACCTGCTCCACGCCCCGGCGTTGCTCGGCGCGCTGTCGGCGTGGGGGGTGTTCGCCAAAACGAGCTCGGAGAAAGGGTTGACTGACGGCCAGTGGCTGGGTTCCGGGGTTTGTTTGCCCATGTTGGTCACCGCGGTTTGCATGACATCGCCGGTCACAAATTGTTTCAAGTGGCTGTGCGAACCCGCGTTCGGGGGCTGGCTGTGGCGGGAACAGGAGGTGGAAACCCCACGAAGCGACCCGGGCAAATAGATACGTAGGCACCACGGAGCAAATACACGGGAACGATTATCTACCTTTTTATGGTAATAGATACCGGGTACAAACAAACAGACCCGGTGGGTGGTGTGTAAGATATTTAAATACTAGACCTTAGGCCTTACTAAAAACGGCGCGACGCTCGCGGCGCAGATGATGGACCCGCCGACCAGCGTGTTTATCGTCGCGGTTTCCCCCAACACCAGGGACGCGACCACCGCGTTGAACACCGGAGTGGTGGCGAAAATAAGCTGCGCTTGTTCCGGAGGCACAACGGCTTGGCCCCTTGTTTGCAACACGTTCGCCAGCGCCCCTGGTGCCAAGGCGCTGTAGACGACGGCGGTCCACACCGCCGCGCCTAGGGAAATTTCAAAAACGCCGTTGGAGACGGACGACGCGTCGGTGCTCGCTGCCGACGCGAATGAACTCCACAGCACGCTTGTACTTTGCGACCCTACACCACTTCCTGCTGCGACAGCCTCGATACCACCCGTCAGCCCCCCAGCCGAGTGTATCACCGTGTCTACTCCCCACCAGCTCACACACAGCACGGTCATGCAAAGCGCTTTCACCGCGCTGAGTTCGTCGGGCGCGCACTTTTTCGCGTACAAACTGAGGCGCACGGTGAAGGCGCTGTACAGCACGGAGGCGGCTAAACAACACAAGTCGCCCTGCGTGCTTCCAGAGGAGGGCAGGTTTTCAAGGTTAGGGCTTGCGAAGGCTAGGGCTTCAAGGCTTTGCGGGTTTGCGAAGGCCAGGGCTTCAAAGCTTTCCGGGTTTGCGTAGGTTCCAAGGGCTTCCAGCGCCCCGTCCCCGAATCCAACAAACGAGGTTTCAAAATCAAGGCCTCGGAATAAATCCTCCGAAACGCAAACGCCGAAACTGGCGAGAAGCACGCTTCCGAAAACCACCGGGGTTATTTTCGCGCCACCGGCGACCGCGAAAACGGGAACCAGCACGTTTATTGTGGATAGTAAAAACCCCGCGCGCGTCGCGGAAGTTAGCTCCAAGCCAAACGCCTGACACGCCGTGCCGGCTGCGTTGAGAAACCCGAGCTCGCACCCGGCGGTGAGCAACAACGCTGTGTCTGCTTTTTTTAGGAATGTGTTTTTTTCGTCGGATGCGTTTGTACTCGCGTCGCTTCCTTCTGTTATTCCCTCTCCCCCACCGCCCCCCCAATGGATGTTCGCCAGAACAACGGAGAACGGAACGAGCGCGATGAGCATGCGCACGGCGGTGAGCTCCGCGGGGGACGGCGGGGCGTTTGATTCGTACACGAACCGCATCGCGGGGTTGTACGTCGCCCAAAGCAGAGGCACTAGGAGCAACTCCGCTCTCGCGACGGGCAGGGGGTCCCGGGGGTCTAAACCCGGCTTCTCCACGAAAACAGCCGGAGCCGGAGCCGGAGATTCCGAGGTGGACGCTGATGACCCGGAGACGGCGCGCGCGGGAGACGGGTCCGTCGTGTCTCTCGACGTGCCGTCACGCGATGCTTTTGCTTTTGCGACAATCACTCGGAACCCATCGACGACACGTCGATCCCGACGTGCCGTCTTTGCCTCCGTGAGTAACTGCCCATACGACGCCCTCCGGAAGCGTCGCGTCGACACGGCCGCGCCACCGCGCGTCCCGCGTCTCACCGACCACACCTGCGACGCCGCGAGCGTAGTCATTCCCTCGCGAAGCGCCCCGCGACGCGCACCGTCGGCGCGGAGAACAAATGTGGCCGTCTTTTCTCGGAGAGTTCCGCACGTCGCGAACATCGCAACCGCTTCACACCGATTCCATTTCCTCGGCGAGGACGAAACGGGGTGCCTTCTCGCCTTCTTGCGTTTGAAGCCGCGAGTTTCCATTTTCTGGCCACTACAGGGCACTACCGCTTCGATGGCTGAACGCAGAATTTGCCTATTGTCTTTCCCGCCCTCCGAGAGTCACAAAAGCGACATTCTGTCATTTGTGTCCGAGGATTGAAGTCACAACTCGCCGCGTCCGGGGCATCGCGCCGGACACGGACACGGTTGAACCCTCGTTTTTCTTGAGCGCGTTCGCGGGCACGGCGCGCGACGCGGCGATCTCGATGGACGCCGCTATGAACGGGAGTGACACGCACGCGCGTGCGTTCGTGAGTTTCCAGGAACACACACGAAACCGCGCGTCTGGTTTTGGGGGCGCGGGGGCGAGCACTTCCGCTCCTGAAGTGTCCAGCACCGCGCACAAAGGCGGCAGCCGGGTCGCCGCGCGCACCAGCGTGTTTCTCACGGAAACGTACAAGCGGTGTAATCCGCAATTCGGGTACAACACACATCTCAACCCTAAACGGCAGCTGACGAAGCCGAGCAAGCCGGTGGGGAACGTTGGGAGGGACAACGAAAACCAGGATTTGATCATCAGCGTCGGCGACGTGCTGACGCCGGATGACGGAACGGGTGGCGACAACGGCGGCGACCACGGGTACGAAGTGCGCGACGTGCTCGGCTCAGGGACGTTCGGGCAGGTCGTGCGATGCCGGTCGCGAAGCGGGGGGGCGCAAGCCGCGGTGAAGGTGATTAAAAACCACCCCGCGTACTTCCACCAGGCGCACGTTGAGATTGGTATATTGCACATGCTCAACACCAAGTGCGACGCCGGGGATACACACCACATCGTGCGCATGCTGGACCACTTCGTGTGTGCGTCGCACCTGTGTATCGTGTTCGAAGTTCTGAACGTCAACCTTTACGAGCTGTTGCGGCAAAACGGGTTCCGCGGGTTACACCTAAAGCTGGTCAAGAAATTCACGCAACAGCTGTTGCGGTCGCTGAAAGTGTTGCGCAGCTCGAACATCATCCACTGCGATTTGAAACCGGAGAACATCTTAGTGAAGAGCCTGGAGAGTGGTGAGATAAAGCTCATCGATTTCGGCTCCGCGTGTTTCGAAAACCGAACCGTGTACCAGTACATCCAGAGCCGGTTTTACCGGTACGTATTGCGCGTTTCCCAAATCCAAACACTGTTTGCCCATACAAGACGTTAACCACTTTTCGTTCACAATCACAGCTCCCCGGAAGTCGTGCTCGGGTCGGAATACGGCGCGCCGATTGACATGTGGAGCTTAGGGTGTGTCATCGCGGAGCTGTTCCTGGGGTTGCCCCTGTTTCCCGGTGCCTCGGAGTACAACCTGCTCACGAGGATCGTGGAAACCCTGGGGTCGCCGCCGGACGCGATGCTGGAGTCGGCGTCAAACGCGAAGAAGTTTTTCAAAAAGGATTTACAAAGCCAAAGCGAAGGAGGTTTATCGGCGGCGATCGGGGGGGACGCCACGGGTGTCACGCAGCACAGGCTGAAAACACTCGAGGAGTTTGAGCTTGATTCGGGAAAACGAGCCGCGGTGGGTAAGAAGTACTTCAAGCACACTGCGTTGAGGGATATCATCACGAACAAAGACGAAGGGCGGTCGTCGTCTTCGCGGAGTGGCTCCTCGAAACACGCGGGCGTCGCGAGCGTTGACGCGACCAGTAACGACCGCTTGGCGTTGTTGGATCTGCTCCTCGGGTGTTTAAAATGCGACCCCGCCGCGCGATGGACCCCGGACCAAGCCGAGCAACACCCGTTCATCACGGAAACGCACTTCACGGGAGCGTGGACGCCGCCCGCGCCGGAGGAAGCGGGCGTCGCGATGGAGGAGCGCGTGCGGCGCGAGCAGTCCGCGGCGCGCGCCGCCGCGAAGGTGGCGCGCCAGGGCCAAGCCGCGGCGACTGCGGCATCGATGCGCACGCCGAGTGCGATGGGGCTGGCGACGCCGTCCTCGAGTCTGGGATCGGCGCCGGCGACCCCGGAGTCGGTGGCGGCGAAACCCTTCGCGGCGGGCGCGAGCGCCGGCGGCGGTCTAGCCGCCGCGCTCGCCGGAAGCGCATCTCCGTCGTCCACCGGGGATGCGGAGCGCGCGCTTTTGTTGCAGCAGCAGCAGATGTTCCAGCTGTTCCAGCTGCAGCAGCAGCAGCAACAACAGATCGCGGCGGGGTTCTCTCCGAGTGGCTTTGGCGGAGCGCCTGTTGGTTTTGGTGGCCCCGGGTCGGGGACGCCGGGAAGTTACGGGGGGAGTTTCGGGAGTTACGGGGGCGGTTTCGCACCCGGTGCTTTGCCTTTCGGGATGTCTCCGCACGCACTGAACAGCGCGGCGCTTCACCCGTTACACTTCGGGCAGTCGCCCCCGACGCAGCAACTCAGCGCGATTGGATTCGCGGCGGGGATGCGGCACGCCGCGGCGGCGGCGGCGGCGGTGCAGTTGCCCACGCTTCAGCCCGGAGTCGCGGAGTCTCCCGTTGGGGGCGGTTTCTTCCCGAACGCCGGCCCTGCCTCTGGTGGCGTTGCCGCGGGGTTCGCGGGAGGGTTTGGAGGGCTGATGCAAAATACGCAAAACCCTGCCCAACCCAACAACGCGGCGTTCGCGGGCGCCGGCGTTGCGTTCGGCGGCCGCGGCGTCGGCCAACCCCCGGACCTCCGGTTCCCCACCCACCCTCCTCCGCAGCAGGCGGCGAGCTACGGCGGCGCCGGGTTCGTCATGGGGGGCTCGCCCAGGAGTGGTGGGTGCACGCTCGGAAGTGTTGATGAGCGCACGCAGATCGGGGGTATTCCAGGACCTGGTGCCGGCCCCGACGGCGACGACGAAAACATGGACCTGGACGGCGCGACCGCGAACTTCGGCGCGCCCCGAACGGAATCGGGCGGCTCGCGGTTATCCTCAGGGATGGGCGCGCGGAAACGGTCGCAGGATTCATTCAACGACCCCAACGAGTGGGACCCGCACTTTTCGGACGAGACGTTTCTGGACGAAAACGGGGTTTCTGGGGGCGTCCCTATCGGCGACGGCGGCGGCGCGTACGAAACCCAAAACGCGGGGTACGCAAATCAGCCAGGAATTGTTGAAAATAACGCGAACGTCCCTTCTGGAAACGTAAACGGCGGCTTCACCGGGTTCCCCGCCATGAGCTCCAGCGCGCCGCAGTGGCAATCCCTCGGTATGACCGGCCGGCCGCCGGTGACGCAGCCTACGTTCGGGTTCGCCCCGCCTGGAACGGCGGGCCCGTACGCGAACGCGCCCGGCGGCTTCAACTTCAACAGCCTGTCGCCGCAGCAACAGGCGGCCGCCGCCGCCGCCGCCGCCGCCGCGCAGTACGGCGAACTCGCGGCCGGGTTCGCACAGCAGCAGCAACAGCAGCAACAGCAGCAGCAACAGCAGCAACAACAGCAGCAGCAACAGCAGCAACAACAGCAGCAGGAGTAGCAGCAACAACAGCAGCAGCAGCAATTGCAGCAGCAACAGCAGCAGGAACAAAAAGTGTGGGGTTTTGATGATTTAAATGAGTCCCTTCTATTCTTAATCGCGCGGTCGCTAATCGTCTACGCGTAGTTGTTCCCTTCGCTCGTTTCGCTTGTCACCCCAGCAGTGCGTCCAGAAACGCGTCATCGTCGTGTTTCGCGTTTGTTTCCGCGGGGCGCGCGCTGTTTGGAAAATTGTTCGTCGCGGCGGTTGGTTTCGCCGTTTGTACCTCGCGTTTCGAAACCGCGACCGCCGGTTCGGCGCCCCGCGTCGGATTCGGATTCGTGTCGCCCGACAAAAGCGCGTCGAGCTCGTCGTCGTCTTCCTGTTCCATATCCTGCTTGACTGGTTCCTTTTTCTTAACACTGACACTGTGATCGACGACGACGATCGAACCCCCCGCCTTTTCCGCGGCCCGGTCGACCTTTCCGTCGCGGGCGCCCGCCGCCCGCCCCGACGCGGTCAGCGACTCCGGCGACCCGGACGTTTTCGTTTTCTCGTCACTACCCTCCCCTTTCCCCATGTACTCCCGGTAGTCCTCGGCAAGCCCTAACAGGTCCGCCAGGGGTAGGAGCCTGAGTAGCTTTTGAAGCGCTGCCGGGTCCAGACCCGAGTCGCCGACGTCGCCGGGCGCGCGCATTTTTCGCTCCAGCTCCGCCAAGTCATCAACCGCCCAGCAAGGGTCCAAGTACGTCCTGGCGTGTTGCCGAGGCAGCGAGGCTTGGTCGCACTCCTGAAACAGGGTTTGCAAATCAGCCCCGGTGGATTTCGGTGGAACCGCTGTTCCATCTGTGGTGACCCGGGTTTCGTCGTCGTCCGAGGGGAGGTCTATTTCAGGGCGCGACCGCGACCCGCGGGGTCCAAACACCGGGGTCGCGTTTTCGTTCTCATCCCCTTCGTTGCCACCATCGTTGTCAAACGGTGAGCTCCCGGCGACACCGCGTCCGCGACCGCCACGGCCTCGGCCGCGGCCGTCCCTAAACCCGTCGCGTTTCTGTTGCTTGAACCTCGCCCGAGCCAGGTCCTTGTTCGAGCCCTCCATCGCGGCGCCTCGACGAGTGACACACCCTTCGCGCGGATGAGTGACTTTGAGGATCCTCTGGGAAATGCCGAAGGTTACGGTTCTATTTTCGATGCGCTGGGGGTACTGTGTTTTGCGATGTCATCATCATCAATTACAATCCTATCTGCACAGCGCACACCACGAAATACCCACCGGACACCAGTTCCTTGCCGACCACGGCGCGCACGCGCGTGATGATCACTGTTCTGCTGCTCTTTCGTCTCCTTGTCTCTTCTTTTTCTTTCGTTTCCGCCGCGACGACGACGACGACGACGACGATGACGAAGAAGAAGAAGAAGAAGAAGAAGAAGAAGAGTCGCTGCCGGACGACGACGACGACGACGAGGATGAATCGCTGTCGCTATCGCTGTCACTGCTACTGGAGTCACTGTCACTGCTCGATGAGCTGCTGCTGCTTGGACTGTGTTTCCTTTTTTTCCGTCGCCGCTCATCTTTCGCCCCGTTCTTTCCACTCCGACCCAGGATCGCATCCATCCGCGCTTCGTACTCGCGTTTCGGATCGGGGGGTTCATCACCCGTAAAGTCCGCGAACTTTTGTGCCAACTTGGGGTTCTTCAGCTGTTGCGTGCGCGACGGACGAACCACGTACGCGCGGTCGGTTTCCTTCTTGGAGCACTCGTAGGTCCAATGCCCGACTTGAAGGCACCTCTGGCATTTAGGTGGAGCACCGTTTGCCTGCATGCCGCTGCCGCCTCGCGCTCCCGGTGGACCACCCCCACGCCCGCCAGGCCGGTTCACCCACATCACAGACGTGCCCGAATTCGAGCTTATACCGCTGTTCAAGACCACGGCACCGTGACAGACGCACCGCGTCGGTGAGTGTGATGACGACCGCGAGGGCGCCTCGATCATGACTTCGATTTCCATCTCACAACTCACCGCGGTGGTTTTCTCGAAACTTTCGTTTCGTTCCTCGGCACGTCCCAACAACAGAATCCATCACAACGACGCGCACGTGGCGCGTGGCGCGATGGCGGAACTGTCGCGCCTTCGCGGCGCTGACACCGAGGAACAGCTCCTGGAGCTTCAACGCGCGTTCCTGGCGTCTGAAGACCACCGCGCGAATGCTGCAGCCCGGGTGACCAGGGTCGGGGGAGCCCCCCCGAAATCTCAGGCGTCGGATGAGGCGGCCGGCATCGTCGCGGAAGGTGCGACCGAAATCGGTTTGGGCGCTGCGAGCGTGGGGTCGCGCGGCGGCACCACCAGCGGTGACCATGACACGTCCACGGACGAAACACGAGCGTCCATGGAACTTCGAGACGTGGTGACTGAAGTGGTGGAGCGGCCGCGGGTGGGAACCGCGGTGCCGAAACACCCCACGCTTGTTGGCGACCCCGGGGTGTCGTTTCCGCGAGCCACGCATCGCACGGCGGGGCCGTTCGCGGGACGCGTGAGCAAATTCATGGCGGACCGAGAAGCGCGTCGCGCCAAGGCCGCATTGGGTGGCGAGGCCGGTGGTCATGGCGATCCCGACGTCGCCCCACCCGGTACCATGCGCGTGGGGAACGCGAACGTGTCGTTCCAGATGATGCAACCGCCGACTGGCGCTGCGAAACAAACAACAATCGGGCGGTTCGACCCGACGTCACCGACGGACGAACAAACGGGGGTCACCAACGAAGCCACCAGGCGCTTGGCGGAGATGTCCATTGCTGATATAGAGGAGGCGAAAGCGAGCCTGAAAGCGAGGTTGAAACCCGAGGCGCTTGCGTTTTTTCAGAAACGCGGTGCGCGAGTTCGCGACGGGACGGGGAACGCGGAAACGGGTGAAAATTCTGGTGAAAATTCTGGTTCCGGCTCGAAGCGCGGCGACGGCGGGAACCCTTTTTCGGGCCCAGGGGTGGGGGCGGGGTCGTTTGGCGTCGTCAGCACGGCGTTAGCAGCGACACACAATAAACATGACGTGAAGACGGGTTCGGATTTCGCCAGCGGCGGGTCTAAAAACGTGAATAAGACGCAGGGCGTTTCTTCACCGCGGGGTACGGAACCGTTTCCCTCGGCGACGACCTTGACCCTGACCCCGCCTCCCCCCGCCCCCGTGGAGACCGCGGCGGTGCGGTACACCCTTGCTGGTTCCCCTCTTGATGTGGAGGACCAGAGAGACGCGCAAAGAGTGGCGAGTCGCTTGGGGAGCGCGGTGGAACGGGACCCGCTACGGGCAGGTTTGCTGGGCGCAAAACCGCAAAGCCCGGGGTACACGATCGCCGAGGCGCTTGACTTGGCGCGGTCGAGCGTGCCGGTGCAAAGGGTCGCGGGCTTGAACCTGCTAGGAAAGGTCCTGGCCAGAGCGAAGCGGTGGGGAGGCACGGTCAGCACGAACGGCAACGGGGCGGGACCGTTATCTTCTTCTGGACCACCAGCAGGTTTGACAAACGAAAAAGGACGGGCGGGCGACGCGAGCGCGAGTGCGCCGGGCGGTTTGACGTCGCCCGTTCGGCGCCGGCGAAGCGTCGGGATCGCGGGGGCGTACGGCGGGTTCGGAGCCCCGTCCGATCCTCTGTCCCTCCCCCCGCCCCTACCAACCGGCGTGGCGTGGCAAGACGTGTGGCTGCACTGCACTGTTGACCACGATGCCGTGCTCATGCTGCGTCGGTGCCTGGACGACGACCACCTGCCGGCGGCGGCGGCGGCGGCGGGGGCGCTTTCGAGTTTGGCGGGCGGCGCCGACTGCGGCGCGGGCGGGGTGGGCGCGGCGCTTCGCGCTGCTGCCGGTGTCCACACCCTTGGGTCGAACACATTGAGTGCGAATGTGTTGAACACCACCAACAACGCGGGCGCGGCATCCGAGCAAACGGTCGCCAACGCCAACGGCGCGACGTGGTGGCTGGACTGCGCGGAGTGCGCGCCGCCTTCGCGCGTTTCGCTGGCGGGGTGCGCGGCGCCGGTGTGGCGCGGGGGAGAGCCGCCCGAGGCGACGTTCGTGCCCACGACGTGGCAAGCGGCGACTGGCCAACTGAGCCTGCGTGAAGACGGCACGGTTCCTCCCGACCCCGCGGATGAGGACGACGGTGCGTCCGAGTCACTGGGGGCGGGCGCGGCGCCGGGCGCAGGCGATGGCGGTTCGGACGACGCCGCGAAACTCGAAAAGCGGCGCGCGCGCGCCATGACGAGGGCCGCCGACCCCATCGCCTCAATGTTACGCACGGGGATTCTTCCCCGGTTGCGGTGGATGTTGGAGGTGGGCAAGTTCCCAAGCTCCGTCGCGCCCGCACTGGCGCTGTGCGCCGCGGCGGCGAGACACAGCGCGGGGGGCGCCACCGCCGTGGCGCGGTGTCCTCGATTGCTGGACGTGCTGTTGTGGTTGGCGGGCGGAACCGAGACGGGAACCGAGATTTCCGGTGGCGGGGCAGGCACGCATCATAGCTATCCCCCAACAGGCACCGCCGCCGCGGCGCTGCGTGTGATCCGCCTGGTGGCCGCGTCCGGGGCGGAACACGGAAAACGCGTGGGTGAACGTGGTGTGCTTTCCCGCGCGGTTCGCGCCGCCGTCGCCAACGGCGCGCCCGATACGTCCCGGGACGCCGCTGGGGTTTGGATGGAAACGCTTCGTTTGTGGAGCGCGACGGCGGCGGCGGGGGGTTTGACGCCATCAGTGGACGGTTTGTACCCCCTAATAGCACCCATGCTGGAGCTTCCAACCTCCACTAGAGGGCCGGACGCGGCGTCCACGGCGGCGGCAATCGCCGCGGAGGCGTTCGCGCTCCTGGCCAGCGTGGTGGACGCGGGTGGGCTTTCCAAGCGGAGAATGGAAAATTCCGAAAATGACGAAACATCCGCCGCGTCGCACCCGTCCGCGACGTTATCCATGACGGAAACCACCTCCGCCTCGATGTCGTGGACCTGCGCGGCGGGGGCGGCGGGGGCGGCGGAGCTTTGGGCCACCACTACGAACCCGGGAGGACGGGCGGCGCCGGTTTTCGCAACCGGCGCGCCGGGCGCCGAACGGTCAAACTCGGCGTGGCGCGCCGCCGGAGCCGCCGCGCACTTCCTCGCGTCTCTTCTACAGGCGGTGACCAGGGAAGGCGACGCGGTGGCCAGCGCTGCCGCGATCGGCGCGGCGCAGCGCACGCTAGGCCTTGAAGGGGACGATTCAGGGAATGGAACGGGAATTGCCTCTGGGGTTGGCGCGTCGGAATCGTCGGCGGCGGGTGACGCGTCGTCGCCGCCGACCGCCGTGCCCGTTCTGGAACCCGAAGATGGTACGTATTTCCCACTCACCACATTCCTCCGACTGATTGCCCATACAAGACTGACACTTTTCTTTTTTCAATCAGGCCTCGCCGCGGCTGCGCTTGACGGTTTAGGGAGCGGCACGAACGACGGAACCGACGGGGCGTTCGCGGCGAGGGCGGCGTACGGGATCGCGCTGCACGGCGCGCTTCGCCTCGTCGCGGCCACGCCGGGCGCGGCGTCGTCGCTGCGTTCGCTTCGCCTGGCAAGCCGCGTGGTTCGCCAGCTCACCGTGTCCGCGGCGGTGTGCGCGTCCGCGATTGCGGGGGCCATCGAGGACGGCGCGATTCGCGCGGGACGCGCCCCCCTCGTAGCCGCCGCGGAGTTACCAGGGCAACTCGCCCTGGTCGTGGCCCTGCAGCTACAGGAAGCCGCGGACGCGGAGGCGTTTGGGGCGTCGACCGATAGTAACGAAAACGACGAACCCGACGTCGACGGCGCGGTCGCGGCCGTGGAAGCCGTCGCCGCGCTGGTCAGGGCGTTGCCTCCCGGTGCGGGGTGCGCCGCGAGGGACGCCCTGTCTGCTGGGCTGTTCTCCAGGCGCGTGCTAGGGCCCTTGCTCCGGGTCGCCGCCGCGTCAGTGGACGACGCCGCGGGGAAACCCGAGGCGTTTGAGGCGCCCGGTGTCGCGCCCGGCGTCGCGCGCGCCGTGCGACGGAAATTCGGCGGCGTCAACGGCGCGACGACGTGGTGCGTCTCCGCCGCACGCGAGCTCGAGTTGTCCAAAGCGGAGGTTGTGGGGGATACTGCAGGAACGACGGCAACAAACAACGACAGTCCCTCGAAACCGTCGAGGTCGTTCCCGTCCCCGGACAAGGCGCGCGCGTCCCTGCTCGCGGGGTTCACGGTGGAGCTCTTGTCGCCGTTTGAAACGAGCTCGGTTGTTTCCGTGGTCAATTCCAACGCCACGGCGGCGTGCGGAACGCCCCCCCTCGTCGCGGTGGGGTCCGCGATTCCCCTCCCCCCGCTTCCGTACTGGCTCCTAGCGCCTTGCTCACCGAAAAGCACGGTTGATGGGTGGGGCCCTGACGGCGCAGCCGCGGCGCTGGCGATGTTACTGGCGCTGGAATCCAGCGGGTCGCTCGTCACCCGAGACCTCCCGGCGGACGCCAAGCTGGCGTGCGTTTCGGGGACGTTTTGTTTAGGCCGAGACGTGTGGACACACCCCGGCGTCGCCGCCGCCGCGGCGACCCTTACTGATTTATATTGGGACAGGCTCGAAACCGAAATGAGCGCATCAGTGGTGAACCCGCGGATGGGCAACAGCACGTACGGGTACCTGGGGAGCGCGCAACCGAGTGCCGCTGGAACGGACGCCAAAACCGTCAGCGCCGCGCGGCTCGCCGAGGCGCTGTGTTTGTCGTTCGTGAAGGAATCCTTCGGCGACCGTTTGTTCGCAAGGCACGTCGCGTTGCAACTGCGAGCAGGCGCGCCTGCGCGAGCCAGGGCGGCTGCTTGGAACGCGCTAGGCGACGGGATGGCGTTCCATCTCCTGCCCCCGCTCGCCGCCCTGGCGCCGAGGCCCGAGCGCGGCGACGCGCTTTTGTTCCTGCCCCCTGGTGGGGAGCAAGATCCCGAAATGCTCGAGCTGTATTTGAAGGCGCTCGAGTCGGGGGCGCTCGATCGGTGTCTTGTCGTGATGGGCACTGACGAAACCGGGGAAAGTGAGATACTGCCCCCGCCGCTGCCCGCGGTGCTCGCGCTGCACGCGGCGACGCATGCGGCGCTGGGAGGCGGCGCGCGGGCGACGAGCACCATTCGCAGAGTGTTGTCCCGGATCGCCGAGGACGGGTCGCTGCACCAGGGCGTGCGCGCCGCTTTGATTGGCATGATTCACACGCCCCTCACGCAGCGGCGGCGACCGGCGGTGGCGAGGGCGGCCGCGGCGGGCGTGAGGGGCGCGGCTGGCGCGTACGAGACGCGCGAACCGTTCGGACCAGGCGCGGCGTACGGCGAGCGCGCGCCTGAACAGGACGTGCACGCGCGACGCACGGGACTGTTAGCGGCGTGCTCGGAAAACCCGGAACTCAGAGCGCAACTGAGAAAAGCGCTGGACGCGGTTTGCGATGCGTAATCAAAACGTGTTTTGATTCCAACGTAGCTACTATGCTACCACGCGACATGTTCATTCGTCATCGTCTGTCGCAGACCCGGGCTCATCATCATGCCACTTCCACTTCCAGATCTGTCGCCAGTCGTCATAGTCCTCGACGTTTTTTTCGAGCTTCTTGAGTTTCGCAACGGTGGACGCGTCCCCCGCCAGCACCTTCCTGGCGATGGCGTCGAGATCGAGGGGAAGCAACATCAGCGAGCGGTACACCTTTTCACCGAGCGTGTTTGCGTTGATCTTCATTTTCATCGGCGTGTTCAGCGCTTCAAGATCATAGTTGTCTCCGCAGTCGAGCCGAAATATGAACTCGTTGTTTCCTTGGCGCCAAGACGAGGAATCACAGCCGAATTCGTAGCCGCCGTCCTCCACGTGGCCCGTGAAGAAGTCCTGTACGTGGTAGCAATCGTATTTAAAGCCGCGTTCAAACAGGTTGGCAATGACAAGTTTCATCAAGATTTCATAGCGGAACGGGTTGTGCTCGATAAGGTGGATGACGCTGTGCATTTCCGAGACGTTCTCGGCTTGCTTTTCGGGCGTTATGCTTGAAAAACCCATACGGGCTCGTCGACTGAACCCTTAAGCTCATTCAAGTCAAGCGGCCAATCGTCCGAACCTGCGTCAAGAGACCTTTCTTTCATGATCGCGATGACCTCCTGTGCGTACGGTAACAGGAGGTTGTATTTCGTCATCGGCGAGGACGACTCCCAAAGATTAGTTTTGTACCTCGGGTCGCCCAGCGCTTTTCTCCAGGCGAAATACGGGGGGTCGTGATAGCCTTCGCTGTCGCTGTCGTCCACGGGGACGAACTTGAACGCGTCCTCCACGGCGACCAGCGCGTCACTCCAGCACTCGTTCGTCGTGACGATGGTTCTGCTCGACTTGCTCACCGCGGCGAGACGTGCGCAGTCGACTAACGAAAGCCCGTACGTGTCCGGGTTCACCAAACTGCCGCACGTTCGCAAAACGTCAAACAAAAGCCCTTCCGTCTGGTCGGCGAGAACCTTGCGCGTATCACTGCGCGTGGTTCTTACGGTCGCCGCGTCGACACTACATTCACTGTGATGCATCTGATCAAGCTTTCTTCGTCGCGTATCGCTCATGGCCGTGTCGTTAACGGCGTGTGCACGGCGCGTGAGGAGGGATATGAGGCGCTGCCAAAAAGTCGTGGTTTGAAAAGCGAAAATGTTTTTCCAGGCCCGCGCTTTCTGCTTCACACCACGTGACACCTTGTCACCGTGCCCCACCGGAACCGCGATGTCCAAACGTTTGAAGCAAACGCCCTCCTCGAACGCTTACTCGATGTGCGATATGCACGAGGATATCCTCGAACGCATCGCCTCGTTTCTCCCCCCCCCCGACACCTTCGCGCTCGTCTCCACGTCCAAGAGCCTGTTCCGAAGCGCCGCCAAGCAAGGTCCCCTACCGCTCGGCGTGAAGCTCGTGCAGGCTGCGTTAAGGCGCCATCTCGATGAATCTCTCGAAGATATATCCTCCCAAACAATGCGCGTGTCGTACGAAACAGCAGGAAAGCGCCGCGCGTTCACTCTTGGTGACCTGTTTCTCCCCCGCCTGGTGAAAACCACGAAAAGAAAACCCCAAGTGTTATTATCAGGTTCCCTGGCGGTCATGTCCGTGATGGGCGTACCAGTCTCCGATGATAAATGGAAACACATGGATGTCGACATCTTTTGCACGTGGGAGCCGGCGCCGTTCGGACGTCAGCGACTCGTCGAACGTTGCGGTTTGATCTGCTCTGGTGTGGATAACTCCTACAAGCAAGAAGGGGGTGACTTGTCCGCCAAATTCGGTGCGCCCGACTTTTTCAACTGCGTGCAGACCGCGCTTTCGCACGTCGAGAACTACAGCTCCCGGCCGACGGAAGGCAAGAGCGGCGAGGATGACTTTGATGATGATGACGAGGCCCCCGATAGACTGGAGTATACCAGCGATGCTTACTTTGCGCGAGCTTGCGAGTGGGGTGCCACGGTCGATACCTCTCACCGACCAGTAGGAGTGCCCGGGGGCAGCGCCGGCGGTGCGTTTCCGTACGACGGGAATTGCGCGACGAAAGTTTCCTCCAGCTCATTGTCGGCTGTCAGGGTGTGAGCGACGCGCGTGAGCTTCTAAGCTCGTTCGACCTCGAGATCTGCAAGTGCTCTTTCGACGGGAACGTGTTCCGCGTTCCCGACCACGTCAAAAGCTTCGCGGGACACACTCGAGTCACACCCGCGCGCCGCGCGCTGGTACGAGATTTCATGCGCAACGTCAAGAAGTTCGCCCCCGACGTGTCGGGCGCAGGACAAACGCCCGAAATGGACGTGGAAATGGTGAAGGTTCTTTCGAAGATTACAAAAAAGTCCTGGAACGGCATCGGCGCTACGAAATTCAAGGACACTAGTAAGGAAGAGTGGCTGGGAGAGTGGTTCGCGTCGAGAAGTTGGTACGACTTTCAGGACCGGTACATTTTCCTCATCAAGCTCGTCGAGCGCTTGCAAAAGTACGACGAAAGAGGCGTGACGTTTGATGATGCGCCCGAAGGGGCGCTCGGTTGGAAAGTCGCTCCGTATAATTGTTATTGTTTATGTACATCATATCTACCTCTAACAACGCACACACGAAACCGTGTGGTGACGTGTTTAGAACTTTTTGTGGCGCTTGGGGTTGGGCGGAGGTCCGCCCCCCCCCATGTCGCGCCCGCGTTTCGTGCCGCCGCCGTTTTGCAGCTGGGACCAGTTCCCCTGTCCCCCCACGGGCGCCGATTGTTTTCCGCCGCCGCTTTTTCCGCGTCCTCCGCGACCGCCTCCCCGCCCCCCCCCCCCCCCCGCCCTCCCCCCGCCGC
>Ga0222633_1000316_pt1 | contig 50395 bp, 42 predicted proteins | sample AntAcemetageno48_FD_179816 | JGI IMG/M metagenome (GOLD analysis project Ga0222633, IMG submission 179816) | Saline water microbial communities from Ace Lake, Antarctica - #48 | ecosystem: Environmental > Aquatic > Non-marine Saline and Alkaline > Saline | place: Antarctica: Ace Lake | collected...
CGCCTCCGTCCATCGCCTCCACCGTGAACGGCGCCATGTCCAGTTCGTTTGGAAACTCGAACCGGCTTTTTATTTTCAAACGCTGCATGGTTTCGTAATCAAACTCGAACCGTTTTAGATGGACGCACAACGTCTGCGGCAAGCAATTGCCCACGAAACAAGACCGCTTCACCGCGTCGCGTTTGCACCCGCACTGTTCACAGAACCACGCGTTGTCCGCTTCAAGAAGCTCGCCGGAGACGTACGACTGCAGGGATTCGTTTAGAGTTGTTTTGCCCCGCACGTCAACGCTGACGTGCACGAAATCCTCCAAACGCTCGCTGACGTGCGGGCACTGTTTGCTCAACACCTGGTTCACGAACTTACCACCCATGGAGGTCTCCACGGCGCCTTTGATTGGAGTCGGAGCCGCAACCAGCGGTTGCGTTTGCGCTTCGCAAAAGTCGGGGTCGCTTTTTTGTTTCTCAAACGCGACCCGCACCGCCTGTTTGTACTCGTTGTCCACCATGTCCTGTAACCGGCCGAAGAACTCCAGCCCGTCCTGGTGCTCACGGACGTTGATTGGTTCGCCGTCGTAATCCTTGAACGCGGCCCAGAAACCAACCGGGGAGTGGTGCGCGAGTTTCGAAAGCGAAAGCGCCGCGAAGGTTTGTTGCAGCTGGTGAAACACGGAGTTCGCGCGTTCGTCGCTCGTTGCACACGCGCTTTGCACGGACAAAATGTCGTTTCGCAAACGGGGAATCGCGAAGAGCTGCTGGAAAACGGCGTTCATGTAACACGTCGCGCCCGCGTTTTTTAACCCGACGTACCCGGTGGACGCGCGGGCGGTTGTTTTCTGTTTCTCGAAACTCTGATACGGCACAAAAGAAAGTGGTTAACGTCTTGTGTGGGCAATCAGTCGTCTCTTAATGTGGTGATTGGGAAAGGCCCTTCCTTACCTTCGCGTCGAACCGGGCGTGTTGGGCGTTGCTTCCGTCAACCCCGATCGGGCCGGAGTGGTGCAGATCGTGGATCAAATTCACAATCTCGTTTTTAGTGTCGCACGGGACGAGCCGGCTCAACAGCTTGAACGCGGCGGCTCTGGTTGTTGGTACAATGCAGGCGGGTGACAGGTGGGTGTCCGTGATGGAAACGTCGGCGGCCAGGCCGAACCTCTTGGCGAACTCTTGGGTGTCAGAGTCGTCGCGCTCGGTGTCTTCGGTTGCGTCGTCCCTCGTGAGCCTTGCCGACGCTTCAGCCCCCTCGGAAAACACAAAAACCCCCGCGTCAGCTAGCACCTCGTGTGTGGGGCGCAACAAAGGCACGGATTCGGGGAACAAGCACCGGAACAGAAGCGTCCGGATCAACTTTCGGTGGAACCCAACCGCGAGCTCGCGCGCGGAACCGCACGCCGCACCTCCGCCCAGGCGTTCCACCAGGGTTCGCAGAATCTCCAGCCGCGCGACAAGCCGCGGGTCGGGTTCGTGGTCCGCGTCCGTTTCAGGAGGACACACGCACAGGGCGTTGACTTCGTCCACGAAAAGAGCCGCCGCGGCGGCGTCAAGTCTGGCTTGCGCGCGCGCGTCGAACATCGGCGACGAGTCGTCTTGAGGACACCGCAACAACGTGCCTAGCAGCGTGAAGTACTCGCGGCACTGCGTTGGCTTTTTTTCCGCTTCGGGAAGGAGCTCCAGGACGATCTCGGCAAATCCGGGCGGCAAGCAAAGCGTTCGTACCTTTCGCGGGGGCGTCGATTCTTCCGTTTCGGTTTTGTCGCCCACCGCCGCTTCGTGTGTCAAGCGCATCGCGCAACGAACCGTGGCGTACAAAAACACCCGGCGCACCGAAACAGACGGCGCGCGGCACAACACGTCCCGGAGCGTCGACTTGAAACAAGACACGCGGAGCAGCGCGCTCGCCGGGACTGGCACGATGAACAAGAAAGTGTCAGTCTCTCGGACCGCGTGTATATCCGGGATTGGAAAGGGGTCCGACGGAGTGGGTCGGCGTAACAGTTGCCAGTACTCTGAGTACGGCAGTAAGTGTAACGTGCGCCATACACAGCAGTAATCAGGGAGGCGGAACGTGGAGATTGGGAAAGGCCCTTACCTTCGTTTTCGCAAACGCACGCGTTGACACACTGGAAAAACAGCTCCAGACTGGTCGTGGCGATGCGCTCGTCGTCGCTTTTTGTTTCATCGCTTTGCGCGAAGAAACGCGCGAGCGTGGCGAGTTTCGGCGCCGCGGTCTGCGCCAACGACGGGTCGTCATCGGTCAGCGCCACTCGTAGCAAACTCAGCGCGGAGGACGCGGTTTGCTTTCGCAAGCCGCCGTCGCGCCACGCGCTGTTCGCCGTGGCGATACCAACCACGGCATCGCCCACGTCGCATCCGTCGACACCAGAAGGCAGCAGCGAGAGGACATCGTTGGCGTACCCGCGTTTCAGAAACGCGGCGCGGAACGCGAGGGCGGTTTTGGCGATTTTCAACTCGCGCGCGGCCGCGTCGTCGGCGGAGGGTTCGTCGCGTTCGTCGTTTTCGCCACCGGTTGGTACGTCCATGTCGTTTGACACCGCGTCTGCAGTGTCAGCAGTGTCAACATCACTCAACATTGCCGCGCACCCCAAATCCGAAGGCGTGAGCAGTCCGTCCAGGGCTTGTACCACGTACACGCCCCGGAACGGCGACTGCGAGAGCAGCGCCTGGAGCCGCGATCGTTTCAGCTCGACCGACGACCCGACGTCGTCGCCGTCGAAAAGCAACAACCGCAGTTCGTCGGTCACGACCTGGCGCGTGGGCAACACGTTGAGCAGCGCCTGCGCCCTCGACCTGGCCACAGCACACGCGCAGTCCGCGAGCTCGAACAGCGCGTCGTAGGTGTCGGTGTGGCGCGCGAGAAGCGCTCGAGGTGAGCGTTCGTTGGAAACGGAATCGTGGTTCGTGTCGGGTGAGTACTGCGGTGAGTACTCCGACGCCGCGTCGCTCCGGCCAATCGCGAACCGTGCCCCCGAGCGGTGCAGCAGCGCGTGCGCGCGCACCGCGCCGTTCAAAAAGTCGCTCGCGAGCAGGCTCTGCGAAAGGGTCTCGTCGTCGTGCCTGCCGAGGTCTCTTCCGTTCACCACCAACCGCACGTTCCGGAAGTCGACCAGGGGGACGCCGCTCGGGGACGTTCTGTACGCGCCGCTGGCGCGCGCGAACCGCTCGTCCGCGATTGCCTTCGCCACCCTCGTCTTCACCCACCGCACCGTGGCGTTGGCGTGCGCGCTGACCGACACGCCGAGGCTCCCTTCCCGTGTATCCGCCGCGGAGATCACGCTTATTTCGAGCTCAACCGGGAAGCCGCGGTAGGAACCGCCGTGCGGAATCTGGTTGCGTGGTGCGTCCGACCAAACCGGGCTCGGTTTGTGCGTACCCCCCGATGCGAGGGCCTCGTCCTCGCACGCCGCGATTAATTGTGTGAGGAGAAGCAAACAGCGCGACGCTCTTTGCTCGGCGAGCGCGGAGGTTTCGGTTTGCGGAGAACCCGAAACGGTCGTACCGTTCACGACGCCGTTGCCTGAACGCAAATCGCCCGAGCTCGCGATACCCGCCGTGGCTTGGGACAGGTGCTCCAACGTTCGCGCCACGAACGCCTCGCGCGCGGTCGCTTCGCGGGTTTCGTCCCCGCCGAGCCCGCCGAAATCCCGGCGCGAGATCTTGACGTGCAGCTGAATCAGCTGGTCAATCGCGAGCGAGGCGACTTGCGAGTCGCCGGTGGAGTCCAGGGACGGGGCGTCGGGAGGCGCGTTCAAGGCGATGTCCCACAGGTGCTCGAATCCCGGAAAGCCGCGCGACTCAACGTCGATCAAGTCGCAAAGCTCGGTGGTTTCCAGGTCGTCGGCAACGACGTCCGAGAGATACGGCGGGCGCGTCGCGCGTATCGCTGCGAGTTGTCCCTCGTTTCGGTCGTCGCTCCTTATGACACTTGCGACAGGCACGCGTCTCAGCGTGTTTCTTTCCGTACCCTGCCCAACATCGTCGATGTCGATGTCGATCACCGAATCGCGGTCCGGTGACACCGGAGTCGCCTCCATCGATTCGCGGACCGGCCCCGGCGTTTTTCCCGAAAGTTTCCCGCCGTCCAAACCCGTTTGCAGAAAGTACGCGCGGAACAGGAAGTAGCCTTTTTTTGTAAAAGAAAAGGGTCAGTCTCGTACATCGCGATGTATTGGACGATGTATGGACAACAGTCACCGTAATCGGTCTGAACAGTCAGGGCAGAGGGAAGACGTCCCTTCGCAGGACGAGTACGGGCAAACAGCGTGTTGACGGATTTGGGAAACGCGCAAGGCCGTACCTCGCAAGGTCATGATGTTTGCGGGCTGCGTTTCGATGCAGTCTTTCAACAGCTGCGCGACGCACTCACAGGTCATCACCCTCGGGGGTACCATGAGAAGCTCGGTCATCCAGCCCATGCCCTGAGATCGCGCGGTGAGGGCTTTTTCGAGTTGCTTTTCGTCGGTTTCGGAGGCGACGAAAGCGTTTGGCGCCTCGATGAGCACGCGCCAAAGCCTCCTTCCAACACCCGGCCCCACGGTGAGCCCCCCATCCTTCAGCACGAACAGCAGAGTCTCTACTAACGTGCGTAACGTGCGGTCCACGTTCAAGTTTTGTGAAACGGCTAAGTTTGAGCCGTTTCGTTTCCGCGTCCCGGCGGCGGCGTTTGTTTTTTCAACAAACCGCGCCTGAGAGATAAAAAAGAAAGTCAGTCTCGTATGGGCAATCAGTCGGCGGAATGTGGTAAATGGGAAATACTTACCTGGAACCGCTCCAGCGCCGACGTCAACACCTCCACCGCGTCCGCGTCTCTTGCCAAATCCCGAAGCCGGTCCCGGCGCCTGCCGTCGCGCGCGAACGCGTCGCGCTCAGCATCCAGCCGTCGCTTTTTCAAACCCTTCTTCTTGGGGACGGGAACCCCAACCAGGGTGTTTTCGGTGGACCCGTCTTTTTTGTTTCAGAGTTTTGCCAGAAAAGTGTCAGTATTGTATGGTCAAACAGTCTTTGGATTTGGGAAATGCAAGACGTACCTGAAATTTCAAGACCCGCCACGGCTTTGAACGCCCGCGCCGACCCGGCGAGGGTCGCGTCGTCTGTCGCCGTGGCGATTTCGGTCAAGAAAATCAGCGTCCACTGCCTCACGGACGCGCAGGTAACACCCAAACCGTCGTAGTGCGACAGCACGTTGGCGAAAACGGCCGTGGTTCGATCCGCCGCGTTGTCGGTTTCTTGTTCGTCGTCGTCCCGATTTGTAAGCTCGCGCGTAGACGCGTCCACCACCGCGCGCCGCAAAAGACGCAGCGTCCGCTCCGCCGCGGTGCCCCGCGTGTCGCCGTGCGCGAGCTTCTGGACCATCACGAGCAGGTCGTCCCCGTTGTCTTCTTCAGGTGAAGAAGCGTGCGTGGCGGTTCGGTGTGTGTTGGTTGTGCACTCGCCGCCGTCGCCGGCTCGCAAAACCCACGCCTCTTCGATTCGCGAAAACAGAAACTCCAGCTGCGCTTCGTCAAACTCACTCGCCGCGCGCGCTGCAGTTTTGCGCTCCGAAAAATGTCAGTATTTCGGACCGCGTGTATTACGTAATTACTCTGGGGGCCATGTGTATGAGTAATTACTCTGGACGACCGTCAAAACAGTCGTCTCTTGATTTGGGAAAGCCCCGCACACGTACCTAACAAGTCAAGCACGTTTTTCTTCGTGTCTTCAAACGAATCCTTCCGCCGCGCGACTTCCCACAGCGCGGAGACGTGTTTCTTGTGAAGCACGCGCCGTCGTAGTAACCGGCGCAGCATGAAACACACCTGGTCCACGTACAGTTTGTGGTGCAGAAACGTGGGTAAAAGGGTTTTCGCGAGTAGGTTTTTACGTTCCATCCATGCCGAGAAAACCGCGGTTGCGGTGGACGCGTCGTTCGCCGTGGAAGGGTCGTTTGCCGTGGACGCGTCGGTTTCGCTGGTCTCGCTGGTCAGCACGAGGTTGATCTCCCTCAACGCCGCGAGCTGCGCGTTGAACGTGTTCACGTCCAACAAGCCCTCAATCACGGCTCGGACGACAAGCTTCACCTTTTCACAGGCCTCGTGTTTCCCAAACGCGCTTTCGAAAACCAGGCGCGCGCTTTTCGCGAGGGCGGAGATTTGCAGGAAATCATCCACGCTTTTCGCAACGCGCGGGACGTCGTCTTCCGTTTGGGGAGTTGGTGCGTGAGACTGTTTGCCCGTAGGAAACAGGCACGATTCTTGTCCAGTAGCTTCCTCCGGCGGCACCGCAGGCTGCGAGTCGTTTATATCAGCCCCCATAAGCACAGCACACCGCGAAAGCGCAACCTCCACCGCGAACACCAGCGTCTCCAGGGTTCGCGCGTTCACCTCCATCGCGCACCGCGCCGCGATTTTAGCAGCCGCGTTGAGAAGCGACCACGAAACCTTTTCGCCGCTGTTTTTGTTTCAACAAAAGGGTCAGTCGGGACCGTGACTCGTGTTACGTAATTACGGGCGGGCAATCCGCAAACAGGTAGGGGTAATCGGGCCGAACACAGTCTTGTTTTCGTCAGGGCACGTATTGGACGTGGTAAGACTTGCGTAACCGCACTCCATACGTGGCATCAAACGTCGCGCCGCCTGATTTGGGAAAGCCGAAAAACAAGGCCTTACCTGGTTAAAATCTCGCACACCGCGTCGAACCCGCCGTTGCTGCCGAAGGCGTCGACGAGAAACGAACACCACTGGTGGTCACCTGACTGGTCGTCGCGTTGGCTTCCGTCACGGTCGTCGTCGCGTTGCGAGTCGTCGCGGTTGTCAAAAAAGTCCCCCCCGTTTCCCTCGCGGTCGAACCGACCAAAATCCGCGCGGTCGTCGTCGAAGGCGTCGAAACCGCAGAACCGCGGGTCCCCCGAATCAGTCGCGATGTCGTCCGCGGTGATGTCAATAACTCCGGAGTCGTTGTTTCCGGAGTACCTTCCAGCAGAGTCGTTTCGGTCGTCGCCACCGTATCGTCCCCCGACGCTGCGCCCGCGATTTCGTTTGGCGTGCCGCCCCCTGTCCACGTGCGCGGTTAAGTCGTGTTGCCGGTGGATTCCGGGGACGCGGCTGTGTTTGTTCTTGACGTGGAACGGCGATGAACGCGTCAGCACCAGCACCGCGGCCTGAAGCAAACACACCGCGTCCGTTTCCTCCGCGGTTTCGGTATGGTAGCATGTGGACGGTTGGAGCGCGTCACGACTACGCGGTCCTGGCGTTCCCTCTCTGAATGCACCTCCTGGTTCATCCGGATCACCGCGCCGTCCCCGCGTGCTCACCACAAGCGCCTGCGTCATCCGCACCGCCACGAGCTCGCACAGGGCTCTTCCGCACAGCAAAATGTCCGCCTGGATCACGGGTTCCCAGTTCTGCACGTCGTCCGCGACGACGCACTTGTCGAAAAACGACGGAACGACTTCCCTGTAAAGCGTTCGCAGCTCGTCCGCGCGTTTCTTGCCTTCCACGTCACCCGTGTTGACGATTTCAAACGCGCTCATCAGCACACCGCCCATCTGCTTGGGAAACACCACCCAGTGTGGGTGCCGCCGTAAGCCGTCCACCACGGTGTCGAAATCACGAGTGGGGAAAACGCACCCGCCCGTCTCCGCGTTGCCGATGTTGCCCCGATCGCTGTTTTCAGAAATGTCTCGCGAAAGCGAACTGTTCGTAGGGCTGTCTCGGTCCAAGGAGTCCCGCCTCCCCGTCGCGATTTCGGGGCCGTACTCCGCATCTAAACTGCCACTCGCATCGCTGAACTCGCGTTGGGGGGACGGGGACGGGGACGGGGACGGGGACTCGCGCCGCGGCGAGGGCTCCGAAGCGCTCATGCGTGCCAAAAACTCGGATTACCTAAACTAACGAGATTCGTGGTCCTGTCAGATCTGACGCGCCGCGAACCCTGCCTCTCTACCCCCCCCCAGCCGCGGCGCCCGCGCGGTGCAAAAACACAAAAGCGAACTCGGACCGTCACGCCGACCTCGCCCGACCCGGGAGTTGATAAGCGGAGACACCCACGCCGGTGCTCTCCGTTGTGATGGCCACGACCTCGGATGTGACGAGGAGTGACTGCAAATCATTTTTTTTGTCAGAGAATAAAAAGTTTTTCGACGGTCCTAGCGCGCTCCCGTCTCAGTCGACGCCGCACCATCGACCAAGAGTGCCTATAGGCAATCTTTGGACAGGTCTCCGAGACGAGAGACACCACATGTACTCAAAGTACTTGTGACAAAATGCGCGACGGTAGCAGCGACGACGAGTCCCCACCTCCTGTGTCGCGTCGCGGGAGGGCTGCTGCCAAGAAACCCGAGAGCGAGATGACTACGGTGGAGAAGCACGTGGCGCGGATGTTGGCAGCAAACGCGGCGGTTGAGATGGAGACGGCACGTCAAGCCCACCGCGCCGAGACCCTTCGCAGGACGGGCGAATCCGCCCTCGTTGCGCTGGGGGATTTGGACGTGGACAGCGACAGCGAAACCGAGGACGACACGAGCGCGGGATTCACAGGGAAAGCGCGACGTGAGGTGCGATGTCGACGTCGTGTGTCGAGACACGAAGACGTCTTTCGCGTCTCAATCCGCGCGTTGAGCGCGCGCGAGCTGGGCATGGCGTACGCGTGGATGCGCCGTGACCAGGCTCGGTACGAAAACGCGGTCATGTTCTGGGACAACGCGTCTTCTTCAATCCAGGCCGCGTGGGAGGAGACCGACGCGCCGGGCGAGCCGTGCGTACGCGCGGCGATTTCGGAGGCGGCCGATGTCTTTGCGTCGAGTTCCCTAAACTCTCGCGTGCTAGGCGCGTTTTGCCCGAAACTAGGCCCCGCCCCGGTCGGCTTTTGCGTGTTAAAGCACGACGCACTTACCGTAGACGCGTTGGGTATCAGGCAAGGCTTGCGGATGTGCGGGTTCGGTAGGGGTTTTGTGGAGGTTTTAGTGCGCCGCGCGAAAAGCGCGGCGGCGAAAAACGCCGGCCCGCCCGAGCTCGTCATAGACGCCCTGCCCGCTTCCGTCCAGGTACGACTGCTTTTAACGTCGTAACACGACTGTTCGCCGGCTTTGTCCCGACTGTTTGCCTGTACAACTACCTACTCGACCGGAACGTACTACCTTGGCTTCGAACCGAGAACCCCCACGACACGACGACCCCCACCAGTACTTACCACCTCTCTCCAAAAAATACTGACTGTTACCCCAATCAACCCGTATCTCAGTTCTGGACCGCGTGCGGTTTCGTTCCCGCGGGCGGTAAGTATTTCCCATTTACCACATTCCACTGACTGATTGCCCATACACGACTGACATTCATTTTATTTCAATCAGGGGCGGACTCGCCAACCACGAAGGTGATGCGACGGCTGCACGGAGACGTGGCGATGTCGGTTGAACTGCTGGACGAGCGAAAAGCGCGAATCGCGGGTGACGAGTGGTGGGTGAAAACGCGAAACAAACGGTTCGGCGACGAGGAGAGGTGAATGATTTGATGAACCTCAAGCAGGCCAAAAAAACCTTAAATTAAATTCAGCCTCTTCACGCCGTTCCACACTAGATACGCATACGGAACTTGTTGCTGATTATTAATACGCCGCCAATAATTACTAGACTATTATTAAACCCTGTCCTCTTTTACTCTGGTCCTTTTCCTTTCCTTTCACGTCGATCGTGTCCTCGCCAGCCTGCTCTGCGCGACCGCGACCGCGCCTACCGGGTTCGGTAAGGGTTTTACCGCGGCCGAACCGGGTGACTGCGTCGCGTTTGCGCCGGGCGCGTTTCCGTCGCCGAAATCGGGACGGATTTTCGACAAACCGACGCCCGACCCGGTGAACGCGCGCGTTCGAGAAAGACCCACGCCCTGTAGACGGTCGTTAGGTTGCGTCATCACGGGTTTGTTTGTTTCGTTCAAAGGCGTTACGGCCGTTACGGGGACGAACTCCACGTTTATATTCTCTCGCGTTGTCGTTTTTTCAGACTCGTTGCCCAACGAAGGAGGAAAACCTTCGCCAAGCGGAGAGCGCCCCGCGTCGCCGCTTTGGCGCGTTTCACTTTCCGGGGAACGCACAGTTTGGCCATCGGCGCGCCGCATCGCGGAACCCGCGCGCACGACGTTGCGGGTACGCGAAAGCGCGAGCGCGCCCGCGGGGGTGCGCACCGTGGGAGCCGAATACGCGGGAAGACGCGCTTCGAGGTTTTCCCGAACCGGCGTGGATTGGGTTTCATGCGAAGGCGTCGCGATCGCCGTTACCACCGCCTCGGCGGCATCTGCTCTTTCAGCGCTCGGAGACTGCTTCTCTTGCGTTATTATCGAGTCATTCTCATTCAAGCGCGACGCACCGCCCGCGCTCGGCGGTACTGGCGGTTTCGAGTCCACGTTTTCGTGTATTTTGTGATCAGGCGAATCGAGCGCGGCAAAGGTAAGCAAGCTCGTTGGTCTCGCCGGGGACGCGTGATGCGTTTCTTCCTGCGTTTGCTGTGGCGCGTGCGGACGCGACACTTGCTCCACTCGACCCGCGCCTTTGCTTGCTTCGCCGTGAATCCCAAAACTTATCATCTCAAAGCTTTTGTGGCCCGGGCGCAGTTCCGCTTTTCGCCGCGCGTCGCGCTGTTTAGCCGCCTCAATCGTTTCGAAACGCAAACACTCCGTCTCTGACCGCGCAATCGCCGTCTCCGCCTGCGCCTCCGCGACCCTCGCCTCCGCGTCCATCTCCGCCTTTGCCTTGGCCGCTTCGGCGCGCGCGACCCTGGCCTCCGCCTGCAACTCCGCGAGCTCCCGCTTTTCCGTCTCCGCGTCTTCGCGTTTCGCGGACGACGCCTCGGCCGTGTCCGTCGCGCCTTCTCCGAGCGCCACGGCACGCGTCTCGAGATCCTTTTTGTCCAGGTCATGTATGATGTCAACCTCGTCCTCGCGCTCCACCGCCTCCAAAACCAGCGTGAGTCGCCGCTGTACGTCCCGCAGCGCGGACGCGCTTTCCTGCAACCGAACTTCCCTCGCGTCCATCGCAACCGCGAGTCGCGCTATTTTCTCCACCGAGCGCTCGTGCGTCTCGCGCAGATCCCGACGCACGTCATCCAGCGCGTTTCTCGTCATGTCCCCTGCGCGTATCAAAGGCGTCGCGCGGTCGAACCCCCGGAAGCCTCGCTCGATTTCGCGCCGAGCGTATGGATTTGAATTCGTTGGAGTTAACGACTCATCGAAAACACGAGCAGTCCAACGCGGCGCGCCGCGTTCGAACCGCTGCGCGTACCGCGCGACTCTGCCCGGGGACGGAATCGTTTCGTCGATAGAACCGACGGACACTCCGCCGGGTGACGGAATAGTTTCGTCGCGAGACGGATTCGGAGCCGCGCCGAGATTCCGAGAACCGGCGTACCGGTCCCGAAACGAGCCCAAATCGTCGTGGCTGGATTCCCAGAAGTGCGACGGCACGTACCGATGGACGCCACGCACGCGCTCTTTTAGGTGGTGTGCGTTCCAGTGACCCCCGTTTTCGAACTCTTCGTCTTCGTCTTCGTCGCGCTCGTACGCGCCGCGTTCGTCGCGCCGCGCGACAAAAGATCGTTTTTCCTCATTTCGCATCCCCTCATCCCTCTCTTCGTCTGGTGTCTCATCACGTGTCTCCCTTTCATCTCTCCACGCCACGTGTCGGCTGTGGTGTACATCTCTTGCTTGTCGCTGCGCGGGAAATCGGACGGACGGTCGCACGGCGCCGCGTGTCGTGTCGCAAGAGACGGTCTCGTGCGTGCGAATGATTTGGGCGTCCCCGCGCCTTAAGCGCACGGCGGGGGGGGTGTCCTCTTCGCTGTCATCACGCGTCATCAGGACGTGGCGAATCTGCGTCGCGCGTGCGTCCGCGACCGAGACCTGCGCCCCGAGGCGCATCACCGAAACCACGTTTTCTTCGTCATCCGAGTCATCCCAACGGTACGACCGCATGGTGGCCAACCCTCTCGCTGAAAAGTTTTCCCCTCGGACGTCCCGAGTGCCGATAATCGTCCCCCGTCCAGGACGAGCAGGTCAGCGAGACGAACTGGGCAGGGTTGACACTTCGGGTTCAAACCACGCGCACCACCTCGCGTCCCGGGTCTCCGATGCCCCACGGACGGCGGGCGACGAGGCTGCCTCCCCACGTGCGCGCCCCCAGTGGCCCAGTGTTACCCCTCCATTTCGGTGCACAACTCGGCCGTTTTCCTCGGAGCTCCCGTGGCAGAAGTAGTCGTTGGCTTCAAAATTCAAACGTCGCGAACCACGACGATGGGTCATTTGTTCTGCGCGCGAAAGACGCCTCGAGCGCTCTCGTGGTCGCACGATGTCGGGACGAAGCATGCGCCAGCGGGCGCCCGTGTCCTACAAAGTTGGCGATATGAACCAGGCGAAGACTCCGTCGTGGCTGGTGCGTCCGCGTTGCCCGCTTGTCGTGTCCCCCGTGGGTGAACTCGCGCTTGGGCGAGCGCCATTTTATTGGCGCTCGCAAATTCGAAATTCTGCACCCCTCGCCTTGTGCCATCTCGGCTGTACCTCGCGCGCGCGCGCGCTGACCCATGCGTACCCCCCTTCCATGCCACGGCACCACCTCCCCCCCCCTTCCCACGTCGTTCCGCAGGTCAAAACCAGCGTCAACGCCCCCGTTCCCGTCCGGGAGCGGAAAGACAAACCGGTTCCCGCGGACAAGCTCGCGCAGGCACTGGGTGGTTTGGCAGACGACGACGACGACGACTTCGAGGACGAGGACAAGGTTTTGAAACGCAAAGCAGGCGGCAAGAACACAAAGGCGGACGGCAAGGAGAACGGCGAGGCGCGCAAGGTGGCGTCCGCGCGCGCGGCGAAGGCGGCGAAGGAGACTGCCGGGGCTGCGAGATCCAAAAAGATGGACAAACAAGGATCTAAAAAACTAAGCGCCATGCAGAAAGCCGCGGCGGTGGCGAACGACGGGCTGAAACGAGGCCACTTTTCGAACTCGGACGACCCGTCATCGCACGGCAGCCAGCAGAAGCACGCCGGGGGGCGGCCCGCGAAACGACACGCGCGCGCGATGCTTCACAGCCGCTTCGACGCCGCCGCCACGCCCGAGGAGGATGACATGGACCATCACCCGCGCGCGCGCTGGCCAGTCGAGGCGCCGTCGCCTGTGGCGTACGCGCCCCCGCCAAACGCGAGGGGAGGCGCTGCGAAACCCAAGGCGGGCGGCGCGGGCAGGTACGGCCAGCTCGCGTCCGCCGCGGCAGCCGCCGCAGCGGCGGCGAAGAACGTGATTGGGAGCCAGGGCGAGCGGCTTCCCGCCGGGCGCGCGGACGGCGCGTGGAGTAGCGCGTACCGGACCCTGCAAGCCGCGCATTGCAAGCTGCAAAGCAAGTACGACAAGCTGAAAGACACAAAGCTGAATGGTTTGATTGACGAAGCCGAGAGCTACCGCCTCGAGCTCGCGGATCACGGCGCAAAAGCGGAGGAGCTTATTAAGCACTTCAGGGGCGAAGCGGACCGGCAGAAGGAGTTCGCGGCTGGCGCGGAGGGCGCGAGCTCGCGGGTGTACGAGCTGGAACGCGAAAACGCTGAGCTAAAGGAAACCTTGTTGGCGTACCAGGGAAAGATCTTACGCGTGGAACAGGAGTCGGCGACCGCGAGCCAAAGGGCCGCCGAGGCGGCGGCGGCGAGCACGAGCGGGCGGTGGGGTTCGGAGGAACTGGAGGCGTTTATGGGTTTGCGGTGGGACAAACAACGCACCGGTGTTCACCGGTTCACGCACACAGGGACTGGGTTTTCGTTCCAACTCACCGCCGCGGACCAATCACAGTTCGCGGACCGCGCGGATGACGAAGGTACGTGTTGGGTTCCCGAATCCCAAAACTGTTTGCCCATAAAAGACTGACACTTGTTTTTATTCATCGTAAGAAACGCGCGAGCGGAAACGCCGGGAAAGCGACGTGATGTCGGGTAACGGTCACCGCGCCGGCGCCGGCGCGGACGAAGTTTCTTTCACGCCCCTCGAGTTTGGCAAGGCGGAGGGGTATTTGCCCGGGTATTTGTCCGAAGCCATTGAGTTCGAACGGAACGAGATGCCCGAGTTTATCGGCCGGGTGCTGGGGGTGCTTAATCAAGTCGCGGCGGAACACGTCGCGCCGCGGACGTGATGAAAGAGATTTGGGAACACAGAGACACGAGTGTTGTCGTAAACATCTATCACTACATTCAATACTGTCTATGTACAATATTTAGATCTTAACCCAATACTCCACTACTAACACGTTTCAACATCTAATACTGTCTATGTACGATATGTACATCTACCCCCAATTCTCCACTACTAATATATGTGTATACTCCACTCCTAATGATCTCCAGCACGAACATACACACCACCGCACAACTCCGTTAATACCCCAGCCTGGGCGGCGCGGGTAGCTTGAACCCGCCCCAACCCCCCGGGCTCAGTGCGTCCGCCAAGTCCGCGGGCGACGGCGGTTCGTCCGCTTTGCGAATGCGCACGCAATCCACCTCCATGAGCAAAGGTTCTTCTTTGTGGTTGGAAAGCCGTCTGCCGCTGCCGAACGTGGGCGGCCGAGGCTGCGTTTCGTTATCAATCCACCCCAGCCCCGGGGGAACAAGCACTCGGCGCTTGCCGCCTTGTTTCATCCCCAACAACGCGGGGGAGACCGCCCTGGGTAACGAATTTTTATCGCCAAGCACGAACTTGTACGTCGCCCCGACGTCGTCCTGGCCTTCCGTGCCGTACCCCCGCGCCCACATGAAAATGGGCGTGCCTCCTGAGCTGTACTTGAAATACGCACCGGGGGCGAGTCGGTACACGGTGTACATCACGAACAGGGTGTCGCCTTTTTGCGCCACGACGTCGCCATCCGACTTGCCTTCGTCAAGTTCTCGGTACTGCACGCCGGACGGCAGGGTGACCAACACCCCCGGGTTTGATTCCGCGTCACGCGCGTCTTTTCTTCGTTCCGCGTCTTCCCGCGCAAGTCGGATCTCCTCCTCGGAACGGTACTTGGATTTCTTGGGTGGGGGGGCGTTGCCGAAACCGTACGCCTGCGACGCGGGGGTGGTGAACAACATTACAGATGATAACACGGCACCCGAAGTCAATAAGACGGCGTGCCTTCTACCTGTGCTAGACTCGTCCTCGCGTCGCCGACACGCATCGCACCGCGTGGATCGGGAGACGCGGCGCGAGCGCGCGCTCGGCGCCGAGAACGCGCGAGCCGATACACACGGGGCGGTGGTCGCCATCCCCATCAATGGGACAAGTGCATCCAGCTCAGTCATTTGCCTTTTTTGCCAGGAAACTGGTGGTTACTGATGAGACTGTTTGCTCATACAGTACGACCTCCATGATTTTCTCAAAAGAATTCGACACGCGGCCTCCGCCGCGAGGCCACACACGCGCGCGCGCCTTTGGCCGCGGACGCGAGTTTCGCTTGGAGTTCACGTTACACGTGTTAAACACGTGTATTCGGCAAACGCGGTTTCCAACGGCGCTCGGGAGGCGGTGGTACAACACCTTCGTCTCCGCGAAGAAGTTCCCATTCGTAGATCTCCAAATCACACCACGCCATGAGCTTCGCGGACGCGTACGGAGGCCCTCCCGGCGGGCCCCCTGCCAGCGCCAGCGGCGGTGGCGGTGGCCACAGCAATACGTTCGATTTGACAGACGACCTCGCGAGGCAGGCGAAGAAAGTGTCCGGGTTGATTTTCACGATGACCACGAACGTGGGGTCGTTCAAGCGCATGGTGGATTCGCTCGGTACCGGGAAGGACACCAGGGAGCTTCGCGCCAAACTAAACGCCGCGCGGGAAAACATCGGAGGCATGGCCCGGGAAGCCGCTTCCCACGTGAAACGGCTCGCGAGTGATGGCCATCCGGATGACACCAAGGCGCAAAAGCTGGTGCGAGATTTTCACTCCGTGCTGAAGGAGTTCCAACGCGCGCAGAGACAGTGCGCGGAGCGGGAGCAAACGTTTCTGCCGCAGAGACCGAGCGGAAAAAGCGGGCACGGGTACGGCGCGAACGACGATTACGAAACGGACCGGGAGGCGTACGGCGCGAGTGATTCGGAGCAGCAGAGCTTGCTGATGGCTACGTCGAAAAGGCCGGGCCGGCAGGACCTCGTACGGGACGAGGGCGAGATGGAGTTCAACAACGCTTTGATTGAAGAGCGGGAACACGGGATTTTGGAGATTCAGCAACAGATCGGCGAGGTGAATGAGATTTTCCAGGACCTGGCCGTGCTTGTCAACGAGCAAGGCACGATGATTGACGACATCGAGGCGAACATCGTGAGCACCGCGGTGCGCACCAAAGGTAAGTAGTAGGCCTTTCCCAAATCCCGGCCTCCCTGTTTTATCTCTCAGCTGGTGACTGTTGTCCACACATCGCGATATACACTACTGACACTTTTCCTTCACAACGAAAGACGCGCAACGCGAACTCACGAAGGCGGACAAGTCGCAAAAAGCGGCGCGGAACAAGATGGTATGCTTAGCGGTGGTCGTCGCCGCGGTGTTGACCGTGCTGATTTTGTTTCTGCTGAATTGATTTGGGACGGAAGTTTGTGGAAGTCGATACGTCTTGTAATTGAATTGCTAAGAGTGCTGCGTTAAGTGTTTAAAAGTTAATGCATCTCACAACTGCTCCACCTACTCCGCCGCCTTTTCCGCTTCTTGCAACGTATCGAACCCGACCGGCACTCGGGGTAGTTTCTCCACGGCTTCGTTGAATTCGGTGATCATGACTCGTAACAGTTCCAGTTTCGATTCCGTCAGCGCGCGCGGGTTGAAAAACGTTTGCAGTTGCAGTCCGGCGTCAGGCGCCCACTCCGGGGGCAAGTCGAGCTTCACGAGCTCGTACGGGCCTTTCTTGTACTGCCCGCCCCCGTACGCGCGTTTTTCGAACACCCAGAGCTTTTTTTCGTTTTGGTCGTATATCTCAGGGCCCCAGGTGTAGTGAAGCAGAAAGGCGTTGAAGTGGAACGTTCCATCGGAAGTTTTCACACCCGCGTCGTCGGCGGGCGGCTGCGCCATTAGCAAGGAGCCCGGCGCGCCTTTGATTTCGTGTTCGATTCCGGCGATCAAAACCGCGGCGTCGTACGCGTACATGTCCCGTAACCACCCCAGGGCCTTTCGTGTTGCCTCAGGGGTCTCCGTGCGCTCCACGAACGTCGCCCACAACGGCGCGGCTTTTCGAAGATCCTCCACGGTTAAACAGGAAGGCGCGTTTCCTGTGCGGGGTAAGGACAAACCGTTTTGCCGCGCGGGGTGGTCTTTTGGGACCGCGTCGAAACCAACTTCACCCAAGTACTCCCTCACCACTCGTAACATGTTAGGCTCCTTCAGCCCGATGTATTGATACTCGAACCCCATCGCGCGGCCTTTGGGAAGCAGAATCGCTGGCGGCGGCGACTTGACGTAGATGTAGTCCGTCTCCACCATCATCACGTGCGAGCACTGCTGGCTGTTCGCTGTACGCGACCACTGCGCCACCGCCAGCGACCGGTCCGCCACGGGGTAGTCGCACCACACGTCGCAATTCACTTGGTTCGGGTCGAACCGCATCGTCGGGACTTCTGACATCAGCTCGTCGTCCCGGCCGCGGTGTAAAATTCGCGTGAACGCTTTCAAGATCGATCCCGGTTCACTCGCGTGCTTCTTGTACGTCTGGTACATTATCCGCGTCTGCCAGTTCATGTAGGCGTTGCCGGATGAGGTTAGCACGGTGTGCAGGCACACAGGCGGCTCTTCCACAACGCGCTTTGAATCATCCGCGGAACGGTCGTCAATCTGCGCGTACGCGACCGTTTTCCCGTGCACTTTCGCAACCAACCCCGACGTCCACGCCACGCCGTCGCCCGATGAGTGCGGCTCCGGGTTCGGGTCGTCGTCGCTTAGGTTGTGAACGAAAAGTGTCAATCTTGTGTGGTCAAACAGTGTGCCTGGATTTGGGAAAGGCCCAATACGTACCTTTTCAACCAGCACTCGTTCGAGGACGGGTGCCACACCCAGACCGTGCACGCGCGTTTCCGGGCACAGCTCTGGCAGCACAAATCTGCTGATGCCATTATATTTTCATCACCACCGCTCACCACCGCGCCCCATAACTCGGTGTGGGGCTTGTATGTAGACGACACGCAGGACTTCAACGCGCGGGCGTCGGAAAAGTCGTCGCTGCCACCGGTGCCGATCGGGCGCAGCGATTTTGGAAACTCTTCCGAGCCGAGTTCGTCCGCGGCCTCGAGGAGGGTTTCGTCACGTCTATTAACCACGTTTTCGGTGTCCTCTTTCACGGACGCAGCATGTGTTCCAAAAACTTCGTCGTTGTCAACGTCCGAACTCGCCTCTCCCTTGCCGCGGGTCTGGTGCGCCCCAACGCCCGCGATCGTGTTTTCCAGGGATCGCGCATCGGAGTACCCGCTCGGGTGGAACGGGTTCACCACCAGGTCTGCGTCCCTACCGCCCGCGGTCGCTACGTCGAGGGAACCCCCGACCCGTGCTTTGAACCCGGCAACGCGTCCGCCAATCCGGGATAGCGCGGTGGGCTCCGAACGCGCGTACCCACGCTCGTGCGCCGTACGGCTCAGGAAATCGAAAGACCCGTCGTGCCTCACAGCCACCGCATCGGGATGCGTGTCTCTAAGAGCCTGGAAAACGGCCAGGCTCACCAAGCACACAACGCCCACGCACGCCACGAGGTGGGCTTTGCCAACGCCACCTCGGCGCAGGCGAGCGGCACCCATCGCACGCCGGAATTCGCCGTCCCCCCACGCGCGCGCCGAAGTAACGACGACAAGTTCCGAGGCTCGAATCTGATGCTTAATCTGAGGGGACCAGACGTTTTGAGAGCAAAGCTCACTCGTCAATTGTTTATCAGCACCAACGCGTCATCGGTCGCCGTCCCACGCCACACCGCCACGCGCGGGCCAAGTGGATTGAAGTGGATTGCTCCGAGGCTCGCGCGAATACTCTAATCCGAGGGGACGTTTTGAAAGCACTCGTCAATTTTTTAACAACACGTCAACACGTCAACACGCTCTCGGTCTATTCTAAGCTCCCCGGCGCCGGCGCGCTCGCGCTCCCCCCCGCGCTGTTGTTCCCTGCCGCGTCCCCCGCGCGCATGCGCCGGTACGCCAGGATGTTCTCCAGGTACTTCCCGTGCGCCTCGATGGCTCTTTGCAGCGACCGCTGCTTCGTGAGCTGCTCGTGCAGCTGCGACTGCATTTCCATCTGCTTCATCAGCGCCTGGCCGACGTCTTTGTCGCCTTCAAACTCAGCGCCGATTTCGAAGGACGCGCCGCTTCCGGCTAAAAGCGGGTCCGCCATGTCGAAGGCGTCCAGTCCGTCCGGCAGCGCATTGGGACTACGCATCGCGGTGGTGAAGGAATACGTGGGAAGGAGCTCGCTGGGCGAGGAGGGGAGCGCCGGTCCTCTCGGCGCGGATGCCGACCCCGGCCCCGCGAGCTTCGCGCCGCCCGCGCTCTTCGCGTAGCACCCTTCTTCGCGAAGCATCCTCGCCTTTTCCTCAGCCGCCCGCGCGCGCGCGGCGCTCCGTTCGCTCGCGGACGGACGGACACGTAACACTCTGCGCTCCTTCCCGCCGCCACTGCCGCCAGCACCCAAATCGCTCTCCGCCGGTCGCTTCTCCCCCTCCGAACTCGGCGACGGTTCGGTTTTTAAAACAGCCGCTTCGGGGTTCCCGGCGCTGTCCTGCAGGCGGTATTTCTGCAGGTGGCTCTTGACGTGCTGGATGCTCATGCCCTCCACGTCCATGAACTGCATGATCCCCTTCGGTGTGGCCAAGTCAAGCCCCCCCAGCAAACGCACCGCTTCAACGAACCGTTTGTGCAGAGAAGGGGTCCAACGCAAACGCTGCTTCCCGTGCGCGCACGCGCCGTCTGCGTTTTGCCCATCGTCCGCCTTGTTGTTTTTCTGCGACCCATCGCTGGGTCGAAACCCACCGGGGTGCTCCTGCGCCACAGTCGGCGTGGTCGCGCCGAGTCCACCATTGAACCCGCTGGCGCCAGAAGGGCCGGCCGAAACAGACATACCTCCGTTCGAACCAACCGGCGCGCCCCCCGGAGTGGCAAGCCGTTCGTCGTTTTCGAACCCGAAACGCCCGGCCGCGGCCACGAACGAAGACGCGTTCCCAATCGTTGTTGCCACGAGCGTCGGGAAACCATGCCCGTGTGCACCGTGTGCGGCAGGCGCTTCCGGGATCCCACCGTGCGTGCCAAACGCCCCGTGATCGTGTAAACGCGGCGTCGACCCGCCGCTGATGCCGATCAAGTGCTCGTTACCGCCGTGCATGCTTCGTTGTCGTCGTTCCGCGTCGTCGCCCTCCATCGTCTCCGCAGCTCCCAACCCGTCATCATCAAGCAAGGCGTTGAGAAGAAACTCATCGACGATGTCCCCGTCCCCTAAGTCCTCGTTGAACCCGGGCCAGAACGCTCCACCATCGGGCAGGCTCGGCATCGCACGTCGCACAGCCTCACACGCACGCCACGCCGTTCACAGTGCAACGCACGGGCACCGAACGCCGCCGCACTCACTGACCGAGTACCAGACGCGGGCGCAGACAACGAGAAGAGACAAATTTATTCCTTTTTCGTTTCGTGCTTTTTGATTTTTTCCCACGTGTTACGGTCAAGGACGTCTTCCGCGTCCCTTTCAAATCGACTCATTACCGGTCAAGCGTGCCTTTCACGCGAGCCCTCACCCCGGTCAAGCTCCACGCTTGCCCAGCAAATCTCGACGAAAGGTTATGTCGCCGAAAATTTCCGTCTTGTGGCATGTGGGCTTGTGGGGACACGGTGTGTCGTGGCTCGTGGCCCCCGTTCCTTCAGAGTCGGCAACGCGCGAGGACTGTCGTGGCCGAAGCGGACGTGACACCCATCTCGAGGTCGAGGTGTTTGGAGCTAAAGCTGTTTCTGCTGCACGCGGGAAGCCTGGCGGGGACTCCTTGTAGCCTTTAGTGAGAGAGGAGAGACGAGAAGGGGTGCCCAAATCCCTCCCTTGATCTGCGGGTGACGTCGGTTGAGGTTCCCCAAGGCACGCGGTACAGACCGCGATGACCACGACGGGAAACCCGATGCATCACTCTGTGTTGCCCTCGCAATCGCAGTCCACCGCCCCTAACTACACCATCGCGTACGATGACTCAGGTGCGTCCCAGTGCCAAACCTGGCACCGTCGCGTTCTGTCGATTTTGAAAAACCAGAAAGCAGTTCGTTACTTTCACAAGTGTTTTTTTCGCTCCTCTGACACACGTTCCCGCCCTCCCCATCACGCCTGTGTCTCTTTCCCGCATGCGGAACACGCTACCGCAGATTTGCGCACGGAGATTCTCGACGCCCCGGAAACCGACGATGCCGGTGTTTCGTCCGCGCCCCCAAGCGCCCGCCGATCCGCGCCCGCGGGCGACGCGACTAAGATGACCTTCTCCGCGCTTAGAGGGCTTCGCGCGGACGTGCTCGCCGCCGCGGAGGCCGCGCACGCCGGCGACGAAGTCGCGTGTGTTTCCGCGATGGTCACGGCGACGGAGACGGCGGCGGTTAGGGAGGCGACACGAGATGTCATCATGAGGTCGATGGACGCAATGGGCGACCGGGAAACCAACCAAACAACAACGGAAGAAGCGGGGAAAGCGACGCTCGCGGTTGTTTTCGGCGCGCGGCGAACGTTGGGTTTGGAAGTCGGCGAACTTCCGTCAACTGACGTGTTCGGAGTGCGCTCGGGGTCTGTGTCAACGCCCGGCGGTGCGTCATCAGGCGGCGCGCCCACGTCGTGGCCCGACTCCGCATCCGCGCTCGCTGCGGTGGGGTACTCGGAGGGCGGGTGGGAAAGTTTGGGCACGCGCGACGCGGCGGCGACGGCGACTCCGAATCCGAATCCCGGGGCTGGCCCGTCCCCGCTTTCCGTGCCCGTCCCGGGTGACGCCGCGAGCCAGCTCGTGACGAGTTCCACGGTGCACGTGTTTACCAACGCGGGTGGTACGGTGCACCGCGTTTCGCCAACGCATGGACGGTCGGAGGACGAAGCGGCGACGCCGAAGGGTTACGATTTAGAATCAGACGAAATGATGGAGCAGGATCTAACAGGCGGGACGCAAATCATTCCAGGCGACGAAGACGAGGAAATCATCGAAGACGTTGGAGGGACGCAGGTTGAACCTGAAGATGCAGTTGAACCTGAAGTCGAACCTGAAGATGTCACGCCGCGCGCTGCGGTGGCACCAAAACCGTCGCCCCGATCACAAGCACGGTCGCCGGTGGGCGCACCGCCCTCGTTTCTTCGATTAGTCTCGCGACCCGCCGCGACGCTTCGAAAACGCTTATCAATGGACGCGCCGTATGAAATCGCGCCTGGCGGGGATATCCCCGCGACGATCCCTGGAGGAGACGCCCCCCCTGGGGATATCCCCGGAAACACTCCCATGGCAAACCCAACGGACACCGTCCCGAAAGAAACCCCCCGGTCGCTGTGGACGGCGGCGGCGGCGACGTCGGGGTTCAAAACGCCGCCGGGCGACGCGACGACCACCGTCGTCGTTGACGGGACGTCCCCGTTTCCCCTGTCCGCGCATGTCCCCAATGTGGGGACGGAAGCAGATGGTACCGGGGTAACTCAACCCATGGAGATCATCCCGGAGACCGCCGCGGCGGCTTTCGAAACGGAAAAGACCGAAGAAGCGGAGCCTTTGCGTTGTTCCGGGGACGCGCGCCCGACGGCGGACCCGTCATTCCCGTTTGCACCGTCCAGCACACCCGCGGAGGTGATGTGCTCGTACATCCCGAGCACGTTCCCACACACGTCAAAGATGACGTTCACGGAGTCCACGGCGGGGGGGTCCGCCGCGGGCGTGCACGCCGTGGCGGCGGCGGCGGCGGAGGAGGCGGACGAAGAGCTCCTGCCGCTCACGGAAATGCCCATGACGGAAGTGCCGTCCTCCGTGGCGCCGTCGCCGGGCGCCGGCCCGCCCCGGCGCGCCACCGGCGGCGCGCTGGCGGCGGCGATGCACGCGCGGCGCCGGCGAGACGAGCTCGGCGCCGCGGGCGCGAGTCTGTCGCTGGGGCCGCCCGCGGACGACGCGGAGGCGGACGAGACCTTCGCCGTTACGAAGGAGCGTAACCGCCGCGAAGAGGTGCCCGTGTTCGACGCGAGCCAGCCCGAACCGTTTTCGCGCTCGGCGGTTTCGCACGGAGCAATCAACACCACAAATCAAAATCAGCACCACACTTTCACGCCGTTCGACTTGACCGTCCCGGAGGTCGGGGACGACGAGGAAACCAACCACGGGGACGGGGACGGGGACGACGACTTACCCGTACCTGACGACGACGTACCCAATCCCCGCGTTCCACGCGACCCGGCGACGTCTGGGTTTTTCCATCTCGAATCGGTACCGGCGGAAACCTTTCCGCCGCGCGGCGACGGGTGGGCAGGCGGGTGGGGTCGCGTCGCCGGTGACCGACGAGGCGATCGCGCGGCTCCGCCGAAAGACGTAAACACGGCTAAACAAAAAGAAGACCCGACCCAGGAGTCCCCTCCTGAGGAGGAGGAGGAGGATGCGGAGCCCCCCGCGTCGCCGGACTTTTTCTTGATGCTTTCGCAGCAGGTGCGCGACATCGTGGCGAGCGCGGCGGCGGACGCGCCGTCGCAGAGCATGGTGCCGCCGCCTCCGCGGCGACCGTCCACGTCGGCCGCTGCTACCGGTCCGCCCACGTGCAGGAACTCGTCCATCGCGGCGCAGGCGAACATGCAGCGTTTGTGGGACGCGAAGGAAGCGCGCGACGCGGCGGATTCCCAGGCGCGTCGTTCGGGCCGCGACCGGGTTCCTCGAAAGTGTTTCGGGGACAGCCAGTTCCCGTCGCAGTCACAAGGGGACTCGGATGTGCAAGAGGAAGATGGGGCGAGCGACGAGGAGGACGGGGACGACGTGAGTGACCCGGAATCAAAGGAAGCCAAAGCGACGCAAGAAACGGGTACGACGCCGTTAGCCAGGCGAAGGGCTCCGCGGCGAAAGAAGCCTCGAAAGTTTTTCGGCGATAGCCAATACCCGTCGCAGTCGCAGGGGGACTCGGAGATGCGAGATGCTGCGCCGGATGAGCCTGATACGAACTCCGACGAAAACGACGATGACGAGGATGCGGACGACGACAACGGGACGCTCGAAATCTGCGAAAGCGACGAAGACGAAGCGCCGTGGTACGTGGGCGGCACGCAGGCGGTACCGGAGACGGGTGGCTGGTCGGACGACGACGATTCCGACGAGGAGGCGCCGCCGCCGATGGACGACGACGACGACGAAAACGGCGACGAAGCTTCCGACGAAGAAGAAGAAGACGCACCGGCGCCCTTACCTGCGAAGCGCGCTCGACGCGCGTCCGCGCGCGTCCCCGGAAGCGCGGCGCCAAAAACCGCGAAGCTTGTGGAGAAGACGTCGGCGGCGACGCTCGCGGGTATTCCGAAACCGAAAGGACAAACGAAATCGAAAGGAAACGGACACACGAAAGGATACCAAAACTGGAAAGGTCCTCTTCCAATCTTGGGGTGTCCCAAGTGCAGGCACGCGCAAAACGGGTGCGGGCGGTGCAAAGCTATTCGCGCGCACGCCGAGTTCGGGACGCCGCTTCCGTGGCGTTTAAAAACGGTGGGCGGCAGTTGCGGGTCGGGAGGTGCGGGGCTTTCCCAATCACCACGTTCCGCCTCCCTGATCGGCCCGATTACCCTGACTGTTTGCTCATACACATTACGAGAGACTGACGTTTTCTTTTTTATCGTATCAGGCCGCGTCTTACCGAGCTCGGCGCCGGCGGCGCTTGGCGTAAAAAAGTGCAAAGTTCGGTTCCACGACGAAAACGTTTCCGAGGGGGCGAAAAAGGGATCCGGGTCCTTCGGTTCCGTTGGCACGAAGCGACGGCGGACCTCTGCTGTGGCGGTGCGGTCGTCCATCTCGTCATTACCTACCGCCGCTACCGGATCCGCGAAGAAACGTAAGTCGCACTTTGAGTCGAAAGTCTCAAACGAAACGCCCGACGTCGTCCGGCGCCGCGCGCCACGCGCGTCCTTCGTTTTCCACGGCCTGACTTTTCTCATATCAGGCCTTCCCTCGAAACAAGCCGTGGATGACCTGACCGACCTAATCGAGACGCACGGGGGGGTGGTGCGAATTGACGTGCCTCCCCCCGCCGCGACGCGGCAAATCGCACCGGAGAACGCGTACCAGCCCTCGCAGGACGTCGGCGCGCCGATGGTGGACGGGCGCCGTACTGCGCCTGGACGAAACACGCGGGTGATCACCCCAGCCGCGGGCCGCACGCTCAAGTGTCTGTACGCCGCGGCGGTGGGCGCGCCGTTGCTGACCCCGGACTGGGTCAGGGACAGCGTGGATACCGGGTCGTGTATGGCGCTAGGTGAGTACCGAGTGGATCGCGATGACGACGACGACGACGCAAGCGTCGGCGGTTTGTTCGACGGCGTAGTCGTGTCGCTGAGCGGCGACGTGACCTACGTCCGGCAGTTTGGGTTGTTGCTTCGCCACGCAGGCGCCGAGGTCGTGCCGGTCGCGGACTTGGTCAGCACCGTCGGGGAGAACGTCGCGATGGGCGAGGGCCCGTGCGACTACGTGCTGGTGCAGGTGGCGGCGAGCGACACAAAGATCAGGGTCGAGGGTGGCGTCCAACGCGCGTCGAAGCGCTTGGGGGTTCCGTGCGTTAGTCACGAGTGGGCGGTGGATTCGTTGCTCGCGAACAAACTGGCCGCTGTGGATGGGAGGTACCGCGTGAAGTGAGGAAGACCAAAAGAAGGTATCATGATTTAAACGAAAGAAGGTATCAGTGTATCATGATTTAATAGCAGCACACGTGGTATCACATCACACGTGGTGTCGCGCATTACCCAAATAGCCCCAAATAGGCCCGCATCACACGGTCTCTGCGAATTCGTAAAAACAGTACCCGGCTCTCGCGCCGCCGCGTCGTTCGCGGTCAAACTGATCGATCTGCTCTTTCCGAACTTCGGCCACCACGCCGGGCGCGTCGCTTGTTTTGCGCTTCACGCGTTTGTTTCGGTCGGTCGGCGTTGAGTCCTCCCTTGCACTCCGGAGTGTACACCTCAGAAGCGCCACGAGTGCGCACGCCTCCACTACGGCGACCACCGAGAGTACGATGCACGCGATTCGCCAGCCTCGCAAGGAGTGGTACGGCTCTTCATCAGAAGAAGAAGAAGAAGAAGAAGAAGAAGAAGAAGAAGGCGAAGCAAAACTCGTCGCCGTTTCAAGTTTCACCGCCTCGGCGACGCAGTTCGCGCACCGGAGCGTCAGGGTTATCCACCGCCTTGATCGTTGTCCTTTCGTGAACTCCAGGACAGCTACGTGGTCGTCCGCATCCGAAAAGCGCGCCACCGCGAGCTCGGCGTGTGACACTTTTGCTTCAGAGGCGTTTGGCGCGAGTTCGTAAAACGCGCAGTCCAGAATTTTGTCGTCAGGTTTTATCTCGCCGAGTGCAAAGTCCCCGAGGTCCACGCGCGTTGCGACGGTGCGGTTCGGGGCGTGAATCACGGGAAGCGTGCCCGCGAGCCGAGTTTCGCCGGAAGAGCCTTTGGCGTGACACCGGACGTACCACGAGCTGTTGATCTCCTGAAACACGTCGTCGTTGTGGTCGGAACTAGGCTGCACTAAAAGACTTGTCGCCACGACGAGTCGACCGTCCGAGGTTTTTTGGCCGCCGAGGCGTGGTGGTCCGGACACCGCGAGCGCGGCTTCCGGTCTCGCGGCGACGAGCACAAAGAACACCACGCACAGTGCGAGCGCCATGAACGCGCGAGGAAACATCGCGCGCGCGAGTGCGACGCGCGCGCCGAGCAAGTCGCGGGAGGGAGCCGCGTCCTGGTCAACGTTTTGGCAAACCAAAAAGTCAGGGGTAAAAAAAAAAGGGGGACGAACGACGAGTGCCGTCTCGGAAAGTCAACATCTCTCGGAGGCGACGACGCCCTCGTTGCATTGGCGCGTGCACCGATTCAGTCGGGCCACGCGCCTGTGGAAGATCGCTCCGGTTCTGCGATGGGGTGTGCGTCGAGTGCGCAGGTGCGCCCCCGCGAGTGGGACGGGTCGTCCCCCGGTTTGGCTTCTCGACCCGCATCCGCGTTGGTGTCCACGAGCGGCAGGACGGCCGGACGTTTCGGCGCATCCCCACGGCGCCAGACGCTTCAAGCCACTACCCCACCGGGCTCGCCGCCCGGTTTCTGCAACGCAGCGTCGACGAGGCTTGTGTTCGCGGGCGCTGGTGACAGCGGGTTTCAAGCAGCACGCTCGCCTCCTATGAGTCCAGGCCAGGCGGTGACCGAGGGGATGTTTTCGACGACGAAATCGAGAAAAGATGGAGAAAAGAAAACAGCCCCCGCCGCGGCGGGTGCTTCCGTGAGACCTGCTGCAGCGGGAGCGACCACCGCTGCCACGACAACGCAAGCACAAACACCACCACCTAAAAAGAAACTCACCGCGTCGCAGCAGCAAGACGCAGACCGCGAACGCCTCCGGGCGAAACTCCACGAGGTTGACGATTTGATGTTCAAAGGTACGTCTACTTCGGATTTGGGAAAGGCCCTGTACGTTTGACACACTGTTTGCGTCAGAAGTTCTACATTCACCTCTGGTTTGCGTATACTCCTGACACTCCTGACCCTTTTCTTTCTCAATCAAAGCTTCGCAAAAGTCAATCGCGCTCGCGACGATGGAGGAGAGTTTGATTCGGCTTTCGCACGCGGTGACCGTGGAACGGGACGGGCGCGTGGTGGCGGAACTCGCGAGCGACACGGAACGAACCGCACGCCAGCGCGCTGAGGAAAAGATTCAACTTGAAATCGAACAGAGGCACGATTTAATTTCAAGACTGGACAGGGCGAACGACGTCGCGCGGCACGCGGAGAACGAAGCGAGAGACCTCCGACTCGGGGCGAAATTCAGGGACGCCGAGATCGACCGTAGCGCGCAGGAGAAGATCCTGGAACACGACCTGGCGCTGTGCAAAAGGACCTTGGCGGAAACCGTGGCGAAACACGCGGAGGAGCGCGTGGTGAAGGATCTAGAGACGCGCATGATCGAGGAACGCCCGCGGTTGGACGAAGACAGTGAAAGAACCAGGGTGGAGCGGCGAATAAAAGAAGCCGTCCAGATGGCGCTCGCCAAGCACGAAAGGGAAGCGAGCATGGGATTGATGAAAGCCAGCGAAGACAAGGTCCGGGCGTTGGAAGTCGCGTCCGTGCAGCGCAGGCAGGCCATGGAGACGCAACAGCGACTTCACGAGGAAGAGCTGCGGCGAGTGCAGGAAGCGTCCGCGCGGGATTTGGAGTTGATTCGCGAAGAGATGAGGCCCACGCGGTGGGAAATTGAAAAGCTGCAGGAGGACCGGATAAGAGACCAGCTGGAGCACGCGGAGTCCCGGAAACTCGCCCTTGTACAGGCGAACCAGGAGTACGAAGCCAACTTGGAAAAAATAAAACTCTCGCACGCGTTTGAGCTGGCGACGTTGCGTGGGGCTAACGAGGACCGGCTGGCGGTTTACGAGCGCGAACGGGTTCGACACGAAACCAAGTTCTCGGTGTTAACCAGCGGGTTGCAGGAGGAGTTGGCGGATTACAAGGCCAAGTTCGAACGCGAGCGGGAGCTGCGGCGCGTGGCGGAGGACTCTTCGAAACTCGATTTGGCGAAAAAGGTCGCCGCGGAGGCGGAGTTTGAGGATTTGCGGTTGAAGCGAAGGGAGGCGCTTGATTTGGTTTCCGAAGCGAGAAGGGCGAGGGACACGGCGGAGAGGCGAACGAAAGAGACGTACCTGGAAATCGAGCGCGCCAAGGTTGCAGGGGATAAACGGCGGTTCCTTCATTCGGACGAAGCGTTGAGCCAACGCCCGTCGACCGCGGAGCGCGCAGTTGAATCATTGCCTGGTGCGCTTGGTTTACTGTTCGTGGACGACCTCATCGCGGACGTGGCGACCGCCAGGGCGGAGGTTCACGACCTGACCGCGCCGAAACGGCTCGCGGATCTGGAGCTACAGGTACGTATTGGGCCTTTCCCAAATCCCATCACTGCTTGCCCATAGAAGACTGACAATTTTCTTTTACAATCGCAGAAGTACCGAAGCGCCGGCGGGACGGACGCGAGTTACGTGGAAGCGATGAGCGCGAACGCGTACCAGAAAACGGCCGCGCTTGAAAGGGCTTGTGCTGGGTTAGAAGCGGCGCTGACAAGTATATGGAACCGCAAGGCTGGCGAGGTGAGGGAAATCGGGGACGAACGAAGTGCGCTGCGGCGGGGAGCGTTGGGGGAGAGCGACGAGTGGGAGACGCGGAGGCGCGAAAGAAACGGCACGAAAGAAAGCGCGCCCGAGTCCTCCGGCGGCGAGACCGACACCGGGAGTGACAGCGACGACCAGGACGACCGGAAAGCGCCTTCTTTCTCCCGGTTTCCGCACTCCAGAGCCGACCACAACGGTGACTCCTCAACGGCCAAGCCGGGTGATGCGAAAGCCGATTTCAAGTCTCCGGGCAAGGAGAATAAAAAAGAATACGCTGAGCCGGTTGTCGAGAGTAAGACGCCTCCGTCGTCGCCGCCGCCGCATGAGGAATTTGAAAAGAGACCTAACGGCAACAGGAATGGAAAAGCGTCGGGAACGAACACGTTGACCTTGTCACCAGCCAAGCCCAACGTGAAAGAGTTCAAGTTCACGCCGCTGGAGTGGTGAGCGGAGTTTGCGTCTGGGATGGGTGTCGGTGTAATAAATAAAGCACGCCTCGCTCTAAAACTGGCCAAAACACATCTTCTCGTGACGTCGACGTTTTCGAGCATACGCCTCCGCGCGTTGGACCCGTTCCCCTTCCGCGTCGGCTTGACTCGCGTCCGCGCGATGGGTCTCCCCAAACGCCTGCGCCACGACGGCCCGTTCAGCATGGACCTGTTGCACGACCCGCGCGGGTGGTCACTGAGCCTTTTGAAAAACGCGTTGGTTTGGGAGATCCCGCGGCAGTGCATCACGTTTTTCGTCAAGAGCCGGTGCGCCCCCCCCAAAGGCGTGGCCCCCACTCCGAAGCAAAAAGAGTTCATGGACTGCGCGAGCTCGTACGTGGTGAGCGCGGTGCACGCGGTGGTGACCACCGGGTTGGGCATACGGATCATGGCCACGCTGTGGAACGCCCCGACGTATGACAAGTTCTACGTCAACGAATTCACCACAGATTTCGCGGTGGTGGACTTGATAGAGCGCACGAACTGGCTTTTCTTCGGGTACATGATGGATGACCTGGCGCACGTGCTTGTGCAGTACCCCAAGCTAGGCAAGATGGACATGGTGGCGCACCACCTGGTTTTCATAACAGCCGCCGTGCTGGCGGGCGGCGCGCAAATCTACATGTTTCAGTTTTCCTGGCTCATCGTAGGCGAAGCCAGCACGCCTTTGCTCACGGTGAAGTGGTTCATGAGACAGGCGTCCAGTGCGAACTCACCTGCGCTTGTGAGGGTCGCGACGGCGCTACGTTTAGGCAACCACACGACCTGCGCCTCCGCTGCGGCGGCGCTGGAGCTGTTCGTGGCGAAGATCTTCATTGTTGTTTTTTTCCTGGTCCGCGTCGTGGCGTACGGTGGCGGCTTGGCGCACACCGCGCGGCACATGTGGCGCGGCGACTTCCGCGAGATTCCAACAACACCCACACACGTGGTGTTCGGCATAATCCTGGCAGGCGCGGGACTCAACGCGATGTGGTTCCGGCTGATGATGATGAAGGCGCTGGGGCTGGGGAAGTACCGGGCGAAGACGGAGTGAGGATGAGGAGGGGCGCAATGAGCGGAGAGATTGTGTATTTTCCGACGAACGATGACGTGATGTGGAACGTAGTTTTAGATGTAACGATAATGATGATGACCGAAAATCCTAAATATATCCAGTAGTTTTACCTCACCAGGTACCCAATGTACCAAACACACCAACTCGGAATAACTAGCACTCCACGTTGAGTGAAATGTCAAGCGCGGCGACGCTGTGCGTCAGCGCTCCGGACGAGACGAAGGTCACGCCGGTTTGGCCGATTTCGCGCACCGTGTGCAACGTCACATTCCCGCTCGCTTCGGTTTCGATGTGCGACAATCCGTTATCCGCGAAGAGTCGAACCGCGGCCCGCATGTCCTCGAGGGTCATGTTATCCAGCATCACCCGAGTAACCGCGCTGGTGTTCGTGTCTTTGTCTGTTAATAAAGCAATGACCTGCGCCACCTCCGCCATGTTCCGCGTTTCGACTTCAATCGAGGCGGGTGATTTGTGGAGGGTCAAGTACCCCTGCGCGTTTATCACCGCGTTTTCCATACCACCACTCGCCGCGATGTGGTTGTCCTTGATCATGACCATGTCGAACAAACCCATGCGGTGGTTCTTGCCGCCGCCTATAAGCACGGCCCACTTATCAATCAGCCGTAGCCCGGGAACCGTTTTCCGGGTTTCCAACATCACCGCGGGCGCCGCCGCAGCCGCCATTTCCTGTGTCAGCGTCGCGATGCCGGACATGCGCTGCATGAAGTTCAGCACCACGCGTTCCGCCCGTAAAATGCTGTGCGCGCTGCCTTTGATTTCGCAGAAAATCTCGCCGTACGCTACGCTGTCGCCGTCGCGTTTCGTCCAGTGCACGGTCAACTCGGGATCCACCGCGGCTAAGATTTGGTTCGCCAAGTGCTGGCCCGCCAAAACGCCGTTCGCTTTGGCCAATAGCGTGGCGACGGATTCGGTTTCGAGTGGGATGGTGGACAAGCAGCTGATGTCACCCACGTCAGCGATGTCCTCCTCCAGCGCCGCGGCTATCGCGCGCGCGATGCTGTAGGTGGGGTGACTGGGGGGGGCGATCGCGGGCGGAAGAAGCGCCGCGTCCGCGACACGCATCATGCCGGTCGACGCAGGCGCGGTGGCGCGGGTGACGTGGGAGGCGCCGCGAGAACGACGCGTGCGAAGAGGCGCGGCGCGGACGAAGGACGCGCCGAGAGCGCAGGCGGCGGCGGACATGCCGCGCGCGTCGGAGAATGGGAGGCTTCTGTCTGTCGTGTCGACGCCTTCGAAGCTCGGAAGTCGGCAGTTTGTAGACGTCGCCTTCAAGAGCTGCCAGGCTTATGGAAGGCTGGTATCGTTCGTCTGGGAATATTCAAAAGTTGCTCATCAGCCTCACCTGCTCGCACGTCCCGTGTCTCCTCGCGCCATTCCGTCGCGCGCGACGCCGTCCCTCGCGTCTGCTCGACACGTATTGCGGCCGCGCCGGTACGCGTATGACCACGATGGACGCGCAGGAAGCGAAGCGGCGTAAGCTCGAGGCGAAGATGGGAGGCGGTCCGCCCCCCAGCTTTCCCTCCGCCGTTCCGATGCCCGCGCCGACTGCCGCGACGAAGCCCCCCAAGCCGTCCGCCCCCACTGCTCCCAAACCCGCGGCGGCGGACGCCGATGAGGCGAACCCGTTCGTGTGCGACGCGAACGAGTCGGTTGTTTTCCGGTTAGTACAAACCGCTGGGGATATGCATACCGCGGAGACGTTCGAACCCGAGTTCACGCATCAGGTGTTTCGTGATGACGAAACGATCTTCGGGTACCGGGGGCTTCTGATTGAGATCTTTTGCCAAGCCAGTCTGTTCAAAACCTTCGTCAGGGTGACGTACACGGAAAAGGTGAAGAGCACGTTGAGTCCCGCGGATGACGTGCTTGGTATGCTCCGGAAACACTTCGGGGATGAGATGTTTGTTGATGAGACGAAATTTTTGCAGACTCTGGAAAAGGACAAAAGCGCGCGTGTCCCGGGGAACGGCGGCGTCGTCGTGGCCACGATGGACTCGTCCCTTCCGAACGGCGACAAATCAGTCGACGTGGTTCGGTCGTTCCGACTCTCGCAAAAAGACGTGTACCCGTGGCACGCCCGTTTCGAGCCCCTGATTTTGTTTTACATCGACGGCGCCTCAGCGGTCGATAGCGAAGACGACAAGTGGTGAGTATTCCCAATCACCGCGTTCCGCCGGTCGCGATTGCCCATACTCGTACCAGAAGGGACGGTTATTACCTCTGCCCTGACTGTTTACGTAATACACATTACGAGAGACTGACAGTTTCGGCTTTTATCGTACAAGGACGTTACTCGCGGTCACCCGGCACGCGCTCGGCGCGAGCGGCGACACCAAATCGGAAATCGTGGCCAACGAGACCGACGGCCAGAGTTGGTCCCTGTGCGCCTTCGCCACCGTGTACGAGTTCTTCCAGTACCCCGACCAAAGGCGAGCCCGGCTTTCGCAGATCGTGGTTTTGCTGCCTTTCCAGAGACAAGGCCTCGGGGCGTCCGTGTTGGAAGCCACGCGGACGTTCGCGGTGAACAACAACCTAAAAGACGTCACCGTGGAGGACCCCACCGCGCAGCTTTCGCGTTTGCGGGACGTGTCGGACGTACGCGCGCTAGCGACACGGCCGGCCGTGATGCTGCATGTGAAACTAGCCGCGATGCGCGCGGCGGCGCTAAAAAAAGACGACCCGAATCCCAGCGCCGCGCTGCGCTTGCCGAAACAAGTCGCCGAGGAGGCCCGGGAGTTCCTGAAACTATCCGCGCCGCAAATCAAGCGGTGCTGGGAAGCGCTGCTTTACATCTTCGCCAAAAGCAGCGGCGCGAGCGACGTCGGCGTGGCCGCAGGAGCGTTCACGGAGCTCGTGGTGAACAGACTCCGGAAGGCGCACTGCGGCGACTACGAAAGAGACGCCGGCGCGAAACGGATGTACGACTCAAACACCAACTTGTTCGCGGCGTACGGTAAGTATTTGTATTTCCCAATCACCACGCGGACGCCGGTACCTGATTGCCCACACTCGTCCTTCCGAAGGGACGGTGGTACATCTGCCCATCGCCACGACTGTGGAGGCTCGACCCCCGGGTTCCCTGTTTACGTAATACCAATCCCGGATATACCCATCACGACCGACTGACCCTTTCGGCCCTCACAATCAGGCCAAAACGCGCATCTGGAACACGAAAAGGCGTTCGTGATGACCAAGTCGTTGAAAGGCAGGGAGGGGGGGGTCGCGCCCTCGATGGAGGAAGGCGATGACACCAAAGACCTGACCGAGGTATTGGCGGAGTACTTTCACGAAACGATGTCCAACCTGGCGTGGCTCGCGAGCGCGGCAAAGATTTAAGAACAAGTTTTGGCTTTTTTTCATTTCGTCGACTGCGCAACTGCTCGCCTCCCTGCTCCCAACTCCCGATTCGCTCCATCCCTTCAAATCCCGGACGCGATGCCATCTCCTCGGCACTTCTCCTCGCGTCGGCTCGATTCCTTGAACCCGTCCCGCTCATGAAGCTCACCATCGTGAGCCGCTCCGGCCGCGACCTGGTTGCCGGCGGCCTCACCGTGCCCGACGGCGCCACCGTGGACGACCTGAAGGCCGCGTTCCACGCCGCGAAGCCGAAGTTTTACCCCAGCCGGCAGCGATTCACGCTGCCCGTCCCACACGGCGCTCCCCCCAAAACCAGGGGCGTCGCCCTGGAGAATGGCAAGTCCCTTTCCAAAGACCTCGGTTTGAACGCCGGGGACACGGTCGTTTTCAAGGACCTCGGTACGCAGGTTCCGTACGCGGTGGTTTTCCTGGCGGAGTACGCGGGGCCGATGTTGGCGTACCTCCCGTTTTACGCGTGCCGATCGGAAATCTACGGCGATTTGTTGCACATGAAAGGCGCCACGAAACCCATGCTCACGGTGCAAACAATCGCCACCGTGGTGCACACCGCGCACTACCTGAAACGCATCCTTGAAACAGTGTTCGTGCACCACTTCTCGCACGCCACCATGCCTGTTGTCAACCTGTTCAGGAACTGTTCCTACTACTGGGGCTTCGCCGCGTTTATGAGCTACTTCATCAACCACCCCCAGTACACGCCCGTCGGTCACAACCAAATGCTCATAGGGTTCGCAGTGAGCACCCTAGCGCAACTAGGCAACCTGCACTGCCACGTGTACCAAGCCTCCCTGCGCGCGGACGGCTCGAAGGCGTACAAGGAACCGAAACGCGGGCTGTTCGCGTACGTCACTTGCGCCAACTACGCGTGCGAGATTTACCAGTGGGTCGGGTTCAACGTCGCCACGCAGTCCGCGTGCGGGTGGTTCTTCGTGCTGTGCGGAGGATTCCAGATGTTCGACTGGGCGAACGCGAAACACGCGCGGTTACGGAAACTGTTCCCGGGGTTCAAACGACAATGGAAATTGTTGCCGCCGTTTTATTAAGTTACTTAAAGGTGTGAGATGATGAGTAGCGTCGGAGAGTGTGTCGATTGTTTCTCGAAGGTATTAAATACTTCGTATTATTACTGCATACCTTCACCTTTCATACCTACATGTACAGTATCACACTCGTCCTAGTCTCCCGTGTCGTAATAGCCGTGGATGTTGAACGGCTCTTCCTTGATCTCGGGCTCGGGCTTGAGTTTCGGCTCGGGCTTGGTCGGCGGCGAACTAGCCTGAACAGCGCGCGCCAGCTAATACGCCGCGCACGTGTATTTCAGCTTGCCGTGAGGGCAAGGGCTGCAGTCCACACACTTGAGTTTCAACATGCCGTGCGGACAGGGTTTGCACGTCGCGCAGTTGCGTTTCACCTTGCCGTGAGGGCAGGGGGTGCATAACGTGCATTCGTGTTTCCGCTTGCCGTGAGGGCAGGAGGTGCACACCGCGCAGCTTTGTTTCAGCTTGCCGTGAGGGCAAGGGTTGCAGTCCACGCACTGGCGTTTCACCCTGCCACGAGGACAGTCGCTGCACTCCGCGCAGCTGTTTGTCACCTTGCCGTGAGGGCACGGGTTGCAATCCGCGCAGCTGCCTTTCAGCTTGCCGTGGGGGCACGGGTTGCACTCCGCGCAGTTGCTTTTACGCTTACCGTGGGGGCACGGGTTGCACTCCGCGCACCTGTATTTCACCTTGCCGTGAGGGCACCCATTGCACTCCGCGCAGCTGCTTTTCCGTTTGCCGTGGGGGCAAGGGTTGCACTCCGCACAGTTTCTTTTCAGCTTCGCGTGCGAATACCGATTGTTCCCCATGATTCGCGCGCGTCCCCCCCGTCGCCTTCCTGTTCGCACAGCGCCCTCTTGCGCTCCGCGCACACGTCTCTGGGAAGGAGCGACGATTGGGGGTCCTTTTCCTTGGAAAAATCGCGCTGGAGTGGCAGCGTGAGATAGTAGACCGGATTATGAAAAAAACTCAAGACCTTTCTCTAAAAGTCGTCATTTTGGTTTTTGGACATCATCAGGCCGCAAATCCATCCATCGCAGTTACACGCGTGCACCACGACCGCGCGGTCTTCGCGGATGCGTGCTCGTGAGTTCGTCGTGGTTCGGACACTTCCGTCCGGACCGCGCGGACCGCCGTGACGGAGTTCATCCACCGCGCTTCCCATCGACCCGCCCCAACACGCCTCTCTTCCCGCCACGCGACCACGATCGTTGCCGCTGCCATGCGCCGTGCGCTTTTCGCGGCCTGCGTCGTCGCGCTGTTCGCCGGTGCCCCCGCGTTGGACAGGAGCGAGGCGTTCATCGGGTACAGCGAGCGTACCCCGACACCGGCGCGAACGTGTTTGGTCATGAAAACCCGCGTGGGAGATGTGGTTGTTCAGTTGCGGGACGACTTGTCCCCCGATACTACGAGTTACTTCCGCGCGTTCGCGAAAAGGCACGGCGCGAAGTGCGCGGGGTGCGCGTTCCACCGCGCGGAGAACATACCGCCCGAAGGCGCGATTGATATTTACGGAGGCCCGGGGCCGCCGTACGTGTTAGTGCAAGGCCGACTCGGGGATGGCGCTCGTGACGATTTGCGGAAAGAATCCGCACCGCTCGTGGAACGCGGCGACGTGTGCGTGGTGGGCGGCGGGCCCGATTTCTTCATCGCCACGACAGGTCACCACGAGTGGGGCGGAGGGCACACCGTTTTCGGCAAAGTCACGGAGCGGGACATGGCAATCGTGGAGGAAATCACAAAGTTGCCGAAGCTCACTCAGGTTTGGGGGAAAACCCACGTCACCGCGTTGGCCACGAAACTGCACTTCACTTTGGAAATCGCAGACGCGGGCGCGCGCGGGAGTGGGTTGACTGATACCGGGCCGAGGGCGTCCATGCTACGAGGCAACGGGTGATGATTGAGTTTCAGAACGGGTGATGATTGAATTGCGTGAAATACTCCACACATCATATCATAAATACGTTCAACTCGCGCATCATAAAATACCGCTACGTAAAATTCAACTCGCCGGCGTCACGCATCCTCCGTTTTTCTGCGCCACCAACACGTCAATCGGGGTCCGTCCTTTTTTCTTTGCAAACGCGTCCAGCCTGGCGAAAAACCCGCTCGTCTCCAACAACGCCGTTTGCGCTAGCCGCAAATCGTTGTTATCCTGGACCTTAATGCGTAACAATGAACGCAGTTCCTTGACCCCGATGACCATCGCGTGGACGCCTTCGTGACCTAAACACTCGGAAAGCGGCAACGTTCGCGACTCGCGGTCCACGGGCAACCCCAAACGGTGCAGCACGTGCCCGTACACGTGTTGGGGCTCGCACCGCAAGTGCGCGGCGCACTTGGTGACGTCATCAAGTAACACGCGCATGCGTGTTACCGCTTGCCGTGCCGAACCCAGCGTCTGTTCATCCGCCAAAGACCCGACCCGTAACACCATCTCCGCCTCGTCCATACCGCTCACCCGTAACTCGGCTTCCCGGGCCGCAGCTTCCTTCGCCGCCGCCACCGCGGACGCCTTCGCCGCTTCCGCTTCCGCGGCAGCCTTCGCGAACGCGGCGGCGTGCTCCGCTCTGCGCGCGGCGTCCGCGGCTTTCTTCTCGAGCGCGGCGGCTCGTTTCTGTTTCTTTTCTTCGTACGTGACTGCGTGACTGCTGGTCGCAGCAGAAGCGTTTCCGGAACCCCGGGGTTTGTGCGTCGCGCGCACGCTTCCCAGCTTCGCCGCCCCCCGCTTCGCCGAGGAAGCCGCGTCGGCGTGGGCGTGGCCGCCGGTGGCCTGCGTCGACACAGCGGCCACGGGCACCGCGGTGACACGCACGCCCGGCACCGCCTGCACCGGGGTAGGCGCGCCGACCAACACCGAACCTGAAACCCCACCCATGGAGCGGCGTTGTCGCGACCCGCGCAGACGCGCGCGCGCTTCCTCCGCTTTCGTTTTCACGAAAGCGGCAGGCGTTTCTTCCTTCTTTTCACGAGGCTCGCCGACGGCGACACCGCCGCTCGGCGAAGGAAGCTTCGTGGGAGTCACGGAAGGCGTGGGGGCGTCGGCGGCGGCGGGGTGTTCACTGGGGGCGGTTTTCGAGGTACCAGCGGTCCCAGCGCCTACCCCCCCACCGGACGGCGGTTTCGGAACCGCCGGTTTCGGTTTGCCCACCTCGGGCGTCTTTATTTTTTCGCCGCCCGGCTTCGCGACTTTTTGCGGCTTCCCGGCGGTTCCCAACGCCCCGACCACGATGCCGGGCACGTCCTTAACGACGCGAGGTGCTGAGATGGGCGCAGGCACAGCCGTTACCGTACTCCCCGCGGCGGCGGCTGAAGGCGCGTCATCCTTTCGTGTCGCCCTCGTTCCTTTAGGACTCACCCTACCCGGAGCCGGGGGAAGCTTCGAGGCGCGCCGCGCGCCGGGCTTGTTGAGCGCGTTTCTTGTTGCCCGAGTCGCTGTCGGCAAAGCCAAGTCCGTTACCGAAGACTTTGGGGACTGCGTGTAAGTGTGTTCCAGGAGTGTTCCCGTTCCCGTATCCTGTTTCCCCCCCGTTCCGTCGCCTATCGGTGCCCCTAAATCCCCCGCGGCGCTTCGCGAAACCCCGATTCCGAAGGGCGGCGCCGGTATCCGCGACCGCCGCCGGTGCCGCCGCGGCGACGACTTCGACGCGTTTGTGTTTGCGTTTCCAACCCCCGGCAAAACCCCGTACGCCGCGACCGTTTCCGACTTGAGTTGGGTAAACATTTCCCTCGGGGAAGACGATCGCGAGCCCTGGTTCGATCCTTGTGGAGAGGTGCTTAACGACTCTGGTCTTGACCCGGTAGTTTTAACCTGCGGCAAGGAAAACCGCCCGCCGCGTGTCTGGTCGGCCAAGGCGGTGTTTTTTAACCCGCTCTCGCGAAGCGGAACGACGGAGACGGAGTGTTGTCCTCGAGTCATCGACTCATCAACAACCGTTATTCCCTGTTTTTTTCGACCCCCCGCGCTGGCCGCGTTGGCCGCGCACACCGTCTCCGCGTCCCGCATGGTTCGCCGCAGAAAAAACAGGGACTCCGGACCGTACTCTTCGTCGTCACTCGGCGAGGTGTGCGTGAGGTCGGTACGAGTGCGCACGGCGGCGACGGATTCGGGTAGGTAGTTTTCATCCGCGGAGGGCGGCGAAGCCGCGAAAGGCGAAGCCGTCAAAGCATATGCCGCTGCCGTGAGCGGGCTCGTGTCGAGCGCGGCAGTGGCAGTAGTGCCAGTGAGTAACGGACTTTCCGGAAGCAACGGTACGCTTTCTTTGTTTGTTGGGACGTCAGTCGTCGTCGACACAAACCCGTTAACGAGCCCCAGCACGTCCTCCGCGAACAACTTGTCGCTGAGCAAATCGTCGTCCTCGTCGTCCACGGCGACCAAGTCGTTTTCGTCGGAGTTTGGTCCGTCGTTTTCGTTTGGACCGTCGTTTCCGTCCGCGCGCGCCGGCTCGCGTTTCATCCGTTCCAAGGACGGCGGTGAGTCGAGACGCACGGAATCGCTGGAATATGGACTACCCCCGGGATCCGGGGACCCAGGCAGGGACATGCCCCAAGCCTCCAGTTCAAGCTCCAGCGGCGATTTGTTTTTGGGGGCGGTTTCGGTGGGAACGGGAACCGCTTCGATTTCGTTATCCCCTGACGCTGTCGCAACCGTCTCCCAAGACGCGGTCGCAACCGTATCCGGAAAAGTCTCGTCGTTTGCGAAAACAGCCGGCTTCAACGGCGACGACTGAGTTTTTGCCACCAATCGCGACGGCGGAGGCGGCATCCGGACGGTTGTTTCTCGTGACACCGGTCGCGGTTGCGGCCCCGAGGAAAACGCGTTTATTCGTAAGCGCGGCGGAGGAAGAACGCCGGGGGGACGCGTTTCCGTTGGATTTTTTAACAGCAAATCCAAATTCGTTTCACGTTTTTCCGGATCCACCGATGCGCCGGACACGATTTCGGTGTCGGTGGACACAAAATCCGCCGCTTCCGCTTCCAACGCGTCGCTCGCCCTCGCCGTGTATTCGCGTCGCATCGCGTCACTGACTGACTCGTGTTGTGTGTTTTCGTTTCCTCCCGAGTCGCGACTCCCCGAATCGTCAACACGCGTCGTCCGTTCCCCGAACCGCGCGCGCTCGCGCGCCATCGCAAGGGTTTCCTCGGGTTCGTCGTCGGATGAGATGGAGCCTAACAGCGCGTCTTCGTCGTCGTCGCCCCCCGCGTGGAAGGAAAACAAACCCAAGTCCAAATCGATTTCCGAATTCGCGCCCCGGCTCGGAAACGCGTTTTCAATCGGTGCCGATTTTGTGACCAAAACGGAGACCGCGGCTTCCTCGGACTGTTTGCCCGAACCGTCCGAGCGTTTTCCCGTACCGCCTTTCGCATAACCCACACCCCCGCGGCTCATCGCGTGCATCACCTCCGCAGCAGTGAGCTTGGTCTGGGTCTCGTTTGAGTTTTGGTCCACTGCCTTGGCGCGGCTTTCCGGGCGGCTGCCCATCGGCTTTAGTTTCTTCAAACCCAGCCTCGAACCCAAACCAGCAACCGCCGCGGCGCTTTGGTTTGAAACGTTCCCGGGTGAACTCTTCGGTGAACTCACCGGGGGTACGCGCACAGAAGTGACAGTGCCGTCCACGTTGTACACCAAAACGGACTCGCTTTCGGTTTTGTTCGGGTGGGTTTTGCGCGGCTTGCGCGTCGCGGCTGCGGCGTCTTTTTGCCACCCATCGCCATCGGACAAAAAAACGGGTCGCCTCGGATCTGTGTGTAAATCTGCGGTCCCCTCGGGGTCCAAAGGAGGCGGCCACACGTCCTGGCCTTGAGTCATCGCGGAGAGGTGCCTCGCGCTGCTGCTGCTTCCGCTCGTCGCGGGTTGCTCCAAAAAGCCGGCCGCCTCCCGGCTTTCAACCGTACCGTCCGACGTAACACGCGCCAGCGGGCTTGGACGCGAAGCCGAGGGTCGCGATGCGTCATGGCTCACCACTCTTCGGTCGTACGGCGTGACCGGGCGTTCGGGGGAAGGCGTGGGTGGCCTTCTTTTGCTTGACGATGTGCGTACCAACTCAACTGCGGCGGGGTCCATGGGAGCCGCAGAACCCGAACCTTCCTGCGGCATCGACCCCACCTCACCAGGCTTGGACGAACAGCTGCCCATCACAACGCGGCCTTTGACCAAAGGCCTTCCGTGCGCGCCAAACGAAAAACGTTTGGCGTTTCACAGGTGTGGTGCCGTCCTCCGCAAACGCCCGCGCTAAGGACGCGCCTCTGGTGCGGAAACGGGACGGGGACGCGGACCCCGGGGAGACGCCGCGACCGACACCGAGTCCGGACTCCAGGCGGTGCGTGGGGGCGGTGGAATGGGACGGCACCGATTCTTCCAACGTTTATCTTTTTCCGACGCGGGTCGCGTCAGCTTGGTCGTCAGCATGAAAAACGCCAAGTGTCAAATTCAACTTTTCCAGCCGAGAGAGAAGTAGCCTACGCGCGGCGTCCGAGTCTTTAGTTAGGACAGAGGGCATATAAACTACTTAGTGTTGTGTGTGTTCACACTTTCCACGCACGTATCTCCCTCTGGACCTTCTTTTAACTCCTGACTGACGTGGCTGATAAGGGCTAGGATCTAGTCGACTTCCTTAGCTCGTTGTTGAAGAAAAAAGAAATAGTGTTGTGTGTGTTCACTTCGTGTATTATTCACTTCGTGTGTCCCCACCGTCATCACGGCTTTAACGAACCACCGATATCCTCCTCCTCGCCCGGTTCCCGGATATCCACGATTTCAAACAGTTTCCGGATGTCGTCCATGCGTTTTTCCGTAGCCACGTCCTCCGGGTCGTCCAACTCTTCCGTGTCCCATTCCAGGGTATCGCTTCCACCGAACACGTCCTCCAACGCGTTCACCGCTTCCGCCTGCGCGTCCACTAGGTAGAACAAGTCATTCAGCGCCGCCGCGGTCAGCGCGCGCTCTTCTTGTTCCGCCAACGTGGATTCGCTCTCCTTGGCGAAAGGCGTGTCTTCCGCAGGCCACTCCCCGAAATTTTCCGAAGCCACTTCAAACGCAGCCTCCGTGGCGCGCGCGGTGACACTCGGCTCGTTTATCTGTTCCTCCAACAGTTCCCAGTCCCCGATTTCGAGGTCCACCATGGTCTGGTCCAGAACGGACTCCTCCTCGCTGGTCACCACGCTGGTCACCACCCCCGTCGTGGTCGCGCCAAGGCGCCCGCACCGCCCCGCGCGGTGCAAGTAGCTCGCCGCCGTGCTCGGCGCGTCCAGGGAGTACACATAATCAACTCCGGGCATATCAAGGCCGCGCTCTACTTCAGGGGTGCACAACAGCAGGGTGGCTTTTTGGTTCTTGAAATCCTGCATCACACGCACGGCTTCCTTGCCGTCCGGAAGAAGCACCGCGAGCTTGTGTTTTCCCCACAGGCTTTTCCGCAACGGCCCGGCGGCGGCTTGCGCGGCGGCGGCGCTTGGTACGAACACGATTGTCCGCGGCGGGGGCGCGTCTTCCCCCGCGTTCGCCAAGTCCGCCCGAATTTGTCTCGCCAGGGCTACTAATTTACGCACACGAGGTGACACCAACCGCCGGTGTTTCACGCTCGGCGGCACGCGGCCGGGGTTGCCCATCGCGATTTCAAGCGGCGCTTGTTTGAAGTGCCCCCTGGTCACGCACAGCTGCACCACCTCGCGCGGCACGTGCACGCCGCAAAGCACGATTTGCCGGTCCTCCATAACAGGCGCGAACGGCGACGGCGCCAAAAGTTCGTTCATTTCCTCAGGGTACATCTCGAACAACTGGTCCGCTTCGTCCGCGACGATCGTGGTGGCGAGGTCCACTTCCAACATCCCGCTCTTCTTCATGCGCGCCAGGGCGTCGGGGACGCCGATCACGATCTCCGCGACGTTCGCGAAGTTCTCCCGAGTTTCGTGGTCAGCCTCGAACACCCCAACCACCTTCACGCCCTGCGGTCCTTTGTAGTTGAACATGTTATCCGCCGCACCCGGTACGCCCACGTTTACGTTCCCGCCGAACAGCCGGAACGCGGTCATCACGGTTTGAATGGTAAGTTCTCGGGACGGCACGATGATCACTACTTGTAGAATTTTCCTCGCCACGAAATCCAGGTTGTCCACAGTGGGCATCAAATACGCCAGGGTCTTGCCACTGCCGGTCTGTGCCTGGATCACGATGTCCCGCTTTTTAAAGAAAGCAAGCGCGCTTACGATAAATAAAAGAAAGTGTCAGTCTTGAGTCTAACTGTATGGGCAAACAGTCTACTTGTGATGTACGTAGTAAACCGTAATTACGGGCGGACAATCGGCAGAGGTAATGCGCCCTTCTGGTACGAGTATATCGCGATGTATGGACAACAGTCACCAGCTGAGAGGTAAAACAGGGAGGCGGGATTTGGGAAATGCGGGGACGTACCTTCGCCGCTGCACCGCGGTCGGATAGCGGTACCCCAACAGCTCGGCGCGGTCGCACAGCCACTCCGCCATGCCCATCGCTCTCCAGTCCAGAATCTCACCAGCGGGCTCGCCGGATGCGCCTTGCAGTTGCTTTAGCTTGGCACTTACCAAGCCTGCGACTTCGTAGTCCTCAACAGCGATGCTCCGCGACAACGCCGTGGTCAGCACGTTTTCGTCGCCCGAACTTAACAGGATCACGAGCTCGGCGTCGCTGAGACCCAGGCCTATCATCGGTGCTGGCGTTTCGCCGTCCAACCCGGTGCTGTCGTCACTCAACGCGTTAGTCGCGATGCTGGTAATGCTGGTAGTGCGAAAGCCATGAAAGCCGCGTGCGGTGGGGAAGGCCGCGCGCCCGGCGACGCGCCGATGAAGGGCCGCCGACTTTTCCGATGAAGAAGTTCCCGAACCCCCGCCGCGTTTCACGTGCGAGGCGCGCGTGAAACACACTCGGGGCGCGGAGAGAGACGACATCCTCGTCGCGACCACGGGTCGAAGTCCGGAAGGATGACGAACGAGTAGAGACGTGTGTTACTGGAGCGCGGGGGCGAGTGACGTGGTGGGAGGCCACGACGACGCGTTTTGTGAATGAGTTTCTGGCGAGAAAGCAAATTTTTGTGAAAATCGACGTGTCAAGGGGTCAAGAAGAACCCGAAAACAAAATGAACGTGCATCGCAAGCGAGTTACCCGCATCCGCTGCCTCCCCCCCCCTTGGGCCCCCTGTTTTTCTCTTCGTAGTCCCCCCGGGCCCACTTTTTGAACTCCGCGTACATCTGCTTCGGTTTGTTCGGCAAGTTCTCGATGGCGTCGAAGATCTCGAGGAGATCGGCGTTCGGGTCTTCCATGCCTTGCTTTGTGGGGATGCCTCGAATCGGCGCGAGCCGGCGCCGCACCGCGTTCGTCGTGGCGTTCATCAGTTTCTTCTCCTGCAGTCGAACCCTGGCGGCGGTGTAAGCCCTGGAGCTTAATCCTTTTTCCTTCAGCTGCAGCAGCTCAAACTCTTCACTCGAGTTCTCGTACTCCCCCAAAAACTCCCTCGCGTCGCCCATCAGGAGCTGTAAGACTTCGTACTCGTTCATGGGCGACACGATTCTGTCTTCTTCAAAGGAAACCGTCATCAGCTCGCTCGGCTCTTTCACGCGCGCGAACCGCAGGTACGCGAGCATTTGAAGAGGCATCCGGTCCGCAAACACGGGAAACGCTTGGGAGTCAGCGGACATGCCCATGCCTTCCAGGATTTGCCTTTTCGCGTCGAAAAGCTTATCCGTGTTCACAGTGGACGCGGTCATCACTAAGAAATCGCCGACATGGGTCTGGTCCACCACGCCCGTCGCTAGGAATAAATCGCTGCAGTTGCGCCCGAGCGAATCAATCGCAACCACCGGCACGGTCTGCCGCGCCTCGTTCGCACACGTCACCGTGACGCACTCGGTGGCGGCGTCGTAGTCCACGATACCGGCGGCTTTTGAAAGCCCTGTTTTTCCCGCGGCTTCGCCGCCAGCCGCGAGCTTCGGCGACACCCCCGGCGGCGGCGCGCCCACAATGGGCAGCAAATCCACCAGCGGCACCAGCGCGTACACGTTCGCGGCGTTGAGCCACTGCGCCCTTGCGACGACGACTGACAGGGCGTCGATGAAGCTTACTTCAGTGAGGAACTCGTAAGCTTCTTGGGGGTATGACTTGGTGTCACCGGCGATCATTTGCCGAATGGCAGCAAACTCCGCCTTCGCGTCCGCCGCACGCGACACGGCTTCGTTTTTAATCGGGCTGCCTTGTAACAATTTGAGTAGCTCGGCTTCGGTCCACTTCAACGGGTGGTCATCACCCGCGCTCGGTAACGTCGCGACGTAAGGCGCCCACTCGGATAAAGCTCCCTTGGCTCTTTCGTGGCACAGCCATAAGGCGAGGCCAATAAGCTCCCCGCGCCCGAGCGCCAGGCCCGCGACGATTGGCGAATCCTGCACATCCACCGCGGTGACGCACAAGTTTTGCGGAATCGCAATAAGCGGCTCCCCCGCCCGCGCGTCACTCACCAACGTAGCCACCCCGTTCTCGCCGAAACTCACCTGCGACGACGCCTCGTACGGCAAACCCTTCTCCACGGTGAGCCACGCCACGAGCTCGCGGGCCAAAGCCTTGTCCACGCCCGCAACAAAGGGCGCGGCGAACGCGGTGGCAGCGCACACGGACGTCACGCGATTGGCGCGGCCTGGAAACGCACGGCCGGGGTGGCGCGAGCGGTTGTGCCGCGCGCCAAACGCGGAACGCGCGTGCACCGAACAAGGCGCCGCGCACGAAAGCATCGACGCCATCGCGGCAGGGGGAAGGCGCGAGGGGAAGTGTCGGGAACGGGCGAATGGATCTGGAGAAAAAGCCAACAAGGCGTGTCAGAAAAGATCTTCTTGTGTGAAACGGCAGCTCCAAAAATTATAACCTATCGCGCCCCTCCTCTGGCTCGCGCGCACCTACCGCAGTCGCACTTGAACCCGAAACACGCCAAGGTCGCCGCTCGTAACTGTGCCATGCGTGTCACGTCCACGTACGCGTGCGTCAGCTCGTCCCCCGTGACGATATCACGCGTCGCTACTATTCGCGCTTTCGGCGAGGGTGCACTTTTTTGTCCTTTTTCTTTTGCCAAAAAAACAAAACAACGCTCATCCGCGTCGAACCGCACCTCAGAGTTTGGCTCGCAGCTGTGGTTCATGAGACAGGTCAGGGGGAACAGGGCTGCGCCGTCGTAGGCGCTTGGCTGCTCTGGCAACACGCTTGACTGATCTGGAAACACGCAGTTTTTTACGCCAGCGCGTTCCACAACCACGGCGACTTGATTCCTGGTCACCAAACTCGCGAGTTCCGCGACGCCGCGCGGAGCGCTCAGGGCGTTGACCACGGCGTTTACTCTTTTAGTATCAGTTTCTGCGTATTTTCCTTCTTCGCGTTCGTCTCTTTCTTTTCCTTGTTCCCTTGACCTTCCCAGGAGCAGTTTAGGGAACCGCGTCGCGCGCGCTTCCACCGCCGCCGCCAACGCCGCGGCCAGGAGCGTTGCGATTTCCGCGCACCGTTCTTTGCGCGCAGAACTAAGTGTGGAGTCAGCAGCCTGCGTGTCCCACCAAGCGCCTCTCACGAACCAGTGCAGGTCCACTCGTGTCAGCGCTTGCGTCATACACACTCCGTCGCCGGCCGCGTCTTGTTTTTCGTCTCCTTCGTCTCCTTTTCCCTCTTCTCCTTCTTCGTCTTCCCTCGCCGCCGCGTGTACCAGCCTCGCGGCGGCTTCTGTAAGCACGGCGAGGAGCCCGTCGTTTTCGTCGTCCTTCGCGGCTGCCATGCGCAGCGCCGCGATCGGGTGGTCCCAGCTCGTCAGCGGGCCGACGCAAAAGACCAAGTGGCCGAGTTCCGAGACGTGCGCCTCAGCGCACGCCTCGTCGCAGTACGGAACGCCGCATCCCCACGCGCAGTGTACCGTGGGTGCCGACTCCGGGACCGTCGTCGTTCCGTCCGCCCCGTCCCCACTTGTTTCAGGAGGAAGCAGGGCGTGGCAACACCCGCACGCCCTCACCACAGCGCGGTTCCGCGGGTCCTGCACCAGCAACACAGGGGACTCTTCGAAGATGGTGCTTCCCTTTGCGATGTTGTTAACCGCGAACAAACCCCTTCCTCCGCCGTCCAAATCCCCAGAGGGACCGCACCGCACCGCGTTCCCGACAGCAAAACACAGCCCAGAGAAATCCTCCGCCCTCGGAAGCGGGGCGTCCCACCAATCCCGCGATGCCGGTTTCGGCGACGACATCGCGCCACGACGGTCTGACTGCTGACGCGGCGGTCGTACGTGAAGCTTCATTCATCGATCCCGTGGTCGGTCGTTCCGAGAAAAACGCGCGAAGGCTGTCATCGTTCAATTTCAAAAGTCTCGGGGCGTACAACAGGTGTCCTGCCACCGCACTTCGCGTGCGCCTCGCGGCGCGCCCGCGTGCGACGCCGTCGTGGTGCCAGGCATCGCGGACGTTCCTAACTCCAGAAGCTACGTCGCGAAGGTCGCGTCATTTCGCGTTTGGCGAGTCAAGCGCTTGCCACCCGCGGCGCGTGAAAAAACATGGCAAAGATGTTCGACCCTCACTGGAACAAAGGAGACAAGCGCGTTTCCCAGTTCTTTGAGAAGCAGGCTTCTAAGGAGCAGGATGCCCCGCCCGCGGCGCCGAAGGCCGCGTCTGAGAGTTTGTTGCTTACACACGTGTGCGACCGAGAATCGACGGGGTACAAGGTGAAGACCGCGGATGGGCTTCGGCGTAATGAAAAAACTACGTTTTCGCCCACGCTCGGCATGGGCCACCCCCCGCCGAGACCTCCCGCGAACACTCCGAAAGTCGCGGTCCCGGTCACCGTGCACCCGAGTCCGTTGGCGCGCACGTCACAGCCTGAGACACACAACACCGGGCCGGTGGTGAGCGGCGCGCAACGAACGCCAGCGCAGAACGAACAGAACAAAAGGGAGGCTATACGACGGGCTCTCGCGCGAACGCTGCAGACGGAAACTAAACCCTAAACCCACACTAAACCCAAAACCCGTTTCGGGACCCCGCGTCCCAGACCCTGCTCAGGTGCGCCCCCCTGCTGAGACCCCGAAACCGAGGGAAAAAGCGAAACTCGCCACGAAACAAACCTTCGCGCAATTCGGCGTGTCCCGCAATACCGAGGGCCGGCGCGTTCCGTCCGGCGGCGCGGCGTGGGACGACAAAAAAAAACCCAACCAGGTTTTCAACGTGGAGTTGTGTCTCGCGAGCGAGTCCACCTTCGATGGTTCCTCTGAGGCGTTCGATCACCTGCTCGTGCGCGCGAATACGTTCCCGGGGTACCCAGGGCACAAGGTGCTGCAATTCATCACGTCGCCGGCGGGGAAGTGGCTCGTGGCGAAGGGCCAAGTCGCGACTTGGCGGGTCACCCCCGCGACGTCGTACCACGCGCTGGTGCTCAGGGCACAGCAGGAACCGCTTCTGTTGGTGGATGACCAGGTCGGCCACCGCATGGCGCGGTCGAAGGATGCCCTGGAGCGCGCGGAAGCCGCCTTGGGCGGAGCGGAGGACAAGTGCGCGTCGCTAGGCGCGGCCGTGTCGGGCGAGCTCGCGGCGCTGGTCCGTTCCGCGCGACACAAGGAAGACGAGGCACCGCGCACGAAGGCGGCAAAAGCCAAGACAGTCGGGGGTGATGTGCTGGGGACTACGAGTAGGGGAAAACAAAAGACAGACTCAGGCGGACGCGGTGCAGGTGGCGGACGGGAAAAAGAAAACAAACACGAACCCGTTTCGCTTCCGAGGTTCGACAAACCGGCGTGGGAATCGGATCGGACGACGACGAGTACCTCTGAAACGTTGCACGGTTTTGACGAAAAAGAGCTCGCCAGCTGTATTCTCGCGGCGGTACAGTCCCTGCCGGGCCCGGCAAAGGTCTCGCCCGCCACCGCGACCGCGAGCGATCTTCTCGGCGCGTTGCGTCTGGCGCAGAAACAGCACTCGTTGCATCTCGGCGTTCCGACGCGCGTACGCGATCAACACGAAACCGACGAAGCCTGCATCGGTTCGCTCCCATTGCTGGTCCTGAAAGTGGTTAAGCGATGTGGGTTCCCAGGGGACTTCCAACAAAGATCCTCGACACTCGCCCGTGCCGAAGAAACCGACGCCCACTCTGACTGTTTGCCCATACGGCGCCGGCAACGCTTCACGAACCCAAACGCGACCATCCGACGATTCCGACGCGATAGACCTTTGCGGCGACGACGACGACGACTCCGACGACGACGTGGTGGTGATTGACGATGACGACGACGGAACCACGTTCGTAACAGAAACACGTGAATCCGGACAAAGAACGCAAAGTGCGACCCCCTTTATCCGTTCGCGACCGACTGCCCGTTCGACGCCCGACGACGTCGACGCGGCGAAGAAAACAGCCGCGGCTTCTTCCGCGTTTTTCGTAAATCCTGCCGCGCTCGACGCCGCGCTCGGGGGGCTTCGCGCAGCCGCGGAGACCCTGATCACGGCGCGGTTTGAGTTTCAGTCAGTGCGTTTGGCGACACGGGCGGTGGTGAAGCGGAAACGAGGAAATTCGTTGGGTCCGAGCGAGGCCGACGGTTACCACGGCGGGGGCGGTCGCGGTCGCGGTCGCGGAGAGTTCGGAACCACGGATTTCAACACGGGCGAGGGGGTCGGGTGGAAGGCTCGGGTACGGGGTCGATGGGTTTTGACGTCCGCAGTCTTTTAGCGTAACGGTGGGGCATACGCGTTTGGCGCGCGACGGGACGGTAGTCTGTGTGGTATGTATGATACTGATACGTAGTTCAAGAAATACGACACGAGAAAATACGAAATCGATTTTGTTCAAAGTGCTTTCAATTTGATCACAACGTAAACTCGTTTATGTGCCCTGGGGAGTCGCGCGTCGCCAAAGGCGCCGGTCGTGCTCCCTCAAGATCTACCCAGGGGTCATGTCGAAACAGGGTTACTCCGTGCGGTTGCACGGGGAAACGCTGTTCACGCCACGACGTACCGATTAGTAGAAGCCGAAGCCGGACGCCGCGTTGGTGAGGACGTTGGCGTGGACGGGGTCCGCGACGTGCGCCTGCCAGTTGGCAATGGGCCCTTCCTGGGTGGCGAGGCCTTGCATGATGCAGCCCAAC
>Ga0222633_1000317_pt1 | contig 50217 bp, 46 predicted proteins | sample AntAcemetageno48_FD_179816 | JGI IMG/M metagenome (GOLD analysis project Ga0222633, IMG submission 179816) | Saline water microbial communities from Ace Lake, Antarctica - #48 | ecosystem: Environmental > Aquatic > Non-marine Saline and Alkaline > Saline | place: Antarctica: Ace Lake | collected...
TTTGAGGTGATGCACATGCAGCACGTGGAGGAGACGAAGGAGGTGCTGGCGACGGTGAAGCGCGAAGCGGCTGAAGCGAAGTCAGCGGCTCTCTCGGCTTTGACCGCGTCTACGGACGAGTCAAATCGAACTATTTTCGAGCTCAACGCCGAGCTTGCGTCCGCGCGTGATTTGCATTCGGAGTTTGAGGTGATGCACATGCAGCACGTGGAGGAGACGAAGGAGGTGCTGGCGACGGTGAAGCGCGAAGCGGCTGAAGCGAAGTCAGCGGCTCTCTCGGCTTTGACCGCGTCTACGGACGAGTCAAATCAAACTATTTTCGAGCTCAACGCCGAGCTCGCCTCTGTTACTCAAAAGTTGAAGTCGAAGCAACCCCTCATCGACACAGCATTGGAACGCGCGTGTATCGCGGAAGCGTCTGTTTTGGAACGCGGTGTTGAGCTGAAAAACGCAATCGCCGCGGCGGAAGCGGCGAAGACGGAGACGCATGAAAAATCCGCGTTGGTCGAGAAACTGAATCTGCAAAACAAGGGAGTGGGTGAAAAACTCGTCACCAAAACTGACGAGCTATCTCGACTCAGACTTGAACTAGCGCTCGCGTTGCGTGACGCGTCGCAAAAAGTGCACCCTTCGTTACTGGACGAGCTCGAAATGAAGGTTGGGCGGGTGATGCTCGCGAAGGATGAAGCCGAGCAGCGAACGCGTTTCGCGGAGAGTAGGTTCGAAAAGCTCCAAACGGAAATGGACGAGCGGTGGAGCGACGCGCTTGTCACCGCGGAAGCGGAGAAGCAGGTACACCAAAACGCGCTGGACAAAGCGTTGGCGCGGTACGAAAGCTTAAGGGACGTTGAGTTTGAGTTGGTGGAGTGGCGCCGGCGGTGCGTGGAGGCGGAGAGCGCTTTGGAGGCGACACTTTCGGAAGCGGCCTTGGACGTTTCGGTCGCGGTGGCAACTGTCGAGACACAGTTTTCGACACAAATCGGGGAAATGGAAACCACCCTACGCGACACGCAAAGGGATTTGACTAACGCAAACGAAACGTCACAGGGCTTGCGTGAGGAAGTGCGTTCCGGGAAATGCGAAACGCGACTCGCGCGGGACGAGGCTAAATCGTTAAAAACCCAAAACTCGGACGAACGGATTCGCCGCGAAGCCGCCGCCGCGAAAAACGCGGCGGCGCTTGCGACCAGTGCGAAGAAACTCGCAGAAGCGGATACCTCGGTGGCGGGTCTTGCCAAGCGCTTGGCGGATGCTGAGACGGCACTTGAAAAGTCTATGATTAAGGAATCGGGTTTACAGGAACGACTCGAGGCGCAAACAGGGGCGACGAAAGAGGCGCAGGTTGCTCGGGACGTCGCGAAGCGCGAAACGCGGCGAATCAAGGATGAAACCAACGAGGCGCGAATCGATGCGCATAACTTCTCCATGAACTCGGAGACGACCAATGCGGAGCTCGAGAACGAGTTGTTTGATGTGCGACGAGACGCGAGAGAGTCACAAGTCGCAATGGCGTCTTCCTCGGACGCCTTGCGCGAGAAGCTGGCGGAACTCACGCGGCGGCTTGAGGTTTCGGACGCGAAGGCGCTAGCGGCGGAGCGTGCGCTTCAGGAAAGTGATTGCGCGAATTCCGAAACCTCGAAACTGTTAGCGGAGGCGGAGGCGAAGTGTTTGACGGAGTCGGCGATTGCCGCTACTTCATTGGCGGACGCCGACCGCGCCAAACGCCAATTAACGGATGCGATTCACGAGAAGGATTTATTGGAGCAATCGTCATCCGCCCAGCTCGCCCACGCGAACGAACAGATCGAACACGGCCGTTTTTGTTTGGAGGAAGCGAGGGGAAAGCTCGCTCGCATCTCAAAGGGAGGCGACAGCGCGAGGGATGAGACTTCCGTCCACAAAGGGAACCTTTTTGCGGGCTTTGACGAGATTGACGAGTTCGCGCCGTCGCGGGAATCCAGCAGTAGCGATTTCGGCAAGTCCCCGTCTCGCCGGAAATCAATCGGGTCCTCATCTTCATGGAACTTCGGCGCCAAGGATTCGCGAAACGCTGGGGGCGCGCGATCGTCAACGCAAAGTCTGCCTCCCCGATCGCCTCGAAGGTCCTCCTCAACTGGTGCTGAGAAAGACTTGCTTTGCGCCGCATCGCCTTCCTCGCCTGCCGCGCTGGAGCTGTCCTTCGCCGTGGCCAGCGCGATCGCCGCCGCCGCTATTACGAGCGTTAACTCTCGTAAATCACCGAAAAAGTCACCATCTAAAAACAACCATCTCCAGATGAACCAACCGCAGTGGTCATCGCCTTCCAAGGAGTACGTCAAGTCGCGAAGCGGCGTGGACGCGTTTGCGTCTCTGTTCGCGAAAGGTACGTATTTTATTTTGTATTTCCCAAATCCCGCCTCCCTGTTTGCCCATGCAAGATTGACACTTTTCTGGCAAAACTGCAAAGCGAAACCGGACGCGGTGGTGGTCGCTGTGGCGGACGCTGCTGGTGAAATAAAATGCCTCCGCGAATTTCTCGCCGTGCGTGACAAAGAAGTGCAACGCACTAAACGTGAGGCGAGTGACGCGCGTGATGCGTCTCGTGTCGCCGCGATGGAGGCGACCCGGGAGGCGGACAGAAGGCACGCGCTTGAAACGAAACGCTTGCGGGACGCGCTTAGTGAAACGGATGTGAAACTTGTGCAAACCAGAGCAGAGCTGCGAGCCTCCTCCGCGTGTGTCGCGAAGGCGGATAACGCCGTTTTACGATTAAAACGGTCACAGGAAACCGCGGTTGAGACACAGCGCGTTTTGCTTACCAAAGAAAGCGCGTCGCACGCGCGACTCGCCGCTACAAGGGCGGTCGCCGCGGAGGCGGACCGAACCCGAGAGGTCTCGGATGCGAAACGTTTGGTTGACCGAGCGGTTACCGAGCAAAGGCGGTTACAAGACGCGCTTGTACAAAACCGAGTGTCACTGGATGACTCAGAGGAGGAACGCTTCGAGCTAAGAAGGGCGCTGGAGGCGCACGTCGGGGCGTTGGTAGAGGCGAAGGTTGACGAAGCGGAACGCGTGGGGGAAATCGCGGCGCTGAGGGAAACCGTGGATGACATGCGCGAGCGGTACAAACAGGCGGCGAGGAAGGTGTTGGCGTTGGAAACCGAGGCGCAGAAGCGGGTAGGGGACGAGCAGCTCGAGCAGTTGATCGGCGGTCCGAGCTACTCTTCGCGAGCCGCGACGCCGCGGTTGTCCATCGGCGCGGGGTCGGGATTCGATGGGTCCACTGTTGGAAGAATCAACACCGGAGGTGGGTACTCATATGGCGCTGTTAGCACACCGAGGTCGCCGTCTTCCGCGAGACACGCGAGAGGACAATCTCGGTCACCGTTATCACCGCCGCGGTCGCGGGGAGGTATCGGAGACGACAGACTCACCGCGCATACGGGTTTAGGAGGTATCGCCCGCCAAGCCGCGGCGAGACTGGAAAGCAACCCCGGTCTGGTCCGCGCGAACCGGCCGTTCATGGAGAAAATAGACCTCGATTGAGTAGACGATGGATTGAGATATCGTGCCTGATACGGTTTGTACTTCTATGAGTAATTAGTCTTATCATAATTTACTAAGCGTCCATCAATGTACACGCGCTCGTGTACGAGATCCGCACCCCCTCCACTTGCGTGACGCCGTCCACGGGTACCCGGACGCACTGCCACCCGTTCCAACTCTCCACCACACACGACGCGTCGCACCCGTCGCCGACCACTAAATTCCCGTCGTCGCACTGTTCGTTGAACGTAACGAGGCCGTCGCCGCACATGTTTCTAGGGGTGTCGCACATGTCGCCGGAGTAGCCGCTTGTGCAAACACAAACCGCGGCACCGTTGTCCGCGCCGACGCCGCACGCGCCTCGGCCCAGACACGGAAACGGCCCCGGTCTTGTTGGGTGCGTCGCGCTTCCGGGGCACGGCAACGAACACGTGTTTCCAACAAAGCCCAGGTCGCATTCGCAAAAAGAAAAATCCGCGGCGCGTGTGCTAGCCGTGGTGTCGTCATAAGGCACGCCGGCCAAGTCGTGCGTGCACTCGCCGTTGCCGCAGAAGTTCGTGGCATCGTCGCCCGGGCAATGAAGCTCGCACGTCGCGCCCGTTCGTCGATCGTCGTCGTTACACTCGCAAACCGCGTGCGTCCCGGGGTGCGGGCCTGAAAACGTGCCCGCGTCGCACCTTGATTGCGCGTAGTCGCAGGGCGGGCAGACGTGCTGGCAATACGCGCCGCCCGCGCCTGTTGGGCACGCGCAAGCCGGGTTTCCGCTGGTTGGATCAGTGATGCACTCGCTTACGCCGCCCGCGCACGGCGCACACTCCTGGTCACATAATAAACCCGCGAATCCCACCTTGCACACGCACTTGGTGGGCGCCCCCCCGCGAGTTTCTTCCAGCGCGCCGATCGATTCCAGAAAGGCAAGCGACGCGTACGTCGGGTCGTCGTCCAACACGCACCCGCCAGTGACGCCGTCGGAAAAGTTGAAATCACCCACCGTGCCTTCCGTGGAACAAGCAGGACAAACGCCCTGGCACTCCACCCCCACGAAGCCGGTGGCGCAAACACACCCGTTGTCGGCGTCGCTGTCAACGAAAACTCCGTTGCCGTGGCAAATCGACATTCGCAAAATCTCCGCGTTCACCCGGAAGTAATCCGCCAAGAACATAACCTTGTAGTTTTCCGAGTACGTCTTGGCGTACTGCAGGAACTTCTCGTGTTCCTTCGCGATCCACTTCGAGGGTGACGTTTCGTTGTCCGCGCGCGCCACGATGACGTGATCAAGACGCACGGTTTCGCCCACGCCGGTGGCTCGGTTTTGTGCGCCGAGGCTCTGGATGAAACCCTTGGAGGTCGCCACCGAGGCGTACCCGCCGTGGTAATCTGCTCGTATCAGAATCTCCGTTAACGAGGACAAGCACCACGCGATTTCCGAAAAGCTCGCGTTTTCCCCGTCCCTGGTTACTCGGTTCGCCCGAATTGCGTCGTACACCTCGGGGTACAAGTCCCACTTCCGCTTGTTGTTGTCATCCCACTTCTTGACCTTGCCGCCGCTGCTGTCTCCAACCGCGTTGGCGGTTCCGCCGTCCGCCCTTTTCAGTAAACTCAGCCTCGGATCGGGGGCGGCGAAGTTTCCTAGAGATAAAAAAGAAAGTGTCAGTCTCGTATGGGCATTCAGTCGGCGGAATGTGGTAAATGGGAAATACTTACCATCGTACGCCCCGCTCGCCATCAAATCGTCCAAACCCCCGAACCCAACAAACGGGTTGTACGGAACCGCCCCGGGGTAGGTCTCGCCAAAGTACTCGGTGGTTTCCACGGTGTACGAAAACGGGTCTTGTTTTAAATTACTCTGTGATTGTAAAAGAAACGTGTCAGTCGTTCGTCGTGTGTATCAGCAAACAGTCACCCGTAATCGGGCCGAACAGTGTTGGGATTTGGGAAAGGACCATTGCGTACCGAGTCGCCCCCCACGTTTTGGCTCGGCGAGTTCTCGCCGACTCGCACGTCGCTCCACCCGAACCCCGCGGGAATCGTGGGGTAGTTCACCCACCCCCCGTGTTCGGTCAAGTCAAACGCAAAGTTTAAGGCGCAGTGTTCCTCCAGGCAAAGCTCGGGGGGATAGTACCTCTGTCGTTTGGCTTTAACGCCAAGCACGACCTGAGGTGCGTCCAGGTAAAGCTCGACCGTCGCCACGACCCTCGCCTTCGCCCACCTCGCGTCCAACTTCAACTCGGGAAATCGGTCCCGAGACCACGCCACTACTCGCGTCTTGCTCCAAGCGTCCCACGGGGGAATCACCAAACCCACCCGAGGCGCGCCTCCGAGTAAATACACGTCGGGGGTTTCCGCTTCGGGTGAGCCAGCCGGATGAGGCACGCTAGGCGTCGCGCCCGCGTTTCGCAAGGAATCCCCGCCCCCCGCGAGGTACAACTCGTAACTCAGCGTCCCCCCGTACGCCTCGGCGAAGACGTCGCCTGATACGATAAAAAAGAAAGTGTCAGTCACCTGTGGGCAATCAGGGAGGCGGAATGTGGTGATTGGGAAAGGCCCTTACCCAGGAACTTTCCGGGCGCACGAAAGAACGCCAGCTCTCCTTTTGTCGAGTCATCGTTAGGGAGCTTATCCGTGAGATAAATGTACCCGGAGCTCCCGTCCCACTCCAGCCCAGCGTCGCCGCCGTCGCCGTCGTCGTGGCAGTCCCCGCGAATCGCGGCGTGTTGGTACGCCGCGTTTAAGATTTGATTTCGGACCGAATCCGGTTCGGAAGAACTCTGGCTCCCGAACCCGTTCGCCTCAAAGTACCCGTCGTAGTACCCTCGGTCCGTGGCGCGTTCCTTGCCCACGCCTAGAGAGTCCAAAACGTCAAAAAGCCCTTTCGTTTCCCCATCCACGAAATCCAGCGAACCCAAGCAGCTGTTGTTGTGCACCCGCCACCCCTCATCCCCGAGCGAGAAATCGCTTCTCGTGACGATTCCTTTTTCCAAATCCAAAAACTTTCCCACGATTAACGCCGAAAGTGTCAGTCGGTCGTGATGTGTATTAGGTAAACAGTCAGGGTAATCGGGAATCGGGCCGGCCCAGGGAGGCGGAACGTGGAAAATGTATGGGAAAGCCCCGCACCTTCGAGCAGTCCAACAGCGTCCACCCGGGCCGGCAGTGGCAGCTCCCGTCCAACCGGCAGTCGCCGTGTTCGCACGGCGAGCACCGCGTCGCGCAATCCAAACCGGTGTACCCTTTTGAGTTTTGCCAGAAAAATGTCAGTATTGTATGGTCAAACAGTCTTGTGATTTGGCAAATGCAATACTTACCTTTGTCGCACTTACACGACCCGTCGGATAGGCAGGTGCCGTGGGTGTCGTCACACGGCAGGCACTCGGTGAAGGTCGGCGTGCTACACGTCGTGCCGATCCACCCGTCGTGGCAGGTACAGGAACCGTCCGTCGTACTGAGATAAATAAAAGAAACTGTCAGTCGTGTATGGGCAAACAGTCGGCGGGATTTGGGAAATGCAATACGTACCTGCAGTCGCCGTTGTTACAGGGCGCGCACTTCGTGAAACAATCGACCCCGATCCACTGCGTGCCGTCCTCGTCCCCGTAACAAGCGCACGTCCCGTCCCGTTTGCACGTGCCGTGCGGCCTTATGGCGTACCCGGAGAACGACAAAACGGTTTCCAGCGTCACGTCCGCCGCGGCGTCCCTCAACTCGAGCGCGTTTTTAACCGTCACGTGCCTGTAGCAGTCGCACCGCCGGTCGCACCGGTCGCCGTACCACCCGTCCGCGCACTCGCATGAGCCGTCGTATTGGCACGTGCCGTGGTCGCGCGAACACGAATCACAAGGTACGTCGCATCGCCACCCCGTGTACGCGTCGTCATCGCCGCTCACCACGCCGTGAATCAGCTGGTGCACGATCCAAACCATGTAATAGTCGGGGTTTCTTGCTTGCACAAAATTCGACACCGACGCGTTGAACGCGCCGCGCTTCACCGCGTTGATCAGGCGCTGCCTTTCGTTGACGTTGTTCGTGAACCACACGTTTTCCGCGTCCGTGGTTTGCTGTGAACGAAAAGTGTCAGTCCCGTATGGGCAAACAGGGAGGGGATTTGGGAAACGACCAAGGCCGTACCTGAAGCCGCAAGTACTGAACCTCCACCACGCCCAACTTCCGATTTCTTTCGTTCACGAAGTGCGCCTTGACGACGTCGTCGCAAAGCCACGGCCGTACGGCGTCCCAAGAGCTTCCACAACCGTTCGCGGTCCGCCCGAACGCTGTGATTGTAAAGAAAAGTGTCAGTCTTGTATATCGCGATGTATGGACAACAGTCACCAGCTTCGGTAAAACAGTGTGTCAGGATTTGGGAAAGACAGCGTACTTTTCAAACGCATGCGCGCCAAACAAGCGCCTTTTGTGACTTCGTTCCGGTCGTTGGTTTCGTCGCACACCGGGTCGTTCGCCATGCTTTCCGGAACGCGTTCCACGTCCGTTACTAAACCGTCTCTGGTGGCTTTGATTTCCGCCAACCGCTGATTCACTGCGGTGACTTGCGCCACGTCGGGGCTCGTGTACCGGAAGTAGGTTTCGTTCGGCCGCGTGGGTAGGTGCGTCGCGTCCGAAGCTCGTCCCACGCACTCCACCCGGTTCAAACACTCGTACTCCAGCTCCCATACGTAGTCCTCTACCTCAGCGGTGGCTGCGTAGCTGGGGTGGACGTAGCGCTGTCTTGTGTGGCCTTGTACCATGTACGCGTGGTTACCTTTTTCAAGGAAAAACGGGTCGCGGGTTAAACGCAACGCGTACTCGTTCTCCTTGGCGCGCCGTGTGCCGCGGCACAAACACGTGCCGTCGTACTGACAGGTTCCGTGGACGCATGGTTCGCACGGGGTTAAACAGCGGTATCCCGACCAGCCAGGGTGACAGGCACACGCTCCCGTGAGTGCGTCGCACAGGCCGTTTTTTGAACACGGCGCACACGGAATTTCGCACTTACCACCGGCCCATCCCTGGAAGTGGTAGTCGTACGCGCCGTTTGCCCGGTAATAACTACTGGGGTGTTTGAACCGGCCGTTCCGGAGCGAGTCGCACTGACAGAAACCCCCCACCAAGGGGAACGGGTATTTAGTGGTACCGTCCGAGTTCGAGTTACCAGAGTTACCAGAGTTACCAGAGTTACCCCCAGAGTCACCACCACCTGCATCACTTTCTTTAACAGCGCAGTACCCTCCCTGCACCACCCCAAGCGGCCCGGGTTCGCGTAGGTCGGTTTCTTCCCTCTGGAACGATTTCACGAAATCGGTGGCAAGCGGGTCGAAGCGCGCGTACGCCATCGCGAACTTGTACAAATCGGGGGCGGGTTTTTTCGTCACTGGATCCACACACGTAAATGTTTTCTGGGTGGTTGCGACGCCTCCAAGCGCGACGGGCACGTAGTCATCCACGGCGCCCTGTCCATCCTCAACGTCGACAACCTCGACCAACTCGCCGGCGCAGCCCCACCCGCCGCCGCCGGCGATGTCGTCATCGACGGCGACCCACGCCGTGTGGTTGTCCTGTGGTTGCAGAAAAAAGTGGTTAACGTCGAATGCGGGGAAACGTGGAGGCAGGATTTGCAAAAGATGAGCCCAAGGCCGTACCGTGAACCCCGACCCTTTCTCCCCGCACGTCGCGTTGAACAGCTCGCCATTGCCGGAACACGGGTGAAGCGCACGGCAGCCGTGGTAGGTTTCGTGGAGTGCCGTGTTTCCAAAGACTTTTTGGTGTTCCGGAAACGGAAACACGGGGTGTCGTAACACCCGTCCGGTTTCCAGTTGGAAGCTTTGCGCGACGGTTTCGCCGAGCGGGCCTTGCCAAATCGCGTCGTAGTCGCAGATACACGTGCCGTCGTTTTGACACGTGCCAAACAAACAGGTTTGGCACGGCAACGCACAGTCCCTTCCTTTGCTCGTCGCGGTGGTTGGCAGCAAAAACTTGGTATCAATGGGCAAGCCGGTTCTTCCAGCTTCACAAACGATCTCGGTCGTCCAGGGCTGCGCGTAGTCGGCGTCGGCGGCGTCCTTCACCGCGCACAGCCCGTGCTCTAAATCCCACGGGAACGGACACGCGTGGTCGCACAGCGAACCGGTCCACCCGACATCGCATACACAAACGGAAGTCGTGCCTTGTATGCCTTGTCCGGGAAGCGCGCCGGTGGTGTTGACCCTCCCTCTTGTGCCGATGCGCTGCGCAACCGGCGCGTCTTCTTCGGTGGGCAACGTGTCGAACTCGTAGTCGGAGGAATCGGAGGAATCGATGTTGGAGGGCCCGGCGGCGCCGCCGTCTGTGCCGCCATTCGCCGCTAAAAGCGCAGCCGCGAGTGAAGCAGCTTCTTCACCCGCACGAATTTCCGCCAACCTCGAGGCGTAGTTTGCGAAAACCACCGAGCTCCAAGCCGTGGCACTCCCAGGCGACCCGCACTCGATCGCGCAAGCCGGGTCAGAGAACCCGGGGTCGCACACGCAAAGCCCGTGCGTTTTGGCACTCCGCCCGCATGTCCCGTTCCTACAAGGCACGCAAGGCACGTCACAAGCATCGCCCGCATAGCCCACCCCTGGCTCGTCAGCCGGAACCAAATCGCTCGAACTCAACACCGCGTTCTCAGAGGTTTCGTCGCAAACGCACTTCGCGGTGTCACTCGCTCCATCCCACACACACGACCCGTGGTTGTAATCGCAGTTGGCACACGGTATGTCGCAGAACACGCCGGTGTACCCGCGGCCGCCCGCGTGGTTCGTGCCGTTTGTCTGTGCCACGGTTAACTCGGAGTTGAACGGGTCTTCAGAGCTAACCCGTTCCATTCCGCACGCGCAGTACGCCCAGGTTGGCTGGTAGTTTTCGTCGGTCGTGTCAAACAGGTCAGTTCCATTCCCAGCGGGCGCTCTTGCGTTAGCGCCAGCCGCGATACCCGTCCTGCCCAGGTTGAAGAACTCGATATCGTCCCGTAACATGCCGTACAGCTGCTTCGCATCAAAGAGTCCTGAATTTGACACAGTGTCGTTGCCTGGCACGCCGGGTAAACGGTCGAAATCGCGGATTTTGTTTACTCCATTTGTGTCATCGTCAAACGTGGGAAACGCCAGCGCGCCCCGCCCCAGACACGCAAGCTCACACGTCTCCCCCGAAAAACCGGCGTGACACAAACACTCGCCTCCCTCTCCACAAACCCCGTGGACACACGGCTTACAAACAACAGCGCAATCGTTTCCAAAATAACCCCACCCGCCTTCGTTGTTACCTTGCTCTTTACATAAACACACGCCGTCGACGGAGACGGCGTCAATCGCGGCTCGGCGCTCGGCGGGTGACGCGTAGGAGGTGACGTCCGCGTGGATTGCTGCTATCACCTCCCCCACGCCTTTTTCGAAGCCAAACGGGGGCACGCATACGCCGTTGAGACACGGGGGACACGAAACGCTGCAGTCGTCCGCGGTGTGCGAGTCGTCGCATTGACACTTTCCAAGTTCGACGTTCGCAAACGAGCCGATCGCTCGCTTCACTTCGTCAATCGTACAGTTCCCAAACTCGGCAAACTCAAAGCCCGCACACGGACACGGGATGTCGCAATTCGGGCCCATGAACTCGTCGGAACAGACACAAAGCCAGGGCTGGTCCACGTATTCCACCGGGTCACCGATGCTATCGGTATCGGTGGCCAACACGCAGTTCGCGTTTGCGCCGTCGCACCCGGGGCACTCGACCTGGCACAGCCGGCCGGCAAACCCCTTGTGGCATACGCAGAACCCGGCGTCGCCCTCCTGTATGGCGATACCCGCGGTGCCTGGTTCGCCAAAAAAAACGCCCTCCGCAGTGCCAGTCACGACGAACCGCCCGTTACCGAAACACTCCAAGTCGCAAGTCCGCCCTGTGAAATATTCAGCGCATGTGCAGGTTGCCAAGTCGTTCGCCGCGTCGAAACTGACCAAGTCGCCGCGGTGTGCCCCCCCGCAAGGGTGGATCTCGCAGGAGTCGCCCTCGTGTCCGGGGTCGCACACGCACTCCTCGGGGTCGTACAACGGGGTTGGCTGATTCAAATCTTGTGCGGGGCTTAGGGCGCGCACCTTCCGATAAATAAAATAAATTGTCAGTATTGTCAGTATTGCGCGGGCAAACGTGGAGGCGGGATTTGGGAAATAAAATACGTACGATTGTGAGCTTCGTCGACCCGTACCCCGAACACTCCTCCGGGTTGGCCTGGTTTTCGTCCCGGGACGGCCGGCCTACCCGGATCACGTCCTGGACGTCCACGGACACAGACGCGTTCGCAGTAGCGCCGTCGGTGTCTTCCACGGTGATTACGAAGTTCCTTTGACCGGCGGTGAACTCCAAGAATGCCGTGGCGCGCGTCCGGTTCGGCACGTCCACAACCAAACCTGAATGCGTATACCTAGTAGTTGCTAATACGCCCATGTACGCGTCAAGGGTATCAACTCCTTTCAACTCCAACGTCAGCGTGGTGCGGTTCCAATACGAAGTCACCGAGGTTCCCATGACGACCGCCACGATCCGCTCCGCGTCGCCGTCGGGAAAGTCGGTGGTGTCGCCGCCTGCGGGTGTACCGTAAAAGTGTCAGTCTCGAGTCGGTGAGTCGGCGAGTACGGGTGTACTTCGTAACGTGTATGCGCAAACAGGCGGGTGTAATCGGGCCTCCACAGTGCGTTTGTGATGCGTGTATTGCACAGTAAGTAGTCACGAACGGGGCAGTAAACGTAGGTGCCGCCTGATTTGGGAAATCAAAGACGTACCTTGCGGGTCGTACTTGACGAAACACCGCGCCAACAAATCTCCATCCGGGTCGCCGATACTAACCGCGGCTGAGGTTAACATGACGCCCAAGTTTCGCTCGTTCTCGCCGAAACTCACTACGATGTCCTTGCCTGGCTGGTGTACGCCGTTCAAGTCCAGAGTTGGCGGGTCGTTGATTGGGAACACGTCGATCAACACAGCGGATGGCGCGCTTTCGATTCCCAAAGCGTCGACGACGACGAACTCCACGCCCCTGACGGCTCCGTCTGGGTTTTTGCCGCTGTGCACGTACGTCACGTTCCGCAACGCGTCTCGCAGCGCGTGTGTGGACGGCGCGTCGTTCGCGTCTAACGTGCTTTCGCCCCGGAAAAGAGGCGCGCTGAAGGTCAAAACGCCGGCCGCTTCGTCGATTTCGCAAAACACTCGGCCTCGCCACATCAACGGATCCGCCGCTGTTTGCGTAACAGCTAACACGTCCACCCCCGGGCCTACTTTTCCTCGTTCCGAAGCGACGTGTGCCTGCGCTGTTGCGTAAATAGGTAGGTGCGTATCTAACCAAACTCGGTACGTGTTCGTCACGTCCAACCTCTCAAGCGGCGCGTCCACCGGGTTCGTCAGCCGAACTAACGCGAGCACCAGAGGCGCACCGCCTTTGTTTGCTCCCGCCCCCGCGTGTAACTCGGGCGAAGTTAACGAAACCGGAACGTCGTTTTCGTGAAACGCGTGCCGTTTCGTCGTGCCATTCGCCGTGAATGCAGGGTGCGTATCAAGCACAGGGGGCTTCGCCGCGTGCGTGAAGCACGGGCCGAACCCGACCACGGAGGCGTGCGGATTTGATGCGACGATGACTCCGTGGGTTTGCGAAAATACCTGTACGTCATCGTCGTCGCCGAACTTGTCCAGCCCGCGCTGCCACGCGCTCAGGGACAGGACAAACACCAATACCAAGCGCGCTCTTAGGGGAGGCGCGGAGGCGCGACGAGAAAACATCCGAAAAACCCAACCCGCGCCGAACGCCAGGTGGTCTGGAGGGACAGATGGAAAGAACCAGAGAAGCAACAACGGCGAGACCCATGTTTTTCATTTTGAAGAAAAAGTGGCCGAACGAAAGTTGCGAAGAAGAACGATTCTTCGTTACATCTACCTCACCACATCCACCGCGTTGTTATTACTCGCTGGTCCTATCCTCCCCCCCGGGCAGGAGCTCCGCGACCTTTTTCAACACGTCTGCGACGGAGTCGTGCCACCGGTTCGGGTGTTTCTTGACCGAACACCAGTAGTCGCCCTTCGTGGGTTTCGCGTCGACGCACCTGGTCAACACGGAATCCGCCTGTTCAACAGTGCCGTGCTTCACCTCAAACTTGTAAAAAACCCCCCAGTGGTCCCCGTTGCTGGGGTCCAGGGTACACGAGCGGTGGAACCAGGACCTGGCTTTGTCCGTTTTCCGGTCGATCCAAAACAAACGCGCCACCGCGGCGACCACGTGCGCATCGTCGCCGCACCGTTTCAGCGCATCAACGGATCTGAGATAAAATAAAAGAAAGCGTCAGTCTTGTATGGGAAAACAGTCGTTGGATTTGAGAAATGCAATACGTACCTGCTTTTTCTTTGCGGCCGCGACGCGCTCCGCACCCACTCCGCCCACAACAGCCCGGAGTCGGGATTCTCTTTCATCGCCCGCGCCATCAGGACGTTGGCGGCAATCACCGCGGAGTCCTTGTCGAAGCATGAAACCAGGGTGACCGTTCCTGTAGTGCCTTCAGCGGTTGATCGGTCGCCGAAGCGTTTCGGACCGCCGGAGTTGTTTTGCGTTCCTTCACTGGACATTTCCAACTCAAGCTCGTCCGTGAAGAACGGCGCGGAGAAACAATACGCGTCGCCGCGTTCGCGGCGCACGGACGCGAGCCACAGCTGAGCCATCGGCGAGTTATTACTCGAAGAGTTTGAAGAGTTGCCGCCATCACTCGACACCGCGGCCGCGACCCGCAAGCGCGCCTGCTCAAGCACCGCTTTCGTCTTTGCGTGGTTCCCTTGCGAGGTCTCAAGCATCGCAAACTCCAGCCAAAGGAAAACGCACGACGGACACCGCCGCGTGGCTTTCGCGTACGTCTCGCGAGCGCGCTCGACGTCACCCGCCTGTCTTTCCAGCTGGCCCAGCATCAACCAGAGTTTGTCACTGCCGGGGTGTACCGTCAAGCCCTCCTTTAGTATCGCACGTTCCGCGTTCAAATCACCCACTTCACGTTCCACAACCGCGGCTTTGACGTACACGCGCTCGCCGACCGAAGAGCCCGCCTCGTTGGCTTTCTCCCGGGCTTTCAGAAGCAACACCCGCGCGCGCTCGGGCTGTCTTTGCTCAAACTCCAGCTTGAACGCAGCGAGCCACACGTCTTCCGAATCAGGATTCGCCACGAAGGCTTCTTCCAACACTGCCCGCGCGCCATGCACGTTTCCCCGTACCCACAGCTCCTTCGCCGCCATGAGCCAAAGCACCACCGCCGTCGGACAATACTTGACCGCTTTCTTTAAAACCGCGTCCATCGCGTGTGAGTCCCCCGCCACGCGCTCGAGCTCCGCTGCCGCGATCCAGACGCTTTTCTTTCCAGGGAACGTCAGTGTGCACATTTTGTAAATGGACCGCGCGGTGTGGAAAGATTCACGGGCGATACACTCGCCCGCGTCCGAAATCCACGTCCTTTTTCGGTCCTCGTCCTCCACGTTTTTACCCACGGTGACCCTGACGATTTCAAAACACGTCTTTGGGTGCCCGCTGCGCTCCGCCGTCTCCGCTTCCTTGAGCCAAAACTCCCTGTCGATGGAGACGCCTTTGTTCGCCAGGCTCTTCACCGCGCGCTCGATGATCTTGCCCACTAAGGATTTAGCGTCGACTTGGTCGCTGGTCGCGGTGTCAACCGAAGCGCTGTCGCCCGCGACCGTCGCGTCGTTCGCCTCGTTCGCTTCCTCCAGCTTCGCCGCGGCGATCCACACCAAGGGTTCCAGCGGAAGCGTCTCACGCGCTTTGTTCAAAACGACCCGTGCGTTTTCCTTAGTCTCAAGCCGCGCCAACGCTAGCCACAAATCCACATGTTGCGGGCAACACTCCGTGGCTCTGGCGAGAAGAACCTTCGCGTCGGTTTCGCTCGATAAATCAACAAGCGCTTTCCACAGCCGCACGGACGACGGAATCTTCTCCAGGGCTTTCCGAAGCACCTGCCGTTTCCGGTCGTCCTCATCCTCGAGCTGCGTGGCGTGCATCCACAGGTCCACGTTCAGGGGCATGTGCGCCACCGCTCGCGCTAAAATCGCCTTGGCGTCCTCAGCCGTGTTGAGTCGCGCGTTTTCGCTCCAAACGTCGGGATTCATGGGACACGCGTCGCACCCCTGATACAATAAAAAAGAAAGTGGTTAACGTCTCGTATGCGCGATCAGGAAGGCGGAGCGTGGTGATTGGGAAATACGTACCTTCTGCGCGAAGGACCGCGCCGCGCTAATTTTCCCTGCCAGCTCTGATACCAATAAAAGAAAGTATCAGTCTTGTATGGGCAAACAGCGTGTCGGGATTCGGGAAACGCGCAACACGTACCTTCCAACCTCGCCGCCGCGATCCAACCCGGCGCATGCTTTGATAGTAAAAAGAAAGTGTCAGTCTCGTGTAAGCAAACAGTCGTCCGGAATTTGGTGAAAGGCCCAAGGCCGTACCTTCGGGTTTGTGTTTATCACGGACTTCAGCAACAGCCTGGCTTTCTTGACGTCGCTGATCTCGGCGGTCGATGAAATCTTCTGGCTTTGCAGCGAAGTTAAGTACCCGGTAGGGTCCACCACGGTTTGCCCGCTGACGCTGTCGCCCATGGAGTCGAGTTTCAGCCCGAGAACGGCGCCTCGGCCCTCGCCAACCGCGGTGAGGTCGCTCCTTTTGTTTGGATTCGAAAAAACGCCGCCAACACCAACACCAACATTCCCAGTATCCATACCACCACCTTCGTCGTATGCGTTCCGGTCGTTCTCCGCGATGGCTTTTTGAAGTAGCGTGTCGGGCGCCGGCGCGAACTCGCGCCCGCCTTTTTTCTTTTTAATAGAGTAGTCGCCGATATCGGGAATCGCGTCCCACTCTTCGTACGACACCGCACTCAGCTTGCGTTTCGCGTCCGCGAACTGTTCCGTTATCTTCGGGTTGTCTTTTCTGAACTTCTCCAGTTCTAGTTTCAAGCGTTGTTCCCGTTCGTCGCGCCGTCGCTCGTCCATGTGGTTATCCACCGAGTCCCAAATAGCATCCGCCTCCCTGTCGTCGTCGTCGTACTCCCCAACCCGTTTGGCGAAAATCCCCGCGTCTCCGCCCTGAAACTCGTCGAACTGCACGGGGGGTTCGGCTGGTTCGTCATCCACGGGAACAGGCGCGCCTCTGCCTCGGCCGAAACCCCGGTTCATCGCGGACCGCGAACCATTTGATGCATCGCCCAGAGTCGCCTGTGCCCCGATGGGGGGGGCGGGCGCACCAGGTCCGATATCGCTACGCGTGGTGAACCCCGCGGCACCGCGGCCCAAGCCCGCGACGTACCCTACCGGGGCCTGCATGTTCACGAACGACGCGGGCTTGCCCGCCATCGTGCCCGCGGTGGTCCGGGTCGGCGGCGATCTCAAATCTGAACGTTCCCTGAAGTTTTTCGAGTTTTCACAAAAGAAAATCGGCTTGAGAACTGTTTTCGGCATTGACCCGCGCGCGTCATCACACCAGCCGCTGGCTCGACCCTGGGGCGCGCTGTTCCTGTTGATTTAGGCGCGTTTCGGACACGTCCCAAAATGTCCATGTACGTAAGAGTCAAGCGTTTGAAAACCACCCTGTTCCTGCACGTGGATCCCGGGGAGACGGTGCTTGAGTTGAAATCCAAAATACAAGCGTCCACGGATTCGGTGGAGCGATCGGGAGGCGTGCCCGTGGCCGAGATGCGGTTGCTCGCCGGGGTGAACTTCACGGTCGTTTTGCAGGACGCGAGGCAGCTCAGGGAGCTGAAAATAGAAAACGACACCGTGCTGGCGCTGGTGTTTCTTGAAAAGGGGGAAACCGGTGAACTTGCTGGCGGGTGGGAAGCGGTCGCGATTGAACATCCGGGCGGGAGTGTAGACGCGGAGGAGACGTGATTAGACGTGATAGGATGACGCGACGAATGTACCCTCGAATTGTACTCGTAATCGTTTCTGGTAGACTGCACAACACAAGACGACATTACTCACCAACTCGTTCTCAAAGATCCAGCTCCACCGCCAGCGGCGTTCGCACTTTCCCCGACGACGACGGAAGCGTCGCGACCGGCGTGGGTGCGTAGATTTTCGAAACAGCCGGTTTGAGCGTCGAAAAGAATGACGAAGGCCCCGCGACTGGCGCCGGCGCGTCGCTTTTCGTGGTTACCGACCCGAACCCGCTGAATAAAGGCACAGCAGGAACTGCGCCAGTAGCATCTTCCTCGGATTCGGACTCATCATCCTCTTCCTCATCCGCCTCCGCGACCGGCTCGAACGGGACGGGCGACCCCGACAGGCGACTCCGAATGCCGCCGGAGATCGATTTGGGTTGTTCGGTTTGGTCGAACGCGGGTGACTTGGTCGGTTCCGCGAGTAGCGAAAACCCGGCGAAAGGTGACGCGGCGGTGAGTGGTTTGTTGGAGGTGTCCGCGACCAGATTGCCGCCGAACACGAACGGCGACGCCACCGCCGCGCTTTCATTTTTTTTATCATCTTGCGACCCCGGCCTCCGCGCCTTCAGCATCTTACGCACCCGGCCGTGCGCGGAGCTTCCCGAGCTGTTTGTATTTTCGGCCGGCGCTGGGTCCCCCGCTTTGCGTCGCTCTTCCCATACTTTCCCTTTCATTTCAGCCGCGGCTTGTTCCGCCTGCTTCTCAACAGCCTCCTCGGCTTCCCTTTTCAAGCGCTGTTGCTCAACCATAGCCTTGGCTTCCGCGATTTGTTGTTGCCAGTCATCTTCGGGCGCACCGGTATGTGTCGTGGACACCGCGAACGGGTTCGCCCCAGCCGGCGCCGCGCCTTGTTTGCCCGCCCTGCCGAAGAAGTTTTCGCCATCGGGTGGGACCTCGTCGTCCGTGTCCCCGCCGACTTGCACCACGCCCCCGGAGGAGTTCCCGGTGTCGTTCTCGTCGTCGTCGTCGCTGTCGCGATCACTCCCGCTTCCCGAACTCAACCCCAAACCGTCCGTTCGCGTATCGCCTGGGGACCCGGTGGACATGTCCGCGGAAGACCTCGATGTGTACTAAGAAACGTGTATACTAGACAAGCGGGTCCGGGGAACTCGGTGGGGGGAGGGCGCGCGCGCCTTCGATGTGCCAAAACAGATCTCACAACGAACAGATCCCACAAAAAAAAAAGGTTGGGCGTCTAATTTCAAAACTGCCCTTTCCCGCGCACACTCCCGCACTCTCCAACGAGCAGACCCCACGAAGATGAACAACATGGATTCAAAATGGATGCACGCGGTGATAAACGCCATGAAGCCTCCGAGCAGAGTCTCAGCGCGTATCCGCAGGTGCTTCCCTGGAAGGGTCGAGCCGCCCTCGAGTCACGCCAGGGCTTCAAACTTACGTTCGTGCAAAACCTTGTCGGCCCCTTCGCGCGCTTCAACGGAGCGCTCGGCGTCGTCAACCCCAAGGCCACCCCAAACCCCTCGGATGATAGCCCATGGTCGGTAGATGTTTTCGACGAGCTCAACTTTCTCGATATCCCAGCGTGCCTCGGATTGAGAAGCGAGAACCTTCGCTTCACCTCAACCGAAAACGGAAAAGCCGGCGAAGAAGAGGAGGTGGGGGCCTGGGTTACCGCTACGCTGAACGACCACGCCCTTTGCCAGCACCAGAGGACTGCGAGGTTACTATTCTGGTGCATTTTTGGCATGGCAAACCCCGACGTGCCCGAAAACATGCGGCAAGTGGCGCAGCACATCGTGAGCCTCTTGCGAACCGAAGCCGCACCGGAAGCTGACCAGCTGTGCTACGCGCGCGCTGCTTCTTTTGTTCACAGGTGGCGGAAACCAACAGATGACTCAAAGGCTGCTCGGGGCCGGATGTCTCGACGCGGCCATCCTCTTGATGCAAAAGCTTGACACGCAGACCTCGCTCTCCGCGGCGGTTTTTGCCAAGCGCTGCGACGAGGTGAAGTGCACCCCTGAACACGCTAGTATCGCTGTTGACGGGCTCGACGTGGAGATGATTGTGCAAGCTACTTTGACCGGATTTGTGACCGGTCTGAGCTACACAAAAACGCCCCCGCACACCTTAAGGGTGGACACCGACGAAAGATTAGCTATCTTGCTTTCCACCAGCTTCGATACGTTCTGCACCGGAATTGACGGACACAAGACACTGGCGTCTCCCGCCGTCAACGCGGCGTTGCGCGACATCCTGACTTCGAGTCGTGAGCTGTTTTGGGAGGTACATGAAGCTGTAGTAGAAGGCCAAAAAGGAGCGTTTCAAAACGTCCTTACGTTCCTCATGATCATCGACAGCGTCCGCAGGCTCGGCAAAGCGCTGGGTATGGACCGCACTGACCTCGATGAACTGATCGCTCTGGTCCCGGAAGAGTGGGAGACTGTTGAGAGTATGCTCGAGAGCCAAAACGCTAGGCTCGTCGCGGTGAACCGGGCGGGCGAGTTGTTCTTTGGCGAGATCGCGTAAGGCTGAGCTCAGAGGGGGCGACTGACAACGCAAACGGCATCGCCCAGACACCTAGTAGTCCTTCACGCCTGTTTTCTTGTTTTAATTACACACTACTATCATCCCGCTACCCGGACAGTCTTAACGCGTACCTTGGTACTCCGAACTTTCCGACATTTTCCGACGACTCGTACAGTAGGTCAAAAAAGGGGAAATAAAGTTGCTGCTGCAGTGCCAGCAGCCGCCTGCCACGCACTGGCGCACTGGCTGATTGAAAACGCGTCAAGTCAAACTTCGACGTCGCCAGGTTTCGTTAGTCGAAACATGTGGTTGGTAAACGCGTGCACGGTGGTCCGCGCGGTGCGGACTGGAGTGTTAGAAACACGACGAAATCGCAGGCAAGCATCCGCGAAGATCGCGAGGTCGTGGTGCACGCGTGTACACCGCGGGACACACAGGGCGTCGCGCGTGAAGAAAGCATCTACCGATCGAAACGAAGCGTCGCGCCTTTCCAGAAAGTTTCCGTGAATCGCATTTTTTGAGTCGTCGCACATGTAGTGCTACAACAGGAACAGCAACAATAAACCCGCTACGGTGAAACAGTACGCCCCCAGCTCAACCGCCCGCATCAATAGCATACCAAAGCCCGCGACACCCTTTACCGAGAAAAACATGACAGAGAGTTACTACCGCGCTAATGGAAGTGGCGCGAGGTACCTATCGTTTTTTCTTTCGAAGGTTTTTAGGCGATGCTTATGCGCATATGCCTGCCTAGCCGGGGTGCCGGGACTCGAGCCGAAATGAGCGGCACCCAGCTGGCACGCGCGAGTTTCTCCCTTTCGCGGACCTGGAGAGTTTGTTTCAAAGACTATCATCACGGTTTGAGATTTCTAAAATCGCTTTCAAATCGCTCACAAAGAAACAACCGAAAAAACATTAGCAGAGTCCCATCGCCCGAGCGATCAACAGCGCCGTACACGACGGATTCTCGACATACACGGGTACCTTTTTTTGGCGGCATCGCTCTCATACATTATGATACATTAATAATACACAACTGCTACTGGTAATTCTTCTCATAAACCACACCTGTAGCGCCAGCAGCCCTCACGTGTCACCCTCATCATCTCTGACATCAGATTTCAGGATGTCAAATTCCTCAACGCACCTGCGCTACTTCATGCGTGACATCCGCCCGAATTTGGATTGAACATGGGCATCTCAGACGGGCAGGCCGCTTCGTGACAGAGTTATCTATCGTTGTCCCAGCGGGGTCATCCACTTTCATCCACGTCCTGGACCTCTGCGCCGCCTTATGTGCGGACCTGCCCAAATCCGTACATAAAGTTGGCTGCCACGCTGACTGGCTGATTGAAAACGCGTTTTTCTCTTCGCTGACGTCGCCGGTTTCGTTAGTCGAAACATCGGTGGTTGTTAAACGCGTTCCCGGTGGAGCACGCGATGCGGACTGGAGTGTCCGAAACCCAACGAAGTCGCGGCCATGCGTCCGCGAAGACCGCGCGGTCGTGGTGCACGCGTGTAAACCGCCGGACACACCGGGCGTCGCGCGTGAACAAAGCTTCTTCGCACCGAAACGAAGCGTCGCGCCTTCCAGAAAGGTTCCATCGCGAATCGCTCTTTTTGAGGCGTCGCGTGCTACAACAGCAGCAGCACCAATAAACCCGCTACGGTGAAGCAGTACGCCCCCATCTCAACCGCCCGCATCAACAGAATACCAAATCCCACGGCAGAAAAAAACATGACCGAGGGGTACGACCGCTTTTGCGTGCGGAAGTGAGCGCGTGACCCATCGTTTTTTCCATAACACGAAAACTGGACGACGTCGAAAATGCCGACGAAACCTGTGACGCGGATGAAAAAGAAAGCTTTCACGCGAAAACGATGGAAACTCGCGCCACTTCCTAAGGCAACGGTAGTACCTCGTCTGTCATGATTTTATCGGTAAAGAGTGCCGCGTGCGTCGTGCCGCTGGTGATGCGGGTCATCGAGGTGGGCTCGTGGTGTTTCACTTTTGCGACTGTGTTGTTGCTGGTGCTGTTGTAGCCCTTCATGTGGAACGGGAAGAAAATATGTGATTTTATTCTTATCCTTCGGCCGAAGGTAGAACTTTGTAGGACGGATGAAAAGACGGTGTGTGATGATGCTTCGTTTCGGTAACGCCTTGTTCACGCGCGACGACCGGTGCGTACCGCGGTTCACACGCGCGCACCACGACCGCGCGGTCTTGGTGGATGTTTGGCTGTGACTTCGTTGTGTTTCCAACACTCGCGTCCGGACCGCGCGGACCACCGTACCGGTGTTAACTTTGTTTGTTTCGAAGTGACGCGGCGCAATTTTGGAACTTTCCTGATTTTCGAAGATTCGGCGGAAATAAGCAAAGATAGGCGGAAATAAGCACAGCGCGTTTAACCACACCAGTAAGCAGGTTGCCAAAGAATGAAGAAGAGGAGCAACTTTTTAGACTAGTCTATGTATTAGTCTATGTCCCTAACCCTTTCATCGACATCGGTTCCTTCCACACTTTTCAACTGCACGTTTCTACTGGAAACTTTCACCCTTGGCTCCTCTTTCAAAAATCAAAGCAACGAAATGAAGAAGGCACCCAGGTTGCCCAAAAGAATTATCCGGGGTGGTTGCCGCGCTTCCCGGCAACGCGTTCCCTCCACTCCTCACAACGCGGCGCGCCGTGGATTGACCCGGACCAGTCCGCCCGGCGTGTCGTAAAGGCGCGCACCCTCGTTACCACCGTTCACGCCCTGTCGCCTCCAAAGTTCAGGCCACCAGCATGTCCACCAGCGTGGGCCCCGCGCTCGGCGATGACCTTCGCGGTTTTTTGACCCGTGCCGAGCGCGCGGATGCGTTCATCGACGCCGCCGGCCTCGGGCACATCGTGGAGGTCCAGCGGTTAATCGCGAGCGGTGATGTTGACGTCAACGCGGTGGACGAGGAGGACAGCAACACCGCGCTTTTGCTCGCGGCGCAAAACGGACGGCCGATGGTGGTCGCCGCGTTGCTTGAAGCTGGGGCGAACGTGGATGCCGCGAACAACAACGGAGACACGCCGCTTATCCTAGCCTGCCTCAACGGCCACGGGCACATCGTTGATGTGTTGTTAAAAGCGGGCGCTGACGTAACCGCGGTGGATACGTACGGCAGCTGCGCGCTTTTCTACGCCAGCCGGCAGGGGCACTGCGGTTTAGTAGACGCGCTTCTCGCGGCGGGCGCGGATGTGAACCACAGGTAAGTATTACCTGCTTTACCACATTCCGCCTCCCTGATTGCCCATACTCGTACCAGAAGGGACGTCTGACCTCTGACTGTTTGTCCATACATCGCGATATACAAGACTGACACTTTCTTTTATTCATCACAGCCGGGTCACTGCGCTTTTAATCGCGAGCCGGTTCGGCCACGCCTCGGCGCTTTCAAAGCTGTTAGCAGCGGGCGCGAACGTCGCCGCGGTGGACGACGACGGGAACACCGCGCTGCACAGGTGTGCCCTTGAAACCACGCCAGGCGCAGTTTATGGAGGAGGAATAGGCGAAGTCGTTGAGTTGCTCATAAAAGCGTGCGCCGACACGGGCGCGCAAAACAAAGACGGCCTCACGCCGCTGCAGCTCGCCAAGAAAGGCGCGGAGTACGGCACGAGTGAGTGGCAGAAGATCCGGTGTCGTGAATCGAAATCCACGTTGGAACTGGCGGAGGGCATGACGGTTGGACTGCGAACGTGGCTCAGGGACGCGGGGCTTCAAAACGACTGGCGCGAATTCGCGCGACTCGGCGCCAAGGTGAGGCCCTTTCCCAATCACCAACTCGTTCACCCTCCCTGATCACAGCCTAAACCCTTGACGTCCACGCATCCAAAGGAAGTGCACTACTGGTAACCCGTACGGCGTGCCCGCGGCTCTGTGCCAAATACATCACAAACGCACTGTTTGTGGAGCACAAGTCACGAACGTTACCACAGATTGACCCTTTCCTTTTTTTACCGGGCCAGGAACGCGAGGACGTGGACATGCTGGAACGGGACGACACGCGTCGGGAAAAAGGCTCGTCGCTCACCCCGATTCAAGCCAACCGGCTGTTCCGAGCCATGGCACAGGGCGCGCACCACCAGGAAGCGAAACACGAACTTGACATGGGGTGTCGTTTCGAAGAGGTACGTGTCGGGGCTTTCCCTCTTACCAGTACTGTGGTAAAGTTTCACAGTACTAGTAACTGTTACGATGGTAACTGTTACGAACCCATACTCCAGACTCACAAGACTGACCCTTTTCCGTCACAAAAACAGTTCCTGAAACAACACAAACTAGAGGAGTACGTGAAGCACTTTGGTTTGTTGGGGTGTGCGTTCGAGAGGGATTTGCTCGATATCACGGAAAAGCAACTCACGTTGTTAGTAGACCGACATGGGTTGAAGATTCTGGATAAACGCCGGTACATCAAGGCGTTGGCGATGTTGCGACGAAAATTATCGGACCTGGAACAGGATCCGTCGCGATCCGACTCGCACGCGCGGTCGGGGAGGTACGTGTTTGGGCTTTCCCAAATCCTGACACAGCGTTTACTGCCCTGTAAAGAGTGCAGTTACACAGCAATTCCCACTACTCTCCCCTTTCCTTTCCCACGGCCTTCCCTGTTTCGCGGATTGCGCACAACACAGGTGCCCTGTTTGCCCGAAGCTGGTGACTGTTCAGACCGATTACCCTGACTGTTGTCCATACATCGTCCAATACATCGCCCAAAACTCGCCGACGGAAGAGACTGACGCTTTCTTTTCTGTAATCGCAGCGAACACCACCACGTGCGGGTGAAGCGGGAACACCAACCCGGCAACGGCGTGGAACCCGGCGGCGGCGGGGTCGAACACCACAACTCAATCGGCGACGGAGTCGAACCCCAAAATGGCCACCAAAATGAACGGACGGACGACGGCTTGAAATCGAGGCGAGCGAGCGACGAACGCCGCGTGGAACCGAAGGGAATTTTTGTTTTTGATCAAAAAACGACCACGGGGTGACTTTTCCTTACGCGTCCATACTTGTAAAACGATGTTTGAATTACGCACTCTTGGCACTACTCAATCACACCTTCGAGGTACCATACGGCGGCCACACCACTTTCATCGCAACACGACTACGACTATAAGTATTACAAGTCTGGAACATAAGCGCGTGGGGTGTCATTTCTTTTTTTCAGCGCGCTCGCTTTCTTCGCGGCGGCGCAAAAGAACCTCGCCGAGTGATTCTTCCAGTACCGGCCGATTATTTGACCAGCGGCTTGTCTCATTTTCAGCTTCGAGTCGACGATGTGGTTGTCAAACACGCCAGCTCGTTCTGTTTGTTTGATGAGTTTGCGTAATCGCCACGTGCTGAGACAAACCGCGGTCCAAAGCCACAGCGAGAGCGACGCTTCTTTCGTGGTTGGATTGTGTGGTGCTTCATCGCCATCTTCGTCGTCTTCGTGGAAAAGCATCGCCGCGACGAGTGGAGTGCATTGTCGCAAGAGCAAATCGGCATCAAAGAGGTCTCGTTCGTGCCCCAAACACAGTTCGATGTGACGCGCGTGCATAACGTCCACGCCGTCGTCGCCAAAAACAAGCGCGTCGGCGACGGCGCGTACGCCCACGTTTTTTTTGTCCGACGCCTCGCCGCCGCTGTTGTCGCCGTCGCGTCCTCGCCAAACCCGGGCGGCGTGCGACGCGGCTTTTTTTGCGGCTGTAGCTTTGTCCAACACCGCTTTAGCGAGTGTAGATGTGTTCTGAGGGGCCATCGGCCGGATTCCGAACGTGCGCGCCAGTTCCGTCTCCGCCGACGCCTCGGCGCGAATTAACTCGCACGCCGAAAACGCCTTTGCGGCGGCGGCGAAGGATTCCTGATTGTTACACGAAAAGTGTCAGTCCCGTGTTGGGCGTGTATTGGACGATGTATGGACACCAGTCACCAGCTTCGGTCTGAACAGTCACCAGCTGAGAGATGAAACAGTGTGCCGCCTGATTTGGGAAAGCCTTAAACACGTACCTTTGTGAAACGATCGCCACTGCTCCCCATGCCGAATGAAACCTGCGACACCGCGCCCGCCGCTTTCGTAGCGGTGACCAGCACCTGCGCCGACAAATCTTTTGGAATTCCAAAAGAGAGAAAAGGGCGCGAAACGACGCGACGCAGCGCCCCGACTCCGCCTCGCCAGTACTGCCTTAATCTTTTCTCCGCGAAACTTCGCTGCGCGCGACGCTGTTCTAGAAGTTGAACAGCTTCGTCCATGCTCTCGAACGGTTTCTCTATGAATACAGGCTCGGCATCCCTGGTGGTGCCGACCGAATTTTCCATCTCAACACGCAACAGCGCGAACAGGTTTTTGCAAATCTCATAAGAAGCGTCGTCGCTCGCGTCGAAGGCGTTTGCGATACTATCCGCTGCGGCGTGAATCGCGGTTAACTTGCGATAAATAAAAGAAAACGTCAGTCTTTCGTAGTGTGTATGAGTAAACAGTCACCCGTAATCGGGCCGAGAGGATGGATTTGGGTAACTAGAAAGGCCGGTACCTCAACAAGACTGGTTTGCGCCACTCGCGTGGAGCACTCCACTAAAATCACAAGGTCACCCCTGGTACCGCACGCCACCGCGACTCCAGGGTGGTTAGGGTTTGCGTCGTCACTTGTTTTGTCCCCCGATTTCGCCAAGCGAAACGAAGTGACGTTTTCGAAAAGCGTCGCGTTTTGCGAGTTTCGCGTTTCACCGGGGTTCCGCAAACCATACGAAACTCTCCTTACCTCGTTACTTCGCGTATCGTGTTTCCCATCCCCACCCGGTTCGTCCATCGCACCGAGCACGTCGTGCGCCAGGCTTCCGGAGTAAACCGTGCTGCTCCACCCCCGAGCAGAGAACCACGTAACAAGAGGCGACATCGCACCGGCGGCGACGACGGAGATTTTCGGGGTTGACGCTTCTTTTGCTTTTGCTTTTGCTTTTTTGCCAAAAGAGCGTCGCGCCAAACACGCGCTGTTTTTGTAAGAGAAAAGTGTCAGTCTTGAGTCTTGAGTATGGGTGTACTGATATGAGCAAACAGTCAGAGTAATCGGGCTGAACAGTGTGCCTGGATTTGGGAAAAAACCAATACGTACCGCGCGCCGGGCATCTGCCGCTCCAGCAACTGACACGTTAGTTGCGCGAAAAAAAGGGCTTCGCGTTCGGAGACGATTTCTCTCCAACCTTGCTTTTTTGTGGTAACGTCTTCCTCACCGGAAACGGAAGTCACGTCGGGACTCGCGGCGAACGCGGCAAACGCAGTTTCTGCTTCGACGCGCGTTTGGTCCGCGCGGCGTCGCGCTTGCCGCGCTTCATCCATCGCTTTAGTCAAACTAACCTCCATGCCGAGTCTCAAGTCGACTTCACGGGTGATTCGTGTATCGCACTCTTGTTTTGTTTGTTGCAGTAATTCAAACGCGGCGTCCACCTCAGACTTTGCGTTTGTTTGCGCCGCTTTCAAATCCGCGGCCGTTTCCAATATCCGGCGTCGCAACCCCGCCGTGGTGAGTTGGAAACCGCGGTCGGAATCGTGTGCGGATTCCAGTGTGGTGTCGGCAGAGGCTTCCCTGACCAGGGCGTTTTTACAGGCGCTTTCCGCAATCTCGAGTTTTTCGGTCGTCACGCGCGACGCTTCGCGCAAATCGCGCAACTCCTTTTCCAACGCCGCGATGTTTTTCACGGTTTCGGTTTCGTTTTCCTTCGTCAAAAACGAAAAGGAATCGGCCAGCGCCGACGCTGGCGGCGTTTCCGAAACGGTCGCGACACTGGCGGATTGTTGTCCTTGAATCATTAACGCATCAACCACGGCTCCGCTACTATCTGGAAACGCCTCGTGAACGGCTTTTTGCGGAGTCGCGTACGACGACGCCGCGTTTCGAGTCACCCCCACTCCAGGCCCGTCACTCACGACCAAGACTCGGTTGACGATTCCGTTTTCCATCGTCTCGTGGTAACTCGCCGCCTTGGCGTCCGCCACGACCGCGCGCATCGCTTCCCGCTCCGCTCGTTTTTCCGCGTCAAGCGCCCGTCGTTCCGCCGCGTCGCACCGCGCCCGCCACCGCTTCACCTCCGTCACCGCCTCCGCTAACCGGCCTCGCGTTTTAGTAGCGTCGGTTTCAGCCATATCCCGCGCGATTGATAAATCCTCCATTCCCCCAACGGCGCCTTTCTCGTACAATCGCAACTCGCGGCGTGCGTCCTCCGCGTCCGCCCTGGCCGCGGCGAGCGCGTCTCGGAGCCCTGTGACCGTGGCGCGCGCTTTGTCCGCCTCGGCGCTTGTTTCAGTTTCGAACCGGTTGCAGGAAATTTCAACCGACGCCAACTCGGAGGTCAGTTGCGCGACTTGGTCTTTTGACGTGTCGAGCGCGCGCGTCAGAACCTGTACTCTTTCGGTTAAATCGGCGTTCTCGCGGCGCGAATTCTGTACCTCCCCGTTTTGTGTTTCCCTCCGAGTGTGAAGTAACTCCAAGTCACGTCGGTGGTCGATTTCCAGTTGTTTCAACTCAAACCCTACCAGCCTTCCTTGCTTGGTTTCATCTGCGAGCCTCGCGCTTAGGTCGTCGCCGTGTTTTTCGGCAACTTCTAATAAATGCTTTAAGTGTTGAAGCTCGCCGGCGGCGCCTTGTTTTTCGGTCTCCGCGGCGGCGCTCATTTTTCGGTGATTGAGTAACTCCCGAGAGTTCAAATCCGCTCGTCGTTCCATGTCCCTCATCTCCGCGAGTTGCGCCACGAGCAATGACGCGGTCACCGCGGCCCGGGGGGTGGCGCAATCCCGCGGGTCGTTGGACTCGACACGGCGAATCAGCGGTGTTTCGTCGTATGCATAAGCGTCGCCCCTTAACGACCCTCCACAAACCGCATTAAGCACCACCGTCTCCGCGGCGGCCATTGCGTGCGCGCCATCCGCGGACGCGATCCAAGCCTCCACGGTTCCGTTTGCGATTGACTCGACGTCATCCGTTAACAGCGCGCACTGCACGAACGCCATGGAAACGCATTGGCACCGATTGCGAATGTCCGTAACTAACTGCTCACTGGCGGTGTGTAAGTTGACCAAAATACCACCGCCCGCGGAGTTCCCTTTTGACAAGACATCTAACACTGCATGCATGGACGGTTCATCGTCAACTAAAGTCAGCACGTACGGAGCGAACGCGTTCGCGACGGCAAGCGCGTTTTCGGCAGTTTCGTTTTGTAATTTGTCATTCTCATTGGTAAGTTTGCCCGGCGTTCTTCCCATTTCCATCTCCTCTCGTGCCGCCCTGGCTTCCGCGAACGCGCTGTTCGCGCGGGCGTGGTCCCCCAGGCGAACGGCGGCTTCGCCTTTCGCGATGAGGGACGCTGGGGAGTGTCGTCGTTTTGTGTTCAGTTCAAATTCGTCGCGGCGAATTGTACCGGCTTTTTTTTTATGTCCACACAGCGTCGCGCAAAGCGCGTCCGCGCCGAGCACTGTGGGGTGCACGGCAGGCCCGCCACCGTGACCGTCGTTACGCACGATGAACCACTCCACGTCAACGCCAACCCTGGTTTTGACTCTCTCCGCGATCGCGTTCGCGGTGGAAGTTAGGGACGGGGACACGAAGAACGCTATTCGAGATTTGGCCGGATTCGACAAACCAGGTTGCGGGAACGCGGTAGTGATGGGGGACCCTAAACGTCGAGAGACGGGTGAAACCTCGTCCGGGTCCATGGAACGGAATGAACCCGGGGTCGCCATCGCGGCGGTCAGGCCGCGTGTGTGGACCGCCCACCACGACAGGAAAGCGTCCAGTCGTTGTGAGGAGGAACGACAACTTCAATTGTAGAAAAACGGCACTCCACGATTTTGGACAAAAACGCAAATCACGTCAAACGTGAAGTCTGTCGCGTTTCTCACCGGCAACGCGCGCGTCCGGCATTGGACGTCGCGCCGTGCGTCGACCCTGAACCTGGCTTTTGGTCGCCCATTTCGGTTACGCGGGTGGTAACGGGGTGTACGCGAACCGTGAAAATGGCACGCATCACCCACCATGCGGTGGTGCTCGTCGCGGTGTTGTTCGGTGTTGTGTTCATCTCTGGCGCGGATTGTCTTGCCGTGCGCGGCACGACAAAGCCCGAGATCGGCCTCAGTCCAGGCGCCACGCGAAAGCTCCTCGCGACGCACCAGTACAGGATGCGGGAAAAAGTCCCTTTGTACGCGAACAAAGCAGGGCCGTTCCACAACCCATCAGAGGTACGTCGTGTTGTTGTTTACGGCGCGGTTGCCGAACCGCGATTGCGTGTCCGGTGCCGGCTTCGGTGGAATCTCCCGCGAAACCTTTTCGCATCTGCATGATTAGTTCCGACGACGTCGCGCCCCCCCGCGAAGAGTGCTGAGTCACGACGACGTACACGCCCTATACCCGACCGTCGGATACCTTCCTTCCTTTCCGGAGTACCTACCTGCACTTACGTATCTGGAAGGTCTCGAGTTATAACTCATCAATCCGGTCCCAACTTTACCTGACCGTCCCCGTCCATCATCATCCACCGATCGATCCCAAAAAAACCAACGCCAAAATCCGCAGACGTACCAGTACTACGACCTCCCCTTTTGCGAACCGGATACCGGCTTAAAATCGAAAATCGAAGATTTAGGCGAAGTGCTAGAGGGCGACAGGATGACGAGCACGCCGTACCACGTACCTTTCCGGGTGGACAAGGAGAACGAGAGTTTGTGCCGCAAGACGCTGACGAAGGCGGATTTGAAAAAATTCAGAAAAGCCGTGGAGGAGGATTACTATTTCCAGATGTTCTACGACGACTTGCCGATTTGGGGTTTCGTGGGGAAGATCGAGAAGATCTTGAAACCAAACGCAAACGCTGAAATGCGGTATTACCTGTTCACGCACGTGCACTTCGACGTGTCCTACAACGGGGACAAGGTCGTGGAGATCAACGTCAGCACCGATCCGCTGCGCACGGTGGACATCACGGACGACGCCGGCGCCGGCGAAAAGACGGTTGAGTTTTCGTACAGGTACGCGTTGGGCCTTTTCCAAATCCAGGCACACTGTTTTACCGAAGCTGGTGACTGTTCTGTTTGTCCATACATCGCCCAATACATGACTGACACTTTCTTTTATTCATCTCAGCGCTCGGTGGAAAGAAACGCACATCCCGTTCGATCGCCGGATGGAAAAGTACAGCCGGTACTCGTTTTTGCCGCAGCACCTGGAGATTCACTGGTTTTCCATTATCAACAGCTGCGTCACCGTTCTTTTGCTCACCGGATTCCTAGCCACGATTCTGATGCGGGTTTTGAAAAACGACTTCATCAAGTACACCACCGGCCGCGACGACGAGGTCGGTCTTTCCGAAGAGAGCGACGAAACCGGGTGGAAGTACATCCACGGCGACGTGTTTCGCTTTCCGCGGTTCACCTCGCTGTTCTGCGCCGTGATCGGGGTTGGAACGCAGCTGTTCGCGATGACCATGGGGGTGTTCTCCTTGGCGCTGATCGGGGTGTTCTACCCGTACAACAGGGGCGCGCTGCTCACCGCTATTCTCGTGGTATACGCCCTGACGTCAGGTAAGGGCCTTTCCCAATCACCACGTTCCGCCTCCCTGGTTGCGCATACGAGACTGACACTTTCGGTTATTCATCGTAAGGCATCGCCGGGTACGTCGCCGCGAACAACTACCGCCAGATGGGAGGAACGCTTTGGGTGCGGAACGTTCTGTTGACCGGGAGCCTTTTCTGCGGCCCCATGTTCGTGGTGTTTTCGTTTCTCAACACCGTGGCGATCTCGTACCGAAGCACGGCAGCGCTGCCGTTCGGAACGATCATGGTGATTTTGATAATCTGGGCTCTTGTTACTTTCCCGTTAACCGTGCTGGGCGGCATCGCGGGGAAAAACGCGCGAACCGAGTTCAACGCGCCGTGCCGAACCACCAAGTACCCGAGGGAAATCCCCACTCTGCCGTGGTACCGAAGCGCGGTTCCCCAGATGGCCATGGCCGGGTTCCTTCCCTTCAGCGCTATTTACATCGAGCTGTACTACATCTTTGCGTCCGTGTGGGGGCACAAGGTGTACACGATTTACTCGATTCTGTTCATCGTGTTCATCATTCTGGTGATCGTCACCGGGTTCATCACAATCGCCCTGACCTACTTCCAGCTCGCGGTGGAGGACCACGAGTGGTGGTGGTAAGTATTTCTCATTTAACACACACCGCCTCTGCGATTGCCCATACTCGTACCAGAAGGGACTATTCCCTCTGCCCTGACTGTTTACTCATACACATTACGAGAGACTGACACTTTCTTTGCCATCGTCTCAGGCGCGCCGTGGTGTGCGGCGGGTCCACCGGGGTTTTTATTTACGCGTACGTATTTTTGCTTTCCCGAATCCCGGCACACTGTTTACGGACCCTATTTTAGTGTACTACTCGTGATGTATGTAGCATTGCCAGTTCTCGTAACGTGTACTGGCGTACTGTGGTAAAGTGACACAGCACGCCAGTAAATCGAGACAGTACTTTGACACAGTCCTACTTCGGTACCTGTTACGAACCCGCACTCGCCGACTCGCGACTGACCCTTTTCGGTAACAATCGCAGGTACTGTTTCTATTACTACTACGCGCGTTCGGACATGAGCGGGTTCATGCAAACGAGTTTCTTTTTCGGGTACATGTGGACCATTTGTTACGGGTTTTTCCTCATGCTAGGCAACGTCGGGTTCCGCGCGAGCAAGCTTTTCGTGATGCACATCTACAAGGCGATCAAGTGCGAGTAGTAGCGCGGGCGGGTTTTTAAACGCGAAGTGAGTTTCGTGTCGATTCATAATTTCGTGTCTCTCTACACAAGTCACACCATGCATCCAGAATATATACCTCGATGAATACCTCGAAGGTTTGTGCTACCACACCTTGACAAGGTACGTGTTACCCATACCTTTCCTTTCCGGTAATCACGCTTTCTTCGCCTTGGCGATGGCAATCGGGTAGTCCCCCAACATTGTCGCGGCGAAGAACAGCGTGGCGAAGCAGGAGAGGAACGCGGGGACTCGCATTGGCGACGGCCAGCCCGTGCACGCTGATTGTAAATGAAACGTGTCAGTCTCGTATGGGCATGCAGTGTTGGGATTTGGGAAATCTTGTACGTACCCGCGGTAACGGCTTCGTCCGCGAACCGTCCCATGTAGAAGAACATCCCGTACACCCAGGCCCTGAGGAGACGGTAGTTGGTGTCCGCACTTTGGGACTCCGCGGCGCCCACCGCGCACGCGATCTGTGATTGTAAAGAAAAGTGGTTAATGTCTTGTATATCGCGATGTATGGACAACAGTCACCAGCTGAGAGATAAAACAGTGTGTTGACGGATTTGGGAAACGATCAATACTTACCAGGATGTTGAGCAGCATCATCTTCCCGGCGTTGCCAACCATTAAAATAATAGCGCCTCGTGCGCCGGGGTTGAACTTGCTCAGCAAACCGGGGTTGAACTGGTCCACGAAATGTTCGGTGAAGAAGGCGCACCCGACGCCGAAGCCGAGGAGGTTGAACATCATGACCATCAGTGGGGTGGCAAGCGGGCCGCCGGGTTTCATTTTGCCAAAGTCGGGTTTGGGCGACCCGGCACCGACCCAGGCGTTGAAGTTGACGGAGGCCATGATCAGAAAAAGGAAGCAGTTTCCCGCGATTGAGTCTTTCGGGAAGTTTGGGGGGAGGGTGCCGAGGACGACCATGGAGCCGTCGGACACGGCGAAGAAAAGCCAGTAAAGCGCGTTGAACAGAGTTAACACCCCGGCGGCTTTCTCGGAAGCCGCTTGCGATTGGAAAAACGAAGGGTCAGTCGCGTGTTGGGCGTGTATTGGACGTGTATTGGACGATGTATGGACAACATTCACCGTAATCGGTCGGAACAGGCGGGCCTAATCGGTCCGAACAGTCACCAGCGTTAGAGGTAAAACAGCGTGCCTGGATTTGGGAAATGCGCAAGGCCGTACCTTCCGTGCGGAACTGCGCGCTGACCAAACCGGACTGTAACATCTGGCAGCCGCAAAGACCGAAAGCGAAGAACACCATGACTTTAGCTTCACCCTCGAACTTGATCGCCTTGTACCCGTCAAGGAAAGGCTGGGGGAAGAAACCCAAGCCTTTTGTCACGGTTGGGTGAACCAGAATGAGTGTCAGTCGAGTCTCTTTAATCCTCTTATACCTCCAAACAAAGGGCACTGGGAGTCTGCCAAGACCTGGTGCACCTAGGGGTTGGCGTCGATATGAAGCGAGGCGTGTTCTACATCCGTGAGAACCGATTGGCTGGGTTGCGCAGTCTCGGTGTCAAACTCCTCGGACGAGCCAGGTTTCAGTGCTTCAGGTGGGGAGGGCCCGCAAAAAGCCGGAAAAATAACAACGAGTCGGCGGAGATATTCTTTTCCGCGGGAACGGTGAGACACGCGACGTACCGATGGCGAAGAGCATGCTGACGATCTGGTTGACGCGCACGGCGGACTTGACGGGAAGCGCCATCGTGGAAAAACGCGTGCGTGGTGGTGAGGTGAGAACCCGGCTGGCGTGTGGTGCGAGCGTGAATGACCAGATTGATGTGTCTGCAAGAATAGAGTTATGCAATCGTGATGACTCGGACGATTGTTTCGGCATTTCCCGTAAAACGCCTTTCCGCCCCTCACGCGCGTTCCTCGCCTTCCTCTCGCACACGTGACCGCCGCGAATGCGCGACCTCCTTCCCGAGTTCCTCGCGGACGTCGCGAGGGACGAGGCGGGTTTGTCCGGGGCTGACATCGCGACGGGTACGGGTACGCCCGCGAAAGCCGGAGGGTTCTCCTTCCAAACGCGGTTTCCGTTCGCGTTCGCGTCGGGCAAAAAAAACCTACCTGGCTCTGGTAGTACGAGCGGTGAGCACGGGAGCGAGGACGCGCTGGTGGGTAAGTTCCTGGACGAAGCGTCTTGTTTGAACGCACAAATCGATTTGTTCAAGTCCGACTTGGACGACCTTCGGGTGACGCACGGTGACGCGGGAACCGCGGTGAGCACGAAAGCGGTTGCCGAGATAGCTCGTGCGTGTGATGAAAAAACAAGCCAGTGTTCGGAAAAGGCGGCTTTGCTAAAAGCAAAAATTGACCACCTCGCGCGCGGCGGGGATACGTTTCCCACTGATGCTGCCAATCGTCATACACAGCAAAACCGAGTCGTCGAAACCGTAAGCGCGGGGGTTCGCAAACGGTTTGCCGATACCGTGGCGAAGTACGTATTGCGTTTCCCAAATCCCGCCTCCACGTTTGCCGATACGAGACTGACACTTTCTTTTATTTGTCTCAGTTTCGGAAACGCGAAGTTGGATTTCCAAACCGCGCGCGAGGAAACGCTTAAGACGCGGTACTTCGCGAAACATGGGGGCTTGCCGGATGCGAGGTTAGTGAGGCGAGCATTGGAGGAGGAAGCAGTTACAGGGACTGCTGAGGAGATGATTGAGTGTTTCAACAAAACAGCGGATGCGATGATGGCCGGAAATGGCGCGAAGCAAGAGACGCGTCCAATGCCGCTTTTGCTTTTGTTGGACGCGGCTTCGGTGGGAATCGAGACGAGCGAACGGGGAGTGGGACCAGTGGATGCAGGAGGACGAGTGAATGGAGTAGGACAACAAAAAATCGTCAGTCAACAGCAACTACAATCGCAACACCCGCGTGATACCCAAGCACAACTTGACCTTGTCCGAAACAAGCGAGACACCGCGCTGGAGCTTGAAACCGGGATGGTACAGTTACACTCGGTGTTTCTGGACATGGCGGTTATGATTGAAACGCAAGGCGAAAGCATAGACTCCGTGGAGACGCACGTCGCTCGGGCGGCGAATTTCGCCACAAGAAGCGCGGCGGCGTTGAAAAGTGCGCGCGCGTTCCAAACGCAACGAACGCGGCGTGTACGTATTGTGATTCTCAAATCCCAACACTTTTTGCCATACAAGACTGACACTTTCTTTTATTTATCTCAGATGCGCTACGCGTGTTTCGTGGTGGTACTCATCGTGCTCGTCGCAGCCGCGGTCGTGGCGAGCGGGTTTAGAGACGCGATGTAGGGTTACCGCTTGTGATTGAAAAATACGCGTGGTATACTTCACGCTCAAGAGCGCACAAGGTTTTCCCGGGGAGATTGGGACACGGTAGGATGAGCGCTGACTTGTTGTGAAACTCGTACTGTAGTGCTCGAAAATTTCTAAAACGTCGTCGCGAAGACTCACTTCTCGTTTGTGCTCGCCGCCTTCTTCTGGTTCCTCTGGTTCTTCTTGTGGCAAGACGTGCAGATTTTAGTTCCGGGCTCGTCTTTGCAGTTGCACCACTGAACACTGGTCACATCCGTCCTGCACTTCACGCACGTCATCCCCGCGGCCGCGGCGATGTCCAACTGGTTCTGCGTGTAGCAAGGCCTGCAAATTTTGGTTCCGGGCTCGTCTTTGCAGCCGTACCACTTACTGGCCGTATCCGTCCCGCACTTCACGCACGTCGTCCCCGCGGCCGCGGCGACGTCCAACTGGATCTTGTGGAAGCAAGACATGCAGATTTTGGTTCCGGGCTTATCTTTCCAGTTGTACCACTTTCCGGTCGTATGTGTCCCGCACTTCACGCACGCCGTCCCCGCGGCCGCAGCAATGTCCAGCTCCTGCGAAGAAAATGGAACTCGAACGACGTGAGTTGAGACGAAACAGCTTGTGACGGAAGTCATCATGCCTACGAATGTCGCTAGGGCAAGGAGAGAGAGAGAGAGAAGAAGAACCCCGAAATGCGCACCTATTGAAGTAAACACGGCATGCAGTACCACTTGTCCTCCTCGAGCTTCGACCTTCGCATATCGCTTGTATTCGCCCCATCCTTACCGCATTTGGAGCACTTGCCACAGCTGGCAGCGAGCTGTGAAAAAGAGCACCGCGGAAATTGGGTCAGGATGTGACGATACAAAGATTATGGAAATACGGACGCGTGGGATCGACGCGTGTGACATACCTGTCGCCTGTAGCACACAACGCAGACCGGTTTGAGCTTATCGTCCCTGTTGGCGTACCACTTACTCGTCTCCGTGGTTTCGCACTCGGAGCAGACCAGCGCGACGCCCTGCGGAGGAATGAAAGTTCGAGGTGAGTTTTACACGCCGTTGACGTGCACCGAGAACGGTGAAGGCGAATGCGTCTTTGAAACCTCGCATCAATGCAGAGTGCTCACCTTTTTTATCCATCGTTCGGCATAGTCTTTGTTTTTGACCTTCGGAGACTCACCGTGATTTTTAAGTTTGCCTCGAAGAGCGAAAAGAGTTTTGTCAGCACACGGAGCTTTGGCAGGAGAAATCGTAAACAAGGGAAGCACGCACCTGCGGGGAACATATGCCTTGCGAAAAGCTTCGCCTTCCGCAGGTATAGACTCGTTGCTTGGTGCCATCACCCAGCGCCTGTGCGTTCGCGTGTCGCGAAGAGCACGCCCGTGCCTTCGTGCCTGGTCGATCCAGATGGCCTGCTCGGTGTGCCGAAGCGCGTGCGGTTTGACACGACGTGAGACGAATCCGGCGAGCGCGGCAGGTTCGCGTCGTGCGTGGTCGAAGGAAACGCGCGTCGTTTCGAACGGCCGCCGGCTGCGGGCGGTACGCATGGGTATCCACACCACCGCGTGCATACCCGCCAAGCTGAAGCACATCATCGTGCTCCGTACGAGGCGCACGCGAGATGTGATTACCTCTCTTTGCCACGAAAGAAAATATTTTTACTCCGAAAACTACATCGGATCGCGTTCCACCACTCGTGCTGTGCGCGTCGTCGTGTGGCGTGGCCGGTGTCACGGACCGGACCGTCGTGCTTGGTGACTCGGCGTGACGTGCTTCCGTGATGTCGAAGCTCATGAGGGTTGCGTTTCTTCGGGCGCTGGTTTTCGCGTTGGCCACCGCGAGGGTCGCGCATTGCGATCTCGAGAACGACACGCCGAGCACCGCGGCTCGTGCCATCGCGGGCGGCCAGCAGCCTCCCTTCCCCACCCGAACCGACCAAGCCTTCCATAGGTGGTTCAAAGCGAACAACGGCGAGTGGACCGGGGCTGGGGTGTGGTCGTTTGTGGAGGCTGGTGCGACGGAAACAAGGGCTGGTCGTGATGGAGGTGGAGACGAGAACGATGCGAACGATGCGAACCATGCGAACCATGGAAATCGACCGAACCCAACAAACACCCGGGGTGTCTTCGCGAAAGCCTCGGCCTTGGCAAACGGCGCGACGCTCGCGACGGTGGACCTCGAGGCGTGTTTGTGTGTCCCCAGTGCACAAGCGGGATTCGTGCTTAACAAAGTAGCCACCGAGGTTGACACCGAATGGGCGCTGGCCTTACTGTTGGTTCGCGAAGCTGTGTTGAAAGGAACGTCGAGCAGGTTCGCGCCGTTCCTGGAGACGTTTTCGTTTTTCGATACTGGTTTCGAAAAGCAAACCGGTTTTGGAAACACTTCGGCACACGACGACGCTTTGGCCGGCACGTTCGCGCTTGTGTACATTGAGCAACAAAACAAGAAAGACTTGGAGACGTGGCGGGTGCTCCAAAGCACCGTCCTTCGGAAGTTCCCGACTTTGTTTCCCAAAGAAACGTTCACCAAATTCCACGTAAAAAACGCCCTCGCGACGGTTCGCAAACGCGGTGTCCGGTTTCCGCTTTTCGTTACTAACGACGACGACGAAAAAGGTGTTGGCCGGAGTTTCGTTGCCGTCGCCGCGCTCGTGCCTGTGGCGCACGCGCTGGCGCACGACCCGGCAGGTGTGATGCCGTGCGTTACGGTGCGTTACGGTGAGACGCTACCGGACCAAACAGTGAGCAAAAACACCAAACTCGCAATCAACGTCGCGTCGGGCGAGGCGGGAACTGAACTGCGGTGTCACAGGGGCGCCGCGGTTGCGGTTGAGGGCGGGGAGTATTTCGGGAAAAACAAGAACGCGGTCGGGGACGATTCGGGGAGCCATGACTCAAGAAGTGAGAAGACACACCAACACATAGCAGTCACCACATCCCACGTCACGGACGCGGAGTCCATGTGGCGGTTTGGGGGCGTGGGGGTCGGGACGAACGTGGGGAACGCGGTGACGCTTTCGTTGCCTGAACTTATTTGGGATTTTCGAAGTGGGGAAAAGAGCGAAAATAACGCAGACGCCGCTTCTGAAGCGCGTTTCTTTCTGCGCAAACGCTGCGGCCCTCCATCAAAACTCGTGATGACCCACTCTGGCCCGTCCGATGCGCTGCGGTGCGCCGTACGGGTCACGGTGGCGAGTGACACCGAGGTGATTTGGTTGAAGGCGAAACTGGTGGGTACGTTAAAGGGAAACGGGAAAAACGGAAATGGAAACGAAGGAAACAAAAACGAAATCGATCACGAATCTTCCGCCGGCGCCATGCTTCGAAAGAAAGTGAGTGATACCTCGGAAGCGCTGGCGCTGGCGTCGCTTGTGGAAACGACGGCTGCTATTTTGGACGGGTACCTGACTAGTGATGTGGAGGACGAAGCGCTGTTGAGGGGGGGTATTGGTGACGATGATGACGACGACGAAGACGAAGAAGACGGCGATGAAGACGAAAAAAAAACCAGCATTACCCTCTCCGTTTTGGAAGCGGTTCGGTGTCGCCTTCGGGAGAAGCGTTTGTTGATTGACGCGTTGACTTCGATTCAACGATTGGTACAAACTTCTTCGGGTAGCAATCGATTCGATTTAGTGCCTGGCGGTGAAACGGCTGGGAAAACGGCTGAACAAGACCCGCGCGCGTTCGCCCCGGAGGGCGGGTTCAAAACGGCGAAGAAACATTTCAAGGGGGAGTTTTGAATAATTTAACCGATTGCAAACGTATTCTTTTCTCGGAAGCCTCGACCACAACGCCGCGCGCACGACACCTTCAGCGATGTCTTTCGACGCGACGTTTTGTCTGGAAGCTCGCGCGCAAAAGCCAACGCGCGAACGCGATGCTACCGCGGGCGAGGCCATCCCCCGCCTTCCCAACCACCTCGTCGCCACGCACATCCTCAAATCTGAGTATTTCGACGACCCCGCAGATCTCGCACGGCTCCCAGCAGTGAGCCGCGCGATGCGCGACGCGGTGGCGGCGACGGGACTGCAGTTGTAGGAGCTTGCCGAGCATGAAGCCGTGTACCTTGGATGTGTAAGCGCGGTGCAGCGCCTGCAACGGAGAGGTCGCCTGTCGCGTCGACAAAATCTTTGTGCGGTAGCGGCGAGGACTGGAAATCTCGAAGAGTTGAAGTCGTTGCGCGAGAACGGCTGCCCGTGGGACGCAAACACGTGCTCCAGGGCGGCGCAGGGCTGGCACCTCGAGGTGATAAAGTGGGCGCGTGCTAACAACTGCCTGTGGGACGAAAATGCGTGCTCGGAGGCGGCGGAGGGCGGACATCTCGAGGTGGTGCAGTGGTTGCGCGCCAACGGCTGCGGCATGTGGAACGAGGAGTTTTTTTGCACTGGCGCGGCAAAGGGCGGCCACCTTGAGGTGTTGCAGTGGTTGCGCGCGAACGGCTGCCCGTGGGACGATTGGACGTGTGCAAATGCGGCGAAGTGCGGACATTTCGAGATGCTGCAGTGGGCGCGCGCGAACGGCTGCCCGTGGAACGAGTTTACGTGCTCGTCTGCGGCGGAGGGCGGGCACCTCGATGTTCTGCAGTGGTTGCGCGCGAACGGCTGCCCATGGAATGCAGACACGTGCTCATCTGCGGCGAAGAAAGGGCACCTCGATGTTCTGCAGTGGTTGCGCGCGAACGGCTGCCCGTGGGACGATCGGACGTGTGCAAATGCGGCGAAGTGCGGGCATTTCGAGATGCTGCAGTGGGCGCGCGCGAACGGCTGCCCGTGGAACGAGTTTACGACCTCAGCAGCGTTGTACGGCGGGCACCTCGAAGTGCTGCAGTGGGCGCGCGCAAACGGCTGCCCGTGGACCGCATCGACGCGCAAAACGGCGGTAGACCTCGGGTACATCGAGAGCGACAGAAGTTTGTCTGACGAATCAGACGAAGACGAAGATGGGACGAGCGAATAAAATACCTTCAAGGTACTTGTTTTACTTGCGGTGACGCGCATACTTAAGCCCGTGGAACGAGAACACGTGCATGTGGCGGCGGAGGGAGGGCGGGCATCTCGAGGTGCTGCAATGGGCGCGCGCGAACGGCTGCCCTGAATAGTCATTAAATCATCAGACCCTCTAATAACTCAAGACTTGCGGCTACCTATCGCCTATTGTATCGGTGAGAACTCCGTGGGAACACAGAGTTTCGTGTCGAACATCTGCACCATGGGGGCTATTTGTCCAATCGTCTCGCGCCACTCGCTCGCGCCCCGCGCCGCTTCCCGGACCAAAATATGATCCGCGTTCGTTTCGTACCTGTGATGAATAAAGCAAAGTGTCAGTCCCGTGTTGGGCGTGTATTGGACGATTTATGGACAACAGTCAGGGTAATCGGTCCAAACAGTCACCAGCTGAGAGATAAAACAGTGTTTGGATTTGGGAAACGCCCAACACGTACCTCCAGATTTCCACAAACCGATTCAGGCGCCCGACGTCACTGAAGAACATTCCCACCAGCGTCCCTTTTTTCTTTTGATCACTGGCGAGCTTGCTAGGCAGCCCGTGTGCCATCAGCTCGATAAGCTTGGGAATCGGGTTGTACCCGAGCTCGAGCTGGTACGTTCGGAGTTCGAAAACGCCGGGGGGAGTTTTTGCGGGCGCGGACAGGTTTTTTATTCGAAGCATCGCATCCGTCTCCCCGCCCGCGACTTCCAAACACTTCACCGCGGGCAGAAACATCTCAGAACTTTGTTTCTGTAACATGGGCGCAGTGATTTCCGTGAACACTCGCCATGCGGGGTCTTTCTGCATCATCGCAAGCGCCGAGTCCCGGCTGTCGTTGCATTTGTGATGAATCATTTCCACGAGTTCAAACAAATCCCCGCCCACGTTCGTTCTCCACGATCCTAAAAATCCCGGTTCCACCCGGCGTCGCGTCGCCGCGTGCGACACGCACGCGTCTGTAAACGACTGGAAGGACTTTGGATGCACGGAAGTTACCCTGAACTCGAACAAACCAACACCTGGGGGGTCAGCCACCACGGGGGTGGCGCTGAACGAGTTGGCGGACGCCCACGAAGACGCAGGAGGTTTCATTCCTCTAAATCCGAGAGGTGCCGACGAGCTCGAACTTTTAGTGCCGCGGTGGAAAACGTCGGCGACCCTTCCGAGCGCGCGTCTTGACGCGAACGCGGAAACCATCGTGTCCGGTGGGTACGCGAACCGTGTGGAGTCGCGGTGACGGGACGAACACGAACGCGTAAAGCACGCGTGTCGTGGTGTGGGCGGATGATGTTGTCGTCTGCACTTCGTCTGCAGTCGGGGACGCCATCTCGAATATCTAAAAGAGGAACGTGACGTGCACCGAACGAACCACACTTCGTGCGCGCGCGCGCTCGTGTCTGCTCCGACGGACGCTTCTGAGCTACTAATACATCCGTGCAGAGTGGGTACGACGATGCGATAGACGGACGCGGCCGGACGTGGAATCTCCGCGATACCGTCGTACACGAGACGCGATGGGACAGAAACGGTGCCCCCACGGCAAGTTGAAAGGCAGCTGCATTGAGTGCACCCCGTGCCCCCACGCCAGGCTGAAAAAGGACTGCGCGGCGTGCACCCCTTGCCCTCACGGCAAGGTGAAAAGCAGGTGCGCGGTGTGCAACCCCTGCCCTCACGGCAAAGTGAAAGGCAGCTGCGCGGAGTGCAACCCCTGCCCCCACGGCAAGTTGAAAAGCAGCTGCGCAGAGTGCAACTCTTGCCCCCACTGCAAGCTGAAACACAACTGCGCGGCGTGCAACTCCTGCCCGCACGGGAAGGTGAAAGGCAGCTAAGCCGACTGCAACCCCTGCCCGCTCGGCAAGCTGAAACGCTTCTGCGCGGACTGCAGCCCCTGCCCCCACGGGAAGCTGAAAAATCTGTGCGCGGCGTGCAACCCCTGCCCTCACGGCAAGGTGAAAGGCAGCTGCGCGGAGTGTATGGGCTGCCCCCACGGCAAGCTGAAACACAACTGCGTGGAGTGTAACATCTGCCCCCACGGCAAGATGAGCGACGACGCTACGAATCCGAAGGGCACGACGTCGCTTTCAGACAAAAGGATCGATCGGACGATCAAGATATCGACATAAAAACAAAAACTACCCACTCAGCACTTTGTTCACGTTCCCAATCACGTGCACCGCGGTCCCTTTGTACATCTTGCCAATCACTTCCTCCACGAACTGTTTTACCTCCGCCGTCGATTTCTTAATCGCGGCGAGTTTCGCGGATTCCCGTTTCAACAACCGCCGCGTTTCTTCGCGTTTCTTTTCCACGTCCGCGACTTGGTTCATGAACTTTGACTCCAACAGTTTGGCGGTGCGCAAGTCGATACCCACTCTGGTTCGGTAACTACACGAAGCCGCGATTAGCAACAGCCTTTGCACGGTATCCGTGCCTAGTAACTCAACCGGGGCTTCGCAAAAAGTGGCATAATTTTTCAGCTCCTCGGAGTTTGAGAAGTTTCTCGTAACCTCATTCGGCGCCGTGGACAACAGCGCGACGGTTTCGCTTGAGCTGGAGTCAAACGCCCGTTGCGCGAGAAAGCTCCGGAGCTCCAGTAAATCGTCCAGCACCGCGTTACGGAATTGGCGGTACGACAGCACGCGGCCGAGGAAGAAGGCGTTGCCTTTTTTGTCGTCGGGAGAATCCTCAACTCCACATGAATCGGTCGAAACAGTTTCGCGCTCGTCGTACCTTTCGCCGCCGCCGACGTTCTCCACCACAACATCAGCGCTGACGTCCCAGTCGATTTCCACGGGTTCCGCACCACCTGCCAAGTCGACGTCGTCTTGTTCAATGCTCACCACGTCACTGAAGTCCCATTGAATTTCAACGACGTCGGTCTCGTTGGTTTCGTTTTCGTCGCCGGCGCCGCCCAGGTCCCAGTCGATACTCCCCGCAGGAGGCTCGACGACCCCCACGTCCACAGCGGCAACGCCTAGGTCCCAGTCGATACCCCCAACAGGAGGCGCGACGATTCCCGGTGCGTCGGTTTCGGTGGAAGTCGACACTTCGCTGTCTTCTTCCCGGAATTCCAAGCCGCACTCATCCCGGAACGCGTCGCACTCCGCGTCCGACATCAATCGCAGGCGCCACAGCGCCGGCAGCAACGTCGCAAACGTGACCTGTTGTTTTTCAACACCGACTGTTTTCGGAACGTGCGCCCACTGTGTCCACCGCGCGTAGTGCTCCGCGGCCTGGCCTATTTCTTTTCCTTTGGCCAACGTCGCGGCTTGTTCGAATACGCCGTCCAGGCCTTTGGTCAGTTCCGCAATCGCCGCCGCGAAATCGGTCGTTTCGCGCGCCACGCCGACGTCTTTGCACTTTTTCGCGAACCTCGCCCGCGCCGCCCTCGCGCTTCGTTTGAGTTCAACCTCCCGTCGGTCCAGATCGCTGAGTTGCTTTACCATTTTCGCTGACTGATTAGCGTAGTACGGCGCGTCGTATTCCGTGACTTTGACTAACAAAAGCCCGGCTTCTGATAAATGCAGACACTCTTTTTCGTAAGTCTTCACGATGTCGTCCCACGCCTTCGCGGCGCCGGCGAGCCGGCCGAAATAACCGCGGGTGGGTTTTTGGGTTGGTTGGGCAACGTCTGCGCTGTCTTCTTGTTTGTGAAACGCCCCATCTTGCGGATCGTCCCCTGTGTCCGGTGCGACGGCCACGGTGCCGCCCGCCCCGGGGCCGTCGGTACGATCCGCCGCCTCGGATGAATCCGTGCCGTCGACTTTTTCAGATCCTGTCAGATCCGCGCCGGCCACGATCAGGTCGCGAACCAGCCGCGCGCGGTGGTAATCCCACCGGGCGGGTTCACCCGAGGTGTCAGTGAGACTAGGGTCAGGCACGCCCACCCCGCTGGCGCTTGTTAACCGTCCGGGTAACGCTCGCGCCAAGTCCGACAGCTTCAAATGGACCACCGCGAGTTTCGCACGCCAGTCTTTCCCGATTTTCTTGCGATCCACGAGCCACTCGATGAGCTTGTCGTACTGCACGTCGATGATTGTGACATCGTCGGTCATCGCCCGGCAGTCACCCGGCAATCTAACCCGCTCGCACGCACCGACCGCCGCCGCCGCGGAGTGACCCGCGAGTGGCGGGCGGGCGCGGCGAAGGTCACGTCAAAATATCGGTGAGATGAGATTGCGAACAAAATCCGCAGCAATTCTTTACTCAGAAGAAAACCACAACATTCACATTGGCGCGGCGTTCGACGCGCCGCGCCGGGGTCTATTGTCCGGGTTTCCGTGGAGGAACCGTTTCGGTGCCCTGTAGGTTTCCACCGGGTATCACCTCGTTCCGACTCGAGACCGGGCCGGGACGATGGCGGATGCGTGGGCGTTGTTCGGCGACGACGACGATGGAGATGCGTCGCGCGCGCATCCATCGAAGCCGCAAAGCGCCCCACCGCCTCGCGCCTCCACACACCCGTTCTTCACGCAGACACGCGAGTGCTGGTGCTTCCATGAGTCACCCGGGGCGGTTTCCATGGCGACCGCGGACGAACCGGTTCATATTCCCAGCACCGCGTATTTGACAACAAGCCTGAACCTGGAAGGACGGGTCCCGCCGTTGGTCAAAGAGATGCGCCAACGAAACCTCGGCACAATCGCGGAGTCGCTCGCGGCGATGGCGAAGGCGCAGACCATCGAAAACGCGTCGGGGGTGATAAACGCCGCCGTGCGTGCGCTCGGGGTGATACAACCTCGCGACGTGATGGTAGTAACACACGTAAACGCGTCCATTTTGCTCGCAAGAGCGGTCAAGGCGGACCGGGCGCTGGACGCGTCTACGGCGGCGCGGATGAATTTAGAAACAGCCGAAGAAAAAACAAAAACAAAAACGACGAGCGACGATTCACTCAACGACGCGTTCCACGACGCGTACGTAGCCGCAATGGCCGCCGCGGAAGCGTCCGTGCTTCTCGCGGAGTGCGCGTTTCTTGTGGATGACCCGCCGGTTGAGGTTGAGATTGGTGGTTCAAGGAACAGCGACAACAGCAACAGGCAAACAGTCGGAAGAAACTGGATCGGCGCACGCGTAGTGGCGGCTTGTTCCGCGTGCGCGCGGTTCGAGGGAAAGAGTTTCCTTGAAACCGAAAGGCAATCGCGAATGATTGGCGACCACGAGTCGTCGATGAAACGACCGCGCGACGGTATCAACGAGTCCGATGAAACACACTTGCGTGGTAACTCCAGAACCTCGCTACCGAAACGTTTGCGGCGACTTCCGATTGTTATGGACGATCCCTTGAAAACCACCGTGGACGTTCTTACCGATGGTTTCGTCTCGCGAGGAATGAGCCTGCTCAAAACCGCGGACCGAGTTGACTGCCAGCACCTAACCTCGATCAAATTCTACAACGAGTACGTTTCGCGAAACAAACCGGTTGTCATCGCTGGCGTGCAATTACGGGACGGCTGGACCCTTTCGTCCGAGGTTAGGGATTTGCAAAAACTCGCGACTAAACACGGCGCCGCGCCGGTTCCCGTGGAGAAGGGCGTGCAAAATTACAGCGGCATTGACGCGGACCAGACGACGACCTACTCTCTTTTATCCACGTTTCTGGGCGAGTACTTTTCGGAAGAATCAGATGGAGAGGCGGAGGCGGAGACGGATAAAAATCGTATAGCGTACGTCTCGCAGCACTCGTTGCTTCACCAGGCGCAAGAACTACAAACGCACTTTTCAGTTCCGGAGTATTGTTTTGGACGGATCAGCGCGGTGAACGCGTGGCTCGGAACGGCCGGCACGGTAACGCACCTGCACACGGACGGCGCGGAGAACTTGCTTTGCCAGGTGTGTGGATACAAACTGGTGTGCCTGTTTCCCCCGAGCGTCGCAAAGGAGGTGTATTGCGAAACCCGAAACGGAAACGGTTCGGTGAATCAGTGTGCGTGTGTGTGGTATTTCCCAAATCCAGGCGCACTGTTTGCCGATTGTCCGTACGTACACTGTTTGCCCATAAATCGCCCAATACAAGACTGACCCTTTTCTGTCACAAGCACAGTTTCGCCGGTGCAGTGCGAAGCCGCGGACGTTACGAAATATCCGTTGTTCGCCGACGCGCAAAAAAAAGGAACGTTTTTAATCCTCGCCCCAGACGAAACCCTGTTCATCCCGTGTGGGTGGTGGCACTACGTACGCGCGCTGACGCCGAGCTTCAGCGTGAACTTTTGGTTTTGAAGAGAGTGATTTTGGGACACCGTGTGGTCACTGTTACTTTAGTTTAGTTTGATTAGGTTTAGGTTTGAGTTTTTTATGACAGTCGGGTAGGCTTACAAGACCACCGCCGATGGTTTATTTTTACGTGGTGTATCTACGCCGAGGCTCCCTCTCCTCCCTTGTCCTCATCCCCGTCCTTCCCCTTCTTCGCGCCGATCATGGCGTTTAGGACGTCGACGTCCGCGTTTCCAAGACTAGTGATTTTCAGCTTTTCGTAATCCTCATCCGTGGCGCCAAAAATCTCCTTTAGCCGTTGCTTCACCTCTTTGCCTTGCTCTGCTGGTACGAATTCCTCAAGATCCGCGAGGAACATCACCTTCACAAACATGCTCGCGCCGTCGATTTTCCGTTTCAACGCCGCTTCGCTCGACATGGCGCTGTGATAAGTAAAAGAAAGTGTCAGTCTTGTATGGGCAAACAGTCGTTGGAATTTGGTGATTGGGAAATACTTACCTGACGTCGCGCATCAAGATGCCGTACTTCTTCACGATGCGCGTTCCCGTTTCTAACAGCACGTTCATCGCCGTGTCCCCGTCCAACTCGCAGGCGCGCCGCAGCGCAAGCACGTCTGCTACGAAATCAACCGTAAACGGCTCTTCATTGAGCTTGTACCTGACGTACTTCCTGAAAATCTCGGCCGGCGCGAACCCGGTTTTGCCCACCAAACCGGCGACGTGGCCTTTGGTGAGCGAGTCCCTGGAGATAAACGCCGAAAGTGTCAGTCTTGTATATCGCGATGTATGGAAAAACAGTCAGAGGGAATACTTCCTTCTGGTACGAGTATGGGCATTCAGGGAGACGTGGTGATTGGGAAAGGCGCTTACCGGTTTTGGGGGAAGAAATCCCGCAGCCGCTCCACCACCACCACGTTTTTGTTAACCTGGCGTTTCCGTTTGCTCTTGTTGCTGTTGTACCGCATGTACACGTTGTAGGCGGACAAAGAAAAACTGCCAGCCAGAACACAACCCACGAGAATTCCGCCGTTCCGCACCGCCGGGTTCTGAACGGCGCTTTGCACGTACCCAACTGCGGTTCGCAACGCGCCGACGTCATCCTCCATTACTTGTACCTGCGTTTTTTTCTTGATGCCTTTTGTGGACTTGGGAAGAAGCTCCCTCGCGTCCCTGGTTTCCTCAACCTCCGCGAACTCCGTGTCGTCAGCCGTTTGCTCGTTTTCCGTGAGGAAATCGGCGTCGTCCGCGTCGTCGGCGTCGTCGGCGTCGGCGTCACGATCGAACGCATCCGCCTCCTCATCCTCCTCATCCTCATCCTCCACCACGGGCTCGGGCACGGCTATCTTACCCTTTCGCGCCCTCGCCGCGAGTAACGAGCCGCGCGGCAGCTGCGTCATCGCCAAACCCAACGGTACCGCGCACCCGCGCGGTACCGCCACGCGCGTCGTGCTGTGCGCACGCGAGGTGCGTGCCGGAAAGGCAACCGGTCGCCCTCCACTGGTCGCGGCGGTGACGCGAGGCACGCCGCGCGTGTGACCCGCGACGCGCGAGGTACCGGCGATCGAGCACACCGAGGCCATGGCGAAGACCATCGCGGGGCGGGAGGACACACAAGGTCGTGCGTGTCCGAATACGGACGCGCGGGCCGACGATCGCGAGGATTGCAGACCTATCCACTGCAGTTCCGCGGCGGCAACAGATCTGCTGCTGGCGTCTTTCATGGGTGAAACGGGGTGATGTGCCTGGTGCCGCACAACAGCGCACACGGTCGCGAGCCTTCCTCGCAGACTCCCCAGCGCCGCCCCGCCCGCGGCCCACGCGCCGTACGCCACCTTTACGGCGCCATGTCGTTCATGGACGCGCGGGAGCACGGGAGCAAGGTCGGCAGCGCCGGCGTGGCGTCCGCGCAGGTATGGCCACTCGTCAACACACCCAATCGCCCGCAATCTCCATCCGTCGGTTTTCCCGCCGCGTCCGCCGACCGCGCGTGACACCTGCGATTGGCGGTTCGTCTCGTGCATCACGGACACGTTTGTCATTACGCGGACCTTGATCCGACCGCGTCGAGACGTGCCGCAAACGCCGTGTTCGCCGCACCGTCGTTGTCACCGTCCCACGTGTCCTCGCACTCACGGCGTTGATGCGACGACTGACTCCACCCCCGTCTCCCGCACCCAGAACGAAGCCATCGATCGGCGCGAGCGTTTAAGGCGATTGGCCCTGGAAACCATCGATCTGGCGAAAGACCCGTACTTCATGCGGAACCACTCGGGGTCGTACGAGTGCAAGCTTTGTTTAACCGTGCACGGCAACGAGGGTAACTACCTGGCGCACACCCAGGGTAAACGGCACCAGGTGAACTTGGTGAAACGCGCGGCGCGGGATCAACACGAGTCGGTGAACGGGCCGGTGGCTTTGCTTGCGGCGCGCAAGTCGAAGACGCAGCCGCGGAAAACGGTGAAGATCGGCAAGCCCGGGTACCGGGTGACGAAACAGTACTGCCGGCGAAGTTCGCGACGCAGTTTGCTTTTTCAAATCGACTACCCGGAAATAGACGCCGCGGTTACCCCTCGGCACCGGGTGATGAGCCAGTACGAACAGAAAGTCGAGCCGGTGGTGACGTGTGGTACCGCGTACCAGGTGCGCGGAGGCGGGCTTTCCTTGAATCACACACACCACTGTTGGCCCATACCCGTACCGTCCACGACGTTGACCACTTTTTTTGCGCATTCGCAGTACTTGTTAATCGCGGCGGAACCATACGAAACAATCGCGTTTAAAGGTACGGCCCCCGTTCCCTCAAAGCCGTTCCCTCAAAGCCGTTCCCTCAAAGCCGTTCCCTCAAAGCCGTTCCCTCGAAGCCGTTCCCTCAAAGCCGTTCCCCGTCGCGTTACCCCCCCGAATGCCCGTCAACCCTGACACGTGTTTTTACCTCTCGCGCC